>Ga0302325_10005362_pt1 | contig 29181 bp, 35 predicted proteins | sample Palsa_T0_2_FD_201948 | JGI IMG/M metagenome (GOLD analysis project Ga0302325, IMG submission 201948) | Peat permafrost microbial communities from Stordalen Mire near Abisko, Sweden - Palsa_T0_2 | ecosystem: Environmental > Terrestrial > Soil > Palsa > Peat permafrost | place: Sweden: Abisko...
CAGTGGCAGTGTCCATGATCGTCATCCCACGGAGCCGGGCGGTCAGGACATCAAGCGGCCGTGATCCTGCCCGAAAACGAACTATACTACTGAATATACGTCATATTCCGCCGTTACGCAAAACAAAGGCCGCGCCGGCTTGCGCCGCGCGGCCACTGCAAAGCACGCCTGAGCCGTTCAGCGCGGGGCGCGGGCCGCCCCGTTGCCGGCACCAGCACCGACGCCGGGACCGCGGCCGGGCGCGCCGGTCCGCAGCAGGGGCTTCGGCTTGCCGGGGAGCAGGCCCTCGCGCTGGGCGCGCTTGCGGGCGAGCTTGCGGGCGCGGCGGATCGCTTCCGCCTTCTCCCGCGCCTTCTTCTCGGAGGGCTTTTCGTAGTGTCCGCGCAGCTTCATCTCGCGGAAAATGCCCTCGCGCTGCATCTTCTTCTTGAGCGCCTTGAGGGCCTGGTCGACATTGTTGTCACGGACGAGAACCTGCACGCGTCATCCTCTCGAGGTAGCTTGGAATGCTTGGGGTGGATCGCGAGGCCGGCATTGCTGGACGCATCCAGCCGACGCCCGCCCCCGATTTGCGCGCGCTGTAGCAGAATTGGCGTCCGCTGTCCAATCATTGTGGACGACGTTCTCGTGAAGCGCCGGATTCCGAATCAGGCCGGCGGGCCGCCCTTGATCGCGGCGAGATACCGCGCCACCGAGGCCGCGAGCACCGCCTCGGCGCCGGCCGGGATCACGCGGTCGAAATAATGGCCGTAGATGGTGTCGAACGCGAACGGGGCGAGGGCGGCTGCGATCCGTTCCACCTCGCCGGCGGACAGCGGGATGAAGTTCGGATAGCTGCGCATGAAGCTCAGTGACTTGCGGTCCGGGTCGACCGCCGTGATGTCGCCCGGGCACAGCACCCCGCGGCCCCCCGCGCCCGCGTCCCAGTGCAGCACGGTGCCGCCGGGAAAATGCCCGCCGCAGCGAACCAGGGTCACGCCCGGCAGCAGCCCCGAGGTCTCGCCTTCCCACAGCCGGATGGCGGGATCGGGCCGCATGATCCAGGCGTGGTCGGCGGCATGAAGATGGATCGGGACGCCGCCGAACGCGCGGCTCCACTCCACCATCGAGGTATAGAAATGCGGGTGCGAGATCGCGATCGCCTGGATCCCGCCCAGCGCGCCGATCAGCGTCACCGTCGCGGCGTCCACCAGTGAGATGCAGTCCCACAGCACGTTGCCGCCGGCCGTGCGCAGCAGCAGCGCACGCTGGCCGATCGCAAAGGCGGGCTGGGTGCCGAAACCGATCACGCCGGGTTCGTATTCGCGATAGCTGTTGAAATGGGCGGCCGCCAGCGCCGGCAAGGTGGTCCAGGTCTGCCCGCGCGGGGGGACGTATTGCCGCTCGTCCTCGCAGATCGGGCAGCGCGCCGGCGGTGCTTCGCTCGGCGCGAACTGCGCGCCGCAGGCGGTGCAGATGAAGGCGGGCATTCGGACGCTCTCCCCTCGCGCCTTCAGCGCGCCCGCGGTTTTCGTGTCTCGTTGTTCGACGGCCTGTCGCCATAGCCGCGATAAAGGTCGCCGAAATCGGCGGCAAGTTCGTAACACAATGCGAGCTTGCGGGCCTTGGGGAGCCACTGGGCGTTTGCATAACCGCAGCTTTGCATTTCGATCGCAAAGGGAGCCGGCCACGCATAGGTGTCGGCCATGCGCTCGGCGACCGTCTCCAGCAACCTCATGGCGCGAAGCGCCTGCGCGGCGGGTTCGAGCTTGCCCGTGGCATCTCCATAGACCACGTCGATCTTTGTTTTCGGCTGGTCGGGGCTGCGCAGATGCGGCTTGAGCGTCATATCCCAGGTGTTCGACGCGGTGCTGAAGTCTTCCGCGCAGCTCTCCTGGCGGTCCTTCGGCAGCTTCGTCGCCGCGGCGAGATGCTTGTACTTGTCCTCGCCGGTGCCGACCATCAGGCACACGATTTGATAGGCGCGCTCCTGGTCGATGCCGTGTTCGTCGTAGTATTGAACAGGGTCTCCGTTTTCCTGACCGCGCTGATCGGACAGGAACCAGCCCCTCGCCGATTCTTCGAGCACACGATCCGGAAATCCGGAGCTCAACTTGACGAGTTGCGTGACCGCGAACGAATCGACGGCGTCTTCCTTTCTGTCGAGCGCCGGTATCTGCATTTGCGACGCGGCCGTGTGGGCCAATTCGTGAAGCAGCACGAACAGCGTATTGCCGGCCATGAACTCCGCGATCTCCTGGCGATATTGCGGAGAAAGATTCTTGAACCGCGGATTTTTTTCGAGCGCCGACGCGGCGGCGTCGCTCCTGGCCAGAAGCGCCCCCGATTGCGCGGGAACGGGCTGCGCGAAAACCGGCGCCGTGACCGGCAATGCGGCAAAAAGCAGAGGAAGCAGAATATGTTGTCGCCGGAGCGATCTCATGTCTCTACCTCATGGTCAGAGCAAACGTCGGCGCATGGGGCAACCCACCGGACCCCAGCCGTGAAGAAAATTTTGCCACTCCGCGCGAGTCGCGGCAATCTCCGAAGCGCAGGAACTCGGTAAGGGATGCTGTCGCTTTTCGAGGGTGCCGGCCCGTACCGACGAATATCAGAAGAGGATGCGCCCGCCCTGTCCGGTCTTCTCACGCGACTTCACCGAAATCTCCACGTCCTGCTTTGGGACAATACGATGCTCAAACCAAAGGAGATTTGAGCGCCGTCCGATCAATTTGGGGGGATAGCGCTCTAATCGACCACCTCAATTGGTGATGGCGAGCAGTTGTGGCACCACTCGCGGCCGAATGGTCGGCCGGCTTACGGTGCCGAGGCCCTTTGTTTGTTGAACACCGTGTCGATCGCCGCTTGGGCGCATTTTTCGCCGTCGGCGCTGGAAACGCCCATCGAGCCGATCACCTCGCCGTCAACCACGATCGGCAAGGCGCCGGGCTGCGGAAAATCCTTCATGAAAGTCGGCGCCAGATTTTGCCCGGTGCGCACGATCTTGTTCATTTCCGAGGTCGGCCGGCGCCAGCGGAGCGCCGATTTCGCCTTCAGCAGGGCGGTATCGATGGCGTTTGCGGCGGCTCCCTCCATGGCATGGGATTCGATCTCGTTCCCCGCCCAATCCAACACTGCCATCGCGAGTATCACGTGATTGCGCTCGGCCCAAGCCGTGCAGGCGTCCGCCATTGCGCGTGCGCCGGCGCTCGAGATGACCTTCTGCTCGCGGACCATCGCCTGAGCGGATGCTTCCGCAGCAGACGTAATGGCGATGATCGCGGTGAGCGGGATCAGGCAAGATTTGAAACGCATGATTTCCTCCTCCTTGGGCAGCGCATTGCATCAAGACGATGGTGCCGGGCTCGGGCGGCTGTCCGGGCTGAACAGCTTGTGAAACGCTGTGGCTACCTTGGCCCGGGCGGCCGGAAGGTACTGCGGGCTACGGTCTTAATCAAACACCATCGGCATGTGTTCCGCCGACCCGCGCCACCGTGGGGAGGCGATGGCCCGGATTATGCGACGCGCCGTCTCGCGCAGTCGCGAGCGTTTCGGCATCGACCGCTATCCGACTGCACCATTGCGGGGCGCTAGGTGCACCCCGCGCACCACGGCGGCTATGTCTTCGTCGCGTAGGGAAGCAGGACGTAGGCGATGTAGAGGATCGTGCAGACCGGGGCCACCCAAGCCAGAGTCCGCCACGGCACCCGCTCCATCAGATTATCTGGAAGCAGCGCGGCGATCGCGGTCACAGCGGCTGCCCCTAGTGCCGCGGTAAAGACGAACCCATACCAGTACATTGCCGGCGATCCGCCGCTCAACGGTGGCGCCGCACCCCACTGCCAAATCCCCTGGATCGGATGATAGGTGGCAAGAGACCAATTATTGTTCATGGTGGGCGCGTAGATGATCGCAAATGCGACGGCAAATACGGCCGCGAGGCGCTCAGTTTTCGTCATGATCCGAACCCCCGGATGTTGTTGATGATGTGGCCGGTGAGGAAGCCCCACCACACCGCTATTGCAAGAATGCTGGTCACCGCCGTTCGCGCGATGCGGTTCTCCCCCGACGGTCGACGCCAAAGCAGCCAGTAGATTGGGAGCAGCGACAGGGACAACGCGAGGAGGTGCTCCTTCATCTCGAACATGCCCTCCGGTTTGTAGTCGTGGTATTCTTGCAAGACCGTACGTACACTCACCCGGTAGGTCGGATAGATGACGGTGCCGATTACAAACGTCACCAGGAACAAGATGATCACAGCATTGGTGTAGCTCATTCCGTTGACGTTTCGCAGCGAGTTGAAAAAGCCGGGCTCTCGCTTGGTGGCGGGCCACGCGGCACCGATCGCTTGGTGAGTGATCGCGCCGAGAAGCAAGACCGCCAGTATTCCGTGGGTGATGAGCAGGATCGATATGCCAATTTTCATGTTCGCCTCCCAGCGCGGGCCCGTTGTCGACCGACCGTGTTTCGCGCCTTTAGAAGTCTTCATTGCGGATTACTCAAATGCAAGCGCAAAAACTGCGCTCGTGAGGGGCCGCGACATCAGCGCCGCGGGGAACTAGGACCGTGTGGTCTGGATGTTCGCCAATGCTAGTGCCTGACGTTCCATCGTTTCCAGGGCGATCTTCTGCGCCAGCAAGACATCACCGGTGGCGAGCTTGCCCTCCGGCGCAAAACACCATTGCGCGATGGTGTGTCCGACCGAATCGAGTTGGCGAATGTTCATGGCCGTCCCGCGCGCAATGCGGTACCGCGTGCCTGTCTCACCGCCAATGACGTCGAACTCGCCGCTGGAATCCCACTGCTTGGCCTGCTCGGGAGTGAGCCAGGAACGCAGCAGCGCAATGCCTCTTTGTTCCGCCGGCCTTCGTGCTCGAATGCTTGAACGGATGTCGGGCAGCAGCGCGAGCGTCAAACCCACAAGCAAAACAGCAGGGAAAGCGAAGGAGATAAGGTAGGCCGTCATCCGCCGACGAGCCGCGGAATGAACAGTGTCTCCTGAGCGGTCGCGTCGAAATGACGGATCAGTTCTGACGTACCGTTACCTGTCCTCCTCGCCGCGATGAAACCGGCATCGGTCAACTCCTGGAACCGCTTCCTGGCCTCCGCTATAGCGGCCTCGTCCGCGGCATCAAAGTGGTGGCGGGTATCACCGGTCGCGTCCATTACGATCTGAAGGGGCATGGGATCCTCCATTGGGTGTGCGATTATCACAGCACACCCTACTCAAAGGGACAATACTGCATGAGTCGGCAGTTGGGCCATCGCCGCCCAGAGCGAATGCTGCGACATATCCGCAGCTGGCGAAGCTGACGCAGCATCCGCAGCCCATCCGTTGATCAACCGACCGAAACCGGCGACGCCCAAGATCGGGCGGCGCCGGCCTCGAGGCCGAGCGGTTCCTCGCCATCGCCGCGGATTGCCGATAAAGTCGGCTTCGTTTTCACGACGATATTCATGACGGTAATGCTGGAGGAAGCCATGAGAATGGTCGCTGCCATAGGCACGGTGCAGGTGCTCTCGGTTCTCGCGTTCTTCGGTGCCGGAACCGCCGGTGCCGCGGAGATCAAGATGCTGGTGTCCAACGCCATGAAGACGACCATGGAGGAGCTTGCTCCCCAATTCGAGAAGGCGAGCGAACACAAGCTGGCCATGACCTTCGGGGCGACCTCGGAGCTCAAGACCTCGATCGAGAAGGGCGCGGCGTTCGATGTCGCCATCCTCACCCCGGCGGCGATCGACGCCCTGGTCAGGGAGGGCAAGGCCAGCGCCGCCGGACGGGCCGACATCGCGCGCGCGGCGTTCGGCATGGCGGCACGCAAAGGCGCGCCCAAGCCCGACATCGGCACCACCGCGGCGTTCAAGCAGGCGTTGCTCGACGCCAAATCGATCGCCTATGTGGCGGCAGGTGCGGGCGCGCCCTATCTCGAGAGCGTGTTCGAGCGGCTCGGGATCGCCGGCCAGATCAAGTCCAAGGTCAAGCTCCTGCCGACCAGCAATCCGGCGGCCAAAGCCGTGGCCAACGGCGAGGCCGAACTCGGCATCACGGCGGTCAGCGAAATTTTGCCCTATGCGGGTGCCGAACTGGTCGGTCGGCTGCCGCCCGAAATACAATTCTACTCCGTGTCCGCCGCCGTCATCGCCCCCGACACCAGGGAGCCCGATGCCGCCAAGGCTCTCATCAGGTTCCTGACCGCCCCGGCGGCGGCCGCGGTGCTAAAGGCCAAGGGATTGGACCCGGTCTGACGAGACCCGGCCGTCCCCCAAGTCGGCCATCGGATTCGCGCATCGCCGCGGCCGGTCGAAGTCCGCTCTCCGCGCATGGCGGAGGGATTCACCGAGATCGATCGGCTCCAACCTTGCCGAACCGGTCCCGCCGCGCCACATTCCACTCCCGTGGCCTCCCTGACCGATCTCTTCGAAGAAGCCCGGCGCGCCGCGCGCGCGCTCGCGGAATATGGCGGCAGCCTGTTCAATCCGACGGTGCGACTCGGCATCACCGGCCTGTCGCGGGCCGGCAAGACCGTCTTCATCACCGCGCTGGTGCACGGCCTCGTGCGCGGCGGGCGGTTTCCGGTGTTCGAGGCGCAGAACGAGGGCCGCATCGTCGGCGCGCGGCTGTCGCCGCAGCCCGACGACGCGGTGCCCCGGTTCGACTATGAGAGCCATGTCCACGCCCTCCTCGCCGACCGCGCGTGGCCGGAATCGACCCGGCAGATCAGCGAATTGCGGCTCATCATCGAATACCAGTCGCGGTCCGGCGCGATGCGCGAGCTCATTCTCGACATCGTCGACTATCCCGGCGAATGGCTGCTCGACCTGCCGCTGCTGAGCAAGAGCTTCGAGACCTGGTCGGCCGAGAGCCTGGCATTGTCGCGCGAAGGGCCGCGGGCGCCGCTCGCGACAGCCTGGCACGCCGATCTCGCGACCCTCGACGCCGAAGCCCCGGCGCAGGAGCAGGCGGCGATCACGGCGGCGCGGTTGTTCACGGAATACCTTCTGGCCTGCCGAAACGAGCGCTATGCCATGAGCCTGCTGCCGCCGGGGCGCTTCCTCATGCCCGGCGACCTGGCGGGATCGCCGGCCCTGACATTCGCGCCCCTCGACGTGCCGGCCGATGGCGAAGCACCGGAGGGATCGCTGTGGGCGATGATGCGGCGGCGCTACGAGGCCTACAAGGACGTGCTGGTGCGCCCGTTCTTCCGGGACCACTTCGCCCGCCTCGACCGCCAGATCGTGCTGGTCGATGCGCTGGCCGCGCTCAATGCCGGACCGGAAGCGGTGCGTGACCTCGAAGGCGCGCTCACCTCGATCCTCGACTGCTTCGAGATCGGGCGGCGGACCTTCCTCACCTCGCTGCTGCGCCCGCGCGCCGACCGCATCCTGTTCGCCGCCACCAAGGCCGACCATCTCCATTCCTCGAGCCACGACCGGCTGGAGGCGATCCTGCGGCGCATGGTCGATCGCGCCATCGCGCGCGCGGACGTGGCCGGGGCGGGGGTCGACGTGATCGCGCTCGCCGCCGTGCGTGCCACCCGGGAGGCGCAGGTCCGCCACGGCGGCGAGATGCTGCCCTCGATCCTCGGCGTTCCGACGGCGGGAGAGACCGCGGGCGGCAAGCGTTTCGACGGCGTGACCGAGGTGGCGGCGTTTCCCGGCGATCTTCCCGCCGACCCCGACGCGGTGTTCGCGCCCGGCAAGGCGGGGTTCCGCGGGTTGACGAGTGCCTCGGCCGAGGAGAGCGATTTCCGCTTCCTGCGGTTTCGCCCGCCGCCGCTGGAGGTCGGGGGTGACGGCCCGCCGGCGCTACCCCATATTCGTCTTGATCGTGCGCTGCAGTTCCTGATCGGAGACCGCCTGACATGAGCGAATTACGCACCCGCAGACCGGCCGTGTTCAGGTTCGACGACCCCGCGGTGGTCGCCGCCGCGCCGGTGGCCGTGCCGCCTGCCGAGGTGCCGAGCCCGCCGGAGCCCAAGCGCCGCCGGCCGTGGGCGGCGATGTTCTGGATCGGCGCGTTCGGGCTGGCGGTGCTCGCCACCGGGCTCGGCATCGTCAACTTGATCGAGGATCTCGCGAGCCGCGCGGCGTGGCTCGGCGGCGTCGGTGTCGTCCTCGCGGCCGTCGCCGGGGTCGCGCTGGCTGCCATCGTCGTCCGCGAGGCGATCGGGCTCGCCCGCCTCGACGCGATCGAAAGCTTGCACAACCGCGCGGCCGCGATCCTCGCCAGCGACGAGCGCACCGCCGGCCGCGCCCTGGTGCGCGATCTCCTCGCCTTGACCAAACGCATGCCGCGCCTCGCCCGTCCCCGGGCGCGGCTCCAGGGCCATCTCGACGACATCATCGACGGCGGCGACCTGATCCGGCTCGCCGAGCGCGAGCTGATGGCCCCGCTCGACGACGAGGCGCGCCGGCTGGTGACCGCCGCCGCCAAGCGCGTCTCGATCGTGACGGCGGTGAGCCCGCGCGCCGCCATCGACGTGTTCTTCGTGCTGGTGACCGCGCTCGGCCTGGTGCGCCGGCTGGCGCTGCTCTATGGCGGGCGCCCCGGCACCATCGGGCTCATCGCGCTGATGCGCCATGCGGTGTCCCACCTCGCGCTGACCGGCGGCATGGCCGCGAGCGACAGCCTGATCCAGCAGGTGATCGGCCACGGCCTCGCGGCGAAGCTCTCCGCGCGGCTCGGCGAAGGCGTGCTCAACGGCCTGCTGACCGCACGGCTCGGCCTCGCCGCCATCGAGGTGATCCGTCCGCTGCCGTTCAACGCGCTGCGCCAGCCCTCGCTCAACGATCTCGCCGGCTCGCTGCTGCGGCTCGGCGAGGAGCGGCCGGAGGAGGTGAAGGCGGCGGGGTGATGGCGCACCCCTGCGATAGACACGCCGGCAAGCCCGCGATGAGCTTCAATGCTTGCCTCCAGCCAATATTCTGGCTATATTACTGGATATAACTTGGAGATTTGCCCGTGAGCAATCCATCGCAAAAACGAGCGCTGAAGAATTACCGCAAGCGTCTCAGCGAGCGCGGCGTGGCACGGTTCGAAGTTCTCGGTTTAGACGCCGATCGCGAATTGATACGGTCGCTGGCCAGACGGCTTGCCGAAAACGGCCCGGACGCGACGCGGATTCGCGCGACGGTGCGGCGGACCATCGCGGACGAGCCGCCAAGGAAAGGCGGCATCCTCGACGCGTTGCGCCGTTCGCCCCTCGTGGGCGCCGATCTCGAACTCGGCCGTTCGGTCACGCAAGGCCGCAAGGTTGACCTGTGACGCGCTTCCTCCTCGACACGAACATCATCAGCAACGCGACCAAGCCCGTCCCATCCGCAGCGCTCATCGAGTGGATGGCCGAACTGGCAGATGAGGACGTGTTCATCTCGTCCTTGAGCATCGCCGAAATGCGGCGCGGCGTACTGGAAAAGCCGGCTGGAAAGAAGCGCCGCGAATTGGAAAACTGGTTCAGCAGCCCGCAGGGGCCTCAGGCCCTCTTCGCTGGCCGTGTCCTGCCCTTCGACGAGACTGCCGCTTTGATCTGGGCGCGGATAATGGCTGAGGGAACTGCGAGGGGGCGGCCGAGGAGTGCGCTCGATATGATCGTTGCTGCGGTTGCCGAAGCCAACAATTGTGTTGTGGTCACCGACAACGAAAGTGATTTTGCGGGGTTTGAGCTCGTCAATCCGGTGCGGAGGACGACCTGACCAGCGTTTGGCCGGGATGGACCCCGGGAGGCCGCCCGTGCTTTGACAGGGAAATCATCCACGGGTGCGCTCCGGCCACATGACCATCGGTTCGCATTGGTGAAGGCAGGTCGAAATGCTGGCGTCGCCCGGGGAACTGCTTCACGATTGGCACGATTTCTATGTTCTCCTTGGTACCGCGTCGGCCACGCTGGTCGGCCTGATGTTCGTGGCGGTGTCGCTCGGCTCCAGTATTTTCAACGAAGACCACCGCGCCCCGCTGACGGCATTCATCACGCCGACCGTGATGCACTTCGCCGCCGTGCTGTTCGCGTGCCTGATGGTCACCATCCCGACTCAGAGCTGGCTGACCCTCGGTAGCCTGCTCGGGGCCGGAGGACTCGCGGGCCTGATTTATTGCGGGAGGATACTGGTCGCGATCATCATCCGGCACAAATTCAACGTGGATCTGATCGATCGGCTGTTCTACGCGCTCCTGCCGCTTGTGGGATATCTGCTCGCGTTGCTGTCGGCGGGACTGTTGTTGGTGCAGTCGGCGGCAAGTGCCGATGTGATGGCCGCCGCGCTGCTGACGTTGCTCCTCGCCGGCATCCGCAACGCCTGGGACATGATGGTGTGGATCGTGATCAAGTCGCCGTCCGGCGGAGGGCCGTTACCCCCGAGCGTGGGTCCGGCTCCCTGAAAATGTCGCGGCAAGCCCGCGCGCCGACGCGTCTCATTGATATTGCGGGCGCCTTGCTGATACCACTGGCACTCAAGAAACCGCCGGAGGAACGCGCATGCCTGGATTGGGAAAATCGCTCGTCGGGGCTGCGCTCGCCGCGTTGCTCGCGGTCGCCGCTTCAGTGCCCGCCCGCGCCGCCTATCCGGAGCGGGCGATCACGCTGATCGTGCCGTTCGCCCCGGGCGGGCCGACCGACATCATCGCCCGCATTCTCGCCACCGCCCTGCATGCTTCGCTCGGCCAGCCGGTCATCATCGACAACCGCGCAGGGGCGGCGGGCAATACCGGGATGGGGGTCGCCGCGCGGGCCGCGCCCGACGGCTATACCCTGCTCCTGACCTCGACCTCGATCGCGGTCAATCCGGCGCTGTTCAAGAACTTGCCCTATGATCCCTTCAAGGACTTCATCCCGATCTCGGAACTCGTCAACGCCCCCAACGTCCTGGTGGTGCGCCCGGACTCCGGCATCAAGTCGCTGGCCGACCTCGTCGCCCAGGCCAAGGCGTCGCCTTCGAAGTTCAACTATTCGAGCCCCGGCGCCGGCACCAAGTCGCACCTCACCGGCGAAATGCTCAAGCTGCGCGCCGGCATCCAGATGGTGCACGTGCCCTATCGCGGCGCCGGGCCGGCGACGCTCGGCGTGCTCGAAGGCACGGTGCAGGTCGGATCGGTGGCGCTGCCGCCGGCCGAGCCCCTGATCAAGGACGGCCAGCTGCGCGCGCTCGCGGTCACCGGCGCACAACGCTGGTTCTCGCTGCCGGACGTGCCGACCATGATCGAGCTCGGCTATCCCGGCTTCGTTTCCGACACCTTCAACGCGCTGTTCGCGCCGGCCGGCACCCCGCCCGACATCGTGGCGTTGCTGGTGAAGGAAAGCCGCGCCGCGTTCCAGCGGCCGGAGGCCCGCGATCAGGCCCGCAAGGTCGGCTTCGAGATCGTCGCCGGCACGCCGGAGCAGCTCGCCGCCCGGGTCGCCGCCGAAGTTCCGGCGGTGCGCGACCTCGTCGCCAAGGCCGGTATCAAGGCCGAGTGAACACACCCGTTCCGCGTTCGGTCCACGGCACCGCCACGGAATGAACACGCAAATGTCCCACCGCCGTCACCCGTCCTGCGGCCTGTGTCGGCGCTCGTGCCCGTGGCCACCGCGCAGGAGCTCCGCGAGCCGGTGCAGCCCCGCATCCCGGCAGCCCTGGGCCTCGATCTCCGCGACGGTGGAGAGGACATAATCGAGGTTTGCCCCGGATCGGCCATGTCCCTGGCGTACCAGATGGAGCTGGCGCTCGAGATCGAGGCGCCCGGCATATTGAGGATGGCTGCGATCGACCACGTAGACGAGTGCGGTGACGGCCCGGGCCGGGTGGCTCGCAAGCGTGACCTGCCGCATGATTTCGCGATAGACCATGGTGACCTGCTCGCGCCCCCGCAGATACGCGATGGTCGCGTCGCGGCGGCCGGCGGCAACCCGGTAGGCGATGCCGCGGCAGGCGCCGCCGAGGTCGAGACCGAGCACGAGGCCGGGCTTCTCGGGCGTCCCGCGATGAACGAAGGAATACACGCACAGCCCCCGGTGGAGGCCGGTCAATCGCGCGGGGATGCGTTCCAGGTGCTCGAAACCGGGCCGCCACATCAGCGAGCCGTAGCCGAACACCCAGAGATCTTCGTTGGCCGGGACGGTAAAGACAGGCATCTGAGCCGGAGATGACAGTGGCATTAAATTGCGGCAAGGGCGTTGACAGCGGCCCTGGTTCCCCGCCTAACAGCCGGTTGGGGGCAGCGCAAGATCGCAGCAAACCCGAGGAGACAGCGTGAACAGGCAAGAAATGGCCATGCAACACCAAGGCCGTTCGAGGACTTGGCTGATCGCCCTGCCGACGATCGGTCTCGTGCTGCTGGCGGCCGCCTGGTCCGGCTTCTGGTATTATTCCGCGGGCAAGGCGCAGGCCTCCCTTGACGAATGGCGCAGCCGGGAAGCGAGTGCCGGGCGCATCTATCGCTGCGGCGAGGAGAGCTTCGGCGGCTACCCCTTCCGTATCGAAATGCATTGCCGCGATCCGCTGGTCGAGGATCACGGCACGGCGCTGACGCTGCGCGCCGAAGATCTCATGGCGGTCGCGCAAGTCTGGGATCCCACCCTGCTGATCGGCGAGATTTCCGGACCGATGACGATGGGGCCGACCGGCGGCGATCCCGCCATGACGATGAAGTGGACGCTCGCCCAGGCGAGCCTGCGCGGACTGCCGGTGTCGTCGCAGCGGCTGTCGATCGTGGTCGACAAGCCGGGCCTCACGGCGAGTAATGCCTCCGCCCTCGCGTCGGCCGATCACCTGGAATTCCATGTCCGCCGTGCTGCCGATTCCACCGCCGAAAATCCGGCGCTCGATTTCTCGCTGGACTTCACCCATTTCACGTCGCCGTCGATGGGCAGCTATGCCGCGGCCTCGACCGATGCCCACATCGAAGGCGTGTTGCGCGGGATCGGGGATTTCACGCCGAAGCCGATCGCCGCCAAGCTGCGCGAGCTCCAGGCCGCCAACGGCCGGCTGGAGTTGACCGGCGCGAGGTTCCAGCAGGGCGACCTGGTCACCACCGCGGCCGGACAGCTCACGCTGACGCCGCGCGGCACCCTCAATGGCGAAGTTCAGCTCAGCGTCATCAATTTCGGCAAGCTGCTGCAGGTGATGGGAGTCGACCGCATGCTGGCGCGGGCGGTGCCGCAGGAGACCCTCGACAAGCTGGCGCCGGGCCTCGACCGGCTGATGCCGGGTCTCGGCAATATGCTGCGCGGCAATACCGGCGCCGCCGGCGGGGGCGCCGCCGCCATCGGTGCCGCCGCTGTCGGTGGCCGGCAGACCGAGCTCGAGGGGCAGCCGGCGATCAAGATGCTGCTGCGTCTCGTCGACGGCGTCGCTTATCTCGGGCCGGTCAAGATCGGTCAGATCCCGCCGCTGTATTGAGGCCCGGGCGGCCCGCGCAAGGACCGGCTGCTTCGCTTCCGGCACATGCACCGGGCCGCCCCGTCCCGGTGCGAGCGGCCATTTGCCCCAGAGAGTCGGAAGGCCTCGGCTTTACAACTTCGTCGGCGTTGGCCGATGATGCGCGCCGAAGCGGCCCGCGCGTGGCCGCCGGCGCGTGTTCGGGCAAGATCGTGCGTCGAATCAAAGAAATTGCAAAACAAAACGTCCTGTTCGGGACGCCGGGAGGATCGCCATGTCTCGCAAGCTCGATCGTCGCACCTTTTTGGCGGCTGGCGCGGCCGGCGCGGCCGCGGCGGGGTTCGGCTTCGCCCCGGCGATCGCCCAGGCGGCGCCGTTCAAGATCGGCCTGCTCACGGTCAAGACCGGTCCGCTCGCCCAGGGCGGCATCCAGATGGAGCAGGGGCTTGCCGTCTTCCTCAAGGAGAAAGCCAACACGCTCGCCGGCCGCAAGATCGACTTCATCTCGGCCGATACCGGCGGCAACCCGGCCGGCGCCAGGACCAAGGCGCAGGAACTGATCGAACGCGACAAGGTCAACGTCATCCTCGGGCCGCTCGCGGCATTCGAATTGCTGGCGATCACCGACTATGTCCGCGACAACGCGACCCCGCTGATCAGCCTCGCGGCGGCGGAGGACGTGACGCAGCGCAAGGCCAACCCGTTCGTCATCCGCCCGTCGGCGACCTCGGCGCAGTGCTGCCACGCCATCGGCGACTACGCGGCGAAGGAACTCAAATACAAGCGCGCGGCGACGATCTCCGAGGACATCGCTTTCGGCTACGAGCAGGTGTCCGGCTTCCAGCGCGTGTTCGAGGAAAACGGCGGCAAGGTCGTCAAGAAACTGTGGCCGCCTTTGGTGACGCCGGACTACACCCCCTATATCGCCCAGATCGGCAATGTCGACTGCGTATTCGACGGCTTCGCCGGATCCAACCCGGTCAAGTTCATGCGCAGCTATGCCGACCTCGGCCTCAAGGGGAAGATTCCGCTGCTCGCCGGCTGGACCGGCATGGACGATGCGCTGCTGCGCAGCCTGGGCGACGAAGCCGTCGGCGTGGTTTCGGCGGCTTGGTATTCGGCCGATTTCGATTCGCCCAGCAACAAGCGCTTCGTCGCCGCCATGCAGAAGGACTATAACGTGCTGCCCGGCGGTTATTCCGCCGGCATGTATGTCGCCGGCCAATGCGTCGAGGCGGCGATCGAGAGTCTCGGCGGCAAGGCCGACGACGGCAAGGCTTTCGCCGAGGCGCTGCACAAGGTGACGCTCGCCGATACCCCGCGCGGCCCGGTCAAGTTCGACCATCTCGGCAACGTCGTCGGCGATGTCTTCATCCGCAAATGCGAGCGCAAGGACGGCCGGCTCGTCAACACCGTGATCAAGCGCTATCCCGATGTGAGCCAGTTCTGGACCTACGACGAGAAGGCGTTCCTGGCGGCGCCGGTCTACGCCCGCGACGCACCGCCGGCCAGGTATTTGGAGCCGTGAGCGCTCCGCACCATGCTCTGAAGCAGTATCCCATTGTTGTCATCGCCCGGCTCGACCGGGCGATTCAGTAACCACCGGACTGCGGTTTTGGCGCGGCATGAGTTCCATCGACGGCATGGGGGTTACTGGATGCCCCGCTTTCGCGGGCCATGACACGGAGTGTCGGGTTCGCGCTCTCAGGGGGCGGTCATGACACTGTGGATTACCCTCGCGGTGAACAGCATCGCCCTCGGCGGGCTGCTGTTCCTGCTCTCGGCCGGCTTTTCCCTGATCTTCGGCCTGATGCGCATCCCCAATCTGATGCACGGCTCGTTCTTCATGCTGGGGGCTTATTTCGGCGTCTCGCTGCTCAACCACCAGGTCAACTTCTGGGTGGCGGCGCTGGCGAGCGGTGCCGCCATGGCGGTGATCGGCGCGGCCATCGAACGCCTGCTGCTGCGGCGCCTGGCCGGCCAGGAACTCGCCCAGGTGCTGCTCACCCTCGGGCTGTCCTTCATCGTCGCCGACCTCTGCCTGATGATTTGGACCGGCGACCCCTGGCAGCCGCCGCCGCCGCCGGATTTGCGTGGCGCGGTGCAGTTCGCCGGCCTGTACTTCCCGATCTATCGGCTGGCGATCGTCGTCATTGCCGTCGCCGTCGCCGTCGCGCTGTGGCTGCTGGTCGATTGGACGCGGCTCGGCGCGATGATCCGCGCCGGCGTCGACGATGCGCCGATCGCCCGCGTCGTCGGTATTCCGGTGTCGCTCCTGTTCACGCTGGTGTTCGGGCTCGGTGCTGCGCTCGCGGCGTTCGGCGGCGTGATCGGCGCGCCCTACCTGTCGGTCTATCCCGGGCTCGATGCCGAAATGCTGCCGCTCGCCCTCATCGTCGTGATCCTGGGCGGCACCGGCAGCCTGCTCGGCGCGCTGGTCGGCAGCTTCATCATCGGGTTCCTCTATAATTTCGGCCAGGCGATGTTTCCCGACCTCGCCTACGTCATCCTGTTCCTGCCGATGCTGGTGGTGCTGGTGCTGCGGCCGCAGGGATTGTTCGGCAAGGGCACCCTATGAGCGCGCCGGTCACGCGGCGCGCGGCTCCGGGTGTCGCGTTGCTCGTGATCGCGCTGGCCCTGTTGGCGACGCTGCCGGCATGGGTCGGCAATGCCTATTACATCAATGTCGCGAGCCAGATCCTGCTGTTTGCGGTATTCGCCCTCGCCCTCAACGTGCTGGTCGGCTATGGCGGCCTGGTGTCGCTCGGCCATGCCGGGCTGTTCGCGGTCGCAGGATATACGACGGCACTGATGCTCCAGGCGGGGCAAGGACATCTCGCTGCCGATGTCGCGGCAGTCGGCGTCACGCTCGTGGTGTCGGCGGTGTTCGCGGTGCTCGCCCTGCGCGCGACCGGCATCGGCTTTCTCATGATCACGCTGGCGCTGGGGCAGATCCTGTGGGGCATCGCCTATCGCTGGGCGAACCTCACCAATGGCGACAACGGCGTCAACGTATCGACGCGGCCGGCGCCGTTCGGCATCAGCCTCGCCGGCGCCCAATCGTTCTATTTCGCGACCCTCGTCGTCTTCCTCCTCGCACTCGCCACCATGGCGCTGTTCGTGCGATCGCCGTTCGGCGCCAGCCTGCGCGGCGCGCGCGACCAGGCGAGGCGCATGACCGCGCTCGGCTACAATGTCTGGCTGATCCGGTTTCTCGCCTTCCTGTTTTCCGGCTTCTGGTCCGGCATCGCCGGCATCCTGTTCGTCTATTACAACCAGTTCATCAGCCCGCAGATCGCGGCGCTGCAGACCTCGGCCGAGGTGCTGCTGATGGTGATCTCCGGCGGCACCGCGACCCTCGCCGGCCCGATCGTGGGCGCGGCCATCGTCGTCATCATGAAAAACGTGGTGAGCGCCTATGTGGTGCGCTGGAACATGGTGCTCGGCTTGATCTTCGTCGCCATCATCACCTTCATGCCGGAGGGGCTGGTTCCCGGCTCGGCGCGGCTGTGGCGCTGGGCGTGGCGGCGCGCAAAGACGCCGCAGAAGACCGCTCCACAAAAGACCACGCCGCAAATGACCACGCCGGCATCGCGGGGAGACCGGCCATGACCGCGCTCCTCGTCACCCGGCTCGCCAAGTCGTTCGGCGGATTGCGCGTCACCAAGGGAGTCGATCTCGCGGTCGAGGCGGGCGAGCGGCGGCTGATCATCGGTCCCAACGGCGCCGGCAAGACCACCCTGTTCAATCTGATCACCGGCGAGATTTCGCCCGACGGCGGATCGATCCGGCTGTTCGGCGCCGACATCACCAACACGCCGTGCCGGCGCCGCGTCCATCTCGGGATGGCGCGGACCTACCAGATCATCACCCTGTTTCCGCGCGACACGATTCTGCGCAACGTCACCCTCGCCTTGCTCGGCTTGTCGACGCTGCGCTGGAACCCCTTCGTCGCCCTCGACCTCCAGCACGATCTCGCCGCCCGTGCCCATGCCGCGCTCGCCCGCGTCGGCCTCGACGAGATCGCCGAACGCCCGCTCGGGGAGACCTCCTATGGCGAACGCCGCCGCGTCGAGATCGCCATGGCGATGGCGCAGAGCCCCAGGCTTCTGCTGCTCGACGAGCCGTTCGCCGGCCTGTCGATCGACGAGCGGCGCGACGTCCAGAAACTGCTGCGCGCGATCCCGCGCGACGTGACCATGGTGATGATCGAGCACAACATGGACGTGGCGCTCGATTTCGCCGACCGCATCACGCTGTTGCATTTCGGCGAGGTCATCGTCGAGGGCACGCGCGCCGAGGTCGTCGCCGATCCCCGCACCAGGGAGGTCTATCTTGGCGAATAGCGCGCTGGAGCTCCGCGAGGTCGACGCCTTCTATGGCGACAGCAGCGTGCTCCACAAGGTCTCGTTCGCGCTCGGGCAGGGTCGCCTGCTCGGCCTCCTCGGCCGCAACGGCGCCGGCAAGTCGACCTGCATGAACGTGACGGTCGGGCTGCTGCCGCCGCGCGCCGGAACCGTCACCGTGTTCGGCGCCGCGGTGACGCGGCTGCCGCCGGAATCGATCGCCGCCCACGGCGTGGCGCTGGTTCCCCAGGGCCGCCGCATCTTCAAGAGCCTGACGGTGCACGAGAACCTCATCGTCGCCGCCCGGCGCGGCGAGGTCCGCGGCGGCCGGTCCGCATGGACGACCGATACGGTGTTTTCGATGTTCCCGCGGCTGCGCGAGCGCTCCCGGCAGATGGCGGCGTACCTGTCCGGCGGCGAGCAGCAGATGCTCGCGATCGGCCGCGCGCTGATGGCCAATCCGCGCGTTCTCCTGATGGACGAGCCGTCCGAGGGGCTCGCCCCGCAGATCGTCGCCGAGGTGATGGCGACCATCCGCACCCTCAAGGAGAGCGGCCTGTCGATCGTGCTGGTGGAGCAGAACCCCAAGCTGGTGTTCGACATCGCCGACGACATCGTGATCCTGAACAGCGGCGAGGTCGCGATCGCCGCCGGCGCCGCGGTGCTGCGCGAGAAAAATGTCGATTTGCGCCAGTATCTTGGCGTATTCTGAGCGCGGGATCGTGGCGGGGTGGCGGTCGCGCCGAGGTGTGATGCCCACCGTCAGGTTAAGTTCGGCCCTGAAGAGTTGCGTTATGGCCGCCGCCGGCATTGCGGTGCTTTTCTGCCTCGGTGAGCCTGCCCTTTCCCAGCAGCGGCCGGCTGTGCCGCCGCGGGGATCCCCGCTGAGCGGGCGTCCCGACACCGAAGCCGCGATGAGGCTCGCGCCGCTGGCCGGGCCCTCCCAGCCGACCGCCGTGGACAAGCTGCCGATCAACGCGCTCAAGCTGCCCAGGGGCTTCAAGATCGAGGTCTATGCCGGCGGCGTCGCCAATGCGCGGTCGCTGCGCGTCGGCGACAGGGGCACGGTGTTCGCCGGCACCAGCCTGCTCGACAAGGTCTATGCCGTCGTCAGCAAGGACGGCCGGCCCGAGGTGAAGGTCGTCGCGTCGGGCCTGCACCGGCCCAACGGGCTCGCCTACCTGGACGGCACCCTCTACATCGCCGAGCTGTCGCAGATTTCCAAGATCGAGCATGTCGAGGACCATCTCGACGATCCCGCGCCGCCGATCGTCATCTACGACGATCTGCCCAAGGACGAGGCCAACGGCTGGAGGTTCATCGGCATCGGGCCGGACGACAGGCTCTACGTGTCGGTCGGCCTTCCCTGCAACAACTGCATCGCGCCCGATACCTACGGCCAGATCCGCCGGATCAATCTCGACGGCACCGGCGCCGAGGTGCTGGCGCAGGGCGTGCGCTACAGCCTGGGCTTCGACTGGAATCCTGCGACCAAAGATCTCTATTTCACCGACAATGGCCGGGATTGGCTCTCGGAAGAGCTGCCCAATGACGAGCTCAACCGGGTGATCAGGCCCGGGCAGCATTTCGGCGCGCCCTATTGTTACGAGGGCGATATCCCCGACCAGGAATTCGGCTGGGGCCAGTCCTGCGGCAATTACGTGCCGCCGGTCGCCAAGATGGGACCGCATGCGGGCGTGCTCGGCCTGCGGTTCTACACCGGCACCATGTTCCCGCCGGACTACAGGAACGCGATCTTCGTCGCCCGCCACGGCTCCTGGAACAAGACGGTCAAGACCGGCGCCGACGTGGTGGTGGTGAGGCTCAACCGCGACGGCAGCGTCCGGTCGGTCGAGCCGTTCCTGACCGGCTTCCTGGCCGGCAACGCCTATCTCGGCCGCCCCGTCGACGTCGCCATGATGAGGGACGGCTCGCTGCTCGTCTCCGACGATTGGAACGGCGCCATCTACCGCGTCACCTACGGCAACGCGAGGCCGGCGCATGTGCGGTGAGACGCCGTGATCCGCCCGTCGAGGTGATCCGAAAATTGGCGGGGGCCCGGCGGTGATGCCGCCGAGCCCCCTTACAAATCAGCCGGCCTGTAAGCCGGGTTCTGTGTGGCGCAAGGCGGATGCCTTGTGCGTGACGGCCATTCCTCTGGAACGCCGGTTGCCCGGCGCTTTGAGCAACCTACCCGGACGGCAGGATTTGGACACCTATCTGGAACGCCCCGCCTCGCGACGATGCGTCCCACGCCGCCCCTATTCGGTTTTGCTCCCGGTGGGGTTTGCCATGCCGTCTGCGTCGCCGCACACGCGGTGCGCTCTTACCGCACCATTTCACCCTTGCCGCGGCTGACGCTGCGAGAGGCAACGCGCCGTGGCGGTTTGTTTTCTGTGGCACTGTCCCTGGGGTCGCCCCCGCCGGACGTTATCCGGCACCGTATGTCCATGGAGCCCGGACTTTCCTCCCCGGCGACCTTTCGGCCATTGCCGGAGCGGCCGTCCGGCCGACTGACCCCGCAGCAATGGGGTGCGGCGGGCGTGCCGTCAAGGGCAGACCGCATCCTGCACTTCGACGCTCCATTTTTGCCGCACCGCGGAACGCCTCCCTGTGCTTTTGCGCTGTCGGCCACTATGATCGCCACCATAAGCACAAGGGAGGAAAATCACATGCGCGGATCAATGCTCGGACTGGCCGTAATCGCGATGACGGGGACGATCGCGACGGCGGCATCGGCACAAACGTCGACCAAGCCCACCGGCCCCGCATTTTCGCAGCGCTTCTTCAACACGCCGCTCGAGAACGATGCGTCGCGCGACGTGCAGATGCAAATGCAGCTCCATCTCCCGAACCGCCCCGGCAACGGGTTCCATTCGCACAATGGCGACCAGTGGGAAGTGGTGCTCGACGGCGAGATCACCTTCATCGCCAAGGGCCAGCCGCCGCGCGTGCTCAAGGCCGGGGAATTCGTCTACATTCCGCGCGGAACGGTCCATCGCAACGAGAACAGGAGCAATGCGCCGGCGCGCACCATCGAGCTCATGATCAAGGACAAGGACAAGCCGCAGACCGTCGCCGCGCCGGCCGGTTGAGATGCGCTCCCGGTGAGCCGCTCGCCATCGGCCGCGCCCGAACGATAGGGGTCTGATTACTGATCCCTGTTCCCCGATTACTGATCCTGGGCGCGGCGTCCCGGGACCGCCGCGCTTGTTCCACTGTCGGGCAAGGACCGCTAAGGTGGGGCGGGAGATGTTCGAGGTCATGAAAGCAGTCCGCGCCGTCGCCATGCCCGCCCTGGTGGCGCTCGCTCTTGCGGTGCTGCCGCGCGTCGCCGCGGCCCAGGGCTACCCCGAGCGCCCGGTCCGGATCATCGTCCCGATCGGTCCCGGCGGCGCCTATGATCTCGTCGGCCGGCTGCTGGCGAACCGGCTTTCCGATCTCCTGGGCCAATCCATCTTCGTCGAGAATCGCACCGGCGCCGGGACGCTGGTCGGCACCCAGTCGGCGGCGGCGGCGCCGCCCGACGGCTACACCTTGCTGGTCGGCGGCCTGAGCAACATCGTGTTCAATTTCGCGCTGTACCAGAAGGTCGGCTACGATCCGGAGGATTTCGTTCCGATCGCGCTGGTCTACACCTTCCCCTACGTCATGATGGCCCGCCGCGACCTGCCGCAGAAGAACCTCGCCGAGATCATCAGCTATGCGCGGCAGAGTCCGGGCAAGCTGACCATCGCCCATGCCGGCTCCGGTAGCGGCCAGCAGATCGTCGGCGCCGCCTTCATGAAACTCACGGGCACCACCATGGTCGAGGTGCCCTACCGCACCACCCGGGGCGCCTATCCCGACATGCTGGCGGGCCGCGTCGACCTCCTGTTCGACTCGACGGCGGTGGCACTGCCCTTCATCAAGGCGAACAAGGTCCGCGGCGTCGCACTGCTGGCGCCGCAGCGCTACCGGACCATGCCGGACCTGCCGACCATTACCGAGGCGGGGCTGCCGGGGCTGGGCATCGAATCCTGGATCGGCCTGTTCGCGCCGGCACGCACTCCGCCGGAGGTGCTCGACCGGCTGCGCAGTGCCACGAGGGTCGCCGCCGAAGAGCTCAAGCCGCAATTCGAGAACAGCGGCGGCGAGTTGATGCAGATGCCGGTCGCCGAGACCGACAAGTTCATCAAATCCGAATTCGAGCTGTGGACCCGGGTGATCCGGGACGCCGGCATCCGGCTGGATTGAGGCGCCCCGGAATGATGGCAATGCCGGCTCTCGCCCCGCTCACTTCGCCTTTTCGTACGGGTAGATCACGCTGCCGGAATTGTATTCGGCCGGGGTCAGCACCGTCTGGGTCCCCATGCCGCGGAACTGCTCGACGTCGTTGCCCTTGATGTCGTGGAACTGCACCTGCAGCACCCGCGATTGCGCCCACTCGCCGCCCTTGCCGAACTTGATGTCGCCGAGCACGGTCTTGAACGTGTTGGCGCGGATGAAGTCGGCGAGCTTCTTGTCGTCGATGCTCTTGGTCGCCTCGATCGCCTGCCCCATCACCTGGAGCTGCGCATAGCCCCACGGCGCCATGTAATAGCCGAGCGCATCGACGCCTTCGGCCGGAGCGCGCGCCTGGTATTTCTTGATCAGCGCGTCGACGCCGGGGAAGTTCATCTTCGGCACCGGCAGCCAGAAGTCGTAATTGACGAAGCCGTTGAGCGCGGGCCCGAGCTGGGTCTTGAGCGCGGTCGATTGGAGGCCGACCATGCCGCCACCGATCATCTTCGGCTTGAAGCCGATCTCGTTGATGGCCCGCACCAGGCCGACCGAATCCGGCGGATAGGAGCAGATCACCAGGACATCGGGATTGGTCGCCTGGATCGCCCGCACGATCGGCGCGAAATCCGTGGTCGATGGCGGATAGGTCTTGTCGTAGAGGATCTTCAGCCCGGCCTTCTTCGCGTTCTCGCGGGCGCCGTCGGAGGCGTTGCGGGAGAACTCCTGGTCCGCGGCGACGATCGCGACCGTCTGCGGCTTCGGCGACTGTGCCATGGCGATATCGAAGAAGCCCCTGGTGAAGGCGGGCTTCGGGTCCGGCCCGGACGGGATCATGGCGAAATAATTGGGGTAGTTGAACTCCGAGTTCACCGCGAGGCCCAACAGCCCGATGAAGAGCTTGTTGCGCTGGATCACGATCGGCATCGCCGGCGCGATCTGGGCGGTCGCATAGGGGCCGATCAGGAGATCGACCTTGTCGATGTCGAGCAGCTTCGTATAGATGCCCGGCACCGTCGCCGGATTGCTCTGGTCGTCATAATAGATGAGCTTGACCGGACGCCCGAGCAGGCCGCCCTTGGCGTTGACGTCGTCTTCCCAGATCTTCTGCGCCAGCAAGGCCGACTTGCCGTTGGCGGCGAGCCCGCCGGTCATCGCCATGCTGAAGCCGATCTTGATCGGTTCCCCGGACTGCGCCGCGGCGCGATCGGCCGCAACCGCCACGGCCATGACCGCGACGGCTGCCGCGGATACGGTCGAGATCAATGATTTGAATCGGGAAATCATTCGGTTCCTCCCATCAAGGCTTTTGCATTTACTGGCGTTTTTGTTCCGCCATAGTAGAACCAATCCGCCGCCCGGCACCAGCGCCGGCCGGGTCGGCGGACAGAACATCACTGCGGCGTGGCGTCGCCGGCTTCCACGATAACGGTCTCGACTTCGCCGGCGCCCTTGCGACGGAACGCCGCGGCCTCGTCGTATTCCTTGGATTTGAAGCAGGCGACCCCCTGCTCCAGTGTGGCGAATTCGATCACCACGAAGCGGTGGAACTTGTCCGGGCCCTCCATGATCTGGAAGCGCCCGCCGCGGGCCAGCACCTTGCCGCCATATTTGGCGATGATGGCGGGGATGCGGTCGGTGTATTTCTTGTATTCGACGGGGTCGATGATGCGCGAACGGGCAACCCAATAGGCGGGCATGGGACCTCCTGGACTTGTCGGGGACGATGGACGAGGTTAGCTATTCGAATGGGTCAAAGGGCGAACAAGCGTTAGGAGACATGCCATGCCGCTTCACCATTTGCAGCATTTTCTGATCCAGACCGAAGACCTCGAAAAGACCAAGGACTGGTTCGTGGACGTGCTCGGCATGAAGGTCGGGCCGGCGCCGGACTTCAAGTTCCCGGTCTACTGGCTCTATCTCGGCGACACCGACGTGCTCCACCTCACCCATGGCGGCGCCAAGGCCTCGGAAAACCGGCTCAAATATCTCGGCCAGGAATCCACCGCCACCACCGGGTCCGGCGTCGTCGACCACGTCGCGTTCCGCGCCACCGGGCTCATCGACATGATCGACCATCTCGAGAAGAAGGGCATCGAATTCAAGGAGCGCCGGGTCAACAATCAGGGGCTCTACCAGCTGTTTCTGATCGACCCCAACGGCGTCAAGATCGAGCTCAATTTCGAGGCCGCCGAGGCCAAGGGCCGCGAGCCCGCGGTGATGGCGTCGGCGATGTGATGCGAAGACGGGCACGGAGGACGGAGGACGCAAGTCCCTGTCGTTCGTCGCACTTCCATCATTCGGCTGCCTCAGCCGCGGGTTGTCCGTTCTGGCGCGCGGCTGGTGTCGCCGCCAAATCGGAGGGAAACACCATGGACCGACGCGGCTTCGTGCTCGGTTCGGTTATCGTCGCGACCACGCTCGTTCCGGGCCTGAGCCCGGCCCAGGAGAACGACCAGGAGAACGACCAGGAGAACGACCAGGAGAATATCCGTCAATGAGCCCAGTTGTGAGCCTGATCGGCGCGGTCGTCGCGGCCGCATTCGTGATCGTCGCCGCACCCGCGCAGGCGCAGACGGAATTATCGCCGGAATGGATGCTGTGCAGCAACGAGGGCAACGCCTACCCGTCCAATATCGTGGCCGACGGCTGCACGGCGGTGATCCGGTCGGGCAAGCGGCCGGCGCGGGAACTCGCGGTCGCCCTCAACAACCGGGGTCTCGCGTACCGGGACCTGGGCGATTACGACCGCGCGTTTGCCGATTACGGCGCCGCCATCAAGCTCGACCCCAGTTACGCCTCCGCGTTCAACAATCGCGGCGCGGCCTACGGCGACAAAGGTGATTTCGACCGCGCCATTGCGGACTACGACGCGGCGATCAAGATCGATCCGCGCAGTGCCGTCGTGATCGTCAATCGCGGTGCCGCCTATCGCGACAAGGGTGACCTCGATCGGGCGATCGCCGATTACGACGCGGCGATTCGAATCGATCCCAAGCTGGCCACCGCCTTCACCCACCGCGGCAACGCCTATCGCGAGAAGGGCGACGTCGACCGTGCCGCCGCGGACTACAGCGAGGCGATCGAAATCGATCCGATGAACGCGGTCGCGTTCAACAATCGCGGCGCCCTCTACCTCGTCAAGGGCGATTATGAGCATGCGCTCGTCTACTTTTCGGAAGCCATCAAGCTCAACTCGGAATATGCCCTCGCCTTCAATAATCGCGGCATGGCTTGGCGCGACAAGGGCGATCTCGACCACGCGGTCGCTGATTTCGGCGAGGCGATCAGGCTCAGTCCGCGCAATGGAGCCGCACTCATCAACCGCGCCAATGCCTGGCGCGACCGCGGCGACTTCGACCGCGCGCTTGCCGATTACGGCGAGGCGATGAGGCTCAATCCGAGAAACACCTTCGCGCTCAGCAGCCGCGGGTTGGCGCGCCTCAGGCGAGGGGAACTCGACGGGTCGATTGCGGATTTCGACGCAGCGCTGGCGCTCAACCCGACGCTCGCGAATTCGCTCTACGGACGCGGCATTGCGAAGCGCAAGAACGGCGACCTCGCGGGCGCCGCAGCCGACGTCGCCGCCGCCGAAGCGATCCGTCCCGGCATCGCACAGGAGTTTGCGATGTCCGAGATCGAATAGGCGGCGTTTCCGCCGCATTTGCCTGGTCGCGCCCCCCTGTTGCTCGGGCGCCAAGCTCGCCGAAGCGGAAGCCGGCGAAGGGTGACTTCTCCCTCCACCGGGCGCGCTTCCCCGCGGTTACTTGATCACCTCCCAGAAGATCCCGACGATGCAGACGAAGCCCAAGGTGAAGATCAGCGTTCTCACATAGGGTATCGCCGCCATATAGACGATGGCGTGCGCCAGCCGCAGCCAGAAGAAACTTGCCGCCCAGAATGCCGTCATCCCATTGGCCTTGCCGGAGACCTGGGCGACGATCACGAGCGCCGCGAAAGGCGCAAAGACTTCCACCGCATTGATATAGGTGCGGTCGGCGCGCTTGCCCCACAATGGAAGGGGTCGCGGGGTGGGATCGACATAATTTGGAGGAGTAAGAAAGCCGTTCGTCTTCACCTGCGCGACGACGTAGGGGATCCAAAGCGCAGCCGTAAGCATCGCGGTAAGGGCAAGGTATTTGAGATCGGTCGTCATGACATCTCCCCAGCTGGTGTGATTTCAACGGCGCAACGCGGACGCGACCCTGAGCCTCTCATCGGACTGTTTCAGCGCGCGATGCTCGATCTCCGCTGAGAGTCGGGTGAATCGCGGTCTCGTTCGGCCTGCTCATGCGACACCCTCGGCGCAGCGTTTGAGATCGGCGGCAAATGTTTCGAACATCGGTTGCAGATCGGGGATCGAACGCGAGATCAGCGGCGCCAGCAGACCGCCGAACTCCTCATGCATGATAAACTCGACTTGGCCCGCCGATATCGGTGCCAGCATGTATCGGCGGGTGCCCGTGAAAAGTCCGAGCGGCATGCCGCCGGTCCATGTCATTCTTTCCGGGGGCGCGAATTCGGTGACGCGGAGCGGAAACGCGCGCGCCGGGCTGGCCTTGGTATAGACGCTCAGCTTCTCGCCGGCCGCGATGCGCCCTTCGACGCGCTCGACGGTCGAATTCCATTGCGGATAGCGGGCGCTGTCCGTGAGCAGTGCCCAGACGGTCTCGGCGCGAGCCTGAATCACGATCGCGGCGGCGAAGCTCTTCATGCCGCTCATGGTAACATCAATGTTACGAATGGCAAGCGCTGCTAAGCCGCCGCCCGTAATAACGCCGCCAGCGCGAGGTCCCAGGCCTGGTCGTATCGCGGCACCCGCTCCGCCCACAGATCCTCGCTTTCGGGCTTCGGCCGGTGAGTGACCATCACGCGGGTGCCGCCCTCCTCGGCAGCGAATGTTATCTCGACCTCGGTCGGCTTTTCGGGGCCGGTCGCAATGAAGAAATCGATCAGGATACGGTGCGGGAATTCCCACGATCGAATGTGGCCGAGTTCGACTTCGTACCCGTCGCGTGCGCGTTCATAAAATCGTCCATCCTCGAGCAGGAATATCTCACTCTCCGGGTCGTGAGTGTGGCGACGGCTGGTGGGCCACCAATCGCTTGCTCTTCCAGTGAACAGCTCGAACGCTGCGCGCGGCGGCAGGGGCAGCACGACAGACTTGACCATCATCGCCGGGCCAGTTCCTGGAGGCGGGCCAGCGCCGTGTCCCAAAACGCGTCGACGAATTCGCGGACACTGGCGAAGCCCTGCATATGCACCGAATAGATATTGCGGGTCCCCTCCTCGCGCGCTCGCACGAGACCCGCCTCCTCCAGCGCGCGCAAGTGGCGCGACACCGCCGGCCGGCTCACCGGCAGTCTTGCCGCGATCTCTCCGACCGAAAGAGGCCGCGCGCGCAACTCGCACAGGATAGCGCGCCGGACGGGGCTTCCGAGAGCGTCGAGGGCATGCATGGTATGTAACAGGTACGTTACCATAGAACGGTTGACAAGAGGATCGGCGATGACGGACGCGGCTCAAAACGCCGCAAGCTCGGTGTTCCTCAGGTCCGTCACCAGCATCGCGCCCGGCGCGTGGGTGATGGCGAAGGGCGGCCGCGCGGCCGCGATGGCGGCTTGCGGCGTCACCCCGCAGGCCCAGAACACCGGCAGCTCGTCGGCCGCGATGGGCACCGCGTCGCCGTAATCGGGCCTGGCGAGATCGGCGATGCCGATGCTGGCGGGATGGCCGATATGGACCGGCGCGCCGTGGGCGGCCGGCAGCCGCGACGTGATCTGGATGGCGCGGATGGCGTCGGCCGGCCGCAGCGGGCGCATCGACACCACCATCGGCCCGTGAAAGCGGCCGGCGCGCCGGGTCGCGATGTTGGTGCGGTACATCGAGACATTGCAGCCGTGGTCGAGGTGGCGCAGCGCGATGCCCGATTGCAGCAGCGGCTCCTCGAAGGTGAAGGAGCAGCCGATCACGAAGGCCACGAGATCGTCGCGCCACACCGCGCCGATCTCGGTCGGCTCGCCCGCAAGCTCGCCGTCCCGCCACACCCGGTAGCGCGGCAGGTCGGTGCGGATGTCGAGGTCGGCGCCCAGCGCGGCGATGTGCGGGCTACCCGGATCGGACACGCCGAGCACCGGGCAGGCCTTCGGATTGGCGGTGCAGTAGCGCAGGAAGTCCTCGGCCCAGTCGCGCGGCAGGATGGCGAGATTGCCCTGTACGAAGCCATGGGCGAGCCCGGTTGTGTGGCCGGTAAATCCGCCGGACCGGCACGCCATGCGCACGTCGAGACCGGTCGCCGGCGCGTCCGCCTTTCGATCGACGGCCTGCATGTTCGCTCTCCCGACCCTATCGGTGTCATTGCCCGGCTTGACCGGGCAATCCAGTACGCCCGGTCGGTGTTTACTGGATCGCCCGGTCAAGCCGGGTGATGACAGCAAGGTATACGAAAACGCTCTCGCGCGACGCCAGCCGACCATCCGGCCCACCTGTTGTCCAATGGTAATTCGCCCCCGGACCGAATAAGAGAACCGGTTTGCAGCCATTGGAACATGAGGCAGCACGGCAGGACAATGTCGCAGGCCTGGGATTTCTGGATCGACCGCGGCGGCACCTTCACCGACGTAGTGGCGCGGCGGCCCGACGGCAGCCTGACCGCGCACAAGCTGCTGTCGGAAAATCCCGGGGCCTATGGCGATGCCGCGGTGCAGGGCATCCGCGATCTCCTCGGCCTCGCGCCGGGCGAGCCGATCCCGGCGGGGCGGATCGGCGCCATCAAGATGGGCACCACGGTCGCCACCAATGCCCTTCTGGAGCGCAAGGGCGAGCGTACCCTGCTGGTCACCACCAAGGGCTTCCGCGACGCGCTCAAGATCGGCTACCAGGCACGGCCGAAGATCTTCGCGCGCCACATCATCAAGCCCGAAATGCTGTTCGAGCGCGTGGTCGAAGTCGCCGAGCGCGTGCGCGCCGACGGCACCGTCGAGGCGGCGCCGGACCTCGAGGCCGTTCGCGCCGACCTCGAAGGCGCCCTGGCGGACGGCATCAAGGCGGTCGCAATCGTGTTCATGCACAGCTACCACCATCCCCGCCATGAGCGCGAGGTCGCCGCGCTGGCGCGGGCCATGGGCTTCCTCCAGGTCTCGGTCAGCCACGAAGTCTCGCCGCTGATCAAGCTGGTCGGCCGCGGCGACACCACCGTGGTCGACGCCTATCTGTCGCCGATCCTGCGGCGCTACGTGGCGCGGGT
>Ga0302325_10005363_pt1 | contig 29179 bp, 24 predicted proteins | sample Palsa_T0_2_FD_201948 | JGI IMG/M metagenome (GOLD analysis project Ga0302325, IMG submission 201948) | Peat permafrost microbial communities from Stordalen Mire near Abisko, Sweden - Palsa_T0_2 | ecosystem: Environmental > Terrestrial > Soil > Palsa > Peat permafrost | place: Sweden: Abisko...
GCTGGGGGACCCCCAGCCGGCGCGCCGACGTTTTCAGGGCTCGAAAGGCGCCGATGGCCGGCGCAAAAATACAGCCCGCGAGAAAAAATCACAAGATGGTAACCAGACCGCAACGGCTTGCCGTTAGTCTGAGGCGGCTCTCCGGCGCTCAAACCATCGCGATGGACCATGGCCGCAAATTTTCTCTCCCTCTCGACTCTCTTGCTGTTTCCCGCGCTTATGGCCTTTTCCGCCTCGGCCGATCTGTTCACGATGACGATCCCCAATCGCGTCTGCATCGGCCTGGTTTTAGGTTATCTCGCCTTGGCTGTCGGCGTCGGTCTGCCGCTCGCCAGCGTGGCGATTGATCTTTCCTGCGGCTTCGCGGTCCTTGTCCTGACATTCGCCCTGTTCTCCCGAGGCTGGATCGGCGGCGGCGACGCCAAGCTCGCCGCGGCGACCGCGCTATGGCTCGGCTGGGCGCTCATCCTCGACTACAGTCTGATTGCGTCGGTCTTGGGCGGCGTTTTGACGGTGGGGCTCATCTTGGGCCGCAGGACGCACCTGCCGTCCTGGGCGGCGCGTCTCGATTGGGTCGCGCGGCTCCATCATCCTGAAAGCGGCGTGCCTTACGGCATCGCGCTGGCGATCGCGGGCCTGATGCTCTACCCGCAGAGCCAAATTTGGCGCGCGGCGGCGGGCCTGGCGTAGCCGCTCCGCCAGCGCGATCGTTTTTCGCCGATTCCGCCGCTCTGAGAACCGAATTCTCGGCCCGAAGCGGCATAAATGCGCCGTTGGCCTCGATCGCTAAAGATTGGGTACGTCTGATTAACCCTAATTTGACGATTGACTGTTCATATCAAACCTACGTTGCGCGAAGCGGCGCGATGAGGGCTTGGCGTCATGAACAGGGTTCAAATCGCGGTATTGGGCGTTACCGTTCTCGCTTTCGGCGGCGCCTATGTGCTGTTCAGCGTTGGCCAGGCGCCGCCCCGGACGATCGTGCAGACCGCGCCAGCCATGGACACCGACGAGGTTCTGGTCGCCGCGCGCGACCTGCCGATGGGCACGCAACTGGCCGAGGCGGATTACTCTTGGCAGAAATGGCCGACGGCGGCCCTTTCGGAGCTCATGGTCAAGAAATCCGAAGGTCCCCAAGCGCTCGACGCCGTCAAAGGCGCGGTGACGCGCAATTCGTTCCTGCAGGGCGAGCCGATGCGGCGCGACAAGCTCATCAAGGGACTGAATTCCGGCTTTCTCTCAGCGATCCTGCCCTCCGGAATGCGGGCGGTCGCCATCAATATCGATCCGGGCGGCGGCGCGACCGCCGGTGGCTTCATTCTTCCCAACGACCGGGTCGACGTCATCCGGGTCTACCGCAATGAAGAACAGACCAAGGCGCAGGGCGTCGAGGTCAACAGCGCCCAGACGATCCTGACCAATGTGCGCGTCCTGGCCATTGCGCAGAGCGTCCAGGAAAAAGGCGCCGACAAGGGGACGATCCTGGGCGCCAATGCGACCCTTGAGCTCGATCCGGCGCAAGCCGAACTCATCGTCCTGGCCCAGCGCACGGCGGGCACAGGCAATCTCCATCTCACTCTGCGAAGCATGTTGGACGCGGCGGGTAAGACGGATTCGGTCAGCGATCTGGGCGATGGCAAGTCGGGCGGCCTGACCATCGTGCGCGCCGGCGCCGCCGCGCAGGCCACCCGATGAGGAATCCCCCGGTGTCTCACGCTCCGCAACATCGAAATGAGAGACGGTTGATGAGAATTCATCGCAACAAGCGCTTGGCGCTCCTTGGCGCAGGCGTTCTTGCCGCAATCCTCGCGGGGCCGCCGCAATGGTCTTCGCTGGCGATGGGCGCCGAGGCGCAGGATGCGCCCAAGTTGCAAACGGTCGCTTCCTCGGCCGTCACGCGCCGACTGCAACTGGGCGTCGGAAAGTCGGTGATCGTCGATCTTCCCTCCGACGCGAGCGAAATATTTGTCGGTCAGCCGACCGTCGCCAACGCCATCGTCCGCTCGGCGCGTCGTCTTTACATTGACGCCATAGCCAATGGACAGACGACCATTTTTGCGCTGGACAAGGACGGGCGTCAGATCGCTGTCATTGAGGTGTCGGTAGGCCGCGATGTCGCCGAGTTGCAGGAATTGTTGCGCGCGGCAATGCCGGGCAATGACATCCAGGTCAAGACAGTCGCCGATTCGGTAATCCTGATGGGCACGGTCGCGTCGGCAGGAGAGGCCCAGAAAGCGCTCGATATCGCCAGCGGATTTGTCGGAATTTCAGTGCTCGGAGGCGCCGCCAACGCGGCCACCCCCGCAGCGGGCGCGGGCGGCACGGCCTCCGTCAGCATTTCCCCCTCAGGAACTCCGGTTACCGGAAAAATCATCAATTCGATGGTCATTCGGGGGCTTGACCAGGTCTCGTTGCGCGTCACGGTCACGGAAATTCGGCGCGATATCCTCAAACAGCTCGGCGTCAGCATGGCGGGCACGGGCACGACGCCCAACAGTCTGACTGTCGACAATCCTTTTGCGCTCAACGGCGCCCTTTCGGCCACCCAAGCCGTGCTCGGCTGGGCCAATGCGAACGGAACGGGCTTTTCCGCGACCTTGAAAGCCTTCGAGCGTCAGGGCGTCGCCAGGACGCTGGCCGAGCCGACCGTGACCGCCGTTTCGGGAGAAAGCGCGAAATTTCTCGCCGGCGGTTCGGTTCCCGTTCCCTCGGGGGAGACGTGCCAGACCAATGGCCAATGCTTGTTGAGCTTCGTTTATCAGCCCTATGGCGTGACACTGAACTTCACGCCGGTCGTACTCTCCCAAGGTCGCATCCAATTGCGGATTGCGACGGAGGTGACGGACATCGACAATTCCAAGCAGATCATCATCTTGGGAACGCCGATTCCCGCCTTCCGGACGCGCAGGAACGAGACGACGGTCGAACTTCCCTCGGGCGGCTCCATCGCATCGGCCGGCCTCATCTCCACCGAAACGCAGGAATCGATCAACGGCGTTCCCGGGCTGATGAACCTGCCGATCCTCGGCGCGCTGTTCCGTTCGCGCGATTATCAGCGCGACGAGACCGAATTGCTGATCATCGTCACGCCTTATATCGTTCACGCGATCGATCCCCACGAGGTCATCAAGCCGGACGCCAATTACGTCGACGCCACCGATCCGCAAAGCTGGCTTCTGGGCCGCGTGAATCGAATCTATTCGAGCTCCGGCAATTCGCAACCGATCTCAAATTATTCCGGCAAGGTTGGCTTCATCAATGATTGACGAGACCGCGCCGGCCTCGCGGCGCAATAATGTCAGAGAGAAATCCGTCATGCCTTTCAAGCTTGCTTTATCGTTGCTGAAAGCCTCGAGTTTGGGCGCCCTTTGCGTCACCGCCGCCGTTTCGCTGGCTGGCTGCGGAACCGACGATCTGGCGATGGGCTCGATCCGGAGCGACGACTATCACGATCGTCATCCCATTGTGCTCGCGCAGGCGCCGGCGACGCTCGACGTCTTTCCTCTCGGCCAGGGCAAGCTCGATCCGGCCTCGATCGACGATATCCGAATCTTCGCCGCCCGCTACCGAGCCGTCGGCAACGGACGACTCCTCATCCTTGCGCCGGCGGTCGGCGGACATGCGACCCGCACGGCGGTCGACGAAATCCGCCGCGTCCTGATGTCGGCCGGGTTGCACGAGTCGATTGGCCTCGGGTCGTATCCGGTCGCCGACGCCACCCTTGCCTCGCCAATCCGGCTCAGCTTCCGCACCCTCAAGGCGGAAGTCGTCTCGCGTTGCGGTCAATGGCCGCACGATCTGGCGTCCGGCTCCGAGATCGAGGGCTGGAAGAACGAGTCCTATTGGAACTTTGGCTGCGCCACTCAATCGGTGCTCGCCGCGCAAGTCGACGATCCCAGGGACTTCGCGCGGGCGCGAGCCCTTGGTCCAAGCGATGTGCAAATGCGCCTGCGAGCGATCAACGACGTACGTCAGGGCCAAGACCCCGGCACCAATTGGACGACCCAGCTGACGCCGATCGGTCAAGTGGGGGGGAACTGACCGATGGGCGTGCTAGCCGAAGACGAGGCCGGAGTCGTGGCCAAAGACGGCCCGAGCCCGCAACAGATCAACCCGGTGCCGAGGATCTCGATACAGGCTTTTTGCGAGACCCCGGAGATCGCCGCGATCGTTCAGGCGGCGATCGCCGACAGGCGCATGAACAAGGCTCACGTCAAATTGCACATGGGCGGCGCGCCGGCGGCGCTCGAAGCCTATCGCAGCGCGCCCACGCCCAATCTCATCGTGCTGGAGGCCACCAGCGACCGCAATGCGCTCGTCGGCTATCTCGACGAATTGTCGCAATTTTGCGACGCGGGCACCAAAGTAATCGTCTGCGGCAAGGTCAACGATATCGTCCTTTATCGCCAGCTGATGTTGCGGGGCGTCAGCGAATATCTCGTGGCGCCGTTCGGCGTGATTGAATTCGTTCAGGCGGTGTCGCATCTCTATACCTCGCCGGGCTCCAGTCCGGTCGGGCGCGTGGTCGCCGTCGTCGGCGCCAAGGGCGGCGTCGGCTCGTCGACCATCGCCCATAATGTGGCCTGGTCGATCGCCAGCGGGCTCGATACATCAACGATCATCGCGGACCTGGACCTCGGCTTCGGCACGGCGGGGCTCGACTATAATCAGGACCCGCCGCAGGGCATCGCGGAGGCGGTGTTCGCGCCCGATCGCGTCGACTCCAATCTCGTGGATCGCCTGCTTTCCAAATGCAGCGACAATTTGAGTCTGCTGGCCGCCCCCGCCACGCTCGATCGCCTGTACGACTTTCCGGAAACGGCGTTCGATTCGATCCTCGACGTCATGCGCGCCTCGACGCCATGCATCATTCTCGACGTGCCGCACGCCTGGACGGCCTGGACGCGCCGCATGCTCGTCGGCGCCGACGAAGTCTTGATCGTCGCGGCTCCCGATCTGGCCAATCTGCGCAACGCCAAGAATATGCTCGACAGCATCCGCACCGCGCGTCCCAACGATCATCAGCCAAAGCTTATCCTGAATGGCGTGGGTCTCATCAAGCGCCCGGAGATCGCCGTCGCCGACTTCACCAAGACGGTTGAATTGGAGCCGATCGCGATAATTCCCCATGACGCCAAATTATTTGGCGCGGCCGCCAATAACGGCCAGATGATCGCCGAGATCGACGCCAAGGGCAAAATCGCCGAGATATTCGCCGACCTTGCGCGCTCCATCACCGGCAGAAGCGAGGTCCGCAAGGCCAAACGCGGCCTGTTCGAGCCGCTCATGGCCAAACTGGGACGCAAGAAGGCATGAACGGGTCGCTGCGAGGGCGTCTGATTTCCATTGAGGAGCCAAGGAGCGTGATGACGAGATTGCCCTGTCCAGCCTCGCGGCAACCGCGATCCTGGAGCCCGTCTCGCCGGCATGCTCAACCCGCTCGCTCAGGTCGGCGGATTGAAGGGGTAAGGACGGATCGAAATGTTCGGTAAGCGTTCGAATCAAGGCGCCAGCGCGCCACCCGCCGGCGTCGTCCGCGCGCCCGATCCGGCGGCGATGAAACTCGCCCCGGCGCCCGCGCCGTCCGCTCCCGCCGCGTCGCAGAACACGCAGACGGAAGTGCGCCCCGACTCTTATTATCAGACCAAGAGCATGATCTTCGGCGCGCTGATCGAGGCCATCGATCTGTCCGCGCTATCGAAGCTGGACCCCGACAGCGCGCGCGAGGAAATCCGCGACATCGTCCATGAAATCGTGACGATCAAGAACCTCGTCCTGTCGATTGCCGAACAAGAAGATCTTCTCGACGATATTTGCAACGACGTGCTCGGTTTTGGCCCGCTCGAGCCCCTGCTCGCCCGCGACGACATCGCCGACATCATGGTCAACGGCCCGACCAAATGCTTCATCGAAGTGTCGGGCAAGATCCAGTTGACCAACATCCGCTTCCGCGACGCCGCGCAATTGATGAACATCTGCCAACGCATCGTCAGCCAAGTCGGCAGGCGCGTCGACGAGGCCTCGCCGATCTGCGACGCCCGATTGATGGACGGCTCGCGCGTCAATGTCATCGCGCCGCCGCTCGCCATCGACGGCGCCGCCCTGACGATTCGAAAATTCAAGAAGGACAAGCTGACGCTTGATCAATTGACGCGCTTTGGCGCCATCTCGCCGGCCGGCGCGGAAATATTGAAGATCATCGGCCGCGTGCGCTGCAATGTGGTCATTTCCGGAGGCACCGGTTCGGGCAAGACGACGCTGTTGAACTGCATGACTAATTATATCGACGCGGACGAACGCGTCATCACCTGCGAAGACGCCGCCGAACTGCAGCTCCAGCAGCCCCATGTCGTGCGGTTGGAGACGCGCCCGCCCAATCTCGAGGGCACCGGCCAGGTCACGATGCGCGATCTCGTCAAGAATTGCCTTCGTATGCGGCCCGAACGCATCATCGTGGGCGAAGTGCGCGGTCCCGAGGCGTTCGACCTCTTGCAGGCGATGAACACGGGCCATGACGGCTCGATGGGCACATTGCACGCCAATTCGCCCCGCGAGGCGCTCAGCCGCATCGAGTCGATGATTACGATGGGCGGATATTCGCTGCCCTCGCGCACCATTCGCGAGATGGTTACTTCGTCGATCGACGTGATCGTGCAGGCGGCGCGTCTGCGCGACGGTTCACGGCGCATCACCCATATTACGGAAGTAATGGGCATGGAAGGCGACGTCATCGTCACTCAGGACCTATTTGTTTACGATTTGTTAGGGGAGGATGCGCAAGGAAAGCTGAAGGGCCGCCATCGCTCGACCGGGATCGGGCGCCCACGCTTCTGGGACCGGGCGCGGTATTACGGCGAGGAGCAGCGTTTGGCGGCCGCTCTGGACGTTTCCGAGGTCCCGGCTGAAGCCTGAGCGTCGGATGAAGGAGTTGCGCCGTGATGAGCCATGCCATGATCGTCGCCGGACTGCTCGTCTTCGCATTGGGCGGCCTCGCCTTCGTCTTCACCTCCGGCGACTCCAAGGCCCAGAAGCGGCAGGCCGCTCTGCAGAAGGGCGCCGCCAAGGCCAAAGATAACGGAATCGAAAAGACCGCGCGCAAGAAGCAGATCTCCGACAGTCTCAAGGAGCTGGAAAAGAAGCAGGGACAGACGCGCCTCAGCCTGGAAATGAAGATTCAGCAAGCCGGGTTTTCCTTCGGCCGGCGCCAGTACATGATCATGTCGGGGATCAGTGGACTGGCGGTCGCGGTGTTGATGTATGTGGCGACCGGCAGCCTTTACATCGCCCTTCCGGCCTCGATCATCGGCCTGTTCGGCCTGCCGTCCTTCATGCTGGCGCGATTGCGCAAGCGACGCATCAACAAATTCGTCGCTGAATTTCCCAACGCGATCGACATCATCGTGCGCGGCGTCAGGGCGGGACTGCCGCTCGGCGATTGCATGCGCATCATCGCCGCCGAGGCCGCCGAGCCGGTGCGCGGCGAGTTCCGCCTGATCGCCGAAACCCAGGCGATGGGATTGTCGCTGACCGAGGCCGTCGACCGGGTGGCCCAGCGAATTCCCGTCACGGAGACGAACTTTTTCGCGATCGTCATCAGCATCCAGGCGAAAGCCGGCGGCAATCTCTCCGAGGCGCTTGGCAATCTCTCGCGCGTGCTGCGCGAGCGCAAGAAGATGAAGGGGAAGATCGGCGCCATGTCGATGGAGGCCAAGGCGTCGGCGGCGATCATCGGCGCGGTGCCTTTCGTCGTCGTGGGCCTGCTGTATGCGTCGAGCCCAACCTACATCTCCCTTCTATGGACGACGACGCATGGCAAGATCGTGTCAGGCATCGCGCTCGCCTGGATGGGGATCGGCATAGCCATGATGAAGAAAATGATCTCCTTCGACTTCTAACAGGGCTTGACGCGCATGCTCGATCTCTTGATGGAAAAGTTTACCGACGGCCACTTTCTGGCGGGCATATTGGTCGCGCTCGGCTGCGCGGCGACCGTGCTCACCCTGGCCATGCCGCTTCTCCAGACCGACAGTCTCGGCCGCCGCATGAAAGCGGTGAGCACCGAGAGGGAGCGGATTCGGCAACGCGAGCGCGAGCGCATGGCTTCCGTCCAGACCAAGGCTGCGTTGCGCATCGCGCCCAAGCGGCTTTTCAAGGACGTCGTAGACAAATTGAATTTGGCGAGCTGGCTGGGCACCGAGCGAGCCAAAGGCCAACTGGCGATGGCCGGCTATCGGGGCGCCAGCGCGGAATATACATTCCTGTTTTTCCGCCTCGTCACCCCGATCACGTTGTTTCTGGCGACGTTGGTCTATGTGTTTTTCATCCTGCACTGGGACAAGCCGGTCATCATGAAGCTCGGCGTCGCGTTGATCGCCACCTATATCGGCATCAAGGCGCCTGAGATGTTCTTGTCCAACACGATCACCAAGCGCAAGAAATCGATGGAGCGCGCCTATCCCAATACGCTCGATCTGCTGTTGATCTGCGTCGAATCAGGCATGTCGATCGAACATGCATTCCGCAAGGTCAGCCTCGAAGTCGGAACCGAATCCATCGCCATGGCCGAAGAACTGGCCCTGCTGGCCGCCGAAATGTCGTTCCTGCCGGACCGGCGCTCGGCGTTCGAGAATTTGGGCATCCGCACGGGGCTCGAGTCCGTTCGCTCGCTGGTGACGGTGCTGACGCAGTCCGAGCGCTACGGAACGCCGCTCGGCAGCGCGCTGCGCGTGCTGTCGCAGGAGAGCCGCGACCAGCGTATGAACGCCGCCGAGAAGAAGGCCGCCCAGCTGCCGCCGGCGCTGACGGTGCCAATGATCCTGTTCTTTCTGCCGGGCCTGTTCGCCGCCATTCTGACGCCGGCGATCATCCAGATCAGTCACTGGAATTAGGCCCCCGCAGCCCAGGCCGAAGGCCTGGGCCGGGCAGGACTTGCGCAAATAGGCGCCTTTGACTCAGCGCGCGACGGCGCTCGGCCGCGTCCCCGCCAATGCGCTGAACGAGGCCGCTCTTGCCGCGATCGTTTCGCCGGCCGGCGTCGGCGTCTCGGCGCGCTGCGGAGCGCCGCGAAGGGTCGCATAAGCGCCGTTCGACGCCTCCCTGGCTGTCGACGACAGGCCGGCGAGGCTTGACGAGGTTGTCGCCGGCGGGTTCAAAATCTGCGAGAGCTCCAAAAGCGTCCTGTCGATCACGACCAGGGCGCGATATTCCGGCAATTCGCTGAGTTGAACACGGAGCTGATCGCCAAATTCTTGGAGAGAGGAGAATGCGTCCTGCGTCATGAAAATTTCACCTTTCCAAAAAGTGTTAATACCGCTGGCTAGCATCGCAAGCTGGCGCGGGGCTGGAGATTTGGCGAGCGGAGAGGAAACGCCATGCTGATCGTCGCCGTGCTGATCTATTTCCTGCCGACCGTTATCGCGCTCAGCCGCGGCCATCTGTCCGCCCTCGCGATCTTCTTTTTGAACCTGTTTCTGGGCTGGACTCTGATAGGTTGGCTCGTCGCCCTCTTGTGGTCCTGCACGGGAAACACGTGGGCGAATTTCCATCGCCTCCACGCTGGAGCTGTCGGTTCTTACGCCCCGATCCCGCCAAGACGCTCCAGCGGGTCGCTCTGGCTGGTCCTGCTGCTCATCCTCGTGGCGATCGCGTTGCTCGACAAGCGGCGTGATTCTCGCGATGTGCGCTCGTTTGATTTCCCGTTTTCTTCACTGGATGGCTTTCGCCTCTGAGCGCACAGGGCCGCGAGAGCGGAAATGAGCCGCAATAAATTTATGGAAATGGATAGAGACAAAAATCAGCGTCACGAGCCGCCGGGCGGCGGGCGGCGGGGCTTTCGAATCGCCAAAAGCTCTGGGGCTTTAGGAATCTCTTGTCGCAACCGACCTATGGCAGGCAAGGACTTGTCTCGTTCGACTGCTCTCGAGAAAGCTGATCTCTGGCTCGATTGAGATATTCGGTTCGGCTCGCGTCGTCGACGATCTTTTTTGCGTCGCGCTGGCTTTGGAGCTCGGTCACGTCCCAGATCTTTCCATCGTCGTGACAGATCGCCTTGGCCCGCTGCGCAATCTCGTCTTCCAGCAACTCAACCATGACAGCCTCCTGAAAGGACAAGGCTTAAACCGCTTTCGGGCAAGAATGGTTCCCGGCGCGCAATGGGGCCGGCGCCGGGAGCCGCGCGAACCTCTTGCGGAACCTCGACATGAGGGAGCGCGGCGGCCGCCGGTCCGCGAGATCCAAGACTCAATTGTTCGCGCGCCGATCTCGTGATTTGATGCCGACAAAATCAGGGAGGGCCACGATGCGCATATCTATCGCGAGCCTTGCGATCGTCGCGCTATTTGCGGTCGCGGGATGCTCAAAAGGAGACAAGGGCGATCAAGGGTCGGCGGGGCCGAAGGGCGATCCGGGAGCCGCTGGAGCGGTCGGCGCGCAGGGACCGAAAGGCGACGCCGGGCCGGCCGGTCCATCCGGTCCCACGGGACCGGCGGGAGCCGTTGGGGCGGCGGGGCCGCAGGGAGCGACGGGCGATGCGGGGCCGGCCGGTCCTGCCGGTCCCACGGGGCCGGAGGGAGCTGTTGGAGCGGCCGGCCCGCAAGGACCCAAGGGCGATGCCGGGCCGCTCGGGCCCGCGGGAGCCGTCGGCGCGGCCGGTCCCCAAGGGGGGAAGGGCGATGCCGGGCCTCCAGGGCCGGCAGGCCCCCCCGCCAAACCTTCCGACGCCGCCATGGGGGCGATGGGTCCGGCGGGGCCGCCAGGCGTCCCCGGCCCCAAAGGCGATCGCGGGCCGGCGGGGCCGCCGGGCGCCGGCGCCGTTCTTCGCGTGATCGCCGATCAGGCCAAGCCGATGTGCGAGCCGGGCGAGTTCATGATCAGCGCCTATTGCCCGGGCGAAGGCGGCGCGCTTCACATAATGGGGACGATGGGAGCCACTTGCGAAGGCGGCGCGAGCAAGCCTGTCGTGGTCTGCGCGAAGTAGCCGGCTCGCTCGAACAAACGGGAGACGAAAAGGTCCCACTCAAAGGGAAGGCTCGCGTCCCGCCTAAGGGGCAAAATCAGCTCTCACCTAGCCGGTGGTGGGCCGGGCAGGACTCGAACCTGCAACCAGACCGTTATGAGCGGCCGGCTCTAACCATTGAGCTACCGGCCCGGCGGCGCGGCGGCCGGGAGCCGCATTAAACGCAAATGCCTTTGCGACGCAATCCCCGATATAGCCCGCGCGGGCGCCGAGCTGCGCCGCCTAATTATCCAGGAAGCTTCTCAGCTTGCGCGACCGGCTCGGATGCTTGAGCTTGCGCAAAGCCTTGGCCTCGATCTGGCGGATGCGCTCTCTTGTCACCGAGAATTGCTGGCCGACTTCCTCCAGCGTGTGGTCGGTGTTCATGCCGATGCCAAAGCGCATGCGCAATACGCGCTCCTCGCGCGGCGTCAGCGAGGCCAGAACCCGCGTCGTCGTCTCGCGCAGGTTCGACTGGATCGCCGCGTCGATCGGCAGGATGGCGTTCTTGTCCTCGATGAAATCGCCAAGATGGCTGTCTTCTTCGTCGCCGATCGGCGTCTCCAGCGAAATCGGCTCCTTGGCGATCTTCAGCACCTTGCGCACCTTTTCGAGCGGCATGGCGAGTTTTTCGGCGAGCTCCTCGGGCGTCGGCTCGCGGCCGATCTCGTGCAGCATCTGGCGCGAGGTGCGCACGATCTTGTTGATCGTCTCGATCATATGCACAGGAATGCGGATGGTGCGCGCCTGATCGGCGATCGAGCGGGTGATCGCCTGGCGGATCCACCAGGTGGCGTAGGTCGAGAACTTGTAGCCGCGCCGATATTCGAACTTATCGACCGCCTTCATCAGGCCGATATTGCCTTCCTGGATGAGGTCGAGGAACTGCAGGCCGCGGTTGGTGTATTTCTTGGCGATCGAGATCACCAGGCGCAGATTGGCCTCGACCATTTCCTTCTTGGCCTGGCGCGCCTCGCGCTCGCCCTTCTGCACCATCTGGACGAGCTTGCGGAATTCCTGGATCTCGAGACCGGTCTCGGTCGCCAGCGCCTGGATGTCGGAGCGCAGATCCTTGATCTGGTTCTTGTCCTTGGCGATGAAATCCTTCCAGCCGCGCGTTCCGAGTTTCGAGACGCGGAGCAGCCATTTCGGGTCGAGTTCCGAATTCTGGTAGTTCTTGAGAAAGTCCTCGCGCGAAACGCGATGGCTCTCGGCAAGGCGCATCAGTTTGATGTCGAGGCCGATCAGCCGCTTGTTGATGTCGTAGAGCTGCTCGACCAGCGCATCGATGCGGTTCTGGTTGAGCGACAGCGATTTGACGTCGGCGACGATCTCTTTCTTCAGCGATTTGTATTTGCGCTCCTGCGCCGGCGACAAGGTCTCGTTCTTGAGCTTGTTCTCGACATTCTGGTCCTGCAGGCGGCGCAGCTTCTTATAGGCGTCGGCGACGCGATCGAAGGTCTCGAGCACTTTGGGTTTGAGCTCGGCCTCCATGGCCGAAAGCGATACGGAATTTTCCATATCGTCGTCGTCGTCGAAATTCTCGGGGTTCGGCGCGGCCTCGCCGTCGAAGCCGGCGGGCGGGATCTGCGGCGCGGTCGCCGGCGCGCGTTCGCGCTGCTGGGCGGCGAGCGCCTCGGCCGCCCCCGGCGCGGTCATATCGATCTTGGGCGCCTTCTTGCCGTCGGGCCCGGCGTAGGTCGCCTCGAGATCGATGATGTCGCGAAGCAGAATCTTCGCCTCGTTGAGTTCGTCGCGCCAGATGATGATGGCCTGGAACGTCAGCGGGCTTTCGCATAGTCCGGCGATCATCGCCTCGCGGCCGGCCTCGATGCGCTTGGCGATGGCGATTTCGCCCTCGCGCGAGAGAAGCTCGACCGAACCCATTTCGCGCAAATACATGCGCACCGGATCGTCCGTGCGCTCGGCGGGCTCCGAACTGCGGGTGGCGACGGCGGTCGGGCGCGCGGTCTCGGCGACTTCGCCTCCTTCGGACTCCTCTTCGTCGTTCCCTTCGGTCGTCTCTTTTTCGGCCTCCTCGGCGTCCTCGTTGTCGACGACATTGATGCCCATTTCGTTCAGCATCGAGTTCATATCCTCGATCTGGTCCGAGGAAATCTCCTCGGAGGGCAGCACCGCGTTCAATTCCTCATGCGTGACCCAGCCGCGCTTCTTGGCGATCTTGATCATCCGCTTGACGGCGGCGTCGGTCAGATCGAGCAACGGGCTGTCCGTGGTCTCCACGACAGCGGCCTCGCCTTCGGCCTTTTGCTCGTCTTTCTTCGCCATAAGCTCTACTCCGTCGCTTCCGCGCCCAAACGCGGATCTGTCCAATAAAACCGCTCCGGCCCGCTCCGCCGTCAACGCCTCGCGCGAGCGATGGTTCACGGCCAACAAGGCGGTCGACCCGCGGTTGTGTCTCATTTCAAAGGAAAAGTGGACTCACGTTTTCCGAAATTTACGCGAGATGATTCGTCCGTTCCAAAATCGACCCTAGCCCCTAACCCTTCGCTAACCCGGAGTCCACGGGCCAGCGCAAAGCGGTCACACGGGCGGCGCCTTGCGGCCGGAAAGTTCTCCAAATCCTTCGATCGCCGCCTCGGCATTGGCCAAATCAGCGAGGTTTTCCTTGATATCGCGCAATCTGCCGAAGTTCTGCTCGTTGATCTCGGGGTCCGCGTCGATCGCCAGCGCTTTTTCCGCCAATTTCAATTCCCTATTTAGCGCCCGCGCCTTGCGATGCAAGGCCAACGTCTGACGTAATGCGTGTTCGGCGTCCGAGGAATCGGCTTCCGGGCGCACACACCACCAAACGGGCATTTGCGCGGCCAGATGCAGGATGCGATCGCGCTCCTCCCGCAGGCCGGCCGATTCCGGCGCCTCGTCGCCCGTCTGCGCCTCCAGCGACCGGCTGAGAAACTGGTCGCGAAACCGGGCGAGATTCTGATTGGACAGATCGAGATCGGCGATTTCCTCGATATTGCGCTCCAGGAGATCGCGATGGTTGATGACGATCGCCAGGATGACAATGTCCCTCGGCGCGTCCTTCGGCCTGCCGATCAGCCCCTGTCGCTTGGGCAAAGGCTGGCCGGCAAAGCCAAGCCGTGGGCCTCGATTGGCGAAATTGGGCCGCCAAGGGCCCCTGGAATCGCCCGCTCGCGCCTCCGGCCTGCGCGCCGCCGCGGGCGAGCCCGCCCCGAGCAGGTTCGACAGGCGCGCCGCCATATCGTCCCAGTAATGGCGACGCAACGTCTCGTCGGGGATCGTCCGCGTCAGTTCGCGCAAGCGCCGCTCCAGCGCCGCGCGCCGCTCGGGCGTATCGAAACGCTGGCCTTCGGCCTCGCGCGCAAACAGCATCTCGGCCATGGGCCGCGCGCCCTGGATCACTTCGCCGATCGCCTCCTGGCCGCCCGAACGCGCCAGATCATCCGGATCCTGGCCCTCCGGCAGAACAGCGAAACGCAGGCTCCTTCCCGCGCCGATCAGGGGGAGCGCCGTGTCGATGGCGCGGAACGCCGCCTTTTGCCCCGCCTTGTCGCCGTCAAAACACAGGATCGGTTCGCTCGCCATGCGCCACAGCAATTCGCATTGCTCGCCGGTCAGCGCGGTGCCGAGCGGCGCGACGGTCTGGGGATAGCCGGCCTGCGCCATGGCGATGACGTCGACATAGCCCTCGACGACGATGATCTCGCCCTTGTCATGGGCCGCCTTGCGGGCGCGGTGATGGTTGAACAGCACGGAGCCCTTGTGGAAAAGCTCGGTATCGGGGGAATTGAGATATTTAGGCTTGACGCTCGCCTCCATCGCGCGTCCGCCGAAGGCGATGACGCGGCCGGAGCGGTCGTGGATCGGGAACATCGCGCGGTCGCGGAACCGGTCATAGGGGACCGCGATGCCCTCGCCATGCACGAGCAGGCCGGCGGCGATCATGTCGTCCGCGCCGACGCCCTTGGCCGCCAGCGCGTCGCGCAGCGCAAAGCGGTCGGGCGGCCCGTAGCCGAGCGAAAACTCCCGCTGGACATTGGCGTCGAGCCGCCGGTCGGCGAGATAGCCGCGCGCTTTCGCGCCGATTTTTTCCTGCAGCGCGGTCTCGAAATATTTGGCCGCCAGATTGAGGATTTCATGCAGGGAGGAACGCTTTTTCTCCTGTTCCTGGCTCTCGCGCGACAAAGTCGGCAGCGCCAGCCCGGCCATGCCGGCCAACAGCTCGACCGCCTCGGGAAAGCTCAGCCCTTGCGTCTCCATCACGAAATCGAAGGCGTCGCCGTGCTTTTGCGAGGAAAAGTCGTGATAGAAGCCTTTCTGGTCGTTGACGAAGAACGAAGGCGTCTTCTCGGCGGTGAAGGGCGACAGGCCCGCCCATTCGCGTCCCTGCTTCTTCAATTTGACGCGCTTTCCCACCACCTCGGACACCGGCAGGCGCGCGCGTATTTCGTCAAGGAAGGAGGGCGGAAATTGCATCAAGGCCTCCAGCCATAAGTCAGCATGGATTGGCGCCGTGGCAAGAGGAAGTTTCCGCTCTTCCCCGCCATCCACAGACGCGCCGCGCTCCTCAGCCAGGGCGATCCTCGCCGCGTCGCCGGTCTGGCGGCAGAGGGATATTTATTTCTGTTTTAGAGAAACAATTTCTGGACATTCCGGTCAGCCTGTCGCATGATTTGCGCAACGAAACCTTGAAAGAGGTGAAGAGACCGGTTGGCGGCGAATCGTTCGAGTTCTGAAAAAACGCACTTTCCAAATTTTTCGCCGACAACCCTCTGAAATCCCCCATGGCCGCCAAAGAAATGTTTGGAAAAAGCTTGGATTCGAAAACTCCCTGATTCCCAACTCATTGATATTCCTGGGGCCTAACAATACGGGGTTTGTCGGTTTCGCGTCTTTCCTGTGCAATCCAAGACTTTTCAAAGTCCTGCTCGCCAGCCCGCGGCTCAACCCGCTTCGGCGCCCATCAGCTTGCGCGCCTCGGCGGCGCTGAGCGGTTTGCCGAACGCCAGGCCCTGCGCAAATTCGCAACCGAGCTGCGAGAGTTCGACGGCGTCCGATTCGGTCTCCGCGCCCTCCGCCACGACGTCCATGCCGAGGTCATGGGCCATGGCGATGACCGATCGCAATATCATCGGCCGCGCGCCGACGGCGTTCTGACGCACCAGCGACTGGTCGATCTTGAGCGTATCGAAATGATAGCGCTGGAGATGGCCGAGCGAGGAATAGCCGGTTCCGAAATCGTCGAGCGAAAGCCCGGCGCCGATCTCGCGGATCCGCTGCAGCATTTGCGCGGCGAACTCCGGATTCTCCATCACCAGGCCTTCGGTCAGCTCCAGCTTCAGCGTGCCGCGTAGAACGTAGCTGCGAGTGAGCGCCGCCTTCACGTCGGTAAGCAGATCGTGGCGCAGCAATTGACGCGAGGAGACGTTGATGCTGGCGAAGATCGGCGGCTCCACCTCCAACGCCTTCTGCCAGGCCGATAGCTCGCGCGCCGTCTGTTCCATGGCGAATACGCCGAGGTCGACGACGATGCCGGTCTCCTCGGCCACCGGCATGAAGTCCGCCGCGCCCAATTGCCCAAGCCTGGGGTGTTGCCAGCGCAGCAAGGTTTCGAAGCCGGCGACGGTGCGATCCTCGAGCCGCACGATCGGCTGGAAGAACAGCTTGATTTCGCCCCGGTCCAAGGCGCGGCGCAGATCGCCTTCGAGGGAAGGCCGGTCGGAGCGTTGCGCGCGCATCGCCGGCGCGAAGAATTCGGCGCGATTGCCTCCCGTCTTCTTCGCGTTGGCCATCGCGATCTCCGCATCCTTGAGAAGTTCGCTGCCTTTGGCGCGAAGCTGCGGATCGAACAAGGCGACGCCGATCGAGACGGTGAGCGCCACTTCCCTGTCGCCAAAGCTGATCGGGGTCGCCAGATTGTTGCGAATGGATTCGACGATTTCGACGATCTCGCCGCTATCGCCCTCCATCATGACGATCGCGCCGAACTGATCGCCGGCCAGGCGCGCCAGCGTGTCGCCGGGCGCCAGATTGCGCGCGAGGCGCCGGGCGACCGTGAGGAGCACCGAATCGCCGAACGAAAGGCCGATCGCCTCGTTGATCTGCTTGAAGCGATCGACGTCGATCACCAGGACGACAGGGCTCGAGGCGCCGGGGCGCCTGGCGGCGATCAGCGCCGTGTCGAGCCGGTCGAAAAACAATTCCCTATTCGGCAGGCCGGTCAGGTTGTCGTGCACGGCGTCATGCAGCATGCGCTCTTCGGCGGTCTTGATTTCGGTGACGTCGGACAGGGCGCCGATGACGCGAACGACCTCGCCCTCGGCGTTGATCACCGGGCGCGCCTTCATGACGAACCAGAAATAATGGCCGTCGGCGGCGCGCAGCCGGATATCGTGATTGATGCGTCCGCTTCGCTGCTGCAATAGACCGTCGAGCGCCGCCTTATAGCGATCGCGGTCGGCCGGATGCAGCACTTCGAGCCATGAGGCGGCGGGACCCTCCAGGGCGCCGCGCTTGAGGCCGAGCTGGGTTTCGATTTCCGAACTGACGTGGATCTGATCGAGATCCACGTTCCAATCGAATATCGCATCGCCGCAGCCGGTCATCGCCAAGGCGCGGCGCTCGGAATCGGCCCCGCGAAAATTCGAAACGTTCGATCCCGAAAAAGCGTTCTGCATCACGGTGAAGCCGATCAGCATGACGATCAGCACGAGCCCGCCGATGAGCCCCGGCGACGCGAGGTCGTTGGTGAACGTTCCCATCACCGTAAAGCCCGCGGCGACGACCCAGACGAGCAGCAGGAACCAGGTCGGAATCAGCATGACGGCGCGATCGGAGCCGCGCGCCGCCATGTTAAGAACGAGGATGAAGCCGATGCCGGCGACGGTGGCGATCGATATCCGCGCGACGCCGGCCGCGATCGGCGCGTTATAGATCGACAGAGCGGCCACCGCCGCCATGATCAGCAGCCAGACCGCCGCAATATGCGAATAGCGCACGTGCCAGCGCCGCAGATTGAGATAGGCGAACAGAAAAATGATCAGCGTAGCGCCGAGCGTCGCCTCGACGCCGGCGCGCCAGATGCGCTCGGCCTCGTCCTCGAAGCCGAATATCTTGCGCCAGAAGCCGAAGTCGATGCAGACATAAGCGAGCACGGTCCAGGCCAAAGCCGCGGCGGCCGGGAAGATCAAGGCGCCCCGCACGACAAAGACGATCGTCAAGAAGAGAGCCAGCAGGCCGGCGATGCCGATCACGATGCCTTGGTAGAGGGTGAGGCTCGTCGCCTTTTCCTTGAAGGCGTCCGGCTCCCATAAATAGATTTGCGGCAGGTTGGGCGTGCGCAATTCGGCGACGTAAGTGACCGTCGTGCCCGGGTCCAGCGTCAAGCGGAAAACGTCGGCGTCCACCCTATCGTCGCGTTCGGGGGCGTTGCCCTGGCTCGCCGTGATGGTCGTGATGCGGCTCGAGCCCAAATCGGGCCAGACGACGCCAGACCCCACCAGCCGGAAATGGGGCGCGACGACCAGGCGCACCAATTGCTCGTCCGAATCGTTGGTGAGCGCGAAGACGATCCACGACGGCTGGCCGCCCGCCTCCAGCGCGCTGACTTCGATGCGGCGCACGATGCCGTCGGCGCCGGGCGCCGTGGAGACCTGGATGCGGTCTCCCTGCGCGCTGTAATGTTCGACCGCATTGGTGAGGTCGATCGCATCCGCGTCGATCGGCACCCGAATCGATTGCACCGCGAAGGCCGAATGGCAGCCAATGCCGAAACATAACAGCAGCGCGGCAAGGCGAAGCAAGCGATGCAATAGTTTACCTTCATCCTTTGCGCCGCGCCGCGCTTCGTCTGGCGTCGCCCCTAAGCGTGGGGGCTTCGCCCCTCCCCGCTGCGCGGCCGGCCCAGGACTGGTAACCTCTTGACGATGAAGGGGCAAGCCGCAATCAGCCAATGCCCGGCCCTCGCGGCGCCGGACCGCGCACGACGTCGCCTTCCAGCCGGGCGAACAAACAATGATCCCGCCAGACGCCGTTGATGCACAAATAGGCGCGGGCGAAACCTTCGCGTTGAAAGCCGTTTCGCTCGAGCAGCGTCGCCGAGGCGACGTTGCTGGGAATGCAGGCCGCCTCAAGACGATGAAGCCGCAAGGTCGAAAACCCAAAGGCCGCGGCGACCGCGACCGCCCGCGTCATGCGGCCCTTGCCGGCATGGGGCGCGCCCATCCAATAGCCGAGCGAAGCCGCCTGCGCGACGCCGCGCCGGATGCCCCCGATGGTGATGCCGCCCAGCAGGGCGTTCGAAGACTCGTCGAAAATGAGGAAAGCGAAGGATTCGTCGCGCGCGATCTCCTCCGTCTGGCGGCGCAAGCGGCGGCGAAAGGCGGTGCGCGTCAGATCATCGGACGGCCAGGTAGGCTCCCAGGGCGTCAGGAATTGCCGGCTGTTTTCGCGCAGGGCCGACCAGGCCGGATAGTCGTCGGCCTGCGCGGGACGCAGATAAAGCCCGTCGCCGCGCAGCAGCGGGGCGGGGTCGACGGCTCTGTTGATGCGGAACAGGGCCATTTCGCGCCCTCAAATTCCGACCAGGCGTCGGGCGACGCGGGCCTGATCCATCACTTTGCCGGTGCGCCCGATTGCAGCGACCGTCGGTTTTGAGCGCAGCATCGCCGCGCCGGCCGCTCGGACATCCCCGACATTGAGCCTTTCGATGCGCGCGATCATCTCCTGCGTGCTGAGGGGCCGTCCATAGACGAGCATCTGGCGCGCGAGCTGCTGGGCGCGCGCGCCCGTGGATTCGAGCGCGGCGAGCAGGGAAACCTTCATTTGCGCCTTGGCTCTTTGAATCTCCTGTTCGCTGAGGGTCGTCGCGGCTTCGCTCAGGCAGTCGAGCGCCGCGGCCATCAATTCGCCCGCGTCCTTGGGCGAGGTTCCCGCATAAAATCCCATCAGCCCGACATCCGAATAGGCCCAGTGGAACGCATAGATCGAATAGGCGAGACCGCGTTTCTCGCGAACTTCCTGAAACAGCCGCGACGACATGCCGCCGCCCGCCGCCGCCGCGAAAACATGGGCGGCGTCATGGTCTTCGGCATGAACCGCGCGTCCTTCGAATCCGACGACGATGTGGGTCTGCCCAAGGGCCTTCTTCATCAGAACCTCGCCGCCGCGATAGACGGCGGGCAACGCGGCCGGCGATTCCTTGCGCCCCAGCGCCTCAAAGCGTTTTGCGCTGAGATCGACGATCTCGGCATGCTCGACCGCCCCGGCGCCGGCGACGATTGTCGCGCCGGCCTGATAATGATGGCGCAGATATTTGTCGATCGTCGCGCGATCGAAGGCGCTGACGCCCTCACGCGTGCCCAGGATCGGGCGCCCGATCGGCTGCTCGGGCCACGCCGCCGAGGTGAACAGGTCGTAAATGAAATCGTCCGGCGCATCTTCCACCGCGCCAATCTCCTGCAGGATCACGCCCTTTTCGCGCTCCAATTCGCCGGCGTCGAATTGGCTGTCGGTGAGAATATCGCCCAGAATGTCAAGCGCCAGCGCGGCGTCTTCTCCCAGAACGCGCGCCAGATAGGCGGTCTGCTCGACGCTGGTCTCCGCGTTGAGATCGCCGCCCGCGTTCTCGATCTCCTCGGCTATGTCGCGCGCGCTGCGGCGGCGTGTGCCCTTGAAAGCCATGTGTTCGAGCAAATGCGACAATCCGTGCTCGTGCGCGCGCTCATGGCGGGACCCCGCGCCGACGAAGACGCCGAACGAGGCCGTCTTAAGATGGGGCATCGCGTCGGTGACGACGCGAAGGCCGGAGGGGAGCGTGGTGATTTCAACGCTCACGAGGCGGCCCGCGCGCGTTCGCGGACGAAACGCTCGACGGCGCGACGATCGTTGGCGACGACCGTGAAGCGTTCCGGGCGGTTCATCAAATCGGCAAGATGGGCCGGCAAGAGCGGCCGCAACCCTATGGCGCGCGCAACCGCGTCGGGGAATTTGGCGGGATGGGCGGTGCCAAGAACGATCATCGGCGTCGCGCGGTCGCGCGCCAAGGCGCGCCGCGCCGCGCTGACCGCGACCGCCGTATGGGGATCGAGCACATAGCCGCTTTCGTCGTAAACGCGCGCTATCTCCATTGTGCAATCCGCCTCGTTTGTCGAGAAGGCATCGAAGTCGTCGCGTATCGCTTTTAAAGGGCCCGGCGCAATCGAAAATTCCCCCGATTGCGCAAAGTTCGCCATCAGGGCGCGCAGCGCCGCGGCGTCGCGCCCGTAGGCTTCGAACAATAGGCGCTCGAAATTCGAGGAAACCTGGATGTCCATGGAGGGCGACTGGGTCGCGACGACGCTGCGCGTCTTATAGACGCCGCTCGCTAGCGCGCGGGCGAGAATGTCGTTCTCGTTGGTCGCGATCACCAGCCGCTCGACGGGCAGGCCCATCCTCTTGGCGCAGAATCCGGCGAATATGTCGCCGAAATTGCCGGTCGGAACCGTAAAGGACACGCGCCGCGTCGGCGCGCCAAGGACGACGGCGCTGGTGAAATAATAGACGATCTGCGCGACGATGCGCGCCCAATTGATCGAGTTGACGCCCGACAGGCCCAGTCCGTCACGGAAGGCGACGTCGTTGAACAGACCTTTAAGAATGGCCTGGCAATCGTCGAAATTGCCCTCGAGGGCGATGGCGTGAACGTTGGGTTTGTCGACGGTCGTCATTTGCCGCCGCTGCACTTCCGACACCCGCCCGTGCGGGTATAAGATAAACACGTCGGCGCGCGACTGGTCGCCAAAGGCCTCTATCGCGGCCGCCCCGGTATCGCCGGAAGTGGCGCCGACGATCGTCGCCCGCGCGCCGCGCTTTTGCAACACGTGGTTCATCAGGCGGCCGAGCCATTGCATGGCGAAATCCTTGAACGCCAAAGTCGGGCCATGAAACAATTCGAGCACGAAAAGATTGTCGCCGATTTGAACCAGCGGCGCCTTGGCTGGATGGCGAAAGCCGGCATAGGCGTCCTGCGCCGCCGCGCCAAGTTCGCCTTCGGTCAGTTCGCCATCGACGAACGGCAGAACCAGTCGGGTGGCCGCCTGCGCATAGGACAAGCCCGCCAGGGCGTCGATCGCGCCCGGCGTCAGCGTCGGCATGAGCTCGGGCACATAAAGGCCGCCGTCGCGCGCAAGGCCGGCCAGAAGCGCGTCGGAAAAGCCGAGCTTTGGCGCCTCCCCGCGCGTCGAGAGATAGAGCACGTCTTATGTTTCCTTGATGATGCGGGCGTGGTCTATCGCATTTTCGGGCAAACGTGAAACCGATCCCCTCAAAGGGGGAAAATGCGGCCAAACAAAGACCCGCGGCTGCGGGGTTCGCCTAACGCTGGCAGGTTGGGCAATAGAAGGTCGAGCGACCCGCCTGCGTGATCCGCGCGATCGTCCCCGGGCAACGCGGGCGGCGACAGGCGGCGCCTTCCTTGCCGTAGACGACGAAGGAATGCTGGAAATAGCCGAGCGCGCCATCCGTCTGGCGATGATCGCGCAAAGTCGACCCGCCCGCCGCGACGGCCTCCTCCAGGACGTCTTTGATCGCGCTCGCGAGTCGTCTGGCCTTCGCGGTCGGCCGGCCGCTAGGGCCGGCGATCGCCGCGGCCTCGCCACGCGGCGACAGGCCGGCGCGGTGCAGCGCTTCGCAGACGTAAATATTGCCGAGTCCGGCCACGAGGCTTTGATCCAGCAGCGCGGCTTTCAAGGGCGTCTTCCGGCCGGCGAACAGCCGCGCCAAAACCGCAGCGCTAAAGTCCGTTCCGAGCGGTTCGACCCCGAGGCGGGAAAACAGCGGATGCGCGGTCAGATCGCCCGACGGCGCGAGCAGCATGAAGCCAAAGCGCCGCGGGTCGTTATAGGTGACTTGCGCGCCATTCGAGAGATGAAAGACCACGTGGTCGTGAGCCGCGATTTTCGAGCGCTCGAAATGGAAGGCCCCGGGCGTGTCTTCTTCCTCGCGCTCGATGCGAAAAGAGCCGGACATGCCCAGATGCAGGATGAGCGTTTCGCCGCCGTCGAGCGCGGCGAGGATGTATTTGGCGCGCCGCGACAGGCCCTCGACCCGCCGCCCGGCAAGACGCTCGGCGAAGCGTTCGGGGAAGGGGAAGCGCAAATCAGGCCGGCGTTGTTCGATTCCTTCGATCTTCGCCCCCACGAGAACCCCCGCCAGTCCACGCCGCACGGTCTCGACTTCCGGCATTTCAGGCATCGGCATGGCCTCGAATGGCGGCGAGAAAGGCCGCGCCGTATTTCTGCAATTTAGCGATTCCGACGCCATGAATGGCGGCCAGTTCCTCAAGATTGCGCGGACGACGCGCCGCCATCTCGATCAACGTGCGGTCTGGAAAAATGACATAGGCCGGCTGATGCTGACGACGCGCCAGTTCCGTCCGCAAGGCTTTGAGGGCATTGAGAACGGCCGCGTCGGCGTCGCCCGTTTGCGCCGCGGCCTTGCCCGCGCGACGCGCTTTCTTAGGAACGATATCCTCGCGCAGCGAAAAGGGCGCCTCGCCGCGCAACACTCTTTGGCCCTCAGGCGTCACGATGAGCCGATCGCGATCGGCGGAATCGTGCGCGATCAGCTTGGCGGACAGCAATTGGCGCAACACGCCGCGCCAATCGGCGGGCGCGCGATCGGCGCCGACGCCGAAAGTCTTCAGGCTGTCATGGCCATATTGGCGCACCGCGTCGGTCGCCTTGCCCGCCAGAATATTGCCGAGATGGCCGAAGAAAAACCGGCCCGACGTGCGCAGGATCGCCGATATCGCCTTCTGCGCGTCAAGCCGCCCGTCGACGAGGCGAACGCTGCCTTGGCAAACGTCGCAATGGCCGCAAGGCTGTGCCTCTTCGCCAAACAGCCCCAGCAGAACCTGGCGCCGGCAACGCGCCGATTCGCATAGAGCAACGAGATCGTCGAGTTTTTTTTCCTCGACGCGTTTGCGCGCGTCGGGCGCATTGCCTTCGGCGATTTGCCGGCGCCGCAACGCGATGTCGCCGGCGCCGTAGAGGGTGAACGTATCGGCGGGCAGGCCGTCGCGCCCGGCGCGTCCGATCTCCTGATAATACGCCTCGATCGAGGATGGCATGTCGGCGTGAAAGACAAAGCGGACGTCCGGCTTGTCGATGCCCATGCCGAAGGCGATGGTGGCGCAGATAACGATCCCGTCGTCCTGCAGAAACTCGTCCTGGTTTCGCGCTCGCGTCGCATGATCAAGGCCGGCGTGATAGGGCAGCGCGCGCCGCCCCTGGCTCGAAAACTCTTCGGCGAGTTCCTCCGTGCGGCGGCGCGAGGCGCAATAGATGATGCCGCTCTCGCCCTTGTGAGCCTCCAGGCGCTCGGCGAGCTGGCGCGTCGCATTGGCCTTAGGGCGCATGGCGAGGAATAGGTTGGGCCGATCGAAGGAGCGCACGAAAACGCTCGGTTGGCGGGTGAACAGTCGCGAGACAATGTCGGCGCGCGTCGGTCCGTCCGCCGTTGCGGTCACCGCGATCGTTTGCACGCCGCCGAGCGCCTGCGCGACGTCCCGCAGGCGCAGATACTCCGGTCGGAAGTCATGCCCCCATTGCGAGACGCAATGGGCCTCGTCGATCGCGAAAAGGTCGATTTTGGCGCTCCGCAGCATTGCGATCATGTCGTCGCGCACGAGGCGTTCGGGAGCGACGTAAAGCAGGCGTAGCGAGCGGTTGCGCAAGGCCTCGGCGACGCGCTGGCGCTCGTCGCCCTCGGACGCCGAATTCAGCGCCGCCGCCGAGACGCCAAGTTCGCGCAGTTGAGCGACCTGGTCCCGCATCAAGGCGATCAGCGGCGAGACCACGAGCGCGAGCCCTTCCCGGGCGATGGCCGGCAATTGATAGCACAAGGATTTGCCGCTGCCGGTCGGCATCACAGCCAGCACGTCTTCGCCGCGCAACGCCGCGCCGATAACCTCCTCCTGGCCGGGGCGAAAGCCGGGAAAGCCGAATATTCGGCCAAGTTCGGCGCGGGCCGTGTCCAGGAGCTGTTCGCCGTTCATGGTTCTGCCCGGCATGAGGGATCGAAGACGGGGGTCCATTGAACGTCCTCGATCCGCTCGGCGCCGCAGGCCAGCATGACGAGACGGTCAAGCCCGAGCGCCGCGCCGCTCGCGGCGGGCATATGGTCGAGCGCGGCCAGGAAATCCTCGTCGATCGGGTAGGCCTCGCCATAGATGCGTTGCTTTAGCGTCATTTCCTCCTCGAAGCGGCGGCGCTGTTCGGCCGAATCGGTCAGTTCGCCGAAGGCGTTGGCGAGTTCGACGCCGCAGGCATAGAGCTCGAAACGGTCCGCAACGCGCCGATCGCGAGCGCTAAGGCGGGCGAGCGCGGCTTCTTCGGAGGGATATTCGCAAAGCGCGGTCGCGCGGCCAAGCCCAAGAAATGGCTCGACTTTCTCGCTCAATACTCGACTGAAAATGTCGGACCAGCTGTCGTCCGGCGCGATGCGTATGCCGGTTCTGACGGCTTGCGCCGCCAGTCGGTCGCGGTCTCCAACGGTCGCGAACAGGTCGATTCCCGCGTGGCGCAGGAAAGCGTCTTGGACGGCGAGGCGTTCTGGCGGAACAAATGGGTCGGCCCGTTTGTCGCGAAATCGCAGGCTCGGCGCGCCGGCCTCGCCCGCCGCAATGGCGATGATTTCGGCGCAATCCTCCATCAGGACTTCATAGGGGACGCCGGCGCGATACCATTCCAGCATGGTGAATTCGGGCGCATGCAGCGCCCCCCGTTCGCGGTTCCGGAACACCCTCGAAAAAGCGAAGATGCGCGTCTCGCCCGCCGCCAGCAGCTTCTTCATCGCAAATTCCGGCGAGCTGTGCAGATAGGCGCGCGCCGCCGCGCCGTCCGGCCCGATCATCCCAGTCGAAAAGGCGTGCAGATGCGTCTCGGCGCCCGGCGAGGCCTGCAGGATGGCCGGCTCGACCTCGATGAAGCCCTGCGCCTCGAAATGACGCCGCAGCGCTGCGACGATGCGCGCGCGCGCCAGCAGCCGCGGGCGACGGTCGGCGTGACGGTCCTTTGACCAGAATGGCGAAGGGGATTTCAAATCGGGCAATCTATCCGGACGCGCCTTTTCGCCGGCGCGGAACAATCCGTCTGGCCTTTGGCGGCAAAATCGCTATGTTGCCGCCCGCTATAGCGCAAGCGCGCGGGGCCGGGCGCTTTTTTTATCTCGCTGCTGACATCGTTGAGGACCATTTAAGTGAAAGTCATCGCAAGCTCGATTCGAAAAGGCAATATCATCGAGCGGGAGGACGGTCAGCTCTGCGTCGTTCTGTCGGCCGAGAGCTTCCATCCCGGCAAAGGCACGCCGACGACGCAGATCGACATGCGGCGCATTTCCGACGGCGTGAAAGTCACCGACCGTTTCAAGACGACCGAACAGGTCGAGCGCGCCTTCGTCGAGGACCGCAATTACAGCTACCTCTATTCCGACGGCGACGGCCATCATTTCATGAACGACGAGAACTTCGATCAGCTGCAGGTGCCGACCGACGTGCTTGGCGATCAGGCGCAATGGCTGCAGGAAGGCATGAAAGTCATATTGTCGATCTTCAACGACACGGCGGTGGCGATCCAACTGCCCCCGCGCGTGACGCTGCAAATCGCCGAGACCGAGCCGGGCATGAAGGGCCAGACGGCCTCGTCCTCCTATAAGCCGGCCAAGCTTTCCAACGGCGCGCGAGTGATGGTGCCGCCCCACATCCTGCCCGGCACGCGGGTCGTCATCCAGACCGAGGACGGCTCCTATGTCGAGCGCGCCAAGGACTGAGATCGGCGCCTGACGCGGCCGGGCCCACCCTCGAATCGCTTATCGCCTATCGGAGAGACGCAATGCAGCTGGGCATGGTTGGTTTGGGCCGGATGGGAGCCAATATCGTGCGGCGGCTGATGCGCGCCGGGCATACCTGCGTCGTGTGGGATCGCGATCCGGCGCCGGGCAAAGCGCTGGCCGCCGAGGGCGCGAAGGCGGTCGGCTCGCTCGAGGAAATGGTCGCGGCGCTCTCCGCGCCGCGGGCGATCTGGATCATGCTGCCGGCCGGCGCGCCGACCGAGCAGACGATCGATGCTTTGACGCCGCTGCTCGGCAAGGACGACGTGCTCATCGACGGCGGCAATTCGTTCTGGAAGGACGACGTTCGCCGCGGCGCGGCGCTCGCCGCCAAGGGCCTGCATTATCTCGACGTCGGCACGAGCGGGGGCGTGTGGGGGCTGGAGCGCGGCTATTGCATGATGATCGGCGGCGAGGCCGACGTCGTGCGCCGGCTCGATCCGCTGTTCAAGGCCTTGGCGCCGGGCCGCGGCGACATTTCGCAGACGCCGGGCCGCGAGGGGCGCGATCCGCGCGTCGAAGAGGGCTACATGCATGCCGGGCCCTGCGGCGCCGGCCATTTCGTCAAGATGATTCACAACGGCATCGAATACGGACTCATGCAGGCCTATGCCGAAGGCTTCGACATCCTGCGCCATTCCGACAGCCCGTCGCTGAAGCCCGAGCATCGCTTTTCCCTCGATGTCGCCGACATATCCGAGGTATGGCGGCGCGGCAGCGTGGTGACGTCCTGGCTCCTCGATCTGACGGCCGACGCTCTGGCGCGCGAAGGCGAGCTCACGTCCTTTTCCGGCTATGTCGAAGATTCCGGCGAGGGCCGCTGGTCGATCATGGCGGCGATCGACGAAGCGGTGCCGGCCGAGGTTCTCTCGGCGGCCCTCTACACGCGTTTCCGCTCGCGCCAGAGCAATACTTTCGCCGAAAAAATCATCTCCGCCATGCGCAAAGGCTTCGGCGGCCATATCGAGCCGCCGGGTAAGGGATGAATTTGGGCTCTCGCTCTCCCGTCATGGCCGGGCTTGTCCCGGCCACCCACGTCTTGCGCGCTCGGGGATAGCGGTGAGCGGGCAAGCCAGCGTGCGTTTGCGGCCAAGGCGTGGATGGACGGGACGAGTCCGTCCATGACGGGAAGGGCGTCGCCCTTACACCATCCTAGTAAAACCCGATCGGGAAATGTTTGAGATAGAGCTCGGCGTAGACGCCGCGCGAAGCGAGGCGCGCGAGGGCCCAGTCCAAGGCGTGGCGGAGGCCGACGTCCTCCTTGCGCACCGCGATGCCGACGCCCTCGCCGAAGAACTGGCTCTCGGAGTAAGGGCCGCCGCGAAAGACGCAGCAATTGTCGGACGAAGCGCCATTGAGCCAGATGGCGAGCGACAGGCCGTCGCCGAACAAGGCGTCGATCGAACCGGCGCGCAACGCCTCGCGCAGGGCGGCAAAATCGGGAAAAGTCTTTTCGACGATGCCCGGGAAGAAGGCGTCGAGAAAGGCCTTATGGGCCGAGCCCGCGACGACGCCGACCGTCTTGCCGGCGAGCGTCTTCAGCGTGACGTCGACGATCGTCGAATCCTTGCGCATGGCGAAGCGGGCCGGCGTTCGATAATAGGGCTGCGTAAAATCGATCTTGGCGCGCGTCGCCGGCGTCGCGGCGATCGAGGCGACGATGGCGTCGCCTTTTCCCTCGACCAGCGAATCGACGATCGTGTCCCAGCGCCGCGCCTGGATCGTGCATCCCACCTGCAATTCCTCGCAGACGGCGCGCGCGATATCGACATTGAAGCCGGCGAGCGACCCGTCCTCCAAAGCGAAATTGAGCGGGGGATAATCGTCGTCGGTGAGGAAGCGGATCGCCCGGAGGCCGGATACGTCCGGCCGTTCGAGCTTGAGGCCGGGATCCCAGAAGCTCGGCGCCTCGACCCGGGGCGTCTGCGCAAGCGCCGGGGCGGCGAGGAAGATCGCCGAAAGGGCGGGCAGCAGGAGATGGAGGAAGGCCAGTCGGAACATGACGAGGGGGATCGCTTGGTTGGCGCGCAGTGTAAAGCAGGTCGCGAGACTTTGAAAACGGCGCCCGGTTTCGCGGGCCACGCCGCCGAGCCGCCGTCAAGTCGCTTCGCGACTCCTCCGCTTCGCTTCGGCGCCTTCGGCGTGACTGCGTCTCGTCGGCGTGGCTTATTGCCTCCATGTTCCTTTGGTGAGCGAAGCGGCCCGAGGGCCGCTTTCGCGCACCAAAGGAACATGGTGGTCAAACGCCATCGCCGAGCGGAGCTGTCAAGGTTCGCGAAGCGACCGCCGAAGGCGGCTTGACCTTTACAGCGAGCACGGCGATGGCAGCGCGAC
>Ga0302325_10005366_pt1 | contig 29175 bp, 25 predicted proteins | sample Palsa_T0_2_FD_201948 | JGI IMG/M metagenome (GOLD analysis project Ga0302325, IMG submission 201948) | Peat permafrost microbial communities from Stordalen Mire near Abisko, Sweden - Palsa_T0_2 | ecosystem: Environmental > Terrestrial > Soil > Palsa > Peat permafrost | place: Sweden: Abisko...
GTCGCTGCGGTGTCGGCCGTGTCGTCGGTTTGGCGCCGCGCCCCCGTGCGGATGGCGATGGCCTCGGTCACCGTCACGTCCGCGCCACAGGTCAGGCAGCGGCGGCGGTCGTCGAGCTCGCCCCCGCAGTCACGGTGCTGCAGGATCATCGGTCGCTCGCCCCCGTCGAGGGCGTGCCGGTCGCCCCACTGGAGCATGGCCACCAGCACCGGCCACAGGTCGGCGCCCTTCTCGGTCAGGCGGTACTCGGAGCGGAGTGGGCGCTCCTGGTAGGGGCGCTTGACCAGGATCCCCTCCTCGACCAGACGCTCCAGGCGCACCTGCAGGATGTTGCGCGCCACACCCAGGTCCCGCTGGAGGTCCTCGAAGCGCTGGATGCCGAGGAAGACGTCCCTGACGATGAGCAGCGTCCAGCGCTCCCCGATCACCTCCAGCGTCGAGGCCACCGGGCAGTACTGGGTTGGGTAGTCCCTTTTCAGCATCACACCAGCATAACTGTGAATTCGTACGAGTGGGTTGTTTTATGAAACTTTCTCTTCTACAGTTAGTTGCATGACAGAACTCCCGGAGAGCCCAAACGCAGGGACGACGCGTGCCCGCCCGGTCCTGACCGCCCTGATCGTCCTCACCGGGGTGTTCCTGTCCTCGCTCGACCTGTTCATCGTCAACATCGCCTTTCCGAGCATCTCGTCCACGTACCACCACGAGAGCCTGAGCTCACTGTCGTGGGTGCTGAGCGCCTACACCATCGTCTTCGCCGCGGTCCTGGTGCCGGCCGGCCGTTGGGCCGACAGGGCCGGCCGCAAGCGGGCGTTCCTTCTCGGGCTGGCCATCTTCACCACCGCCTCGGCGCTCTGCGCCCTCTCCCCGTCCCTCGAGTTCCTGATCGGAGCCCGGGTGCTGCAAGCGGTCGGCGGCGCCTTCATGCTGCCCACCTCCCTCGGTCTGCTGCTCGCCGCGTTCGGTCCCGAGCGCAAGGGAGCGGCGATCGGCCTGTGGTCGGCCGTCGGCGGGGCCGCGGCCGCCCTGGGCCCCCCGATCGGCGGGCTACTGGTCCAGGCCAGCTGGCGCTGGGTCTTCCTCGTCAACCTGCCCTTCGCGGTGGTGGCCCTCGTCCTCGGCGTGCGCACACTCCACGAAATCCGTGACCCCGATGCCCACAAGTCCGACCTCCTCGGAGCGGCCCTCCTGACGATCGCCGTGGCCAGCGTGGTGGCCGCCATTGTGGAGGGTTCGGACTGGGGCTGGACCAGCGCGCGGATCATCGGCGCCTTCGCGTTGGCGGTCGCCGCCGGCGCCGGGCTCGTGGTGCGCTCCCTCCGACACCCATACCCCATCATTGAGCCGGCCGTGATCCGCCACCGCGCCGTGGCGCTGGCCGATCTCAGTTCGCTTGCCTTCTTCTGCGGCTTCGGGGCGCTCGTGCTCGGTGGCGTCCTGCTCCTCACCGGCCTCTGGCACGAATCCGTCCTGCGCGCCGGATTCATGATCGCCCCGGGACCGTTGCTGGCCGGACTCACCGCGTTCCCCGGCGGGCTCCTTGGCGCCCGCTTCGGGCACCGCGCCGTCGGCATCGCGGGCGCGCTGCTCTTTGCCGCCGGAGGGTTGTGGTGGATCACCCACGTGAACGCCGTGCCGGACTGGTCGGGCGATTACCTGCCGGGGAGCCTGCTCAGTGGGATCGGCGTGGGGTTGATGCTCCCCTCGCTGGGCGGTGCCGCCACGGCGCCGTTGCCGCCGGAACGCTTCGCCACCGGATCCGCGCTCTATGTCATGAGCCGCCAGATCGGCATTGCGCTCGGCGTCGCCGGCCTGGTGGCCATCCTCGGAACCGCCACCGGCGCCTCGGCGGTCACGGCGTTCCACCACGCCTGGGTCTTCATGATGGCCTGCAGCCTGGCGGCCGGCGCGCTTCTGCTGGGAGTCGGAACCCGGGTCACCGAGGTGGCCGATGCCTCGCTCGAGGCCGAGCCGCACGGGCACCCGGCCGCGGCCGCGGCCGCGCCGGACGCGCTCTACCCGATCGGCGCCGGCAAGTAGGAGGGATTGGCCACCAGCAACTGGTCACGGGCCGACGCGGCGAGTACCGGCGCAATCGCCTCCCACCCGGCGTCGAGCGCGCCCGAACGCAGCGCGGTGGCCAGCGCGGCATCGTCGGTGAAGCCGAGCCCGGCCAGGCGCGCCGCGTGCGCGGAGGCGAGGGCGGGACCGAGGCGGAGCTCGCGCTCGGCGATCCCCAGGGCGTTGCGCGCCACGCGCGCCCCGAAGCGTGCGCCGTCCCCGCTCCCCTCCATCACATCGTTGAGGTACTCGCCCACCGCCTCGACCAGCTCGGCCGCCGTGGGTCGCCCGAAGGGTGCCGTCGGTCCGTCCGCCGCAAGGGGTCCGACGTCGAGCGGCGGCGGCGTGCCCAGAAGACCGAAGAGGTCCCACTCGCTCTCGCACACGCGGCGGCCGATGGTGGCCAGCTCGACCGAGCGCGACATGCCGCTCAGGTGGGCCGACGCCTGCAGCGCGCAGATGGTGGCCCACTTGACCGTCGCGTAGACCTGCCACCAGTGCACGCGTACCGGCGCCATGGCCCCACCGCCCGCCGCGGTGTAGGCGGCCAGCAGTTCGGGGATCGTGCCGAAGCCGCCGACCTCGGCGCGGCCGCCGAAGCGCCATGCCGGTGCGCAGAGCCAGCCGATGTCCTCCGCCGGGTCGCCGGTGTGGGCAAGCTCCCAGTCGAGGACGCCGCGCAGCCCGTCCGGCCCGACCAGGAAATTGCCGAGGCGGTAGTCGCCGTGCACCGTGACCCGCGGGCCGCCCGGCGGGCGGTGGGCAGCCAGCCAGCGCACGCCGAGCTCGAGCGCGGGCCGGACCTCGCCGAGCGCATCGAGGAAGGGCAGGGGATCGCCGAGCGGGTCGGCCGGCGCGAGGCCCTCGATCGTGGCCGGGTCGATGGTGTGGATGGCGGCCAGCGCACGCCCGGCCTGGCCGGTCAGGGCGCCGCGGGCGGCGGCCCACTCGTCGTCACGCAGGACTTTGCGCGGAATGGTCTCCCCCTCCATACGCTCCACCACCAACCAGCCCGCCCCGAGCTCGTCGCCCTCACCCCCGGCGATGACGCCGGGCACGGGCACGCCGGCGCCCGCCGCGGCGCGCAACAGGGCCGCTTCCATCCGCACACGCCCGCTCGGCGCGGTGCCGCTCCGGTCCATCTGCAAAATGAGAGGCCGCCGCGCGCCGTCGTCGGCGTCCAGCTCGAACGCGCTGGTCACACGCGAGGCGCCCCCGGAGAGCCGGCGCAGGTCGTGCACGCTCCCGCCCAGCCGGCGCCCGAGCGCGGCCGTCAGTTCCTCACTGCTGAGCCGCGGCGCCATCCCTACTCGACGGGGACGACAGGCCTCCCGCCGTCGTCGAGCTGGTGCAGGTACTCAGCGATGCCGTACCCGGTCTGCGTCCCCCCGGCGGGGTCCTCGTAGGTCCAGCGGGCCAGGCCTTCGTTGACCATGGTGCCGCCGGCCCGGCCGATGTCGGCCACCCGCAGCACATCGCCGCGCAGGGAGTAGATCCGGCCCGACTTGTCGACGACGTCGAGGTGGACGACGCGGTGGGTGACGCCGTCGTCGGCCAACTCGGTCCTGACGCGCCACTCGGCGACCGAGGTGGCCCGCGTCCCGTCCCACACCCAGCCGCGGTGCAGGTCGCCGGCGCCGGTGCCGAGGCGGATACCGCCGAAGTGCATGTCCTCGCCGATGTTGATGGAGAACCAGCGCCACATCTTCGGCCCGCCCCAGCGGCGCGGGCCCCAGGAGCGGTCCCGGTTGCCGTGCGCGCCGTGCCACTCGTGGCGCGTGCCGTCGACGGTGAGCGCGCCCGCCCAGCGGCCCGCCTGCTCCAGGTGCCCCTTGCCCACCGTGCCCGCCGCCGCGGCCGCCGCGGCCGTCTTGGGACCGCCACTCGGCTGCCCGTCGGTGCCGATGGCGGGGGTGACCGCGTCGAAGCGCACGTCGAGGGCCACCGGGACCGTGTGCGTCGTCGTGTCGCCCCGCACGCACGGGCGTGCCTGCACCTCGCCGTCCATGGTCAGGTGCCACGACTGCAGTGCCTCGAGCATCTCGTAGCGGACGTCGCCGACCTGCAGCACGGAGTCGACCATTTCGCGCTGTTCCCTCACCCAGCGGTACTCGCCGAGCTCGCCGTCGGGCAGCCACAGCGACATCCCGACGTCCATCGTCCCCTCGTTGGGCCGGATGCCGATGCGGGTGAAGAATCCGGAGTCCGTCCCCGGGTCATAGGCGTTGAAGTAATAGGACTCGCTCCACGCGGTGTCGCCCTCCACGGGGTGCGCCAGGTCGTGACGGGCTTCGAGGATCGGCATGGCTACACCATTGTCTGTCCGGCGCTCACGTTCAACGCCTCGCCCGTGACGCCGCGGGCGGCGTCGGAGAGCAGCCAGCAGATGGCGGCCGCGATCTCCTCGGCGGCCTGCAGGCGGCCGAGCGGAATTTCGCGGGAGACGTAGGCGGCCAGCCCCTCAGGCCCGCCCATCATGTTCTCGAGCATGTGGTCCTTGTTGAGGAGATCGGTGTCGACCGTGCCGGGACAGACCGCGTTGACCGCGACGCCCGACGGGCCCAGCTCGAGCGCCAGGGTCTGGGTGAGCAGGATCACCCCCGCCTTGGCGGCGCAGTAGGGGCCGAGGAAGGTGAAGGCGCGCTTGCCCGCCTGGCTCGACACGTTGCAGATGCGGCCGCCCACGCCGGCGGCCACCATGCGGGTGGCACAGGCTTTGGAGACCAGCCAGGTGCCGACCAGGTTGACGTCGAGCACGCGGCGGAACTCCTCGGCCGGCACGCCGAGGAGCGGGCCGGCACCGAAGCCCGGGCCGCTGCCCCCGGCCACGTTCGCCACCAGCGTCACGGTGCCGAGCTCCGCGTTGGCCCGGGCCACCGCGGCCTCCACCGCGGCCTCGTCGGACACGTCGGCCTGCACCGTGATCGCCCGCACGTCGTGCTCGGCGAGCTCGGCCGCCAGCACATCGAGGTCGTCGCCGCTGGCGGTGCCGTGGTGCGGCGCGTCGGCGTAGGGGCGCGCGATGTCGAGGCAGGCCACGTCCGCCCCGCCCCTGGCCAGGGCGACGGCGGTGGCCCGGCCGATGCCGCGGGGGCGGGCCGCCCCGGTCACCAGCGCGACGTGCCCCTCGAACAGGCGGGCTGCAGGATCGTGTGTGAAACTCACCGGGCAAACGTAGCGATGAATGCGGGCGGCTGCGCCGTCCACGGGGGTGGCTCAGCCATGCGTGCGGCGGTGACGAGGGGTGGACGGCTGGTACTGGGCGACGTGGCCGACCCGGTGCCCTCCTCGGGCCACGTGGTGGTGCGGTCACTCTCCGCCGGTATCTGCGGCTCCGACCTGCACGCGCTGGCCGACTTCGGCCATTTCACGGGGCTGATGCAGTCCGTCGGCGTGCCGGCGCTGGACGCGCGGGCCGACTGCGTCTTCGGGCACGAGTTCTGCGCGGAAATCGTGGAGCACGGGCCCGACACCTCCGCCGCCCTCCCGGTCGGGACGCGCATCTGCTCTGTCCCCGTCATTGTGGGCCCGGCGGGCGTGGAGCAGATCGGTTACTCCAACGTCTACCCGGGCGCACTGGCCGAGCACATGGTCCTCCAGGAGCTGTTGCTGCTGCCGGTGCCCGACGCGCTGGACACCGACCTGGCCGCGCTGACCGAGCCCCTGGCGGTCGGCGAGCACGCCGTGGCGCTGGCCGGCCTCACCCCGGGGCAGCCCTGTCTCGTCGTCGGCTGCGGACCGGTCGGGCTGGCCGTCATCGCCGCGCTCAAGGGCCGGGGCCACGGTCCCGTCTTGGCCGCGGACTTCTCGCCCACCAGGCGCCGTCTGGCCGAGGCCTTCGGGGCCGACGAGGTCATCGACCCCGCCGAAGGCTCACCGCACGATCGCTGGTCCGACTTCGGCATCGCGCGCACCGTCATGGAGCGCATCGGGTCCGCCATGCTGGGGGCGAGCGTGCCGGACCCGGTCATCTTCGAGGCCGTGGGCGTCCCCGGCATGCTCCAGTCGCTGATCGCCGACGGGCCGCCGCACAGCCGGATCGTGGTGGTGGGCGTCTGCATGCACACCGACACCATCGAGCCCTTCATGGCGGTGACCAAGGAGATGGAGCTGCGCTTCTCCTTCGGCTACACCCCCGACGAGTTCGCCGCCACGCTGCAGCGGCTGGCCGGCGGCGTGCCGGGCGCCGACCTCCTGGTCACCTCCACCGTGGACCTGGCCGGTGCCCCGGGCGCCTTCGAGACGCTGCGCACACCCGGCGAGCACGGCAAAATCTTGGTCACGCCCTGACATGCCGCCACCGCCCGACCACAGAGCACCCCTGGAGAGCAATGACGACCATTGACGCCGACGGCCGCCTCAAGTTCGGGATCTTCCTGGCCCCGTTCCACCCCGTGGGCCAGAACCCCACCCTGGCGCTCGAGCGCGACCTGCAGCTGGTCGAGCATCTCGACGCCCTCGGCTTCGACGAGGCCTGGTTCGGCGAGCACCACTCCGCCGGCTACGAGATCATCGCGTCACCCGAGGTCTTCATCGCCGCCGCGGCGCAGCGCACCAAGCACATCCGCCTCGGCACGGGCGTCTCGTCGCTGCCGTACCACCACCCGTTCATTCTGGCCGACCGGATGGTGCTGCTCGACCACCTGACGCGGGGCCGCGTCATGTTCGGCGTCGGCCCGGGCGCGTTGCCCTCCGACGCCTTCATGATGGGCATCGATCCCGCCAAGCAGCGCGACATGATGGAGGAGTCGCTCGAGGCCATCCTCGCGCTCCTGGCCGGCGAGACGGTCACCATGGAGACGGAGTGGTTCACGCTGCACCAGGCGCGCCTGCAGCTGCGGCCCTACCAGCGCCCGTTCCCCGAGGTGGCCGTCGCGGCGCAGGTCTCGCCGGCCGGCCCGCGCGCTGCCGGGCGGTTCGGCACCAGCCTCCTGTCCATCGGGGCCACATCAGCCGGCGGGTTCGACGTGCTGGGCATCCACTGGGACGTCATGGAGGAGCGGGCGGCGGAGTTCTCGACCACCGTCGACCGCAACACGTGGCGCCTGGTCGGGCCGATGCACATCGCCGACACCAAGGAGCAGGCCATCGCCGACGTCGCCTTCGGCCTGGAAGAGTGGGTCGACTACTTTGCGCGGGTGGCCGCCCTGCCGCTGGCGCCCAACACCGAGAACTTCGAGTCGCTGGTCGACGCGCTCAACGCGTCGGGGTTCGCCGTGATCGGCACGGTAGACGACGCCATCGCGCAGGTCGCCCGCCTCCAGACCCAGTCCAAGGGCTTCGGGACGTTCCTCCTCATGGGACACGAATGGGCCGACACCGCCGCCACGCGTCATTCCTACGAGCTGATCGCGCGCTACGTGGCGCCCCAGTTCCAGGACTCCTCGGATTCGCTGACCCAGAGCCGGGACTGGGCCGCGGAGAACCGTCCCGAGTTCATCGGCGCGGCCGGCAACGCCGTCATGTCAGCCATTCAGAAGCACCATGCGGAGAAGGCGGAGAAGGCGGCCACGACAGAGGAGGCGGTGACACCGAATGGTTGAGGTAACCCACGAACAGGTGCCGACGAACGGGATCGAGCTGCACGTGGCGGCAGCCGGGCCGGCCGACGGGCCGCCGGTGGTGCTGTGCCACGGTTTCCCGGAGCTGTGGTACTCCTGGCGCCATCAGCTGGGCGCCCTGGCCGACGCCGGCTACCGCGCCTACGCCCCCGATCTGCGCGGCTACGGCGGGAGCTCGCATCTCACCGAGGTCACCGACTACGGGTCGGACAAGCTCACCGGCGACCTCTGCGGCCTGCTCGATCACTACGGCTACGACAGCGCCGCCTTCGTGGGCCACGACTGGGGGGCCATGGTCGTGTGGGAGCTGGGACGCCTGCACCCCGCGCGCGTCTCGTCCCTCTACAACATGAGCGTCCCCTACTCGAACGCGCCGGCGCCGCCGGTCCAGATCTTCGAGGTGCTCTTCGCCGACAAATTCTTCTACATGCTCTACTTCCAGCCGGTCGGGCCGGCCGAGGCCGAGTTCGAGGCGGACCCCCGGCGCTTCCTGCGCACCATGCTGTACTCGGCCGGTGCCGAAGGCATGGCCCATGCCGGACCCTTGGTCTCGGACGCTCCACGGGAGGGAACACGCTTCCAGGACATCCTGACACCGGCCCCCGACGTGTTGCCGGCGTGGCTCACCGAGGCCGATATCGACGTCTACGCCGCCGCCTTCGAGAAGGGCGGGTTCTTCGGTCCCGTCAGCTTCTACCGGAACATGGACGCCAACTGGGAGCGTTCCCACGACATCCCGGCCTCCATCTACACCATGCCCACCGGCTTCCTGACCGGGGTGCTCGACCCCGTCGCCCTCATGATGCCCGACGCGGCCGGGGAGATGGCGGCCGCGTTGCCCGACTACCGGGGCACCACCGTCGTCGAGGGCGCCGCCCACTGGGTCCAGCAGGAGAAGCCGGCCGAGACCAACGCCGCCCTGCTGTCGTTCCTCTCGTCGGTGTGAGCGGCCTGGTCGCGCTGCCGCCCCAGCCGGCCGGCGTGGACTGGCCGACCGACGAGTGGCCCGAGGGCGATCTGCCGCCCGGGGTCGACCTGGCCCCCCTGCTCGACGAGGTCTTCGACAACGACGGACTTCTGGCCGAGACGTTCGCCGTCATCGTCGTGCACCGCGGGCGGATCATCGTCGAGCGCTACCAGGGCGCACTCGGGCACTTCGACCGCCCACCGACGCGGGTGACCGCCGACACGCCGCTGCTCAGCTGGTCGATGGCCAAATCGATGCTGCACGCGGTGGTGGGCCTGCTGGTCGGCCAGGGCCGACTCGACCTCGACGCCCCCGCCGCCGTGCCCGAGTGGGCCGAGGGCCACGACCCGCGCCACGCCATCACACTGCGCCACTTGCTGGCCATGCGCGACGGGCTCGACTTCGTGGAGGACTACGACGACGACCGCGTCTCGGACGTGATCCACATGCTCTTCGGCGACGGGCAGTCGGACATGGCGCTCTTCGCGGCCGATCGCCCGCTGGCGGCGCCGCCGGGGACGCGCTTCAACTACTCGTCGGGGACGTCGAACATCATTTCGGGCGTCGTCGCCCGCACGGTGGGTCCCGGTGAGAGCTACGCCCGCTTCTTGCACAGCCGCCTCTTCGGCCCGCTCGGCATGACGAGTGCCGACCCCGAGTTCGACGAGGCCGGCACCTGGGTGGCGTCCTCCTTCCTCCGGGCCTGCGCGCGCGACTACGCCCGCTTCGGGTTGCTCTACCTGCGCGACGGCATGTGGGACGGCGTGCGGGTGCTCCCGGCCGGCTGGGTCGACTACGGCCGCACCATGGTGTCGATCGACCGCGACCCCGACAATCCCAGCCCCTACGGCGCCCACTGGTGGGGAATGAAGGGCGACACGCTCGACACGCTCGACCCGCTCGGCAGCTTCCGCTGCTCGGGGTACGAGGGCCAGTCCATCACCCTGTGCCCGGCTCTCGACCTCATGGTCGTCCGCCTGGGCAAGACGCCGCACGAGCGCGAGCCAGAGCTCGTCCCGTGGCGCGCCGCCATGGTGCAGGCCTTCGCCCGCGCCCGCTCGCGCTGAGCGACCGGAGCCTCAGGAGCCCTTGGGCGTGGTGACGAAGACGGGGATCTGCCGGTCCGTCTTCTCCTGGTACTCGGCGTAGGGCGGGTAGGCGGCCACGGCGCGCTCCCACCAGGTGGCCTTCTCGTCGCCGCTGACCTCGCGCACCGCGACGGCGACCGGCGCCGGTCCGTCCTGCACCAGCACCTCGTCGGGGTGGGCCTCGAGGTTGTGGAACCACTCGGGGTGCTCGGGCGCGCCGCCCTTGGAGGCGACGAGCGCGTACTCCCCGTCGTGCTCCACCCGCATCACGGGGGTCTTGCGCACCTTGCCGCTCTTGGCGCCACGGGTCGTGACCACAATGATGGGCCAGCCCGTGTCGAGCAGCGTGTTGGCCCGCTGACCGCCCGAGGCCTCGTACTCGGCCACCTGGTCGCGCACCCAGTCGGACGGGCTGGGCTCGTAGTCACCTTGGAGTGTCGTCATGGGGACGATCGTAGGGCGTGCGGGCTACTGTCCGACGGTGCCCCGCGACGCCATGGCCGCCGCCGACGTCCTCGCCTTCCACCAGACGCTGTCCAACTGGGGACGCTGGGGAGAGGACGACCAGCTCGGCGCGCTGAACCTGATCACGCCCGAGGTGACGGCGGCAGCGGCGGCGACCGTGCGCAGGGGCCGGACCGTGTCCTGCGCCCGGCCCCTCGACACCGTCTCCTCGGCCGACAACCCGGCCCCGGTGGCGCACCACATGACGGGGACCTTCACCGAGGGCATGGGGGCGGACTACGTCGCCCTGACGCCGCACGGCTTCGCCACTAGCCACATCGACGCGCTGTGCCACATCTTCCACCAGGGGCGGCTCTACAACGGCTACCCGGCGGAGACGGTGACCGCCCACGGTGCCACCAAGCTCGGCATCCACCGGCTGCGCGCCGGCATCGTCACCCGGGGCGTGCTCCTCGACATCCCCGCGCTGCGCGGCGTCGAGGCGCTCGAGCCGGGCGAGGCCGTCTTCCCCGAGGACCTCGAAGCGGCCGAGCAGGCGGCGGGCGTGGAGGTCCGGGCGGGTGACGCGCTCCTCGTCCGCACCGGGCGCTGGCCCTGGCGCCGGGCGCACGGCCCCTGGGACGCCGGCAGCCTGGCGGCCGGCCTCGACGCCTCCTGCCTCCCCTGGCTCAGGACGCGCGACGTGGCCACGCTCGGTAGCGACGGGGTCTCCGACGTGCTGCCGTCGCGGGTCGACGGTGTGGGCATGCCCATCCACACCGTGGTCATCGTCGCCATGGGGGTCCACCTCCTGGACAACCTGGACCTCGATGCCCTGGCCATCGCCTGCGCCGAGGAGGCGCGTTGGGAGTTCCTCTTCACGGTGGCGCCGTTGGTGCTCCGTCGCGGCACGGCCTCGCCGGTCAACCCCATCGCCCTGTTCTGATCGGGGCCGAGCCGGTCGCTCTCAGACAATCGTCGTTGTGTCAGAGCGAAGGCCACCTGGCGCCGCCCCTCCCAGCTCTCGGACCGAATCCCCAGTTCACGAAGGAAGGGGACTCCTGGGACAGGAACCTGAAGCCCGAACCTAGGCCCCCTCGTAGGGAAACCCGAGATCGGGCGCGGTGAGGATGGCGCGGAACGGGATGCCTTCGGCCGCCGCCATCGCCTCGACCGTGCCGCCCCGGTCCACCACCGCCACCAGCAGCACCACCTCGGCTCCGGCCTCTTGCACCGCGTGGGCGGCCTCGAGCAGGGACGTGCCGCGCGTGACGGTGTCCTCGGTGACGACCACCTTGTCGCCGGGGTCGAGCGCGCCGGCGATGCGCCCGCCCCCGCCATGGTCCTTCGCCTCCTTGCGCACGCTGAAGGCCTTCAGCGGGCGACCCCGCGTCGCCGCCACACCGGCGGTCACGAAGGCGACGGGGTCGGCGCCCATGGTCAGCCCGCCGATCGCCGTGGCGTCGTCGGGGACGACCGAGAGCACAGCGTCCGCCACGAGCACCATCGCCTCGGGCCGGCACACCGTCTGCTTGGAGTCGATGAACCAGCTGCTCTTGCGCCCCGACTTGAGCGTGAAGTCACCCGTCTTGACCGAGTGCTCCAGCAGATGGTCCCGCAGCTCGGCGTAGGCGTCCGCTCCGCTCACCCGAACGCGACCCCCGGGCCCGCCACGACCTCGCCGATGACCGAGGCGCGCTGCCCCGCCTGCTCCAAGACCCGCAGGGCCTCGCCGGCCGAACCGGGATGGAGCACCAGCGCCATGCCCACGCCGCGGTTGAACACGCGGTCCATTTCGTCCTCGGCCACCCAGCCGAGCCGCTGTATCTCCTTGAACACCTGCGGCTCCTCCCACGTCGATCGCTCGAGCACTGCGCCGAGTTCCGCGGGTAGCGCCCGCGGCAGGTTTCCGACGATGCCGCCGCCGGTGATGTGGGCACAGGCGTGGAACGCGTCGCCCAGGGCGGACCGCAGCGCCAGCACGGCCGGGGTGTAGATGACCGACGGGCGCAGCAGCTCGTCCGCCACGCTGTGGTCCGCCCCCGTCCAGGCCGGATCACCCAGCCCGAGGCCGGCGCTCTCCAAGAGCACGTGCCGGGCCAGGGTGTAGCCGTTCGATCGCAGTCCGGGCGACGGCAGCCCGACGATGGCGTCACCGGCGCGCACGCGCTCGGGGCCGAGCTGGGTCCCCTGCTCCACGACGCCGACGGCGAAGCCGGCGAGATCGAGCTCGTCGCGCGGCATGACGCCGGCGTGCTCGGCCGTCTCCCCGCCGATCAACACGCAGCCTGCTTGGCGGCAGCCCTCGTGCACCCCGGCCACGACGGTCGCCACCTGGTCGGGGTCGACCTTGCCGGTGGCGATGTAGTCGAGCATGAACAGCGGCTCGGCGCCCACGCACACGAGGTCGTCGACGCACATGGCGACCAGGTCGATGCCGACCGTGCCGTAGCGACCGGTGTCGCGGGCGATGACCATTTTGGTGCCCACCCCGTCGGTGGAGGCCACCAGGACCGGGTGCGGGAAGCGCCCGAGGTCGAGCGGGAACTGGCCCCCGAACCCCCCGATGCCCGGCACCATGCCGCGCAACCGCTCCACGGCGGCATCGCCGGCCGCGATGTCCACACCGGCGCCGGCGTAGGTGGCGCCCTCCCCCACGGTGGTCAGACCCCGGGCAGCGCGCCCTGGCGGGCGGTGATCCCGATCCCGACCGGCTCGGGCCGCCGGAGCGTGACCGAAGCGGGGACCTGCGTCGGGTAGTCGCCCGTGAAGCAGGCGTCGCAGAAGCCGCCGTCGGCGCCGATGGCCTCCTTGAGGTTCTCGATCGTGATGTAGGCCAGGGAATCGGCACCGAGAATGCGCGCCATGTCCTCGACGGTGTGGTCGGTCGCCAGCAGCTCCTCGTGGGAGGGCGTGTCGATCCCGTAGAAGCAGGGCCAGCGCCAGGGCGGCGACGAGATGCGCAGATGGACCTCGGCCGCGCCGGCCTCGCGCAGCATGCGGATGACCGAGCGCTGCGTGGTGCCGCGCACGATGGAGTCGTCCACCACCACGAGACGCTTGCCCACGATGTTCTCGGTGAGGGGGTTCAGCTTGCGCCGCACCGCGTCGGCCCGCTCCTTCTGGCCCGGGGCAATGAAGGAGCGGCCGATGTACCGGTTCTTGACCAGCCCCTGCCCGTAGGGGATGCCGCTGGCGCGGGCGAAGCCCTCCGCCGCGGGGACGCCCGACTCCGGTACCCCCATCACCATGTCGGCCTCCGCCGGCGCCTGGATCGCCAGCAGCTCGCCCGTGCGGCACCGGACCTCGTGGACCTCCCGCCCGTAGAGGCGGCTGTCCGGCCGCGCAATGTAGGCGAACTCGAAGATGCACAGCCTCGGCTCCACGTCGCGCAGCCAGGGGATCTCCAGGCTCGTGGGGCCGTCGGCGTCGATCACGACCATTTCGCCGGGCGCGACCTCGCGCACGAAGGTGGCGCCGATGACACTCAGAGCGGGCGTCTCGGACGCCAGCACCCAACCCTCGGGCGCCTCGGCCGGACCGAGCCGTCCCAGGCACAGTGGCCGGAAGCCGTACGGATCGCGCACGCCGAAGAGCCGTTCCGAGCTCATGAGGACGAACGAGAACGCACCCTCCAGAATGGGGAGCACCGCTTGGAGTGCCGTCGACAGGTCCTCGGTCTCGGGAAACGACTGCATCAGCAGCTCGGCCACGACGTCACTGTCGGTGGCGATGGAGCCCGGCAGCATGCCGGCCTTCTCGGCCAGCGCCGCCGTGTTGGTCAGGTTGCCGTTGTGCCCCAGCGCGAAGCCGGCGCGGCCGACCGGTCGGTAGACGGGCTGCGCGCCCGCCCAGTCGGAAGAGCCGTGCGTCGAGTAACGGGTGTGCCCGATGGCCAGATGCCCCTCGAGGCCCGAGAGGGTGCGCTCGTCGAAGACGGTGGCGACCAGGCCCATGTCCTTGACGACCGTGACCGTGTCACCGTCGGCCACCGCCATGCCCGCCGACTCCTGGCCGCGGTGCTGCAGGGCGAAGAGACCGTCGAACGTGAGGTTGGCCACCCTCATTCCGGGCGCGTAGACCCCGAAGACTCCGCAGGCTTCTTTCACGCGTCATCCATTCTCGCACAGGCCTGCGGCATCACGGTTCTCCCAGGGCCAGGGCGAGGTTCCCCTCGTGCGCCCGGCTCAGGGCGTCGACGTGGAGGTCGATCAGGCCGCCCAGGGTGCACCGCTCGCCGCCCGCCGGACCCAGCACGGCGGCCGGGATCCCCGCCACCGCGGCCCGGCGGCACAGCTCGTCGGGGTCCCCCGTTGCCACGACGAAGCGCGACGGCAGCTCGGTGAAGAGCTCGGCCGCGTGCTCGACGTCGAGCGTGCACCCGGTCCCCGCCGCGGCGGCCATCTCGGCGAGCGCGACGGCCAGTCCTCCGCCCGACACGTCGTGGACGGCGTGCACCAGCGGCTCGGCGTCGCCGCCGGCCACCTGCGCGGCGACCAGGCCGGCGACGAAGGCACAGACCGCGCCGTGCGCCGCGAAGTCGACGGCCGGGATGCGCCCCGTGCGGTGATCCCGGCGTTCGGTCGCCCAGCGCGTCCCCTCCAGGGGGAAGGATCCGTCCGCTGCCGCGCGCGTGCCGACCAGGACCACGTTGTCGCCGGCGGACCACGCCAGTCCCGGTGGCGGCGCGTGGACGGCGTCGACGAGGCCGAGCACCCCGAGCACCGGCGTCGGGTCGATGTCGGCCCCGCCGCTCTCGTTGTAGAAGCTGACGTTCCCGCCGATGACGGGGAGGGCGAGCGCGCGGCAGGACTCGGCCATGCCGTCAATGCACTCCGAGAGCTGCCACATGACCTCGGGGTGCTCGGGGTTCCCGAAGTTCAGGCAGTTCACGACGGCCACCGGCGTCGCACCGACACAGGCCAGGTTGGCCACGCCCTCGGCGAGGACGAGCGCGGGGCCGCCCCGCGGGTCGAGCGCGCACGCGCGCGGGTTCGAGTCCGTCGTCAGCGCCACGCCGCGGTCCGACGGAGGCAACCCGGGGCCGGCCAGACGGAGCAACGCGGCGTCGGCCCCCGGCCCGGCGACGGTGTTGAGGAAGAGCTGGTGGTCGTACTGGCGGTAGACCCAGCCCGGCGAGCGCAGCAGGGCCACGAGATCGGCGGCGCAGTCGGTGGGCGGCGCCGGCGGTTCGGTCGCGCCGCGTACGGGTGCCCGGCGCGGGCGGTCGTAGAGCGGCGCGTCGTCGGACAGCGACGCCGCCGGCACGTCGGCCAGCACGGGCCCGTCCATGCCGTCGCGGATGCGCAGGCGGCCGCCCCCGCCGGGTTCGGGCTCCATCACCGTGCCGACGACGGTTGCCCGTACCTCCCACTTGGCGCAGATGGCGGCCACCGCCGGCCACGACTCGGGCGTGACGATGGCCAGCATGCGCTCCTGGCTCTCGCTGGTCATCACCTCCCAGGGCTCCATGCCCTCCTCCCGCCGGGGCACCGCGGACACGTCGACGTCCATGCCGACGCCACCGCGTCCGGCCGTCTCGCTGGTGGCACACGCGAGGCCGGCGCCTCCGAGATCCTGAATGCCGACGACGAGCTTCGTGTCGAGCAGCTCCAGGCAGGCCTCAATCAACCGCTTCTCCTCGAAGGGGTCGCCCACCTGGACGCTGGGGCGCTTGGTGTCGTCCACGGTTCCGGCATCGTCGCCGCTGAAGCCGGCCGACGCCAGGACGCTGACGCCACCGATGCCGTCGCGCCCGGTGCTCGACCCGAGCAACACGGCCAGGTTGCCGGGTCCCGACGCGATGCCGAGCACGAGGCGCTCGACCGGCAGCGCGCCCATGCACAGCACGTTGACCAGCGGGTTCTGGGCGTAGCAGGGGTCGAAGGTCAGCTCCCCGCCGACGGTCGGCACCCCGACGGAGTTGCCGTAGCCCGAGATGCCGCTGACCACGCCTTCGACGAGCCAGCGCTGGCGGGCGTCGTCGGGTGCGCCGAAGAAGAGCGGGTCCATCACGGCGAGCGGGCGCGCCCCCATGGTGAAGATGTCGCGCAGAATGCCGCCCACCCCGGTGGCGGCCCCCTGGTAGGGCTCAATGGCCGAGGGGTGGTTGTGGCTCTCGATGCGGATGGCCACGGCGATGCCGTCGCCGGCGTCGATGACCCCCGCGTTCTCGCCGGGACCCACCAGGACCCGCGCTCCCTCGGTGGGGAGGCGGCGCAGGTGGAGCCGGGAGGACTTGTACGAGCAGTGCTCGCTCCACATCACGGCGTACAGGGCAAGCTCGAGGTGGTTGGGGGGGCGGCCCAGGATTTTTCCGACTGCCTCGAACTCGTCGTCGGTAAGGCCGAGCGCCCGGTGCAGCGGCTCTTCGGCCGGGGACCGGGCAGGCTGTGGCTCCTCGGCCGGGGGAGTCATGGTGACCTCCACGATAGAGGCCCGCGCCCGGCGTCGGGGTCGGGCCACAGCTCTTTTGATCCGGTCGATCGGCCCAGCCCCGACCTCCTGCTGGAGACGGCCGTAGGCGGGACCCCCTCGCGCATCAGCGCCGCGTACGTGGCGGGATCGAAATGAAACTGTGTCATGGCTGAGATGGGATCATGGTCGCGTTCACAGAGGCCGGGTAGACACCCAGAAAGCGGAGTACGGCGCTGGGCCCAGGTCCGGACGGCCACCCCGGCGGGAGGCCGAGCGTCACCACGTTGATCACCAACTCCGTCACGCCATTGGCGCCCCGCGTCCCGAACTCCGCGCCGCTTGTCGAGTCCGCCGCCGTCATCTGCGCAGGGTGACGCGTTCGGGGCAGTCAAAGGGCCCGTTCGGATGGGCACAATATGGACCGCTCGACGTCCGGGATTCGGTGAATCCCCGCGTGGAATTGAGAACTCGAGAGCACATTCCACGTGAAATGGGGGTCAGCCGAACAAAGAAAGGAAAACTCCGTGAATTGGGGCAGATGCCCGCCCGCGGTACGGCACAATGGGCGGATGCCTCCAAAGGGAAAAACTCCGGCTCCTCGCAAGCCCATGAGCAGCGGCCACAAAGCGGCGCTGGCTCGTGGGCGTGCCGAGAGTGCAACCGTCCGCCACTATCTCGAGGCGCTCGAGACCTCGAAGCCCAAGCGGGGCCGCAAGCGCACGCCCGCCTCCATCGACCGCCGGCTGGCCGCCATAGAGTCCCAACTCGCCGCGGCCGACGCGCTGACGCGGCTCCACCTGCTGCAGGAGCAGAAGGACCTGCTCGACGAGCGCTCCCGGGTTGACGGCGTCAAGGACCTCTCAGCGCTGGAGAAGCAGTTCATCAAGGTGGCCAAGGCCTACGGCGAGCGCAAGGGGATCACCTACGGCACCTGGCGGGCGGCCGGCGTCAGCGCCGCCGTTCTGCAGAAGGCCGAGATCTCACGAGCCCGGGTGTGACTGTCTGACGGGCGACGTGGTGCTGCGACGTGGTGGCGCCCTTCGAGTGTATATACCCACTACATACCTAGTGGGTATATACACTCCACCGCCATGGTCGGCGGAGGCGTTCAGGCGGGGCGATCAGATCGGGCCCGAGCTGGGGGTCGGGTGGGACGAGCGGCTTCGGTGTGCTGACCCGTTGTTGCCGCCGGGGCGAAGTACTGCACGATGGCCTGGGCCAACCCACCAGCGATGACCTGCTGGCCTGACGCGCTGTCGGCGATGCTCCCCTCGTAGGGATCGGTGATGAAGAGCGGCTCGATGAGCGCGCCCGGCATCTCACTCGGCGTGGAGGCGTAACCGGGTTCGGCCGGGCCGAGGAGCAGCAGGTGGTCGTAGTCCGCCGCCGCTGTTGTCAGCGGCGGTCCGCCCAGCTGGCTGTCGTCCACCACCCCCAGATCGGGAATCCCCCAGCCCTGCGCGTTCATGGCAGCGAGGACATCGGTCTGGACCAGTGTCGCCAGCTTGAGGTTCTGTGCCGAAAAGGATCGGTCGGTGTCGTAGCCGGTGACGCTGCCGGCGTTGAGCGAAGAGCCGCCGGCGTCGAAATAGATGCCGACAAGGATGTTGGCCTTCGCCATGTTGGCGCAGACGTCCCGGGCCGCCACGTCGTCGTGCTCGCCCTGCACGGTGAAGAGCCCTCCGGAAACGTCGCCGGGCTGGAAGCGGGCCACCGTGCCGGCCCTGGTCCGGGACACCACCACCGTGAACCCCTTGGCGCGCAGGAGCGCCATGGTGTCGAGTTCGACCGGCAGTGTCTCGTCCGCCTCGTAAATGGTCTGGCCGGACTCGGTCTCGCCGACGCCGCCCGGATCGAGTCCGCCGTGTCCGGCGTCGAGGAACACGGTCAGACGGCGATCACCCGACGTGGGCGCGTACGCCACGCACGCACCGGGCTGGAACAATTTGGTGTCGATGGGGCTGCCTTCGTCGAGCCGCCGGACCGAGGACCGGAGGGCGGCGCCGGCGCCACGGGCGGGTTGCGCCACAATCGCGACGGCAACCAACAGCAGCGCGCACGCCAACCGGTACCGCCACCACCACAGCGGACGTTCAGCGGGCTCACGCGCGTGCGCCACGATCCGTCGGTGCATAGACGCTCACCCTACGGATCGGACGGACTCGTGTGGTGGCGCCCTACCGAGCAATCCGCGCGTGAAGCCGGCGGCGGTGTTCAGGCAGCGGTGTTCAGGCGGCGGCGCGGGCCGAGGCGGCCCCGACGAGCGAACCCAGCAGCACGAGCCCGTCGGTTGAGCCCAGGAGCGCGGCGCTGGCGCGCTCGGGGTGGGGCATGAGCCCGACGACGTTGCCGGCCTCGTTGGCGATGCCGGCGATGGCGTCGACCGAGCCGTTGGGGTTGTCGGCGTAGCGCAGGACGATGCGGTCCTCGGCTTGCAGGCGCCGCAGTGTCTCGTCGTCGCAGGTGTAGTTCCCCGAGAAGTGGTTGATCGGGATCACGAGCTCCTCGCCGAGTGTCGCGTCCGCCGTCAGCACCGACGACGTGGAGGTGACTTCCAGGCGCGCCGGCTGGCAGAGGAAGCGCAACCGGCCGTTCTTCTGCAGGGCGCCGGGCAACAGGCCGGCCTCGGTCAGGACCTGGAAGCCGTTGCAGATGCCGATCACGGGCCCGCCGGAGCGGGCGAAGGCCTGCACCGCCTCCATGACGGGTGAGAACCGGGCCAGCGCACCGGGGCGCAGGTAGTCGCCGTGGGCGAAGCCCCCGGGCAGGACCACGGCGTCGACCGCCCCGAGCGACGCGTCCCCGTGCCAGACCAGGACGCCGGTGCCGCCCGCGGCCTCGACACCCTGCACGACATCGTGCTCGCAGTTGCTGCCGGGAAAGACGACGACGCCGATGCGCGGGGCCACTCAGAGCGCCCGCAGCTCAAGGGTGCTCTGCTCAATCACCGGATTGGCCAGCAGGCGGTCGGCCAGCTCGGTCGCCGTGGTGCGCGCCGCGCCCTCGTCGGCGGCGTCGACCTCGAAGCTGAACGAGCGTCCGGCCCGGACGTGGGCCACGCCGGCGAAGCCGAGCGCGGGCAGCGCCCGTTCGATCGTCGCCCCCTCCGGATCGGCGATGCCGGGCCGCAATTGCACGTCGACCCGCGCCTGGAACCTCATGGCGTCGCACCGTACCAGTCGTCCAGCGCGCGCCCGGTGACGCGCTCGTAGGCGGCGACGTAGCGCGCCGACATGGCCGACGTGACCTCGTCGGGCAGCGGTGGCGGTGGCGGCCTGCGGTCCCAGGGCTGCGCGGCCAGCCAATCGCGCAGGGGCTGCTTGTCGAAGGCGGGGGGGGTCTGGCCGGGTACCACCTGGTCGGCCGGCCACAGCCGCGAGGAGTCGGGCGTGCACACCTCGTCGCACAGGCAGAGCACGCCGTCCACGTAGCCCAGCTCGAACTTGGTGTCGGCCAGCACGAAGCCGGCCTCGGCGCAGCGGGCCGCGGCACGCCGGTAGAGCTCGAGGCAGATCTGGCGGGCCGCGAGAGCCGCTTCGGCGCCGACCAGGTCGATGGCGGCGGCGAAGTCGATGTTGAGGTCGTGTCCTTCGGCCGCCTTGGTCGAAGGACAGAAGATGGGCTCGTCGAGCCGGCTGGCCAGCGTGAGGCCGGCCGGCAGGGTCGTACCGTGCACCGTGCCGGACCGCTCGTACTCCTCGTAGCCCTGGCCGGCCAGGTAGCCCCGCACGATGCACTCGAGGTGGAGCATTTCGGCAGCCCGCACCAGGACGGCCCGGCCGGCCCAGTCGGCGGGCAACGCGACGCCACCGAGCGCGTCGGCGATGGCGGCCGGGTCGGCCGTGATCTGGCTGCCCGGCACGACGTCGGCCATCTCGTCGCACCAGAAGGTGGTCATGGCCGTCAGCACCCGGCCCTTGTCCGCGATGGGCTCCGCCATGATCACGTCGAAGGCACTGACCCGGTCCGAAGCCACCATCAGCAGGCGCCCGTCGCCGGCGTCGTAGAGCTCGCGCACCTTGCCCGAGTGGACCCGGGGCAACTCGATCGTCACGGGACGCCCGTCACAGCGCGGCCAGGGCGTCGGCGAAGCGATCGACGTGACGCAACGTGCGGGTGAGGTCGAACGCGGCATTCAGCTGGGCGGCGTCGAGAGTGACCTCGGCATCGGCCTCGAGGATGGCGCGCAGGGGACGCTGCTCCTCCCAGGCCAGGCGTGCGTCGCGTTGCACAATCCGGTAGCCCTCGTCCCGCGTCAGTCCACCCGACACCAGCGCGAGGAGCACGGATTGCGAGAAGACGAGACCGAGCGTGCCTTCGGTGAGGTTCTTCAGCGCCCGCTCCGGGTGCACCACCAGGCCGGCGGCCAACCCCGTCGCCTTGCGCAGCATGTAGCAGGCCAGCATGGAGGCGTCGGGCAGGGCCACCCGCTCCACCGAACTGTGCGAGATGTCGCGCTCGTGCCACAGCGCCACGTCCTCGAGCCCGGCACCGAGGTAGCCGCGCTGCAGCCGCGCCAGCCCGCAAAGCCGCTCCGAGAGGATCGGGTTGCGCTTGTGCGGCATGGCCGAACTGCCCTTCTGCCCGGCGCCGAACGGCTCCTCCGCCTCACCGAGCTCGCTCCGGGCCATGTGGCGGATCTCGGTGCACAGCAATTCGATGGTCGAGCCGATGGCCGCACAGGCATAGAAGTACTCGGCGTGCCGGTCACGGGCGATCACCTGGGTGGCCGGCACCGGGGTCAGGCCGAGGGCGGCGCAGACACCGGCCTCCACCGCGGGATCGATGTTCGAGTAGGTGCCGACCGCACCGGAGAGCTTGCCCACGGCGATGCCGTCGCGCGCGGCCTGCATCCGGCGGCGGTCGCGGTCGGCCTGCAGCGCCCACAGTGCGAACTTGGCCCCGAAGGTCGTGGGCTCGGCGTGCATGCCGTGCGTGCGGCCCGTCACCGGCACGTGCAGCAGATCCAGGGCGCGTGCCTTGAGCGCGGCGACGAACGCATCGAGATCGGCCAGCAGCAGGTCGGCGGCCCGGGTAAGCGTGGCGCACAGCGCGGTGTCCACCACGTCGGACGAGGTCAGCCCGTAGTGGATGTGCGAGCCGGCCGGCGCGCCGATGCGCTCCTGCACCACGTCGACGAAGGCGGCCACATCGTGGTCCGTGATCTTCTCGCGCTCGAGCACGTCTGCGACGAAGACCTCGTCGACCGTGGGCGCCTTGGCCCGGCAGGTGGCGGCGTCCTCCGCCGGCACCACACCGAGAGCGACCTGGGCCTCGGTGGCGAGCAGCTCGACCTCGAGCCAGAGGGAGAAGCGCGCCGTGTCACTGAACAGGGCCGCCATGTCCGCCGGCGCGTAGCGCGGGATCATCGGGACCCCTCGCCCGCTCCGACCGGCGAGCCCGCCGCCAGGGCGGCGATGTCACGGCGCATCTGCATGCCCTCCCAGTCGATCGGTGCCGTGGCGGCGTAGGCGCGCTCGCGCGCCTGCTCCAGGGTGGGCGCCACCGCGGTGACCGCGAGCACGCGGCCGCCGGCTGTGTGGAACGGCCCGTCGGGGCTGTGGCGCCGGGTGCCGGCGTGGAAGACCGTCACGCCGTCGACTGCGGCCACCGGCTGGCCGGCGCTGTTCAACCCCTCAATGGTGTCGCCGGTCCGCGGCCTCTCGGGATAGCCCTGCGAGGCCAGCACGACACAGACGGCCGCCTCGTCGGAGAAGTCCGGTGCCACTCCCTCGAGCTCTCCGTTCGCCACGGAGAGGAAGAGCTCGGCAGCGTCGGCACGGAGCAGCGGCAGCACGACCTCGGCCTCGGGGTCCCCGAAGCGCACGTTGTACTCAATGACCTTGGGGCCGTCCGCGGTCAGCATGAGGCCGGCGTAGAGGACGCCGCGGTAATCGATCCCGCGGCGGCGCAACTCGTCGACCACTGGGCGCACGGCGGTGTCCATGATGGTGTCCACCGTCTGCCTGTCCACGTGCGGCATCGGCGCGTAGGCACCCATGCCGCCGGTGTTCGCGCCGGTGTCGCCGTCGCCGATGCGCTTGAAGTCCTGCGCCGGCACCAGTGGCACGGCGTGCCTGCCGTCGCAGAGGACGAGCAGCGAGCACTCCTCGCCCACCAACCCCTCCTCAATGACGATGCTGCGCCCGGCGTCGCCGAACGAGGCGCCGGACAACTTTGCCGACACGTCCCGGCGGGCCTGGTCCAGGGTCTGGGCCACCAGTACGCCCTTGCCGGCGGCGAGCCCGTCCGTCTTGATCACCCAGGGGCCCGGTAGCGTCTCCAGGTAGTCCATGGCGGCGGCGGACTCGAGGGCGTCGAAGCTGGCGAAGCCCGCCGTGGGCACCCCTGCCGCGCTGAGCACCTCCTTCATGAAGGCCTTGGACCCCTCCAGCAGCGCGCCGTCGGCACCCGGGCCCATGACGGCCCTGCCCTGGGCCCGCAGGCTGTCGGCCAGACCGGCGACGAGCGGGGCCTCGGGGCCGATCACGTAGAGATCGGCGGCAATCTCCTCGACCGGCTCGTTGTCGGTCACCGTGATGGGCGCGGCCATGCCGGGGTTGCCCGGTGTCACCACGACGTCAGCGGTGCGCGCCAGCACGTGTGCGAGCGCGTGCTCGCGGGCGCCGCTGCCGACGATGCAGACCCTCACGCGGTGGCGAAGGAGACGGTCTGCTCGCGGCCCGGCCCGACGCCGACCAGACGGACGGGCACGCCGATCTGCTCGGACAGGAAGGCCACGTAGTCGCGGGCGGCCGCCGGCATGTCGCCCGGTGCGGTCACCGCGCTCAGGTCGGTGCGCCAGCCCGGCAGCTCCTCGTAGACCGGCTTCGCCTTGTGGAAGGTCGACTGGTGGTAGGGCAGGTGCGTGTAGCGGATGCCGTCCGCCTCGTAGGCGACGCACACCTTGACCGATTCGAAGGTGTCGAGGACATCGAGCTTGGTCAGTGCCACCTCGGTCATGGAGTTGAGGCGCACCGCCTGGCGCAGCATGACGGCGTCGAACCAGCCGCAGCGGCGCCGGCGGCCGGTGTTGGTCCCGAACTCGTGTCCCCGCTCCACCAGCAGCTCGCCGATGTCGTTCTCCTGCTCGGTCGGGAAGGGCCCGGCACCGACCCTGGTCACGTAGGCCTTGGCGATGCCGACCACCCGGTCGATGTCGCGCGGGCCGAGACCCGAGCCCGTGCAGGCTCCTCCGGCGACCGGGTTGGAGGAGGTGACGAAGGGATAGGTCCCGTGGTCGAGGTCGAGGAAGGTCGCCTGGGCCCCCTCGAGCAGGACCTGGCGCCCGGCGTCCATGGCGTCGTGGACCATCCCGACCGTGTCGCCCACCATGGGCTCAATGCGGGGGGCGTACTCACCCAGGTAGTGGTCCGCGATCTCCCCGGCGTCCATCGGCAGGCGGTTGTAGACCTTGGCCAGGACGGCATTCTTCTCCTTGAGCACGACCTCGAGCTTCTCGCGGAGGCCGACGCGGGTGGCCTTGTCGGCATAGGCGGGTCCGATGCCGCGCTTGGTCGTGCCCAGGGCGTTCTTGCCCAAGAAGCGCTCGGTCACCCGGTCCAGCTCCTGGTGGTAGGGCATGATCAGGTGGGCGTTCCCGCTGACCACCAGGCGGCTGGTGTCGATGCCCCGGGCCGCCAGGGTGTCGAGCTCCTCGAGCAGGACCGCCGGGTCGACGACGACGCCGTTGCCGATGATCGGCGTGATGTGGTCGTAGAGGATGCCGCTCGGCACCAGCTGGAGTGCGAAAGCCTCGCCGTTGACGACGATGCGGTGGCCGGCGTTGTGGCCGCCCTGGTAACGGACCACAAGATCCATTTCGCGGGCAAGGAGGTCGGTGAATCTGCCCTTCCCCTCGTCGCCCCACTGGGTCCCGACCACAACGGTTGCGGGCACGCGCCTCTCCGTTCGCTCTGTCGCTTCGGATTACGCACCAGTGTAGCTCTCTGCAAAATCGGGGTCGCAAAACGCCGGCGTTTCGGCCCCTCACCACGGGGTATCGCGCCGGAGGGGCGGGCCCCGGATCGACCGGGAGTCCCGGGGGCGTGAGGGAGGCAGTGACGGTGACGAACGAATTGCAGGACGTGCGGGTCGCCTTCGTGGTGGCGAACGAGGGGATTGAGGAGATCGAGCTGCTGCTGCCCTGGCGGGCCGTGGTCGACGCCGGAGGGACGGCGGAGCTCGTGGCACCCGAAACCCGGAATGGTCGAGACCATGCGGCACCTCGACCGCGCCGACCGCTTCCCGGTCGACGAGGTCACCGAGCGGGCCAGTGCGGCCGACTACGACGCCGTCGTCCTGCCGGGCGGCGTGACCAACCCCGACCAACTCCGGACCGACGGGGCGGCCGTGGACTTCCTCATGGCGATGTTCGAGGCGGGCAAGCCGGTGGCGGCAATCTGCCACGGGCCGTGGACCCTCATTGAGGGCGATCTCGTGGCGGGGCGCACCCTCACCTCGTGGCCCAGCCTGCAGACCGATTTGCGTAACGCCGGCGCGTACTGGGTCGACCGCGACGTCGTGGTGTGCCGGCTGGGCATCAACACGTTGGTGACCAGCCGCAGTCCCGACGACCTCCGCGCCTTCTGCCGCGAGATGACGGCGGCCTTCGCCTCGACCGGCGTCCTCGTCTGAAGCCAGCACCTGCGTCCCGTTCTGGCTAGCGTGCGGGCAGCCGGGGAGAACGGACACCCCGGGGGAAGCAGGGGCGGCAGCCATGACGACGCAGGCACGGCGTTTCACTTCACTGTTGCTGTGCACCGCCCTCTTCGGCGCGCTGTCGCTCGGGGCCGCCACAGCTGTCTCGAGCGGCGCCGGTGCGGTCGCCCCGAGGCTGACGGCGACGGAAAGCAGCCTGAGTTTCGGCGAGGTGACACTCGGCACCTACGCCGGACCCCAGAGCTTCACCATGACGAGCACCAGCGGGCCGACGACGGTCACCCTCGCCTTGAGCGGCGCTGCCGCGGACGACTTCGCTTGGTCGTTCGAAAGCGACTGCCCCGCCCCGACTGACGCCAGCGGCGCCGTCATCGCCCTGGGCGAGAACCAGTCGTGCACGGTGGACATGTACTTCTTCCCGGGGGCGGTCGGCGCCCGGGACGCCACGCTGACCCTGACAGCCAGCGCGGGACCCTCAACGTCCGTCGCGCTCTCGGGCACCGGCGGGATCGGCTACTACCAGGTGAGCTCCACAGGTGCAGTGGGCTACGGCGGCGATGCCGCCTACTACGGCGACGCGTCCAATGTCCCGCTCAACGCCCCCATCGTCGGAATGGCCCCGACGGGTGACAACGGGGGCTACTGGCTGGTCGCAGCCGACGGTGGCATCTTCAGCTACGGCGATGCCCAGTTCTACGGCTCGACGGGCGGTCTCAATCTGAACCAGCCGATCGTCGGCATGGCCGGGAGCTTCAATTCCAACGGGGTCGACGGATACTGGTTGGTCGCGGCCGACGGCGGCGTCTTCAGCTTCGGGGATGCGCAGTTCTACGGCTCGACGGGCGGTATCAACCTGAACCTGCCGATCGTCGGCATGGCTGCGACGCCCGACGGAGGCGGCTACTGGCTTGTCGCGGAGGACGGCGGGGTTTTCAGCTACGGCGATGCGCAGTTCTTCGGCTCCGCCGGTGCGCTGTCGCTGGCCGCGCCGATTGTCGGCATGGCCGCCATGCCCGACGGCGGTGGCTACTGGTTCTCGGCCGCCGACGGTGGGCTCTTCAGCTACGGCGACTCCGGGTTCTTCGGGAACGGGACGGGTCAGGGCCTCGGTCAGGTCGTCGGCATGGCCACCGACGGCGTCCCGACCGTTCAGGCGGAGTCCGACAGCCCGGCACTCCGCCCCCACCTGGCGCGCGCCGGGAGCACACCATCTGGTCCCGACTCGCCCGGGCCCCGCTACTTCGCCGGCACCTGATGCGACGCCGCATCCCTGGTCGAGGCGATCCACTTCAGAACCCGGTGGCGGCGATGATCGCCCCGTTGAGGTGGGTCCCCGCCATCCCCCCGTCGTTGGGCGCGTCGCCGAAGTTGTAGACCGACCCGAGGGCCGATGACACCCAGTAGCCCGCGCCATCCGATGTGCTGAAGACCGCTGTCGCGGCGTTCAGTCCGCCGAAGTCCCCGATGGGCGGCGAGCCGGCGCTGTCGGCGTCGCCGTAGGAGTAGACCTGTCCGTCGGCGAGAAGGATCCAGTACCCCAGGCCGTCGGGCGTGGCGACGGCCGAGGTCACGGTGCCCTGGCCCGGAGCGCCGAAGTACGCCGCGTCGCCGAACGTGTAGACGTTCCCCGCCGAGGTCACGAGCCAGTACCCGTTCCCGCTGGCATCGGGCATGACGGCCACCGCGGAGCCCGCACAGCCTCCGATGCCCGGGCAGGAGCCGGCGAAGTGGGCGTCGCCGAAGGCGAAGACCCCGCCGTCGGAGGCCACCATGAAGTAGCCGTTGTCGTCGATGGAGGGGACCATGCCCACAATGGGCGCGTTGAGGCTGTCCGGGAGGCCCGAGCCGGCCGGATGGAACCCGAGGCCGGGTATGGAGCCGTAGAACTGTGTGTCGCCGTAGCTGAAGACCCCGCCGTCGGAGGCGTCGAGCCAGTACCCGCCGTGGTCGGCCGTGGGCACGATGCCGACCACCGGTCGCTGCAGATGCAGGCTCCCCGTCGACCCGTAGAACTGGGCCTGGCCGAACGAGAAGATCCCGCCGTCGGATCCGACGAGCCAGTAGCCGCGCGCGCTCGGCACGTAGCTGTCGGTGAACGACGAGGAGGACCCGTTCGACGTCGTCGGTCCCGCCGTGGCGATGACGTTGCCGCTCTCGTCGATCATGTTGATCGGGGTGAGCGAGGCGGCACCGGGACTGGCCGGGTCGTAGGTCATGTCACTGAACGTCGCCGATCCGAAGTTGGCGAGGGTGGGCTGCGCGGTGCCGACCGCGGTGGGCAACTCCTCGATCCATTCGGCCGAGTCGCCGGGACCGTTGTAAGTGACAGGTTTCGAGCCGATGCTGTTCCCTGTCGTCTGGTCGGTGATGGACACGGTCCAGTTGCTCCCACCGGTCTGTTGGATGGAGGCGCTCATGGAGTCGCCGGGGGTGACGCCACCGATCGTGACCGGTGGTGCGGGGTACAGCTCGTACCAGGCGGAGTAGGACGTCGACCCGCCCCCGGTGTCCTGCGAAGTGCCGGTCTGAATGATTGAGTCGGGCGATCCGGGACCTCCATCGATGCCGATCCAGGTGGCCGAGATTCCGCTGTACTGCGTCGGCTGGACGGTGGGCACCACCCAATCCGCATGGATGCCGCTGTAGGTGGTCCCGGTGGAGATCTGGCCGGACCAATTGGTGGACATCGCCGTGTACGAGCTCCCCGCGACGTGGGGCTCGAGCGGCGTCACGAAATCACCAGGGTTGGTGTGGAACTGCGCCGGGGAGGAAACCAACCCGTGGCTCGACTCGGGCCATGTGGTCTGCGCGTCCTGTGCTCCCGCGACCGACGTACCCATGACGAGGCCGACAGCGACGAGCGCGAGTGCGGTCAACCACCGCCCTGTGCGAAGAGACCCTGCCACTCGTCCGCCCTCCCGATTCATGACCCGCTGGATTCGCCAGGATCCTACTGGGCGGTCTTCGGGCACCATGGTCAGGAAAGTGCCCTTGCGCGTCCATTGTCAGACGCAACTGCCGTATCGACGACATGACCCGAACCCTGACCCGAACCCTGACCCGGACCCTGACCCGCCCGGGCCGGTGCCGCTCAGCGCAACGCGATCCGGTCGTCGTCCACCTCGACGGTGACGGTCGCCCCGTCGGGGTAGTGCCCTTCCAGCAACTGGAGCGCCAGCGGATCCTCGATCGTGCGCTGCAGCACTCGGCGCAACGGGCGGGCGCCGTAGTCGGGGTCGTAGCCGGCGTGGGCCAGCCACTGCTCCGCGTCGGGCGTGACCACCAGTGAGAGACGCCGCTCGGCCAGGCGCGAGCGCAACCGTTCGAGCTGGATCCCGACGATGATCCCCAGGTCGTCCTCGCTCAGCGGCTTGAAGCGAACGATCTCGTCGATGCGGTTGACGAACTCGGGCTTGAAGTAGTCCGACGGCTCGCCCTTGAGGTTCGACGTCATGATGAGCACGGTGTTGGTGAAGTCGACCGTGCGTCCCTGGCCGTCGGTCAGGCGCCCGTCCTCGAGCACCTGCAGCAGGACGTTGAACACATCGGGATGGGCCTTCTCGAGCTCGTCGAGCAGCACCACGGAGTACGGCCGGCGCCGCACCGCCTCGGTCAGCTGGCCGGCCTCGTCGTAACCGACGTACCCGGGGGGCGCACCCACGAGGCGCGACACGTTGTGCTTCTCCATGTACTCGCTCATGTCGATGCGGATCATCGCCCGCTCGTCGTCGAAGAGGAACTCGGCCAGCGCCCGGGCCAGTTCGGTCTTGCCCACGCCGGTCGGCCCCAGGAAGAGAAACGATCCGATCGGCCGGTTGGGGTCGCTCAGTCCGGCCCGGCTACGCCGGATGGCGTTGGCCACGGCGGAGACCGCCTCGTCCTGTCCGACCACGCGCTCGTGCAGCGTGGACTCGAGCCGCACCAGTTTCTGCACCTCGCCCTCCATGAGGCGCGTCACCGGCACGCCGGTCCAGCG
>Ga0302325_10005369_pt1 | contig 29167 bp, 25 predicted proteins | sample Palsa_T0_2_FD_201948 | JGI IMG/M metagenome (GOLD analysis project Ga0302325, IMG submission 201948) | Peat permafrost microbial communities from Stordalen Mire near Abisko, Sweden - Palsa_T0_2 | ecosystem: Environmental > Terrestrial > Soil > Palsa > Peat permafrost | place: Sweden: Abisko...
CCAGCCTGTAGAGATGGGCAGCATCGAGCAGGCCCACCGCGGGCCAGCGGTTGAGCCCGTCGCCGACATACGCCGAGACACCTTTTTCGCGAGCTGTAGCGATCGCGTAGGTGACCAGGCCTTGCTTGAACCGGTCGTGGACCTGCGGAAGGCGCACCACCGACGCGCGTACACCGCGCGCCGCGAGCGAAGCTGCTGTCTGTTCCGAAACTCGGGGAAACGAAGTGGAACTGGAAGCGGGCACATCGTCGTCTTCCGTCGCGAGGCGCCCTGGCGCGATGAGCCCTGTCCCGGAGGTGACCACCAGGGGGCGACCGGAGCCGGCCAGCGAGGAGCCGAGCGCCTCGATGGCGCGCCTGTCCATCTCGCAGTTCGCCGCGAACTTTGAAAAGTCGTGGTTAAAGGCGGTGTGAATCACGCCATCCGACATGGCTGCTCCGCTGCGCAGGCTTTCCAGGTCTTCAAGATCGCCTCTATGCACCTGCGCACCCGCATCGATGAGCGCCTTGGCGCCCGCATCTGTCCGAGCAAGACCGAGCACCCGATGGCCCGCGTTGATTAGCTCCGGAATAATCGCGGAACCGATAAAGCCTGTAGCGCCTGTTACGAAAACTAGCATACTCTAATCCTTTCTGGGCTGGCAGCTTCGAGTCGCCGTCTAGGCAACCGGCATTGACCAACCGCTCCGAATTTGATAAAACGGAGATAGTCTCCGCATATGTAGATTACCGGAGAGTGTCTCCGGTTGCAAGCTTTTTCGGAATGGCTACGAAACGTCCCCTCCCTCTTCAACGAAAGCCGCGCGCAGATGCGGAACGGAATCGCGACCGTGTTCTGGAGGTTGCGAAGCAGGCATTCACCCGGTCGGGCGCGGATGCCAGCCTGGATGACATTGCCAAACAGGCGGGCGTCGGGGCGGGAACGCTATATCGCCATTTTCCTTCGCGCGCGGCTCTGATCGAGGCGGTTTATCGGACCGAGGTCGAAAAGCTGGCCGCTGCGGAGCGGAACTTTGCCGAGACCATGCCCCCGATCGAGGCGTTGCGCGCGTGGATGTTGTTGTTTGTTGACTACATCGCGACGAAGAAGATCATCGCGCCGGCTCTGAATACGCTGCTCGGGGGCCATTCGAAGGTGTTCGAAGCCTCTTACAATCGGATCTGGGAAGCGATTCGCGCCCTGGTGAAGCGCGCCATCAAGAACGGCGACATACGTAAAGACCTTGACCCGATCGATCTGCTTCGCGCCCTGATCGGCGTGTCCAACGTCGTGTCCACTCCTGACTGGCAACAAAGCGCCAGGCGACTGGTGGATATTCTCATCACTGGCTCGCGGCCGGTCAAATAGATCCACTGCTAGCCCAACTTCGTCACGAAAACGGCTGCAAGCCGGCTAAGCTCTTCAGAATCAGTCTAGGCGATGGCCGAGTCTACACTACATCCGTGATCGCCTTGCAGACGGTCCGGAAGGTTCAAGTGGAGTTGTTGGAGCAAAGCCGTCTGCTCTGCGGTGGGTTCGGTGATGCGGCGCAGTCGGATCTCGCGCCCGCCGGTGGTGGGCAAGACTATATCAGCACTTGCCGCGAGGATGTGGCGCTGCTGGCGGAGATTTCGGTGGCCCAAATCTATCGCTTGCGCCATAGCGCAGGGTACCGGAAGCAGCGGGTGGTCTACCAAGTTACGCGCGCGGTGCAGGTAGCCATGGCCCGCTGGTTCTCGCGGGGGCCAAGCCGCTGGAAGCCGAGGACCAGGACGGCTAGAACCGCCGCCAGAGCCCCGACAGTCAGCAGCAGTCTCTATGCTTCGACATGCCCGGAGCCCCTCTTCAACATGCCGAGGCAATACCAGAATACGGTCCCTGCAGTAATCAACACCGTGGCGACGTTTAGGAGGAAGCGTGCGGTTAGTTCGCCTTGCAGGAAATAAGTGAGGAACGTGATCAGATCCCCAATCATCGAACCCGCCGCGATCAGGAGCGCGATATAGGTAAACCATTTGCGGACGCCCGATTCTAGCTTCTCGGGATGCGTCTCCACGTCCCACATGATGAAGCGCATGACGATCGGGAAGATGGGAAAGGCACGATATGCAAGCCATTTCGCTCGAAACCGCGCGAAGGTCGGGATACTGCTGGACCAACGCATCCGGAAACCCGTGATGGATATAGGTGAACATAACGGTTTTCGGACGCCTCTATCAGAGCCTGACCGGACTGCCGGTGCGCGCCGGAGGCGCCGGGGAAGCGGCCCGGAATGCCTTTCTGTACTTACTGGCCTTTTCTACTCTGGGAACGTGGACCATCGCGCTCGGTTCGCCATAGATATCCTCAGCCGCCCAACCCTGTTCGCGGAGGAGACCGACCAGAAAATCGTCCGCGGCGCCCTTGGCTTTGGCGGACTCGATGTAAGCCAAAACCTTTTCAGACTTGCCGGTCTGCTCCATGGCTCCATTCTAGCCCGGTGCGCTGTGCGCTTGAGTTTGGTCTACGCCAGCGGCGCCCAGTCAACCGCGCCGTTCCTAACCAGGCTGATTTCGACAATCTCGGCCCACGGGTAGAAGTGCGCGCCCGTCGAATCCTCGGCCACCACCCCCAGGCTGGAAACCTCCCGCAAGGTTAACGGCGGCAGGTCATCGTCCACGGCCACGATCCGCACCCGCTTGCCCAGCAGGTTGTGCAGAAAAACGCTGTCGTTATTCATGTGCAGCCTCCAAGCGCGCTATTGTAACATTTATAGGAGCCGGATATCCGAAACTGTTCAGGCGCGTTTACGTCTTATAATGAGGATTGACCCAACTCCGGAACTTAATCATGCAAACACCTAAGCTTCGCCGCCGCGTAACAATTCTTGCGTCTTGCGGCATTCTTCTAAGCTGCCTGCCCCTGTGCGCCGATGAGGGCATGTGGACATTCGACAATCCGCCCGTCAAGCAGTTGGAGGAGAAGTATCACTTCACTCCGACGCAGCAGTGGCTGGACCACGTGCGCCTCTCCTGTGTGCGGCTGAATGACGGCGGCTCCGGCTCGTTCGTCAGTGCGCACGGCCTGCTGCTGACCAACCACCACGTGGCGCGCGGCCAACTGCAAAAGAACTCCACAGCCGAGCACGACTTCGTCAAGAACGGATTCTACGCGGCCACGCCCGACGAAGAAATGAAATCGCCGGACCTGGAAGTGAACGTCCTGATGTCGATGGAGAACGTCACCCAAACGGTGCTGGCGGCCCTGAAGGGAGCCCATACGCCGGAAGAAGAATTCACCAGGCGCAAAGCCGCGATCGCCGACATGGAGCGCCAGAGCTTGCAGAAAACCGGCTTGCGGTCCGACGTGGTGACGCTGTACCAGGGCGGCGAATACTGGCTCTACCGCTATAAGAAGTACACCGACGTGCGGCTGGTGTTCGCGCCCGAGGACCAGGCGGCTTTCTTCGGCGGGGATCCGGACAATTTCACCTATCCGCGCTACGACCTGGATATGGCTCTATTCCGCGTTTACGAAAACGGCAAGCCCATCGAAACGAAGGACTATTTGAAATGGAATCCGAAGGGCGCCGGCGACAACGAGTTGGTGTTCGTGCCTGGGCATCCCGGCAGTACGCAACGGTCGGATACTGTCGCGCAGCTCGAATTCGACCGCGATCACTTCGAGCCGATCGTCTTGAAACTGCTGAAACGCCGGATTGAGGTGCTGCAGCAATATAGCGCGCAGGGCACCGAGCAGGCGCGCCAGGCTGCGTCGATGATCTTCGGTCTCCAAAACAGCGTGAAGGCCATAGACGGCCGCTACAAGGGCTTGCTGGATAAGAGCGTGATGGACAAAAAACGCCAGGATGAAGAGGATTTCAAGGCTAAAGTGATGGCCAATCCCGAGTGGGCGAAAGCCTACGGAGACGCCTGGAGTGCTATCGCTGAAGCCGCTCGAAAGGCGTCTTCGCGAGCGAAGCAGCAGTTCTACCGCAGCACCGATTCGCAGCTCGGCAGCACGGCTGCGACCATCGTGGACTATGTGGCCGAAATCAAAAAACCGGACGGCGAGCGTCTGGCCGGATATCACGAGGCCCAATTGGAATCCCTACGGCAGCGGTTGTTCTCCCGGGCGCCTGTCTATCCGGCTATGGAGATCGCGCGCATGACCGGCGCGCTCGAAGCGGACGTAGCCGAACTGGGAGCGGACGACGCATTTCTGAAGATCGTGCTCGACGGCCGCTCGCCGAAAGAAGCGGCGACGGCGTTGGTGAACGGTACTAAGCTGGCCGATGCCGCGGTCCGCAAGCAGTTGGTGGAGGGCGGCGAGACTGCGGTGGCGGCTTCTACCGATCCCATGATCGTGCTGCAGCGCAAGCTGGATCCGTTGCGGCGCGAAATGATCAAGTGGCAGGAAGACAATGTACAGAGCGTGGAGCAGGAGGCCGGTGAGAAACTGGGCAAGGCGCGCTTTGCGGCTTACGGCAAGACTACCTATCCCGATGCGACTTTTACTCTGCGGCTCTCCTATGGACAGGTGCAGGGTTATCCGATGAATGGCACCGAAGCGCCCTACAAGACCACTTTCTACGGCCTGTGGGACCGCGCCACCAGCTTCGATTTCGAGGGGCCGTTCTATCTGCCGTCGCGCTACAAGGAAAACCGCGACAAGCTGGACCTGGCGACACCGCTGGATTTCGTGACCACCAACGACATCATCGGCGGAAACTCCGGCTCGCCGGTGATCAACCGGAACGCCGACATTGTCGGACTGATCTTCGATGGCAACATCGAATCGTTGGTGGGCGATTTCGTGTACGACGGCACGGCCAATCGTGCGGTAGCGGTGCATACCGGGGGCATGACGGAAGCGCTGCGTAAGTTGTACGGGGCCGATCGGCTGGTTAAGGAGATGCTCAGCGAGTAGGCGCAGCCAGCGCGCGCCACGCAGATATCAGCAAATTGGGAACTGGGCGGCCTCTTGGAGGCCCCCTTCGGTCACACCGCCGATTCTTACGTCGATCAAGCTATTGGGTTCCGCGGCGCGCGCCAATTGCACCTTCAGGTAATTGGCGCTCAGCGCTGCGGCCGATTCGTGCAGCGTCAATACCGAAAGCGTGTGCCCCAGCATGCTGCGCCGGAAATCCAGATTCTTGTGCGCGGCCAACTCGCGCAAAATCCGATTGCGCTCCTTGCGCACCGGCATGGGCACCTGCTCCTCGATTTCGGCGGCAGGCGTGCCGGGACGCGCCGAGTAAGTGAATACGTGCAGATAGGTGAATGGCAGGCTCTCGATAAATTGGCGGCTCTCCTCGAAATCGGCGGCAGTCTCGCCGGGGAATCCTACCATCACATCGGCGCCCACCGCGCAATCCGGCATCAGCGCGCGCGCCCGTGCGATGCGGTCGGCGTAATGCCGGGGACGGTACTTGCGATGCATGCGGCGCAGGATGCGGTCGCAGCCGGACTGCAGCGGGGCATGTACGTGCCTGGCGATGCGGGGCGAGGCGGCCATCAGGCCCAGCAGATCGTCAGAAAAATCCATGGGCTCGACGGAGCTGAGCCGCAGCCGTTCGATTCCAGTCTCATCGAGCAGCCGGCGGATCAGATCCGCTAAGCGCACGCGGCTGCCCGACTCCCGGCCCCAGCGCCCCAGGTTAATGCCGCTCAGGACCACTTCGCGATGGCGCCGGCTCAGGCTGCGCACCTGTTCGACCACCTGGTCCGCGGGCGCGCTGCGGCTGCGCCCCCTGACAAACGGAATGATGCAGAACGAACAGCGGTTGTTGCAGCCGTCCTGGACCTTCAGGTTGGGGCGGGTACGATCGCCCGCCGCCTCTTCGACCGGCGCGGAGAGGAAGTCGTGCTGCGCGAAGATATCGCCCACTAAGATGTTTCCGTGATAGGGCGCGGCGCCGACCAGTTCGGCGATCTGCGATTTGTGGGAATTTCCCACGACCCATTCGACGCCCTGCATGGCGGCCAGTTCGTCAGGGGCGCGCTGTGCATAGCAGCCCGTCACTAGGATGCGGGCCGCGGGATTCTCGCGGTGTACCCGGCGCACGGTTTGGCGCACGTCTTCATCCGCGGCCTGGGTCACGGTGCAGGTGTTCAGGATCACCAGGTCGGCGTGGCTGCGCTCTGCCGCCGCGTCCAGACCCTTGGCCGAAAGCAGCGTCTCCAGAGCGGCGCCATCGGCCTGGGTGGCCCGGCAGCCAAAGTTTTGGACGAAGAAGTTAGGCACTCTGTTTATTATAAGGGGCGCGCGCGTGTCAAACGCGGCCCCCGCAGGATCCTGCGGAGACCCGGACGAAGCACCTCGGGCGGCGCAGCGACGTCGCCCGAGTCGCCAAGAGCGCGGGCTTCGTGGCTATGCGTTGCACTGTCGCGGGCGATATAGCGATCGTGTGCGCGCCACTGCCCGCTGGCCGGTTTGGTGGTACCTCACTCGCACCGCGCATCGTTGGTTACACTCCGGGGAAGTCATGCGACCAACGCGGCAAAATCACGCGCAGACGATGCCCTGGCGCTCGATCAACAGATCTCCGGCGAACGCGCCATGGATGTGCTGAACTGGCGGCCGGCAATCGCCATCGGTGCTCGAAGAGCTGGCCGGCGGCTTATATTAATGCGCTGCCGGCGGCTGCACCGTGACGGCCGGCTTGGCTCCTGGAGCTATCGCCGCCGCGGGGGCCGGTCCGAAATAGTCGGGGTTCATGACTACGGGCGTGGCGGCCTTCAGGTCGTCCATGGTCTTCTTGACCAATTCCCCGTTCAGTTTCTTCTCGATCTCCGCCCGTACTTCGACGAAGGTCTTCTCGTTCCGCGACTCGACCTTAATGATGTGATATCCGAACTGGCTCTTCACCGGTTCGCTGAGCTCGCCGACGGGAATCTTGAAGGCCACTTCCTCGAAGGCCGGCACCATGCGGCCATGCCCGAAAGTGCCCAGGTCGCCGCCGTTGGCGCCGGAGCCCGCGTCGTCGGATTCGGCTTTAGCCAGCGTGGCGAAATCAGCGCCATCCACCAGCTTCTTCCGGATGTCCTGCGCCTTCGCCAGCGCCTCTTCTTCGGTCAGTTCCTTGGCGTCCTTCTTCAGGGGAACCGGCGATCCTTTAAACCGAATCAGGATGTGGCGCGCTTTTAGCTGCAAATAGTCCGACTTGTGTTCCTCGTAGTATTTGCGCTCGGCGGCTTCGTCCGCTTTGGTGGTGGACTGTAGATTCTGATAATACTGGTTGGCCAGCAGTTGTTCGGTTTGAAAAGCCAGTTGATCCTTGAAGGCGGCCGTATCCTCAAGCTTGAGGCGGTGCGCTTCCTGCGACATCACTTTGAACATGATCATTCTCTCGGCGAACTGGCGGCGGCCGGTGGTACGCATCTGCGCGCGGTATTGCTCCGGGATCATGTCGATCAAGCGATCGAACTCGGCTGCGGTAATCTTTTCCTCTCCGATCGTGAGGACCACGGTTTCCGGCGGAACCTGAGGGACGGGCGGAGCGGGTGGCCGCCCTGGCATGACCATCGGCCTGGCCGGTTGACCGGCGGGCGCGGCAGGGGGCCCGGGTTGCGAAGCTGGCGGCGCCTGCGCGAGCAGGCAGGCCAGTGGCGTTAAGAATAGCAAGAGTTGCAGAGATTTCATCTACTTGATGATACCAATAACCTGGAGCCCGTTGTTCGACCGCGGCACGCACGGGCGCGTGCGCCGCTTAACCAGCCGCCATGCCTGCCGATACCTCGGTATCTACAGGCGATGCGGTGCCCGGCACCACTACGATTCCGGATTCGGTGACGGTGTAGCCGCGGGCGCGGTCTTCGTCTTCGTCGTAGCCTATCACGCTGGATTCGGGGATTTCGACGCCTGTGTCGACGATGGCGCGACGGATGCGGCTGTTACGCCCGATCTTGACGTTGGGCATCAGAATCGAGTACTCGACCTCGCAGTAACTGTTGACGCGCACGCCGGTAGACAGCACGCTGCGGACCACCCTGCCTCCGGAGACGATGCCGCCGGCGGCCACAATGGAATCCACGGCCACACCCATGCGCCGCCCTTCTTGCGCGAACACGAATTTGGCCGGCGGCGCCTGCACCATGCGCGTCCGAATCGGCCAGGTGCGATCGTACAGATTGAACTCGGGCGACACGGCTACCAGGTCCATGTTGGCTTCGTAAAACGCGTCGATGGTGCCCACATCGCGCCAGTAGCGCGCCTGCTTGCCGTTTATGTCCCGGAAATCGTAGGCGATCACACGGCACTTTTCGAGCGCGGCGGGAATTACGTCCCTGCCGAAATCGTGAGAGGAAGCGGGGTTCTGCGCGTCCTCCCGGAGCAGGCGCAGCAGCACGCCGGTCTTAAAAAGGTAGATTCCCATGGAAGCGCTGACCATCTCCGGATTGAAAACGGAACGCGCCGGGTGGCCATGCCGTGGCTTTTCCTCGAAACCTACCACCCGGTGGCCGCGCGCGATTTCGGCGATGCCGTACCGCCCGGCTTCCTCTGGCGCCGTCTGCAGCGTGGCGATGGTGATGTCGGCCTCGTGCCAGGAGTGCCAATCCACCATCTCCCGGTAGTTCATTTTGTAGATATGGTCGGCGGCCAGGATCAGCGTCAGTGCGGGCTCTTCCGCGGCGATGCTCTGGCTGTTCTGAAAGACCGCATCGGCCGTCCCCAAATACCAGTCGTCGCGCAGGCGCTTCATGGGAGGGATGGTTTCGATGAACTCGCCGAGTTCGGGCGACAGGATGTTCCAGCCGTCCCGGACATGCCGGATCAGGTCCAGCGATTTGTACTGTGTTAGGATGAAAATTCGTCTGAGGTCGGAGTTAATGCAGTTCGACAGGGTGAAGTCTATGATGCGGTAAACGCCGCCGAAGCACACAGCCGGCTTGGCGGTATCCCTGGTGAGGGGGGATAATCGCTCGCCGGCGCCGCCTGCCAATAAAATTGCTAATACCGTCTCCATATCAGTTAAACTATTGAAAAAAGTATGGTTGCGCGCAAAATTGGTCGCGTGGCGAAGTTTTTTTCGCTAAATTGGGCTTGACTTTGTCCGCCAACCACTTAATGATATCAGTACCTTCTCTGCGAAAGGCAGAAAAATCTCGGTCGGGTTGGGAGGTGTAGTTTTAATTGGCTGAAGTAAAGTTACAGGATGGCGAAACGCTCGAAAACGCTCTGCGGCGCTTCAAGCGAAAGGTCCAGCAAGAGGACATTATCAAGGAGGTCAAGAGACACTCCTTCTACTTGAAGCCGGGAGAAAAAAAGCGGGTCAAGCAGGCTCTAGCCCGCAAGCGGAACCGGAAAAAGTCACGCCGGGAAATCGAATAAACGACGGGCGGGCAGGTTTCGAACCTGTCCGCTCCACAACCCGTTCGAGGAAACCAGGTTGGGTTATGGCGGAGTTCCAGGATCGGATTCTCAAGTGCTCGGAATGTGGGACTGAATTTGTTTTCACCGCGGGAGAACAACACTTCTTCCACGACAAGAATTTTAAGAACGAGCCCAAGCGCTGCAAAGCATGCAAGAGCAAGCGGCAGGCTGGGCCATCGGGCGCGGGCAAAGCGGAAACCACGACGGTTTGTTCGCAGTGCGGCCGTGAAACCACGGTGCCCTTTAAACCCACGCAGGGGCGGCCGGTATATTGCCGGGAATGCTTCCTGAGCCGCAAGACGCAGGCGGCCGGCGCCGGGGGCGACAGGTAGGGCCCTGCCGGGGCGGACCTGCAGGTCTGCACGGGACTTGCAGTCCCGCCCGACAAGGGCAGATTGTCTCCAATGCCAGCGCGCGCGGATACCCTGCACCTCGCCCTTAAAGTCGCCGTTTACATTTCCCTCTATTTCGCCACGGCCTTCGTGCTAGGTCCGCCGCTGTACTGGCTCGGCGGATACGTCGTGAGTATCACCGCCACAGGGCTGCTGGCAGCCGCGTTGAGCAATAGCCTGTGCCTGCGGATCTACGCGCATCGGGGCATCGCCGCCATCGGACTGCAGGGCGATAAAGCGGCGCTGGCTAACCTGGGATTCGGTTGCCTCGGCGGCATGGGCGCGGCCGCCCTGGTGCTGGCAGGTCCGCTGCTCTTCCAAGCGGCCAGCATCCGCAGCGATCCGGGCGCTTCGGCCACCCTGTCTTCGTTTTTTTTCGTTTCCGTGCTGCTGCTGTTCGGATCGGCCGGGGAAGAATTGTTGTTCCGCGGATTTGGCTTCCAGGTGATGCTGCGCGCGTTGGGCAATTGGCAGACCGTGCTGCCTGTGGGCATTATCTTCGCCGCTATGCACGCAGGCAATCCCAACGCCACCTGGCTGGGCCTGGCGAATACAGCGGGATTCGGCATCCTGTTCGGCTACGCTTTTCTGCGCAGCCACGACATCTGGCTGCCTATCGGCCTACATTTCGGTTGGAACTTTACACTTCCGCTTTTCGGCGTCAACGTCAGCGGGCTTACAATGAGATTGACGGGATTCACCATGCGGTGGTCCGCCGGGACGCTTTGGAGCGGCGGCGACTATGGTCCGGAAGCCAGTATTCTGACATCGGCCGTTCTGTTTCTGCTCTTTGCGTATCTATGGAAAGCGCCCATCCGGCGGCAACCATCGGCTCTGCTGGACCCGCCCGCGGGTGATGAAATATGCGTACCTGGACAACCGTCTGCGCCATCTTCGCGGCCGTGATTCCCGCGCTAAGCGGCGCGGAAAAGCTTACCGAGCAGGATCGCATCGAATTGATGCGCGGCCTGGTGGCGGAGTACGCCACCGTCAAACAGCTGCTGCCGCGCGCCAAGAAGGCACTGCCCTTCGAATCGACCGGCTCCATCGACAAGCAGGCGTGGCAGGCCGCTTCGCGGGAGTATGGCCCGGCAGGGCGCGTTGGCGACACGGTGCAGATCACCAAGGTGTTCATCGAGGCGGACAAACTGGTGCTGCAGATCAACCACGGGTTCAATGGCGGCCGCAAGTGGTACGATGGCGCGCAGATCGGCGGCGGCATGGGCGGCAACGGGTCGATGCGTCCGTTGGGCCAAGGCGATTCCAACGCGCCCGGCGGCACCACTATTGAAATCCTGTTCCATAAACCGCTGGAGCCGATGAAGGCGGCGGAAGTGAAAAAGATGCTGGCGCCGGTGCTGGATTTTGAGAAGCGTAGCGCCACTGAAATTTACGCCGAGGTCCTGCCGCCGGAAGTGAAGGCGGCCATCGGGGACAAGAAAGTAATCGAGGGCATGGACCGCGATCAGGTGCTGATGGCGCTGGGGCGCCCCAATCACAAATCGCGCGAGGTGAAGGACGGCATCGAGCTGGAAGACTGGGTTTTCGGCCAACCGCCCGGCAGGATCGTGTTTGTGACCTTCAACGGCAACAAGGTGATCAAAGTGAAGGAAGAGTACGCGGGCCTGGGCACCGAGGTGCAGGATTCTAAGCCGCCGCGATAGGTCCGTCCGCTAAATAGGACTTCCACATCTTTTGTTCGGGTTGCACCGGATAGTGTCCTCCTGATATCCTTAAAGGTAATCCACACAACTCAAACTTTAGGAGAAGAAATGGCTGTAAAGGTTGGCATCAATGGGTTCGGCCGTATTGGCCGGAATGTAGTCCGGGCGGCCCTCGACCGGAATGATATCGAATTCGTAGCGGTGAACGACCTGACGGACACCAAGACGCTGGCACATCTGTTGAAATACGACTCCGTGCTGGGCACCTTACCGGTAGAGATTCACGCCGAGGAAGATGCCATTCTGATAGGCGGCAAGCGCATCAAGGTTTTCGCCACGAAGGACCCCGCGCAGCTCGATTGGAACTCGGTGGGCGCGCAGATCGTCATCGAATCGACCGGCAAATTCACGGACGCCAAGGACGCCGTCAAACACCTGCGTGGCAGCGTGAAGAAAGTCATCATCTCCGCACCCGCGAAGAACGAGGATGTCACGCTGGTGCTGGGCGTCAACGACGCCGCATACGATCCCGCCAAGCACAACATCATTTCGAACGCTTCCTGCACCACCAACTGCCTGGCGCCGGTGGTGAAGGTTTTGTACGATACGGTCGGGATCCAAAAGGGGTCGATGACCACCATTCACAGCTACACCAACGACCAGGTTGTGCTGGACTTCCCGCACAAGGACCTGCGGCGCGCCCGTGCGGCGGCCTTGAACATGATCCCCACCACCACCGGCGCAGCTAAGGCCATCGGCCTGGTGATGCCGCAGTTGAAAGGCAAGCTGGATGGCTACTCGATGCGCGTGCCCACACCGGATGTTTCGGTGGTCGACCTGGTCGCCATCACCGGCCGGCCCACCACTGCCGAGGAAGTGAATGCGGCGTTCAAAGCGGCCGCGGACGGCCCGATGAAGGGTATTTTGGCCTACACCGAAGACCCCGTTGTCTCGACCGACATGCTGCACAACCCGAACAGCTCGATCGTGGACGGACAGATGACGAAGGTGCTCGACGGCAATCTGCTGAAGGTACTCTCCTGGTACGACAACGAGTGGGGTTATTCCTGCCGCGTCGTGGACCTGATCGGGTTCTTGACCAAGAAAGGCCTGTAACCCGCCGCGTTTTCATTGATAGCGCGGCACCCCCGGATCGATTTCCAAACTCCAGCGATCAATGCCGCCGGTCATGCTCACGCAATCGTCCAAGCCCTGGCTGCGCAGCCATCCCGTGACCTGCAGGCTGCGCATGCCATGGTGGCAGACCAGCACCAACTGTCCCGTGCCGGCGCGCAGCGCCTCGAGCGCTTGCGGCACGCTCCGCATCGGAATCAACTCAGCCCCGGCGATGTGAGCTTGCCGATGCTCGAACGGCTCGCGCACGTCCACCATGCGCAATTCTTCGCCTGCATCGAGGCGTTTCTTGACCTCCCTGGGATTGATCTCCGTATGCGCCACATTCCCCTCCGCGAACCATACATATCACGATCCTGGAGTGTTCTGCCGTGTGCCGATTCGGCCCCGGTGTGACCGTCCGGCCCGCTCCAAAATTGAAACCGATGGGGGACCGTTTCCCGTCTTACAGGCTTGCTATAATTGTCGGGTATCTTCGAAATGACGCCGCGTTCCTTATTAACAATCATGAAGTGTGTCACTGCATTCGCTCTCATCCTACTGACAGCCGCAGCCGGCTTCGGCCAGAACCCCGTGGGGTTCGCCACGGGGCAATCCGCGCGGCTGGTGATTGGCCAGCCGGAGTTCGACGCCGAAATGGACAGCGCCAGCCAGACCGTTCTGGGCTCCATGACGGGTCTGGCGTTCGCCAACAACACGTTGTTCGTGGCGGATGGCAACATTGTGGGGTCCCCACCGGTTAATAACCGGGTGATGGTCTACCAGAACATGTCGCAACAGCTCCCGGCGCCTAACGCGGTTTTCCAGTACAACACTCTGTGCCCGGTTTGCGTAGGGTCGGCCAATATCGTTCTGGGCCAGTCGAGTTGGACGACGACGCTCCCCGCGCCCTGCATCATCCCGCCTACCACCATTCCGGTTACTACCACTCCCACCACCCCCACATGCCTCACCACGTCGCCCCAGACGCCCATCGCTACCGGCATGAACGAGCCTACGGCGGTGGCCTCCGACGGCACTCACCTGGCCGTGGCGGACACCCTCAACAACCGCGTGCTCATCTGGAACACGCTTCCCACCAGCATGAACCAGCCGCCCGATGTAGTGGTGGGGCAGACAAGCTTCACTACCAACTCGTTTCCCGGCGACATCCCCACAGCTACTTCATTGCGCGGGCCGAACGGCGTCTGGTTACAGAACGGCATGTTGTTCATTGCCGACACGCAGAACGACCGGGTGCTGATCTACAATTCCATTCCCACGGCCAACGGCGCCGCGGCCGACATCGTCCTGGGCCAACCCAATATGACGACCTACGTGCAAGTAAACATCGCCGACCAGACTACCAACGCGGCGAACAACAACTTGCTCACGCCCGTGTCGGTGACTTCCGACGGGACGCATCTGTTCGTCGCCGACCTGGGCTACAACCGCGTGCTGATCTGGAATACGATTCCAACCACCAACCAGAAGGCGGCGGATGTGGAGATTGGCCAGCCGAACATGACTACCGGCATATCCGACGACGCTTTTTCCACGCCGACTACGTACACTGGAACGCCCCCCGCTCCTGAAACAGCGGTCATGTGCACCGTCTCGAACGGGATAGACTCGAACGGCAACGCCACGTATCCCGCTCTTTGCCAATATACGCTCAGTTTCCCGAGGTTTGCGCTTTCCGACGGCACGCGCTTATATATCGCCGACGGCGGCAACGATCGCGTGCTCATTTACAATACGATACCCACCACCAACGCGGCGGCGGCGGATATCGTACTCGGACAAACGGACTTTGTTACGGACGCGCCGACCGATGGCGCCGATACCATGGACGCGCCTTCCGGGCTGGCCTGGGATCCGGTCAACCAGAACTTGTACGTGGCGGACACCTACAACCAGCGCGTCCTGGTTTACACCATGACGGAGCAGGATCTGCCCTACAACGCGGTGCTGAACTCGTTCAGCGGGAACACCTACGCCATCGACACCATAACCATAGGCGGCACCATCAAGGCCGGGGACACCGTGGAGATAACCGTCGGTGTGTCCACCAGCACCACTAACGCCAGCTACACTTATACGATCCAAAATGGCGACACCTTCGCCAACATTGTGGATGGACTGGTGACGCTGATTAACGCCGGCCCGGATCCGAACGTCGTCGCCAGCGCGGATACGCAAGGGGATAAAGTCGTGTTGACCGCCGTAGTGCCCGGCGTGAACGGCAACAACGTGACGGTAACCACCGCCGTAACCGGGTCGATCACGGCCAGCGCAGCCAACCCCAATCTTACCGGCGGCGCGAGTGCCGCATCAGTTGCGCCGGGCACTCTTGTGTCGTTTTTCGGAACCAATCTAAGCGCACAACAACCGGCGTCCGCTCCGAACCTGAATACACAGTTGCCCCTTACTCTAGGCGGCGTGCAAGTATACTTTAACGGCGTGCAGTCGCCGCTGATATACGTCTCGCCCACGCAAATCAACGCGCAGATACCTTTCAATTTCGGGTTCTCCAACACCGGGACGGCGAATGCCTGGGCGCGAATTCAGCGCAGCGACGGCACCTTTGTGGCGACCAACACAGTGGCAGTGTCCATTGTGCCGGCGAATCCCGGCATTTCCGCCGGGCCCGGCCTGGAACCTCGCCCGGCGTATGCTTACCATACCTCGAACTACGCGACCGGAGTGATCTCGGTGGATGGCACCATAAAAGTCGGCGACGTCGGCTCGATTTGCATGGACTCGAGCGCCACGCTCACAGACGTAACCGCGGGGCCCCCGACGGGCTGCACCGGTCAACTGTACAACTATACGGTGCAGCCGGGCGACTCTCTGGCGTCCATCCGGGATGCGTTCATTACCCTGATGGCCGACGACCCGAATGTAATCGCGACCGCTTCGAGCGAGTTCACCCGTATTCTTCTGCAGGCCAGGGTTGCGGGATCCGCCGGCAACGACATTCCGTTTGAAGTGACCGAAAGCACCGGATCGGACCTGCTGCTGACGGCCATCGGTCCGGCGCCTCCAGCCCCAGGAGTGGGGGCCTTGTTATGCTGCGCCAACACCGCGGGCGCGCCGGTTACGTTGAACAATGCGGCATTGCCCGGCGAGACGATCCTGGTATACGCCACTGGCCTGGGCCTGCCGTCCCTGGCGCCGAGTCTGGGTCCGGACCTGCTGACGGGTCAACCCTATGAGGGTCCCGCCGCCAATGCCCCGCAACAATTCGTCTCCGGCCAGATCAATAACGTGACCACGAATGTGCTGCGCGCCGAACTGGCGCCGGGGTTGATCGGCATCTACCAGGTGTATCTGAATTTCGGCGCATCGCTGACGACCGATCCTAAGGCGCAGTTGTATATCGCACAGAACGATTTTCGAAGCAACGTGGTCACGGTCCCGGTCTTTGCCACCCCGGTGCTGTCATCGGTCACCTGCAATCCCAGCACGGTGACCGCGGGAGATACCACCACGTGTACAGTGCTGCTGACCGTGGCGGTGCCTACCGGCTTGACCACGGTTTCACTTTCCTCCACCGACCAGGTCAATTTCCCGGTGCCATCCAGCGTAATCGTGCCCGCGGGTACCACCGAGGTTAGCTTTACGGTTACGGTGGGGAACATCGGCTTCACCGAAGACGTGACCGTCACGGCCACGTTAACCACCACCACGGGGACACTGACTTCGACCGAGAGCATTACACTGAATCCCTCGTGACGTCAGTCACTGGGCAATCCGGCGCGTGAAGACTTGCAGTGTTCCCCAGTAATAGGGCAGGCGTCCGCTGTCATGGGAATGAAGCAGGGCGAGCTTGGCGGACCGCAGCGCGCGCGACGGACTCTGCCCCGCCGCCATTCCCGCGTAGAGATGGCGCATGATTTCCACCGAGCGGGCGTCGTCCACGTCCCACAGGCTGGCGATCACATTTTGCGCGCCGGCTTGCAGGAATGCCCAGGCAAAGCCCATCAAGCCTTCGCCGGCATAGGCTTTTGCGCCGGCGCTGGTACACGCGGAAATGGTGACCAGATCGGCGTTGAGCGGCACGTCAGCGACATCCCGCGCGTACAACTTGAAGTTCTCGCCCTGGTGCGAGAGGATAATGGCCGAGTTCAGCGGGCTCTCCCGATTGGCGGTGGCATGCGTGGCGAAGTCGATGCTGGTGAAGTTCGCAGGCGTCCCCTTGGCGTAGGCTCCTGGAATCGCGCTGGCGCCGGTGAGGACCACCCGGTTCTGCGGTGGGAACTGCTCCGCCACCGCCGCAATCTCCTTCTTCACGTTAGGCAGAGGCGCGAACTCCTGGCCGGTCAGTACGGGATCGCCCATAAGCAGCAACTTCGGCGTGCGGGGCGGCTGGCGGACGTCGTACCGCAGCACGCGCAGCGAGGGCGCCGTGGCGATGGCCACGTCTTCGATCCAGTAGTGCGGCTGGGGGCCGGGTACGACAAGCGTCTCGAAGGCAAGCTGGTGCAGCGCGCCATCCGGCACTACGATCACATTCGATCCCTGCGGAATCAGTTGGTGCACGGGACCCAGCACGGCTTTATATAGGGCGGATGCCGCAGCGTCGTTGCGCGCTAATGGATCGCCGCCATGCGTGACGATTTCTGTGTACTTCTGCACCAGCGCGGCGATTTCTTTTCCAGGCGGTAGGTCGAACCGGGAAAGGCGGCCGGAACCGATCGCCCAAACCGCGGACCGTAGCGGCGAAGGCGCTAGCCAGTAAGAAAGGATCACCGTGTGAGATTCTCGCGCCGCGGAGAGCAGCCTGCCGAGCTGGAAATTCGGTGAAGGCGCTCCCCGATGCTCCAGCCGTTGGTTGAGGACCCGCGCGCGAGACGACTCGGCCACTTCGAGAGCTTTCTCCGTCTCTCCTCTGCCGATCAGGAAATCCACGTAGTCCTGAAAGAAGCCGATCAGAATTCCCGGCGCAAGAAAGGTCGTCTTCCAGTCGTCGCTGCTAAGTTTGTTCCATTCGCGATCAATCGTGCCAATGGCATTGCGGTATTGAGTTTCGGCCAGCATCGGCCTGCCGGTCTCTTGATAAAGAAACGCTAGCTCTCCGTATGCTTGCCATAAGACGTCCGGCGCGTTTGCTCGCGGCGCGCGCTCAATCACTGTCTGGTAGCCGCGCTCTGCTTGCTCGTAATGCCGTGCCTTCGTCTCGATTCCGGCTGCCGTGTATTCTGAATAGACTATCGACCACTCGTTACCCAGGCGCCTCTTAATGGCAAGCGCCTGGTCGTTATAAGACTTGGCGGCGGTCAGGTCGCCTTTACGGAATGAAATTTGCGCCAAGTTGGTGAACGCGATGGCTAGCCAGGCGTCATCACCAACTTCTTGCGACAGTAAGGCTGCGCGTTGTTGGTAGCTTGCGGCTCGGTCGAGGTCGCCCTGCCTCATATAGATGTTCCCGAGAGCCCCCAGCCAGCGCTGCTGAGTGTCTTTGTCGCCGATTTGGCCACTGAGGGCTTCGGCGGCCATGAATTCATTTTGGGAGCGGTCAATGTCGCCGAGCATCAAATAGCACCAACCCAAGTTGCCGAAGGTCCCCGCCAATAGGTATTTGGCGCCACACTGCTGGGCACCCTCACGCGCTGCGTCCAGGAAGGGGATGGCTTCGTCGAACCGTGAAAACCTAGCCCGGTTGAAGCCGAGATCCATCCGCGCCCAGGTCAACAAGAACGGATCGCGCTCGTGCTCCGCATCGGCGAGAGCCGCACGGCTGTACAACTCGGCCTCGTCGAAGGTCGGGACAAGTTGGCTCAGGCGCAGCCGGACCATGCAGATGACGTCTGAATCGCGAGAAGCCAGGGCGCCCCGCAAAGCGTCGTGCAGGAGCTTCGAGGCCTTTCCAGGTTCCGAACTCGGAGTGACCTTCGCACGATCCATCTCGAGGCGAGCCTGTAGACCGCCGTCGGACGGGCTTTCCGGCGTCTCCAGCAGCGCGCGCGCTTCTTTCACGTCGCCCAGGTATGTCAGGTCTTCAGCGCATAGGAGCCTGAATTTCCAGGCGGGGTCGCCGTCAGGCCAATGGCGCAGACCGTTGCGCGATAGTGCAAGCGACTGTCTGAAGTCCCCGGCGCGCTGCGCCGATTGAGCCTTCAGGTAGGCCGCTCCGGAGTCGCGGTTGCAGCTGGAAAGCCAGAGGATCTGTGAGGCCAGCCCGAAAAGGACTAGCCGCCAGTGCCGTTCGTTTGGCCGCCACCCCCACCCCCGCCGCCCGACTGTGGGCTGCCCAACGCCATGCGCACCATGTAAATCTGATGGATCGGGTGCCAGTCGTCGCTGGGCAGGAGTGTCCATTCGCCGAAGTAGATCCTACCAAAATTCTTCACGTAAAGTAAGCGCGACGGACTATCGGTAATGGCCTTGCGGATTTCGGTTTCGACCGCAATGTCCGGATCGTCGCCGCGCAAGTAGGTTTCACAGCGGTCCGTGGAATAGTGGAAAGGCGCGGGCAAGTAATCCTTGACTGGCGCACCCTTCACTCTCAGGTTCACGATGCTGCAGCCGTACGGCACCACGCGTACCCGCTTGGCGTGCGGCTTGCCGTTATCGAACCAATGGCGCCGGTAGACACTGACCAAGCCCAGCTTGATCTGGTCGGCGGTGAGCGCGCCTCCCTCCACATTCAGGCCGTTGAGCGTGGCGTGAACCTCGGTGCGAAAGAAGCCGTCCTTGTCTTCCGGGTGGGCGATCACCTCGGTGGTACAGCCGCCGTGCGACAGCACACCCGGTATCTCGAATGGGTCTTGCTGCGCCTTGTAGTTACCCGCCTTCTTGTCCGGCACGCCGCAGCGCGCGTGCTCGACTTTATGCGGACCAGGCTCCCAGATATCGGCGTCGAATCCGACTGCTTGGCCATGGTAGAGGAACTCCTTCATCGGCATGAGCTATCTCCTTGTTTGGTTCAACGTGAAGTATGGAATCTCGACCACGAGACGATCTCGCTGCCCGTACCGCGCACCACCAGCGTGTGAATGCCTTCGGGCAAACTGCGGACGGGCACCTGGAAGTAGGCATCGCCGCCGGCGGGAGCGTTGGCGGAACCCGACCGCTCGCGCCGTCCGGCGGCATTTAGAATCTCGTAGGAATAAGACTGGCTTGTCCCGTTGGGGGTAGGGAAGGTCACCGAGTAAAAGGCCTCCCCGGCTGGGATGGCATGCACGTCCCCAGCGCCCTTCGCGGGACCCGGCGCAAAATAGGGCTGCATGAATCCCGGCGCGGCGGGCTCGTGCGTGGCTGTCAGCAGGACATATCCGAACCCGGCCGCCAGTACGAAATTGGCCGCAAATGAAAGCGCCAGGACAGGGCGGGGGCGCAGCCAGTCACGCCATTTCTCCCGAAAGCCGGCCGCGGGCGACGTCCGCTGTTCGCGGGCGACGGTGCGGACATTGGCAGCGAAGGTCAGTTCAAAACGGATCGCTTCCGCGCAATCCTGGCAATCGAAGAAATGCTCTTCGAAGGCGGCTCGCTCCGCGGGCGGGAGTTCGTGCGATACATAGCGTTCCGCGGCGTGTGAGCTGATTGCTTCGTCGTGCTCCATTATCCCCCTCAATAGATTGTGAAATTCAGAGCTTAAACGTTACAGTAGCCCATCTTGAGCCATATTAGCAGCGGGGGTTGGATGACCCCACGCAGACCTGGAGGTTCGCCCCATTAAGCCATCAGAACCCCGATGGCGATGGAATGTACCTTCGTCTCCGGAGTTTCCGCGCGAGAGAGCAGCACCACGGGCACGCGCGCGCCCAAGACAATTCCCCCCGATTGCGCCTTAGCAAAGTACACGATCGCACGGTAGAGGATGTTGGCGGCCTCGATATCCGGCGCGAGGAAGATGTCCGTGTTTTCGACGATGGGGCTGGCGATGTTCTTACGTTCCGCGGCGAATTTGCTGAGGGGAGCGTCCAGCGCGATGGGGCCTTCGATATAGCAACCGGGAAGCTGCCCGCGGCGATTCATGGCGCATAGGGCGGCGGCGTCCACAGTGGCCGGCATTTCGGGGTTCACGAATTCGAGAGCGCACAGCGCGGCGATGTTCGGTTTTTCGATTCCTACGGCGCGGGCCACCTCGATGGCGTTGCGGCACAGATCCGCCTTCTGCGCGAGCGTGGGTGCGATGTTGATGGCCGCATCGGTGAGCAGCATCAGGCGGTCGAAGCCCGGCGCTTGAAATACGGCAACCTGGCTTAACTGCCGGTTGGCGCGCAAGCCGGCGTCCTTATCGAGCAGGGCGCGAAGCAGGCTGGCGGTCGGGATTTTGCCTTTCATCAGCAGCCCGGCGCGGCCTTCCCGCACCAACGCGATGGCCTGCCGCACAGCCGCCGCAGGGTCGGATTCGTTGACGATCTGGCTAGCGGAGAGATCGAAGCCAGCCTCGCGGGCGAGGGTCCGGATCTCACTTTCCCGGCCTACCAGGATGCCTTCCGCCAGGCCCAATTCGCGGGCGCGCTTGAGAGCCTCGATCACATCGGGATCGTGGGCAGCGGCGACGGCGATGGAGACCGGACCGCGGGCGCGCGCGGCGTCCAGGAGTTCATCGAAGCAGCGAAACATAGGCGGTCAAGGGGGTCCGCGAAGGCATCATAGCACGCGGCATGGGGCGGGCTCGGCTCGCCTGGAATTGCAGCGTTCCAGCAACCGCCGCCAGACACAGATTCCAATACCAGTGCCTCAAGCCCGGCATTCTCTCTTGACATATTCCTATATAGGAATGTAATATGAACCATGGCCCGCGCCGCCACCACATCGGACGCGTTCAACGCCGTCGCCGAACCGCGCCGCCGCGAGATATTGATCTACCTGGCGCTGCGGGAGCGGCCGGTGGGGGACATTGTCGCCACCCTGCGCCTGGAGCAGTCCTCCGTCTCAAAACATCTGCGTGTGCTGCGCGACGTTGGCCTGGTGGAGGTGCGCCGCGACGGACGCCAGAAGCTGTATCGAACCAATGCCGAAGCGATCCGGCCGCTGCACGAGTGGACGGGCAAATTCGAACGCTTCTGGCAGCACCAATTGAGCCGTATTAAGGAACGCGCCGAAGGGAAACCCAAGGAGGAAGCATGACCCCGACAGGACTCACCATCGAAGATCTGACGCTGAACATCAAACAGGAAATCCACGTCCGCGCGGCGCTCGATGCAACGTTCGCCGCGCTGCTCGAACAAATGGGGCCGTACAACGAAACGCACGACGGCAAGCCGCTGCCAATGAAGATCGAGCCATGGCCGGGCGGAAGGTGGTACCGCGACCTGGGCGGCGAGAATGGCCATCTGTGGGGTCACGTGCAGGCCATCAAACGGCCGGCGCTGCTCGAAATCACCGGGCCGTTATTCGCGTCCTATCCGCTGGTGTCGAACGTGCAGTACCGCCTGACCGAAGCGGATGGCGGAACGTCGATCGCGTTCCGCCACACGGCGCTTGGATTCTTTCAGGATGAACACAAGGAAGGTGTCGCCAAGGGCTGGGCGGCGCTGCTGGAGGGCGTCCGCAAGCGCGCCGAGGCCCGGTGACATACAGGAGAAACACATGTGTCCAGCATGCATCGCAACCGCGGCGCTGATCGCCGGAAGCGCCAGTTCGACGGGCGCCCTGGCCGCGCTGGTCCTCAAGAAGCTCTGTCTAAAGAATGTGGCGGAAGCCACCCCACAAACCAAATCAAAGGAGAGTCACAATGGCCAGTAGCCGGATGGAATTACAGCAAACCAACATAGTGTCGCCAGCCGAGTGGCTTGCGGCGCGCAAGGAACACCTAGCCAAAGAGAAGGAATTTACGCGGCTGCGCGATGAACTGAGCCGGCAGCGCCGCGACCTGCCATGGGAGAAAGTGGAGAAGCCCTATGTATTCGAAGGGCCGCACGGCAAAGAGACGCTGGCAGAACTGTTCGAGACCCGCAGCCAGTTGATCGTGTACCACTTCATGTTGGGTCCGGGGTGGAAGGAAGGGTGCCAGAGTTGCTCGTTCCTGGCCGATCATTTCGACGGCGCAGCCGTACACCTGGCCAATCGCGATGTGACGCTGGCAGTGGTTTCACGCGCGCCGCGGGCCGAGATTGAAGCGTTCCAAAAGCGCATGGGCTGGCGCTTCAAATGGGTATCGTCGTTCGGAAGCGATTTCAACTACGACTTTCATGTGTCGTTCACGAAGGACGAAATGGCCAAGGGGCAGGTGTATTACAACTACGGCGTGGGTCCATTTCCCAGCGAGGAAGCGCCCGGCGCCAGCGTCTTCTATAAGGACGGGAACGGAGATATCTTTCACACGTACTCCACTTACGGGCGCGGGCTTGATATTCTGGTGGGCGCTTATAACTTCCTCGACCTGGCGCCCAAGGGACGCGACGAAGACGGCCTGGCTTTTACCATGGCGTGGGTTCGCCACCACGACCGGTATACTGACGGCTATTTGGTGGATCCGGCGCAACTATACTCGCACCCGAAGACCTCCGATGACGCGTGCTGTTCGGGGGAGAGTCACTCGTAGCTACTGCGCTAAGCCTGCGCTAAACCATCGCTAAGCCAGCTCGAACAACACTTGTCCCGCTTGCACCGCGTCGCCCGGTGAAACGTGCACGGCCTTCACGACGCCGTCCACTTCCGGGCTGACGTTGTTCTGCATCTTCATGGCCTCGACGACCATGACCGGCTGCCGCCGGGAGACCCGCTCGCCAGCGGTGGCCAGGACCGCGATCACCAGGCCGGCGATCGGACTGCGGCAGACCGCATCTTCCGGCAGCCGCTGGGGAGGGCGGGCGTGTAGAACGGATTCGGGAATTGCGATGCCCGGTTCGTCTTCACCGGGCGCGGCGTCGGGCGGCTGGGCGTCCAGCGGTGGCGGCTCCACGAGCTCCGCGGCCCACCGCGCGAGAGGGGCGGTTAAGGTGTGCGACGCTTGGAGATCTTCGCGGCCGTGGCGGGCCCAGCGATTATCGCCGTTGCTGGGCATCGTACCGACGGCGGCTCCTGCAGCTCCTGCAGACACGGCCAGTTCATCTTCGGCAGCGTCGCCAGACATGCGATCCTCCATTAGTGATAGCCGTTAGTGACAGCCGCAGGCTACAGCGGAATCAATCCGTGCTTCTTTTGCGGCCGCCAATCGCGCTTAGTGGCCAGCGCCTGCAGCGCCTCGGCCACCTGCGCCCGCGTTTCGGCCGGTTCAATGATATCGTCCACCAGGCGGATGCCCGCCGCTACGTAGGGCGTCGCAAAAGTGTCGGAGAACTGCTGCACCAGCTCCCGCCGCTTCGCGCCGTTGTCTTGCGCGGCCGCCAGATCGCGGCGAAAGAGTACTTCCACCGCGGCCTCCGCTCCCATCACCGCGATTTCGGCCGAAGGCCACGCCAGGGTGCAATCTGCTCCCAGTTCCTTCGAGCACATGGCAATGTATCCGCCGCCGTAGGCCTTGCGCAGAATCACGGTGACCTTCGGAACGGTAGCCGCCGAATAGGCAAACAACAGCTTGGCCCCGTGCCGGATAATACCGCCATATTCCTGATCGACGCCCGGCAGAAATCCCGGAATATCGACAAAAGTAAGCAGCGGAATATTGAACGCATTGCAGAACCGCACGAAGCGCGCACCCTTGTCGGAGGCGTCGATGTCCAGCGCGCCGGCCAGCACGGACGGCTGGTTGGCGACCACGCCCACGGAGCGGCCGCGGACGCGCCCGAAACCCACCACCAGGTTCTTGGCGAAGTCCGCCTGCACTTCCAGGAAATCGCCGCGATCCACAACGCGTGCGACAATTTTCTTTACGTCGTAACCGCACTTGGGATCGGCGGGCACGATATCGTTCAGCTCGTCGTCGTCCCGGGGCGCTCCGCCGGGATCCAGATGGGGCGGCTCTTCCAGGTTGTTCGAAGGCAAAAACGAAAGCAGCCGCTGACAAATCTTCACCGCTTCCACATCGTTTTCGGCGACGAAATGGACCACGCCGGACTTGTTCATCTGGGCCCGCGGGCCGCCCAATTCCTCGGGCGCGACGATTTCGCCCGTCACCTGCCGGATCACCGCCGGGCCGGTGATGAACATCTGCGCATCGTGAGTTTGAATGATGAAGTCCGTCAGCGCCGGGCTATAGGCGGCGCCGCCGGCGCAAGGCCCGCAGATCAGCGAGATCTGCGGCACCACGCCGGAAAGCATCACGTTTTGAAAAAAGATGCGCGCATATCCGGCCAGGCTGCCGACACCTTCCTGCACGCGCGCGCCGCCGGAATCGTTAATGAAGATGAACGGCGAGCCGGTCTTTAGCGAGCACTTCAGCGTGTCGGCGATCTTGTTGCCGTGCACCTCGCCCGCGGAACCGCCGGCCACCGTAAAGTCCTGGCTGGCGACGTGCACCAGGCGTCCGTCGATACGGCCCCGGCCGGTGACCACGCCGTCGGCCGGCATCTCTTTGCCGTCCATGCCGAACAGCCGCCCGTTGTGTTTGGCGAACATCCCGGCCTCGCGGAAGGATTTCTTATCGAGCAGCAGACCCAGGCGTTCGCGCGCCGAAAGCTTGCCGGAACTGTGCTGTTTCTCGATGCGGTCTCGGCCGCCGCCGAGCTGCAGGCGCTGCTTGATACGGTCCAACTCGCGCGTGCGCTCTTTCGTGACGGCTTCCATGGCGTTCGCTCCGGACGTTCTATATTGTAGCGGATTTTAAGATAAATGTATCTGCTATGGAGATTCAGGGGGATTATGGCGCCAGTACGATTGGCGCCTGCCAAAAAGCCGCCTTCTGTCCGGTTGGGTTGAGCACTGTCACCTGGCAATCGTACTTGCCGGGCGGAAGGCCGCTTAGCGCGATGTCGAATTGGATGGGCATAGTCTTTAGCCGGTTACTTGCGCCGGCCTGCACCTCGACCGGCTGAGTTTCGAAAGCCTTCTTTTGCCCGGCATAAAGGCTTACAAACGCGACGAGCGGCTGAACGCCGGCGGTGTCCTGCTCATAGGCCTGCAGATAGACGTACATTTCACGGCTCCTACTGAAGACCCGCGTCACGCTGGGTATCAACTTCCGGCCGTCCTGAACCAGCGGGTTGGCCGACTCGCTCCTGTCCTTGCCCTTGACCGCGTTATAGAGCGCATCCTTCAGGTCCACGCGCTGGCTGCTCAGCACCACGGAGCTGATGGGGATGCGCTTCTCTTCTTTGTTCAGATTCGGGATGAGGAAGGTCGTTTGATATGTCCCGATCCGTCCCGTTTCAGCATCCCGCGCCAGAAACTTGATGGTGTATTTGCCGGGAAGAAGCGTAAAGCCGGCGTCGTATTCTATGGGCCGCTTCGCTAGCTCGAGTGCCGTCGCATCGCTCAGCCTGACATCCACTTTATCGCGCACGTTGGTGATGGTGGTGCCGTAGTTGTCCTTAATCTCGCCCACAAAATCGATCAGGGTTCTTTCGGCGCCTCCCCGCTTGGCCAGCGCCAGTTCGCGTCCCGGAATTTTGACTACTATCGGGACGAAATATTCGGCGCGGTTCAACTGGAAGTAATCCACCTCCATGGCAATGGTCAGTTCCGTGACCGGGTCGGGCAGCATGAGCGCATCTTCGAGCTGACGTTCTTTGTCGGCGGCAGTAAACTTGCCGAACACTTTGCCGGCAAAATAACCCTGGCGGTAATCCAGGTTCGTCGCCAGCGTCCCGTTGAGCGAGATCTTGATGCGGCGAAACTTGCCGTCCTGCGCGGTGTTGGTGGTGTAGTATCCGATGATGTAGTAACTCGAAATAGATTGCTCCGCCTGCACGATTCCCCTGGCCAGGTCGTTATAGTCGAGCAGGGCCTTGCCGCCGGTGTCGGAGGCCAGCGCATAGAGCGCATCCTGCGACTGCTGCAGGTTCGTGGTCACGGCCAGGGCGGCCGCGCCGGAATACATGCCGGCGTTGCCGGGCGATCCCATAGTGGCATCGCCCAGCGGGGCGTTCGCTACCAAACCGCGCGCGTCGATCGGCCAGAACGACACGCCCGCGCGGATGGCGGCGTTGATGGTGGCATGCAGTTGCGCCTGATTGTTCAGGCCGTTCAGGCGCAAGCCGCTGGCGAAGTAAATCAACGACTTCTTCTCGTTCAGCTGGCCTAACATATTCGCGGCGGTCTGCAGGGCGGACAACTGGCGGTCGGTATTGAAGATGTTGAACTCGCTGTCGTCCTGCCCGAAAGCGGCGCCGGTGTCGGCGGAGCTGGCATCGTCGGTCGAATAGTCCATGCCCTGGCCTTCTCCCACAATCATGGTTTGGATGATGCTCAGAAGGCGGTCATGATCGCCGGTGAAATCCTGGAGCACGTCGACGGCCCCGCCGGCATAGCGCAGAATGGCCAGCAGGTCCGCGGGCGTCATCTGCGTGCGGATGAACTTTTCGGCCGCGGCGAGCGAGCGCAACTGGTCTCCAGGAGGCATGGTGGTCATGTCGAAGTAGAGCGCCAGCAGCCGTCTGTCTTTGTATCGGGCATTCCCCGGTTCGTCGCGCGAGATTTTCGTCCGGCCGAGCTTGTCGTAGATATGAATATGTTCGGGCGCGGACCCCACGGGCGCGGCGGCGGCTGTCTGCGGCAGGTTTTGATGCTCGAAGAAACGGATTTCCTGCGGCACGCCGTTCTCGGTAACGGTGAAGTCCTTCGCGGTTAAGCCTTCGATGGGAGCGCCTTTCTTGTCTGTCACCACCAGGGATTCCACTACTAACTGGGTACTGGTGGTGAATGTGGCTGTGCCGGTTTGTTGAGCGTGGACAGCCAGCGCGGCCAACAGCAGGTAAGCTGGCAATTCGCGGCGCATGCGTTAAAACCTCAAGCGCAGCGTAGTCTGCAAACTACGCATGGTGTTGGCCGCGGCCGGCAATCCGAACTGCGTGCTGTTCCAGATGGTGTCCCAAGCCGTATAGGTGACATGGTTCAGCGCATTAGTGGAGTCTATCCGCAAGTCGAGATTAAACCGGTCACTCACCCGGAAGATGCGGCCCATAGAAGCGTTCAAAGTGAGCTGGGCTGGTCCCGTGATCGTATCGCGTCCCGCACTTCCCCACTGCGCGCGCAAAGGCGCGATATAAGACGCGGAGCTCAGGGAGGAACCGCCGATGTACTCGGGCCGGATGGTGCCTGTCACTCCCGTACCTTGCACGGGCGCCAGATAGACAGGAGTTTCAGGCAGGCCGCTGCCGGCCGTGACCGTGGTGGCGAAGGTCCACTCCTTGAAGAGCGCTCCTTTCCAATCGCTCAGCAGCGTTCCGCCGCCGGTCCCTATGCCGGTGGTGTACTGCATCTGCACGCTGAGCAGATGCCGCTGATCGAAAGTCGACAGCCCGCGTTCGGCGCTCAGATCCAGCCAATTCTGCGCGACAGACAGCGGGCCGGTTCCACTGGACGCCGACGTTCCCGACGTTCCCGATGTTCCCGGCGATGCGGCGGTGGGGCTGTTCTGCCCGATCGCGCTGGCTCCCTGGCCGCCCAGCGCCGCATCGTCGTCGATGGATTTCGAGAAAGCATACTGCAGGATCCCGGTCAAGCCGTTATGCAACCTGCGCCGCAACTGGATCTGGCCAGCCTCACGCGTGGAGTTGCCATTGGAAGTCATGTAATCGAATCCGGTAGGGCAGGCGGGACACGGACTCACCGCGCCAATCGGAAAAGTATTGGGCAGGAATTCCTGCGGTCCGCGCGTGCCTTTAATGCCGAGATACGTGGCGGTCATTTGCAGCGAGCCGGGCAGGTCGCGCTGCACCGAGAGCTGCCAGTTCTGCGCATATCCGGCGTGGAAATTCGGATCGATGGCGAACGTGTTGCTAATAATCGACGGCGATGCGATGAAACCGTTTGCCAGCGTGAGCGGATCTGCCGCGCTGTTTTGTACGCTCAGAGTCTTCGACAGCGGCGGTTGCTGCGCCATCTGCACGGCGATGGTTTGATAAACCGAAGTGTCGTAGTAGATCCCATAGCCGGCGCGCACTACCATCGACGAACCGGAAATGGGACGCCAGGCGATGCCCACGCGCGGCTCGAAACCGCGCTTGTCGGGACGCACCAGCGAAGTGGGATAGCGCGCACCGGTTAGCGCGCCGTCCGGATCGTTGGCCACCACCGGCGCTACAGCCGCAAAGCCCGGAGCGACGTCCAGATTCACCAGGCGGCCATACAACTCGGTAATGGGAGCGCCATATTCCCAGCGCACTCCCGCGTTCAGCGTGAGCTCCGGATTGATCCGCCAATCGTCATTGATGAAAGCGTCGTAGACGGATTGCCGGAAATACTTATCGGCGTTGCCGAGGGCGATGGAGCTGGTGTCCGGAATGCCCAGCAGAAAATCGGCAAAGTCGGAGCCCGGAGTGCCGCCAGTAGCATCGCCGGTGAACGTAAAAATCCCGCGTGGATTCTGTTGCGACAGGTAATCGAATTCCTGCCTGCGGAAATCGCTTCCAAACATGATGTTATGCGCGCCGCGATTCCATAGCATGGAATCCGACAGCCCGCTGGTCTGGTTGCGGTCGAACGAGCTTTGCGCATCGGATAGGCCGGCGATGCCGCTCGAGAAAGTGAGACTGGGCGGACCCCAATTCATCGGATTTTGATCGCTGCCGGAAATTCCAGCGTCGCCCGAAACGTTTTCGCGATTTTCGAAATAGGGCGTGACATGCGTAGCCAACCGGCTGAACTGATATCCAAGATTCAGGAACC
>Ga0302325_10005370_pt1 | contig 29167 bp, 23 predicted proteins | sample Palsa_T0_2_FD_201948 | JGI IMG/M metagenome (GOLD analysis project Ga0302325, IMG submission 201948) | Peat permafrost microbial communities from Stordalen Mire near Abisko, Sweden - Palsa_T0_2 | ecosystem: Environmental > Terrestrial > Soil > Palsa > Peat permafrost | place: Sweden: Abisko...
AGTCAGGCCTGGAACATGGCGTTCAGCTTCTATCAGTCGCTGCGCACCGTGCCGACTGAGCTTGTCGAAGCCTCGCGCAATTTCCGGCTCAGTCCCTGGATGTCGTTCTGGCGGATCGACGTCCCCTTCGCGATGCCGCAGCTGATCTGGAACATGATGATGTCGATGTCCGGAAGCTGGTTCTTCGTCGTAGCTTCCGAGGCAATCAGCGTCGGCAATACCACCGTGACGTTACCCGGTGTCGGCTCCTACATCGCGCTCGCCATTCAGCAGCAAAATCTCAGGGCGGTGGGATGGGCGATCTTCACGATGCTGATTGTGATCCTGATTTACGACCAGATACTGTTTCGGCCGCTGGTCGCCTGGGCCGATCGCTTCCGTTTCGATCAGGAGCCCGGCATCCTCGTGCCGGAATCGTGGATGCTGAATATCCTGCGGCGGTCACGCATCGTCGATCGCCTGACCCATCCGTTTGGCGCATTGTGGCGGCGTACGTTGATCGGGCATCCCTCGGACAGTCTCGCGACGATAAGACGGGCATCGCAGCCACGGCGCGGCTGGATCATCTTTCAGTGGGGCCTGGTCATCGCGCTTACAGCGCTCGCTTTGTGGCAATCGATCTCTTTCCTGATCGAAGGCATCACCCTGTCAGACGTCGGCACCGCATTGCTCCTTGGCTTTTATACTTTAATCCGTGTCGTCGTCCTGATCGGACTAGCGAGCGTGATCTGGGTGCCGATTGGCGTCTGGGTCGGGACGCGGCCTTATGCGACTCAGGTTGTGCAGCCTATTGCTCAATTTCTCGCGGCGTTCCCTGCCAATGTGGTGTTTCCGATCGTGGTCTCCCTCATTGTTGCCTGGAAGCTCAATCCGAATATCTGGCTCAGTCCGCTGATGATCCTCGGTACGCAGTGGTACATCCTGTTCAACGTGATCGCCGGCGCATCCGCGATCCCCAACGAATTGCGCGCGGTCGGTGCAAATTTTCGCGTGCGCGGTTGGCTGTGGTGGCGGCGCATTGCACTGCCGGCTGTGCTGCCGTTTTATGTGACAGGCGCGATAACGGCGTCTGGCGGTTCGTGGAACGCCAGCATCGTGGCCGAAGTCGCATCCTGGGGTAATGAGCACCTACAGGCCGCAGGGCTCGGTGCTTATATTGCTCAGCAAACCGACGCTGGCGACTTTCATCGCATCGTGCTCGGCATCGTGGTGATGAGTTTTTATGTTGTGCTCATCAATCGCATACTGTGGCGGCCGCTCTATGAGTATGCCGAGCGCAAATTCAAGTTGGGATGAGGTGTGACCATGAGCGACGCTCTGCTCGACATTCACGGCTTGCGTCAGACTTTCCCCAAAGCCGACGGCGGCGAACTTCTCGTGCTGGACGGTGTCGAGCTCAAGGTCTCTGAAGGTCAGATCGTCGGGCTGCTGGGCCGCACCGGTTCGGGCAAGTCGACCCTGCTGCGGCTGATCGCGGGCCTGGCGCTGCCGTCTGGCGGCACGGTCACCTATCTTGGCCATCCGGTTAATGCGCCAGCCCCCGGCATCGCCATGGTGTTTCAGGGCTTCGCGCTGTTTCCCTGGCTCACGGTGCTGGAAAACGTGCAGCTCGGTCTCGAAGCACTCGGTCTTCCCGATGCCGAGATCCGCAAGCGGGCGCTGGCCGCGATCGACCTGATCGGTCTCGACGGTTACGAGTCCGCTTATCCGCGCGAGCTGTCCGGCGGTATGCGCCAGCGCGTCGGCTTCGCCCGTGCGCTTGTCGTGCATCCGAACATTCTGCTGATGGATGAGCCGTTCTCCGCCCTTGATGTGCTCACGGCGGAGACGCTGCGCACCGACTTCCTCGAGCTTTGGGGTGACGGCAAGCTGCCGATCAAGGGTGTCATCATGGTGACGCACAACATCGAAGAAGCCGTGCTGATGTGCGACCGCATTCTGCTGTTCTCCAGCAATCCGGGACGCATCATCAGCGAGATCGCCGTCGATCTGAAACAGCCGCGCAACCGGCTCGATCCGCAATTCCGCGATCTCGTCGAAAAAATCTACGTGGCAATGACGCGGCGCGGGCCGAGCGCCATGCAGACAGGCTCGGAGCGCCAGATCACGTTTAACACCGTATTGCCGCGCGTCTCCGCCAACCTGTTTTCCGGATTAGCCGAAACGCTTGCCGCAGCCCCCTATAACGGCAAGGCCGACCTGCCGGTGCTCGCCGACGAGCTGCACATGGAAGGCGACGAACTTTTCCCGGTTGCCGAGGCGATGCAGATGTTTCATTTCGCCGAAGTCGGGGATGGCGATATAAAGCTTACCGACACCGGAAAACAGTTCGTCGAACTCGGAATGGACGACCGGAAAAAATTATTTCAGCGCCAGTTGCTTACCTACATTCCTCTCGCGGCACATATCCGCCGCGTTTTGCAGGAACGCGCCAATCACTTTGCGCCGAAAAGCCGTTTTTTGGACGAATTGGAAGATCACATGAGCACGGACGATGCCGAGCATACGCTGCGCGCGGTAACCGCCTGGGGCCGTTTTGCCGAAGTATTCGCTTATGACGACGATTCCGGCGCCTTCAGCCTCGAGAATCCATCCTAAGTTTTCCCTGGCTTGAACTGTCGAATAGCAAGTGTAGATTTGATCGCGTCAAGTCCGGCGGTCGAGCCGGGCTTGAGGCCTGCGTGGGGGTGACGATGTCGATACTACCGAAAATCCAGCGCAGCACTTATGCGCGCTGGCTGCTGCCGATATCATTGGCGCTTAACGTGTGTTTCGTGGGCGCGGCCAGTGCAGTCGCCTACCGTTATACCGGCGATGTTCCGCTGCCGGCCGTTGATTTGATCGGCCGTAGTGCCGGGGATCGTCTCGATCGGGTAGCGGCTGCGCTGCCGGCGAACGACGCCCAAATCATGCGCGCCCAGATCCATGCTGAGGAGGTGAAGGTCGCCGCGGCCCAAGCCGATCTCCGACTGGCGCAGGAAGAAGCGCGTAACGCCCTTCGTGCCGAACCTTTCGACATAAATGCGATGCGCGCCTCGATGGCAGAGGTACAGGTCGCGCGAGAGAAATACCATACGGTTCTCCACGAGGTATTCGAGGCCTCGGCGCCGCGGTTGTCGGTGGTCGGCCGTAACATGCTCGCGAACTTGTCTGCCATTCGCGGCAACGTCTCGCCCTAGCGAGACGATTGGCGCTCACGCGGCGCGCCGCCCATTGGCGGCGATTGCGAGCAGCGCGCGTTCGGCAATGGTGCCGCCAAGATCGGCGTTGCGCCGCGATTGCAGCACCGCGTCGGCAAGCTCTGTCATCGCCGACAGCAATCGCGCTGCACTCCATTGCCGGAGCGCTGCCTCGATATGGCCGCGGCGCCGGAAATTCGGCGGCGGCATCAGCGCATCGAACGAGGACGGTGCGCCGGCCTCGATCGCCGTCTTCCACTTGTGCAGTTGCGCGACCTGACGCTGTGCTGCGAACAGAATCGAGCCAACCGAGGTTCCGGCGACGCGCGCTTTGGCAAGCTGCGTTTCAAGCTCGGCCGGCCGGCCGGCAAAAGCTGCGTCGATGATATCGTCGATGCCGAGAGCCGAGGCGTCCGATACTACGGCGGCAACGTCTTCCGCGCTGACCTGTTCCTGGCCGAGGGCGTAGAGCGCAAGCTTCATGATTTCGCTGCGGGAGGCTTGCCGGTCGCCGCCTAGGAGCGGCACCAGCATGGCGCGGGCGTCAGGCGCGAGTTTCAATCCGGCTTCGCGCATTTCGTTATCAATCAGCCGCTCGCGATCCCTTTCGTTGTCGGCGTAGCAGGGCAGCGCCGCTGCGTTCTTTGCTTTTTCGATCATGGCGCGGAGCGGCGCATTGCGGCGCAGGTCGCCGGCCTCGATCACGATCCGGCATTCGAACGCAGGCAGCGCCAACAGCGGTTCGACGGCGGCGGCGATATTGCGGCTCCCGGCCTTGACCCAGACCGCGCGCTTGCCGCCGAACAGTGGAATGGTTTGTGCCTCTTCAACCAGTCGCGACGGCTCGGCGGCAAGCTCCTCGCCGTCAAGCCGCGCCAGCGCGAACGGATCGTTGACGTCATCGACTGCCGATTTGACCAGCGCATTGGCGCGCTCGCTGACCAGACCGGAGTCGGGTCCGAACACCAGCATCACCGGGCGTTTCGGATCGGGCCGCGCGACGAAGGCGTCGACTTCGTTTGCCTTCAGCGCGGTCATTACATCACCACGTTGACGATACGGCCCGGTACCACGATCACTTTCTTCGGCGGCTTGCCGCCCAGTGCGGCGGTGACGGCCTCGAGCGCCAGCACCGCAGCTTCGACATCGGCATTTTTTGCATCGCGTGCCACAGTAATATCCGCGCGCTTCTTGCCGTTGACCTGCACCGGCAGCGTGATCGTGGTTTCGATCAGGAGGTCGCGCTCGACCTCCGGCCACGGTGCTTGCGCCACCAGCTCCTTATGGCCGAGCGCGGACCAGCACTGCTCGGCCAAGTGCGGCATCATCGGGTTGAAAAGCTGCACCATCACATTGGCGGCTTCGCGCATCGCCCAGGCGAAGTCCGGCGCGACCTTCGCCTCGTCGACATTCCCGATGGCATCGCCAAGCGCATTGGCGAATTCGTAGATGTAGGCGACGCAGACATTGAAGTGCAGTTTGTCGACGGCGTCGGTGACGTTGGCCAGTGCACGATGTGTTGCCTTGCGCAACTTCAGTGCCGCTTCAGCGAAATTCGCCGGGCGATTGGCCGGCGCGGATTTGGCGATCCCCGCGGCTTCGCCGATCAGCCGCCACAGCCGGTTGGTGAAGCGCCACGCGCCCTGCACGCCGCGCTCGGTCCATTCCACGTCGCGCTCGGGCGGCGAGTCCGACAGCATGAACCAGCGCGCCACGTCGGCGCCGTAGGTCGAGATGATGTCGTCGGGATCGATGGTATTGTGCTTCGACTTCGACATCTTCTCGATGGCGCCGATAGTGACAACCTCGCCAGTTGCAGTCTGTATGGCGGTGCGCTCCACATTGGGCGCAGTGCCGACGCTCATGCCCGACGAGATGGCGCCGGATTGAATTGTCACTTCAGCAGGCGACAGCCATTCACCGTTTTTATCTTTGTAAGTCTCGTGCACCACCATGCCCTGGGTGAACAGACCGGCGAACGGTTCGTCGAGGCCGACATGCCCGGTCGCCTTCATCGCACGGGTGAAGAACCGGCTGTAGAGCAGGTGCAGAATCGCGTGCTCGATGCCGCCGATATATTGATCGACCGGCATCCACGCATTGACCATCGGCAGTTCGGTCGGCGCCGTCGTGATCCACGGATCGGTGAAGCGCTCGAAATACCACGACGAGTCGACGAACGTGTCCATGGTGTCGGTTTCGCGCCGCGCCGGGCCGCCGCATTGCGGGCAGGTCACGTTCTTCCAGGTCGGATGATGATCGAGCGGATTGCCGGGCCGGTCGAACGTCACGTCCTCCGGCAGCGTCACCGGCAGATCTTTTGCAGGCACCGGAACGACGCCGCACTTCTCGCAATGAATGATCGGGATCGGGCAGCCCCAATAACGCTGCCGCGAAATGCCCCAGTCGCGCAGCCGGAAATTCACCTGCCGCCGCGCTACCGGGATGTTGCCGCGATTTTCCTTTTCCAGCCGCTTCGCCACTTCCTCTTTCGCGTCGGCAAGGGTCATGCCGTCCAGGAAACGCGAATTGATCATGCGGCCATCGCCGTCATAGGCGGTGTCGGTGATGACGAAGGATTTCGGGTCCTGTCCCGGCGGGCATACCACCGGCGTATTGCCGAGCCCGTATTTGTTGACGAAGTCGAGGTCGCGCTGATCGTGCGCCGGGCAACCGAAGATCGCGCCGGTGCCGTATTCCATCAGGATAAAGTTAGCGACATAGACCGGAAGCTCCCACGACGCGTCGAGTGGATGCACCGCGCATATGCCGGTGTCGAAGCCCATCTTCTCGGCGGTGTCGATCTCGGCCTGCGCAGTGCCGCGATGTTTGCACTCGGCGATGAACTCCGCGAGCTTCGCATTCTTCTTCGCCGCCGCTGCAGCCAGTGGATGATCCGGCGCCAGCGCCATGAATTTCGCGCCGAACAAGGTGTCCGGCCGCGTGGTGAAGATTTCGAGTTCGCTCTCGCCGTTCGGTGTGGTTTTTTGATCGAGCGCGAACCGGACCAGCAAGCCTTCGGAACGGCCGATCCAGTTCTTCTGCATCAGCCGCACTTTTTCCGGCCAGCGGTCAAGGCCGCCGAGCGCGTCGAGCAGCTCCTCCGAGTATTTCGTGATCTTGAATACCCACTGGTTCATCTCGCGCTGCTCGACCAGCGCGCCCGAGCGCCAGCCGCGGCCGTCGATCACCTGCTCGTTGGCGAGCACGGTGTTGTCCACCGGGTCCCAGTTCACCTTGCGTTTCTCGCGCTCGACCAGGCCTACGCCCATGAAGTCGAGGAACATCTTCTGCTGGTGCTTGTAGTAGGCCGGGTCGCAGGTTGCGATCTCGCGGCTCCAGTCGAGCGACAGCCCCATCGACTTGAGCTGCTTCTTCATCGCCGCGATGTTGTCGTAGGTCCACGCTTTGGGGTGGACCTTGCGCTCCATGGCGGCGTTCTCGGCCGGCATGCCGAAGGCGTCCCAGCCCATCGGATGCAGCACCGAGTAACCCATCGCCCGCTTCACCCGCGCCACCACGTCGCCCATGGTGTAGTTGCGGACGTGCCCCATATGGATGCGCCCCGACGGATAGGGAAACATCTCCAGCACATAGTACTTCTTGCCGAGGTCCTTGTTCGGCGTGGCGAAGATGCCGCGCTCGTCCCAGACTTTTTGCCAGCGTGGCTCGGCTTCGGCGGCGTTGTAGCGGTCTGCAGTCATCGTTTCGTGGTCGTTTCCGGCGGGTATTTAAGGCCGGGCGACGTGACACGAAAGGGCTCAGCCGGTCAATGTCGTGTGCTTTTTCGCCGATTGAAGGCATTTGAGCACGTCTTCGACGCGTATTTCGGGTTCGGTCCTTTGTTACGGGTCAGAATTTTTCCGGCACGTACATTTCTTTCGGGATTGGGCCGCGGTGATAATCGGGATTGTGCACGCGCGCCGGCAGCACGACCGGGTTATGCGGCACCGCCTGGTAGGGAATCTGCGTCAGCAGATGGCTGATGCAGTTCAGCCGTGCGCGTTTCTTGTCGATTGCTTCAACCACCCACCACGGCGCGTGCTTGGTGTGAGTATGCTCCAGCATGTCTTCCTTGGCCTTGGTGTAGGCCTCCCAGCGCTTGCGGGATTCGACATCCATCGGCGACAGCTTCCACTGCTTGAGCGGATCCTTGATCCGCATCGTGAAGCGGAACTGCTGCTCGTCGTCGGTGATCGAGAACCAGTATTTGAGCAGGATGATGCCGGAGCGGACCAGCACATGCTCGAACTCGGGCACCGAGCGGAAAAATTCCTGGACATCGTCCTCGGTGCAGAAACCCATTACCTGTTCGACGCCAACGCGGTTGTACCAGCTGCGGTCGAATAGCACGATTTCACCGCCGGCTGGCAGGTGCGCGATATAGCGCTGGAAGTACCATTGCGTGCGCTCGCGCTCGGTCGGCGCCGAGAGCGCGGCAACCCGGCAGATGCGCGGATTGAGTCGCTGGGTGATGCGCTTGATCACGCCGCCCTTGCCGGCGGCATCGCGGCCTTCGAACAAGATCGCGACCTTCTTCTTGTTGGTGACGACCCAGTCCTGCAATTTGATCAGTTCGCCCTGCAAGCGCAGCAGTTCGCTGAAATAGAGCTTGCGGTCCATGCCGTGACCAGGCTCATGCTGCTCCGCTTCGCCTAACAGCCGGGCGAGCCGGTCGTCGTCGAGCTCCATCTCGAATTCTTCGTCGATGTCGTCGGCGAGCTCGCGATCGACGCGTCGTTGCAGATTGCTTGCGGCGACGAGAGCTGCCGGGCGTTTGGCTGCGGAGCGGCTAGTCTTTCTGGTCGAGGGTTTGCGCATTTATCCGTGACTGGGTCCGAATTGGACTTTTCCCGTTGCGACAATGAACGCGCTCTGATGACATAGCCATGACAGGGTCCTCGCAGGATGTTTTAGCTCAAAATTTCCTATCCCCCGGTGCCTGGGATACTGCGCGCTTATGTCTTCACCAGCGTCCGGTAATCCATCTGCCGGTGGAACCAATAGCGATAGCCGCTGATGTTCTTCTGCATCGCGACGTACGCGGACGGCTGATAAACCGGAACGTTCGCAACGTCGTCGAACACGATCGTCATGAATTTCTCGACCATCTCGTCGTATTTCACCGGATCGCGCTCGAAACGCGCCTCGTGCAGCATCGCCATCGCCGGCTCGTTGTCGAAGTCGCCGGAATTGAAGATCGAGGTCTTGCCCAGCGCCATTTCGAAAAAGTAGCTGGGATAATCGATCCAGCCCGAGAACAGGTTGGTATGGAACGGCAGCGACTTGTTGGTGAAGCTGGAGCGCCAGTTGGCTCCCGCGATCTTGTCGAGCGTCACCTTCACGCCGATCTGGCCCATACTCTCCTGAATCAGCACGCTCATCGGCTCGATAATTCCTGCCGCGCTGGCATCGAATGAAAAGGTCGTTTCGAAACCGTTGGCGAAGCCGGCCTCGGCCAGCAGGGCTTTCGCTTTCGCAAGATTCGTGTCGTACGGCGAAGGCTGCGGCCATGTTGCGTCCGTGATTTGCGCCGGTCCGCCGAACAATGGTCGCGCCTTGTTGAACAGCGCCACATCCATGATCTTCTGGTAGGGAATGGCATAGGCGATGGCGCGCCGGACCTTCACATTGTCGAACGGCGGCATCTTCTCGTTCATGACGACGAATTGCACGGCGTTGTCGATCGGAGTCGAGAGCACCTTGAGTTTGCCTTCCTTCTCCATTTCCACGATGTCCTTGGGTGGAAACTCGTTGGAGACATCGACATCGCCGCGTTCGAGAAGCGCACGGCGCGTCGCTGCCGACGGCACGATGCGCCAAATCACGCGTTCCGTTTTCGGCAGCGGGCCAGATTTCCAGTTGTCAAAGCGGGCGTAAGTTATGCTGTCCGGCGTGCGATCGACGATTTGATAAGCGCCGCCGCCGGCGAGATTGTTTTTCGACCATTCCAGTCCCCATGGATCGGCCGCTGTCGCATTCTTCTTGATCAGCTCGGAATTGAGAATGTTGGGGACGCAGAATGCGAGGTTCGGCAGCATCTGGCGGTCGAAACGATCGTAGTCGATACGGAACGTATGGTCGTCGACCACGACGAACTGCTCCGGACTGCTGAGCGAAGCGGTGCTCATCTGAAATCTTGGATTGCCGCCGGCGGCAATGGCGCGATCGAGCGACCACTTCACATCCTTCGCCGTGACCGGCGCGCCGTTATGGAAGGTTGCATCTTGACGCAGTTTCAGCGTCACCGCGTGGCCGCTGTCGTCCCACTCCTCGGCCAGCTCGGGCGCGGGCTTCTTTGCGTTGGCGTGATCGGTGCCGTTCGCATCCTTTTCGATTTGCAGCGATAGCAGACGGTCGTAGCAATTCCAGGCGACTTCATAGGCGCCACGATTGGCGCCCGGCGTGTGCGGGTCCACGCTATTCGCGCCGGATTCGGAAATCAGCAGGATCGTGCCGTTCGCTTGTGCCCGCGCCAGATGCGGCGCCGCGAGGCTCGCCAGTCCTGCGGTTGTTCCTTTGAGGAAATCTCTTCGTCTGATCTTCACGCGGCTACGCATCGGGCACCTTTGAATGGTTTTCCGTTGTCGTCAGCAAGATCGAGGCCAAACCGGGTATCAAGCCAGCTCGCCAAGCATGGCTCAGCCCATGCCCGCTTGCCTGCCTGCTTCCGCCGCCGCTGCCATTTCGCTAGGTTTCCCGCCCGCAGAGGCGCAGATGACGGCAGGCCTCTTAAACAGGGGTCACCAAGGGTCGCGCCAGGGAATACACCATGGAATACACCACACTCGGAAAAACCGGCCTTCGCGTCAGCGTTGCTGGTCTCGGCACCGGCGGGTTTTCCCGCATGGGCCTGAAAACCGGCAAGAGCGAGGAGGAGTCCGCACGGCTCGTGCTCGACGCCATCGATCTCGGCATCACTTTCATCGACACCGCGCCCGCCTACGGCACCGAAGGTGTTGTCGGCCGCGCGCTCAAATCGCTCGAGCGTGACAAGGTCGTGGTGGCGACCAAGACGCACGCCTATCGCGATGGCAAATGGACGTCGCCAGACGAGTTGGTTGCGAGCATCGACAAATCGCTGCGGCTGATGGGGACCGATTACGTCGATATATTTAATCTGCACGGCATCGAAACGCAGATGTACGATTACGCGCTCAACACGCTGGCGCCCGTGCTGATCGAGCAGAAACAGAAGGGCAAGATCCGCCACATCGGGCTGACCGAAAATCCGATCGTCGATCACACCAACGCCGCGATCAAGCTCGCGCTGCGCGATCCGGTCTGGGAAGTGTACATGGTCGGCTTCCACATGATGCACCAAGGCGCGCGGCAGAATGTGTTTCCGCTGACCCGCGAGAAGGGCATCGGCACCCTGCTGATGTTTGCGGTGCGCAGCATCTTCGCCGATCCGCCGCGAATCGCGCGCGAGATCAAGGAGCTTGCGGCCAAGGGGCTGGTCGAAAAATTGCTTGCCGCCTCTGACGATCCGCTCGGCTTTCTGGTGCATCCGGGCGGCGCCGCCAGCATGATCGAGGCGGCCTATCGTTTCGTGCGCCACGAGCCGGGCGTCGACGTGACCTTGTTTGGCACCGGCGACGCCGATCACCTGCGCAGCAATGTGGCTGCGCTGTTGAAGCCGCCGTTGCCGGAGGCGGATCGCAAGAAGCTTGCGGATTTGTTCGGCCAGCTCAAAGGCGTCGGTCTCGACGGCCATCAGGGTCGCTGACGCAAGCGCGGCCGGATTATGCCCAGCCGCCGCCGCAATGAGCGGACACAAGGTTGCGGTGAGAGCGGAACAGGGGAGGAGACCATGAGCGCGTTGCCTGGATGGCTTCGGGCCGCAGCGTTTGCGATCGCTTTTGCGGTAGTGCCGGCATTTGCACAGACGCCGCAGTCGCAGGGGTCGGACGCCCGCATCGTGGTCACCGGCGAAGGTCGTGTCAGTGTCGCTCCGGACTATGCCGCGATCAGCGCCGGCGTCGTGAGCCGCGCCAAGACGGCCGGCGAAGCGGCGGACGCCAATGCCAAATCGATGGCCGCAGTCATCAGCGCGCTCACCGATGCCGGCGTCGCCCGCAACGACATTCAGACCGCGCAATAATCGCTTGCGCCGGTGTACGCATCGCCGCAACCGGGCAGCGAGCAGAAACTCACCGGCTTCAGCGTTTCGAACCGGCTTAACGTCAAGATTCGGGATATCGGCAAAACCGGCGCTATTCTCGACAAGCTGGTCGTCGCCGGCGTAACGGATGTCGGCAACGTCGAGTATCTGCATGCCAATTCCTCGGCGCTGCTCGATCAGGCGCGGCAGGCCGCCATGGCGGACGCGCGGCGCAAGGCGGAGCTCTATACAGCGGCCGCGGGGCTTACCCTTGGCGTCGTCGCATTCGTCAGCGAGGGCTCCGGTTTCGCTGCACCTGTGTTCGGAGGGCTCATGCGCGCTGCCGCATCGGTGGCGCCGACACAAATTCTCAGCGGCGAAGATACGTTGAGCGTCCAGGTCACTGTCGGCTTCGACGTTCTGCATTAGCGGCCTCCCCCGCCGTCATTGCGAGCGGAGCGAAGCAATCCAGCGCTAATGCAAGCCGCCTCTGGATTGCTTCGTCGCTGACGCTCCTCGCAATGACGCAAGTGATCTCGTTCTCGCGATGCGGTTCGCACCCGAGTCATCGTCACGCGGTAAGATTTTCTCCGCTCTCCGCACCGATCTTCGCCAGAGCATGCCGGCGGTGGATGCCGGTAATCTCACGATCCGTGCTTTGAGCCACGAAGGTAAGAACGGAAGAAAGCAAGGAAGCGGAACGCCGAGAGACGCGTATCCAACCCCCGCACCCTAGCGGGGGGCGGCGCGCGCAGAGCGCTGCGCCCTCGCCTCTCGGCGTCCCACCACGGCTCTCTGCCTGTGGGAGTATTTCATCCCAAGGCTCAACCTGGGCCAGGCTTCGTGACACACCGGGCAAACGCGGCGGGTTCCCCGCCAGCCGGTGTGGCACTTCCAGCGATGCACCTCGCACGCCGGTCATAGTGCCGGCAGGCTGATGCCCAGGCCGCCCGGGAACGGCAGTGACGAGCCGCCGCCCGCGGGAACCGACTCTCGCTCCGCCCTACGGAGTGACCGCATGACGTCCTTGTACGCGAGCGAGATTGCGGGCCTTTTTTCAAATCCGGAACGCGATGTCACGGAATTATTTCCCGGTGCAACTTATGCCCATTTGACGGGTTTTTGCGCTGTGCGAGCCGCGACATCAGCAGCAACATCCGTGCGTTTTGAGAACAAAGATTCGCTGTGACGGCAATGGTTTAAGCCTACGCGCGAACCAGATACCGGGCTCGCGCGCCTCTGCCAAACGACGCGCCATCCGCGCGTCTCGATTAATGTGCCGAGGCTTTGCCGATTGAATCGGGATTGCCGCGACAAGCGCGGCAATGACGGGCGTAGGTCATTGCGAGGAGCGATAGCGACGAAGCAATCCAGGGGTGGCTTGCATTGAGCGCGCTGGATTGCTTCGCTTCGCTCGCAATGACGTTGGGGCTTATCCGCCCAGACTATCCGGCTCGATGATCGCGTGAGCGCGCCGGGCTGCTGTAGTGCGCGGATGCATATCGTGGAGGAAGATCGCGAGTTGCGGCCGTAGCTTCACGTCCTGCGCAGTGGTTGCCTCCCGGAACAGTCTGGTTTGCAGCCCGGCCGGCAACTCGCCCCACAGCTTGAGCACGGCATTGCCCAGCGCGCGCGATAGCTGTTCGGACGTGTCTTTCGGGAAGGTCTCACGGGTACGGTAGGCGTTCATAGCCAACTCCAGCGTTGAGACGATTATCGGTAACGACCGGCAGTGAGAAAAGTTCCGCAGGTCCATTGCCGCGGTTATTGGCAGTTAAACGACATCTCGCAGCGCAGTCCGTCCGGATCGAAAGCGAAGGCGGTGCCGCCGGACAGCGATTTCAGGCTCTCGGTCACGATCATGGTGCCGAAACCCTGCCGCTGCGGCGGTGAGACCGGGGGGCCGTTCTGCTCGCGCCAGGTCAGGTGCACCATGCGGCCTTCAGCCTGCCAATCCACCACGACGCGGCCGTCGGGGTTGGCGAGCGCGCCATGCTTCATGGCGTTCGTTACCAGTTCATGAAAAACCAGCCCGAGCTTTCGCGCGGCGTCGGACGAAACCTCGACAGCGGGGCCGGATGCCCGCAATCGCGTTTCCGGGTTCGGCGCGAATTCAAGCGACAGCAATGCCGGCAACGGCACCATCTTTTCGTCGGACTGGTTTACCAGATCGTTCGCCGAGCTGACGGCGCGGACCCGCCCGGCAATCGCGTCGGCGCTGGCGCGGTCATTCACAAGCGTCGTGCGTACGATCGACTCCACGACGGCGTAGGTATTACGCCCGCGATGCTGCATTTCCTGAATCAGCAATTCGCGCTCGCGGTCGCGCCGCCGCAGCACGATCAGCGCATCGCGATAGAGGTACGACATGAAAACAAGGCAGCCGCTCGACGCCGCGAACAGCACCAGATTGGCGATTTGATCGCCGGTCAACGGAGCGAACTCATAAAGTGGCGGGATGAATGCCCACCAGGCGATCAGGATCGCGCCGACAATGGTCGCGATTCCCGCCGGCGTGCCGGCAACCAGCGCCGTCAGCAGTACGGCAGGATAAAATGTTGGGAACAGCGCATTGAGGCCCAATTCAAAAATGACGATGCGGAGCAGCCATGCCACCGCGAGACAAACAATGACGATGAGGAGCGCCGTCCACGAGTAAGGACGAATGCGCTCGACAAAACGGGTTCGGCGATCTGTGTTCGACTGATCGGTCACGCCCACTGCCAAGCCGAAGGTTTAATCAAATTCAACCTGTCGCTTTCTGGCGGCTAACCTCATCCGCCACAGTTTGCACGGTTTTGCAGGCGCTCACAATCGTTTCGCGTCAAACCACGTTTTTCCGCAATATTTATGTGTTTTGACATGTAGCCTGCATTGGCTCGGTTGGCCGTTGAACCGCACCGGTTGTAGCGGGAAAAATACGCGACGGTTCGTAGCAGCAGTAATAAGTCGCGCGGAAATGAAACCAGAGAGAGTGGGAGAAACCGATGAAACCCTGCCTGATGTTTCTGGGCATGTGCGTGGCAGGATTGGTTCTCGCGCCCGGCACGTCGCGCGCCGACGAGCCGATCCTGCGCATTGCCAAACAAGGCAGCATGGAAGCGGGCGGCAAGGTGATCGATTGCGCGACCAACGATGGCGGCGATCCCAACTCGACGCGATGGCCGGCCGGTCATGTGGTCGTCGATAACGTCTACGCGACTTATCAATATCCCGCCGACCGGCGCTATCCTTATCCGATCCTGTTCAATTCAGGGGGCGGCCACACCGCGCGCTTCTACGACACCACGCCGGACGGTCGCGAAGACTGGCTGACGCTGTTCCTGCGTGAAGGCTTTCCGGTCTATGGCGTCGATCGGCCGAACACCGGCCGCTCCGGCACCGATATCTGCACGATCAATGCGGTGAAGCTCGGCAAGCTGCCGCCGGGTGCGCTGCCGGCGATCAATCGCTACGCCGCCGAGTCGTCGTGGGTGACGTTCCGCTGGGGACCGAAATTCGGCGAGCCTTATCCGAACACGCAATTCCCGGTCGCCTTCGCCGACAATTATTATCCGCAGACGGTGAGCACCTATCGCGATCCGGAAGAGACGCAAAAGTCCGTCGCCGCCTATGCCGCGCTGATCGACAAGATCGGCGAGCCGGTGATCTTCCAGAGCTGGTCGTCGTCGGGCCTGCTCGGCTATCTCACCGCGACCGAGCGGCCGGATAAAGTCAAAGCCATCCTTGCGATCGAGACGTCGGTGGACGCCTTCGACAAGATTTCTGCCGACAAGCGTTTAGTGTTGGCGAAAATTCCGATCTACATCGTGATCGGCGACCACGCCGACGATCGCGTCGCGGCCTCGCGCAAATTCCAACAAGAGATGGCCGGGATCGGCGGACACGTCACCGTCGACGTGTTGCCGGAGGCCGGCATTTTCGGCAACGGCCATACCATGGCGCTGGAGAAGAACAACAAGCAGATCATGCATCGCATGATCGCGTGGCTGGAAGGCAACGTGTTCAAGCCGAAGTAGCCATCGCAATCAGGAGAATTTCCCGGCCACCCGGATGTCTTCGCCGCTTTTGTAGGCCGGGTGTATCCAGCCGTTCTCGTCGTAATCGGCCATGCATTTGTCGACCAGGGCTTCCATCTGCTTGAGCTGGCCGTTGAACTGCGCCTGCTGCAACGGAAAGATGCGCACCAGCTCGTGGCTGCCGGAATAGTTCATTTCGTAAAGCTCGTGGCGGGCGCCGAACTCGGTGCCGATCGCGTCCCATAGAAGCTTCATGATCTTGATGCGCTCCTTGTAGCCGATGCCGTTCGAGCCGCGCACATATTTGGCAAGGTATTTGTCGATCTCGGGATTTTTGAAATCGAGCGCATGGGAGGGCAGGTAGATCAGGCCGGACGCCACCACCTTCTCCACGATATTGCGGATCTGCGGATACGCTTCCGTCATGAACAGGCGATAGGTGCTCGACACCTGTCCGTTCGGCAGCACGGCGCCGTTGACCCACGGTTCCGGGTTCATCGCCATGGCGTCGGTCAGTGACCAGAACAGGTTGCGCCAGCCGATCACTTCGCCGATCTGCGCCTGCACGCCACGGAAGCTCTCGACCCCGGTGACGCGCGCCGCCTTGAACAAAAGCCCGGCGATGAAATCGAGCTTCACGGCGAGCCGCGTGCAGCCCTGCATGGTGAAGCCGTTAAAGAAGCCGGAGCGCGGATAGAAGTTCTTCAGCCGCTCGATATCGCGATGGATGAAGACGTTCTCCCACGGGATGAACGCATTATCGAACACGAAGATGGCGTCGTTCTCGTCGAACCGCGAGGTCAGCGGATAATCCCACGGCGAGCCGGTGGCGGCGGCGGAGAATTCATACGATTGCCGGCAGATCAGCTTGATGCCGGGCGTGTCCATCGGCGCGATGAACATCACCACCATCGCTGGATCGTTGATCTCCTGGCCCATGTTCTGACCAAGGAAATTGTAATGGGTCAGCGCCGAATTGGTCGCGACCACCTTGGCGCCCGAAACATAGATGCCGGCATCGGTCTCTTTCTGGATGGTGATGTAGACGTCCTTGACCTGTTCGGCCGGCTTGTTGCGGTCGATCGGCGGATTGACCAGCGCGTGGTTGAGATAGAGCACCGCTTCCTGTGAGCGCTTGTGCCACGCGCGCGCGTTGTCGGCGAACTTGCCGTAGAAATCCGCATTGGCGCCGAGTGTATTGAGGAAGGCCGCCTTGTAGTCGGGGCTGCGGCCGGACCAGCCGTAGGTGATGCGGGCCCAATCGGCGATGGCGTCGCGTTGCCCGATCACATCCTCTTTTGATCGCGCGACCTTGAAATATTTGTGGGTGAAGCCGCTGGAGCCAGTGTCGGTCGGCGCAGTCAGCACCGCCTTGTGCTTCTCGTCATGCAGCGCATCGTAAAGCAGCGCCATCGAAGCCGCGGAATTGCGGAAGGCCGGATGCGTGGTGACGTCCTTCACCAGCTCGCCGTAGATGTAAACCTCGCGGCCGTCGCGCAGCGATTCCAGATATTCCGCGCCGGTGAAGGGCCGGTTCTTGCCGGCAAGGATATCCTCGGGACGCTGGGACATTTTTAATCTCCGTTTCCTCGGCTGCTTTTTCGGACCGCGCTTGCGTTGACCGCAATTCGTCAGCATACTGACGATATCGTTCAGTGTACCGATTATTTCCGGCCCGCGTCAACGCGGGAATCCGGCCCAAGAACGGATCTCGGATCAGCTATGTCTGACAACGACAGCTCTGACGACGATAGCCGCCTCCTCAACATGCCGGGCCACTTGATCCGCCGGTTGCAGCAGATAGCGTCGGCACTGTTCCTGGAACAGGCCAAGGCATTCGACTTCACGCCGGTCCAGTACGCGGCGCTGTTCGCCATCAAAAACAATCCGGGTCTCGACCAAACCACGCTGTGCAACACCATTGCGCTCGACCGTTCGACCATAGGCGACGTGGTCGGCCGCCTGGAAAAGCGCCGCCTTATCAGCCGGGCCAATGGCTCAGCCGACCGCCGCACCAAAACCTTGCACATCACCGCGGCCGGCAAGCGCATGATCAGGGATATCGACTCCGCGGTTGCCGCCACGCAACGCCTGATCCTGGCGCCGCTCAAACCGAACGAGCGTGCCGCCTTCATGCAGATGCTCAAGCATCTGGTGCATCTCAACAACGAACACAGCCGGGCGCCGCTGTGGCCGAAGGGGACACGCGCTACGTTGCGTCCTCGCGGACAAGCGCCGACAGCGCCAGCGCGGCGACAATCGCGACCGCGAGCAGCGCGCCGCTGATGCCGATCGTCACGAAGGCGATCGCGCCGGCTGCCGCGCCGACCAGAAATCCGACCGCGACCGACAGCACCACCAGCAATTGATCGCGGACTGCATGATAATGCCGGGCGGCCGCAGCATCGTGGCTGCTTCTGGCGAACCGGCGTCGCGCGATAGTGATGTCAGTCAGCGCAATGCCGAGCTGCGTCATGTTGCCGGTCATGACGTTGGTCTGCGGAATGCCTTTCATCAGCAGCCGCACCAGAACGCTTTGCGCGCCCATCGCGCTTGCGGCAAACAGGCCGGCCACGATGCCGTGCCAGTCGGTCGCGCCTTTCACGTCCGGGCCGAACAGAATGATCGCGACAAACGCCGCGAGCAGGACCGCTTCGAGCGCCAGCATCCACGGCATCGGCGCGCGGCCGGCCTCGCGCGATAGTCCGATGAGCGCTGCGGTAATCGCTGCCGCGATGATGAACACGACAATGGCAAGGAGCTTGCCGACCACGCCGGAGTCGTGCCGGACCAACTCGGCGCCGGCGATGACAAAGCTGCCTGTGACCTGCGCCGCGAACAGGCCGAACAGTGCGAGATAGGTGTAGCTGTCGACATAGCCGGCGACGAAGCTCAGCAGCATCGGCATCGTCTTTTGCAGCGGTTCGTGACGGTGCGGATGCGCTTCGGCCATCGATGGGTTCGTTCCGGCTATGCCGGCAAGCGTAGCAGTTTTGCAGCGGTGCCGCCGAGGATCGCTACTTTGTCGTCCGGGCTGAGCTCCGGCGTCGACAGCACCAAACTGGCTGGATCCTTGGACCAGTTGAATCCGTAGTCGGTGCCGACCATGACGTGATCGGGGCCAACCACGGCGGCCAAGTGGCGTAGCGCCTCAGGCGTGAATACCAGCGAGTCCACATAGATTTGCTTGAGGTATTCGGTCGGCTTCTTCTTCAGCGTCACATCCTTGCACCGGAACGGGAAAGTCTCGCACACCGCGTCCGAGCGGTCCGCGTACGAGGCCAGATAGCCGCCGCCATGCGACGCGCAGAGCCGCAATGTGGGGAAGCGGTCGAACGTGCCCTCGAAAATCAGATGCGACAGCGCAATCGTTGTTTCCAGGGGATTGCCGATGGTGTTGTCGAGATAGCCCTTGCCGCGCAAACGCTTGTCGACGCCGGTCGCGACCGCGCTGTCCTGCGGGTGCATGAACAGCAGCGCATCGAGCTCTTCGCACTTCGCCCAGAACGGATCGAAGCGGGGTGACGATAATTCCTCGCCCTCAACCGTCGGACCGATCGCGCCACCGACCAGGCCAAGCTGCTTCATGCCGACTTCGAGTTGCTCGGCCGCAAGTTCCGGGAATTGCAGCGCAACGCTGGCAAAGCCGGGCAGCCGGCCATTCGAAGCCTTGCAGGTCGTGGCGAGATTTTCGTTCTGGACGTCGATCAGCCGGCGCGCCAGATCGCGGTCCGCGCCGTACCAGAATTCGTTGATGCTCATCGCCTCGACGTCGATGCCCGCCGCGTCCATCGTGGCGATGCGATCTTCCATCGACGGATTGTTGAGCTTGCTATCCAAGCCGGCGCGGAAGCGCTTCTCAAGTGGCGTGCCTTCGACGACAGCGAGTGCTTCCGGAATGACGCAGTGGCAGTGCACGTCGACCACGCGCACCCGCTTGCCGTCGACTTCGACCCGACGCCGCGCACCGCCCGGATTGGCCTGCGCAAAAGCGCGCCGCATGCCGCAGCCGGGGCAGATGCCGGCGGCAGCCGCGCCCGCGGCGAGCTGCAGGAAAGAGCGGCGCGGTAGTGATGACACGAAGGTCAGTCGAGCGGCTCGACCTTGACGATCGAGGCGCCGTGGTTGCTGCCGACCCACAGCACGGTGCGCGGGCCGCGGTCGTCAACGAAGACGCGGCGGATATTGGTCGTTCGCGGCAATTGATACTCGACGATATCGTCGGTCTTGGGATCGAGCCGCGCGACCCGGTCATCCAGCATCGATCCAGTCCAGATCTCGCCGTCTTTTGCCTTGACCACGTCGTAGGGGGCCATCCACGGCGTCGGCAACTGCCATTCCTTGATCTCGCTGGTCTTCGGATCGAAGCGGCCGATGCCGTTGGCGCCGTATTCGGCGAACCAAAGAATGTTGTTCTCGTCGACCCGGCCGCGGCGCGGCCGTGAGGACGGCAGCGGCGTTTTCCAGATCGTCACTTCCTTGGTCTTGCCGTCGATCCGGCCGATCGAGGCGCCGCCGAAGTTCAGCTGATAGGAACCGTTCTGCGCATCGGTCGGCATGCCATAGCCAGCGATGTGCGTGCCGCTTTTGTCGACAGCCTGGCCAAGGTCTTCGTACTGGCCGCTGTTTATGTCGAACCGGTAGACTAGATGGCTATCCTGGTTGTTGGTCCACACCTTGCCGTCAACATCGTCATGCTGCGCCGACAGCATCGAGGACTGCGTGGTCGGATTAAGCCACTCTTTGGGGTACGGGTAGGCGGTAACCTGTTTGGTCTTGGTGTCGATCTTGTAGATGCCGGCCTGATACATGCCGGATAACCACAGCGCGCCCTTCGGGTCGAACTCGAGCGCGAGCCCGCCCTTCGGCTCCTCCGGCCGCAAAGTCGGGATCTCGATGTCGGTGACCTTGCCGGTTGCGGGGTCCATCTCGCCGATGAACTGGTGGCTGAAATCCGAGTACCAGATCATGACGTCCTTATCCATGACGACGTCGTGCGGTTGTGCGGCTTTGCGCGGCAGGTCGTACTCGGTGATGATGACGTGGGTGGAGCGCCCGGTCAGCCGCGGGAACGGCTTGGGCGGGAATTCGAGCGTATCGGCGCTGCTCAAATTCACGCCGGCGAGATAGTTCGCCATCGTCTGCTGCATGGGCTTCGGCATCGGCGAGCGGTTCGAATTGTTGCCGCCCTCGTGCAGCGGCTGCGGAAAGGTCGGCGTCGAGCTCGGCGCATAGGTGCCCATGCGCTCGAACACCTGCATGAACTCGTCGGCGTTGTGGGTCGACTGCACGATGCGCTGCAAGGTGTGGCAGCCGACGCAGTTGGTCAGCGTGGCTCTGAGCTTCTCGTCGCCGGGCAGGCTGTTGAGCCATTCGCCGTTGGAGAGCTGATTGGCGAGCGCAGTCGACTTGCCAAGCGTTATGTCGGCGGTGACCGGTGCGCCGGCCGTGACGTCGGCCGTTTTTGCGCCGTCGAGCTGGTAGCCCACGGCGCGGATCGACAGCGTGTAATGCCCCGGCGCAAGCCGGTCGGCGGCGAAGCTGTAAGTGCCTTTGTCGTCGGTCACGACAGTGGTGGTGATATTGCTGCCGTCGCGCTTGGCACTGACCAGCACGCCTTCCATCACCGGTTCTTGTGCGGACGTCACCTTGCCGGTGAGTGCGGTAGTGCTTTGGGCTTGCGCGGAAGCGGAAAGCACGAGGCCGCCGACAGCGGCGGCCGAGGTCAGCAGCAGGATTTTGCGGATTGCCATGGTGGTCTCCAAAAGCGTCGCCGTCCGGTACGCGATTGTCAGACTCGCGCTTACGTTCCTGGCATTATCCGCATCAGCCTGCGAGACGGCAAGGCCGATGTTAGGCCTCCGCCTTCTGGCAAGCTTCCCACACCCGCTGCGCTGTCGCGGGCATTTCCATGTGATCCGCAGCGCCGTTCGGAATGGCGTCCGCAATCGCATTCATCACCGCGGAGATCGCCGCCGTGGTGCCGGCTTCGCCGACGCCTTTAACACCGAGCGGATTGGTGGTGGCCGGCACGTCGTAGAGTGCATCGCGCATCGGAGGAATGTCATCGGCGCGCGGCATGGCATAGTCCATGAACGAGCCGGTGACGAGCTGGCCGTTGCCTTCGTCATAGACCACGTTTTCCATCAGCACCTGACCAAGGCCCGCGGCGACCGAGCCGTGGAGCTGGCCTTGCACGATCATGTGGTCGAGCGCGCGGCCGCAATCGTCCACCGCGGTATACTGCACAATGCTCATGCGGCCGGTATCGGGATCGATCTCGACCTCGGCGGTGTGCACGCCATTCGGATAAGCCAACGGCGTTTCCGTGGTCGTCTTGGTATCGAGATCTTCGGCGATCTCGCCGCGCTTCTTCATGTCGGCCGCGCGTGTTGCGACCTCGAACAGCGTGACGCGGCGATCGGTGCCGACCACCTCGAAATTTCCGGTGCGATAAACGATATCGGCTTCACCGGTTTCCAGCATCGTCGCGGCAATCGGTTTGCCCTTTTCCAGGATCGTATCCATCGCCTTGACGAGGGAATGGCCGACGGTCATCGCCGATCGGGAGCCGACCGAGGCGTAGCCCGGCAGTTCGTTCGATGAATCGCCGTTGCGGTGCGGAATCTTGCTGGCCGGAATGCCGAGCGTCTGCGCGATCACCCGCGGGAACACCGTGGCGTGGCCTTGTCCGGTGTTCTGTACATTAAGTGTGAGCAGCAGCGTCCCATCGCCTGGAAAGCTAAGCTTGGCGCTTTCGGTCGGTGCGCCGCCGGAATGCTCCAGCAAACAGCAGATACCGAAACCGCGATACTTGCCGCGCTTTTGCGTTTCGCGCTTGCGCTTCTTGAAGCCTTCGTAGTCCGCCAGCTCCAGTGCCTGATCGAGGATCGGTTCGAAGTCGCCGGAGTCGTAGGTCGTGCCGACCGCGGTCTTGTACGGCATCTGCGACTTTTTGATCATGTTGCGCTTGCGCAGCTTCACCGGATCGATGCGGGTGATGCGGGCCGCTTCATCGACCACGCGCTCAAGCACATAGCTAGCTTCCGGCCGCCCTGCGCCGCGATACGGCGCGGTCGGGATCGTGTTGGTGAACGCGCATTTCGCCGAAACGTCCATGTATTTGATGTCGTACATGCCGGGCAGGCATCGCGCGAAGTTCGCGGTCGAAATATTGGCGCCGACCGGGCCGACATAAGCGCCGAGGTTGCCGACATTGCGAATGCGCAGCGCCAGGAATTTTCCCTTTTCATCCAGCGCGAGCTCGGTTTCCGAATAGATATCGCGCGCCTGGTTGTCGGTAAGAAAAACTTCGGAGCGCGTCGACATCCAGTGGATCGGCCGGCCAAACTTTTTGGCGCCGACAAGGAGCGCGATGTTTTCCGGATAAGGCCCGGTCTTGATGCCGAAGGCGCCACCGACGTCTTCGGTGATGATGCGGATACGCTCTTTCGGCAGGTTCATGATCGCCATGACTCCTTCGCGCATGGCGCCTGCGCCCTGCGAGCAGGCGCGCATCAGATAGGAATCGGTCGCGGCATCGTAGCTCGCGGTGGCGCCGCGTGGCTCCATGCAGTTGCCGACCATGCGCTGGTTGAATGAAGTGATGCGCGCGACGTGTTTGGCGGAGGCGAAAATCTCGTCGATTTTTTTGGCGTTCCCGTCAGCATCGGGGTTCGGTCCCGCCCAGTCGACCGCGAGATTGCCCGGCGCCTGCGGCCAGATTTGCGGAGCGCCTTCGCGCAGCGCCTCGCGGGCATCGGTGACCGGCGTCAGCTCCTCGTATTCGACAGTGACGAATTCGCCGGCGTCTTGCGCGGCGGCAAAGGTTTCTGCGACCACCATCGCCACCGGCTCGCCGATATGCATACCGCGTTCGCCGGCCAGCGCCGGCCGGTGCGGCAGAACCAGGTTCCTGCCGCCACGCCCCGGCACCGGCGGATGGCGGCCGAGATTGCCGACGCCTTCCATGTCCTTTGCGGTGAGCACGCCGATCACGCCCCGCGCCTTCAGTGCGGGCTCGACGTCGACGCTCAGGATCTTGGCGAAGGCGTGAGGCGACCGGACGAAAAACGCATGAGCCTGGTCCGGCAGCGGTGCGTCGGCGGCATAGCGGCCGAGCCCGCGCACCAGTATGTTGTCCTCAACACGCACGTGTTTTTCTTCGTGTTCGATCTTCGCGTCCATGTCTGTTCCGGAATGCTGTCTTGGGAAGGGACCGTGATACCGGCGGCCCCTTTATAGCGAAAAAAGCCGATAGCTAAAGGGGACCGGCGCGTCACGCATGCCTTCTATTCTGGCCGCGGCGGTGGGTCCGGCCGACGGCAATCCGCCGCTTAATACGATCCGTAGAAGATCTGCGGGATGCAGCCAGGATTGGAATCGGCGTCGATGTTCTTGCACAGCACGCTGTTACTGCCGGCCTCGATAACGCGTGTGTGGGCTTTGAGGTCGGGATCGATCGGTTTGAGGGAAATCACGTTCACCAGCCCCTTCGACCGCGACACCGTGATCGTATGGTCAGCGACAGTCTCGACCTTGAAGCCGATAAAATAGGCGACCGGGTAGTCGTCGGGGCCGCACGCCCACTCTTGATCTGCTTTGTAAGTGGTGCCCGGGTCGGAGTGACCCTGGAACATGTGCAGGTCGAAGTCCCCGGAGCCCGACTGTTCAGACTTGATGACGACCTGGGTCGAGAAGAAGTCCGGTCCGCCCGACTTCTGCTGCTTGATGAGATCGTCGATCTCTTTCTTGTCGTAGCGGTTGGCTTTTTTAATGAAGGCGATGTGGTCGGCGAAGTTGCCGAACGTCATGTGCCCGATGGTGCAGAATTTGATCGCGTCCGCCGCTCGTGCTGACGGCGCGAGTACAAGGCCAGCCAGAATAAGAATGAATAGACGCCGCATCGGATCAACACCCCCATCGCCCGCTGGTCGCCCATCGTGGGGCGAGCCACGACGATTTGGCAACGATGTTCAGGTGGCGGAACGACAAACGGGAATTGCCGTGGTTGATCCGGTCGGATAAGGCCTGTCGGTCCGTCAGCGGGCCGGAGGTGATGTCATGGCCTTTTTACATTCCTTCGCGATCGGCGATTTTCTCGATTCACTCGTGAGCCTTGGCGCAGCCTTCATCCTCGGTACGCTGATCGGGGCGGAGCGCCAGTACCGGCAGCGCGGTGGCGGCCTGCGCACCCATGTGCTGGTCGCGGTCGGCGCAGCCACGTTCGTCGACATCGGCATGCACCTGAACGGCAATGCCGGCGCGACGCAGATCATCGCCTATGTGGTTTCCGGCGTCGGCTTTCTCGGCGCTGGTGTTATCATGAAACAGGGCAGCAACGTCTGGGGTCTCAATACCGCGGCGACGCTGTGGTGCTCGGCGGCGGTCGGCGCCTGCGCCGGTGCCGATCTCGCGTTCGAGGCGGTGGCGCTGACCTGCTTCGTGCTGGCCGGCAACACGCTGTTGCGTCCGCTCGTCAACGCCATCAATCGCGCGCCGATTGATGAAGGCGCCACCGAGGCGCTCTACGAAGTCCATGTCACGACGACGTTCGGCAATCTCGACGAGGGTCGCGAGCTGCTGCGCGAACAACTGGAGTCAGCCCATTATCCGCTGAGCGATGTTGAAGTCATCGAGCGGGAAGGCGGCGGCGCCGAACTGGTCGCAACCCTGCTCGGGACCACGGCCGATCCGCGGGAGCTTGACGATATCGTCGCGCGTCTCGACAAGAGCGATCTCGTCGAAAGCGCGAGCTGGAGCGTGCGGACTAACGAATAAACGCGGGGCACGAGGGAGCAACAATGACTAGAACCATCGACATTCATACGCATGTGCTGGCTGACGCCACGATCAAGCTCATGCAGAAGGAAATTCCGAGTCTCGGTCTGAAGATGACGCCGTTCGACGCCGACAACGCGGTCTGCGAAGTCGCCGGCGTGGCCTATCGGCCGTTCCCGCGCGGCGGCCACGACATCGAGCGCCGGCTGAAGGACATGGATGCGACGCTGGTCGACATGCACCTGCTGTCGGTCTCACCGCAGACCTGGCTTTACGACCGCGAGGAGGCGCTCGGCATCGCGGGTTCGCAAATCCAGAACGACGAGATTGCGCGGTTGGTGAAGGAAATGCCGGGTCGGTTCGACGGCATCGCCACGCTGCCGCTCCAGGCGCCGGAAAAAGCCGCCGACGAATTGCGCCGTGCCATGACCAGGCTCGGGCTCCACGGCGCGATGATCGGCTCGAATTGCCGCGGCAAGAATCTGGACGATCCAAGCTTCGAGCCGATCTGGGCGGCGGCGGAAGAGCTCGACGCCTTCATGATGATCCATCCCGGCAACGTCGCCGGCGCTGACCGGCTGCGCCCCTATTACCTTGGCAACCTCGTCGGCAATCCGCTCGACACTACCATCGCCGGCGCCTGCCTGATCTTCGGCGGCGTGCTGGAGCGGCACCCGAAACTCAATTTCATCATGTCCCACGGCGGCGGCTTCATTCCCTATCAAGGCGCCCGCTGGGTGCATGGCTGGGAGGTGCGGCCCGAGCCGAAAGTGAATATCAAACATTCGCCGGCGCCGTATCTCGATCGCTTCATTTACGACACCATCCTTCATGCCAAAGCGCCGGCCGAATGGCTGATCTCTCAAGTCGGCGCAAATCGGGTGTTGCTCGGCAGCGATTATCCCTACGACATGGGCATGATGGATTGTGTGCGTTTCGTACGCTCACTGGATATTTCCGAAGCGGATCGCGTCATCATCCTTGGTGACGAAGCGGCAAAGATTTTGGCGAAGAAGCGCAAGGTTGCTTAGCAGACATCTTAGGGGCGATTTGATCGAACATGGCTGACGAGAACTTCGTAAAAATTCCGGCGCGCGCGATCCGCTCGATGATCGCGAATTGCTTCGTGGCCACCGGATTGCCCGGCGAAGATGCCGCGCATTGCGCCGCGCTGATGACCGAGGCCGATCTCACCGGCGCGGACGGCCACGGCATTTTCCGGCTGGCGCAATATGTGCGCCGGCTGAAAGCACGCGGCTTCAACGCGAAGCCGAACATCACTGTGACGCGGACCGCGCCGGCGACCGCCTTGGTCGATGGCGACAACGGCATGGGGCATCTGGTGATGACACGCGTCGCCAACGAAGCCATCGCGCTCGCTCGCGACACCGGTGTCGCCTGGGTCGGCGTGCGGCGATCCAATCATGCCGGGCCGGCCGGCCTCTACGCGGAAATGCCGGCGGCGCAGGGCATGGTCGGCATCTATGCCGCGGTAGCCAACGCCAATCACATGGCGACCTGGGGCGGAACGGAACTGCTGCTCGGGACCAATCCGCTTGCGATCGGCGTGCCGTCGAGATCGGGACCGATTGTGCTCGACATGGCGACCTCGATCGTCGCTTACGGCACGGTGAAGAAATATGCGCTGCGCGATCTCGCCATGCCGCAAGGCTGGTTCGTCAATCCGCAAACCGGCGAGAGCATCACCGATCCGAAGCGCTCGCATGAAGGCGTCCTGCTGCCGATGGGCGAATACAAAGGCTCGGGTCTCGCGCTGATGCTTGGACTGCTCGGCGGAGTGCTCAACGGCGCCGCGTTCGGCCGCGATGTGGTCGATTTCAACGCTGACGATTCGAGCGAGACCAATACCGGGCATTTCATCATCGCTGCCGACGTGACACGATTTATCCCGCTCGCGACGTTCAATGCCGAAGTCGATCGGCACGTGCGCGACTTCAAGCAATCGGAGCGGTTGCCTGGTATCGATGAGATTCGTCTGCCCGGCGACCGCCGCCGCGAGTGCCGGGCCGAACGGATGCGCGATGGTGTGCCGATTGCACCGGCGCTGATGGCGCAACTCGACAAGCTCGCGGGGGAACTGAAAGTGACGCCGCTAGGGAAGCGATGAAGCAATCCCGTTCATTCCCGCGAAAGCGGGAATCCAGTAAGGCTAGGCCGATTTCTAGGATCAAATCGCTGGGTCCCCGCCGGCGCGGGGACGAGCGGCTCTGGAACGTCTAAATGCTCCGTCCCGGCACCTTTGCGCTGACATTGTTGCTGTCGCTTTTGACGGCGCTCGGGCCGCTGTCGATGGACATGTACTTGCCCGCGCTGCCGGCGATCAGCGAAGCACTGCATGCGCCGATCGCGCAGGTGCAGTTCACCATATCCAGCTACCTGATCGGCTTTGCCATCGGACAAATGTTTTATGGTCCGATCTCGGATCGCTACGGCCGCCGGCCGGTGATCCTCGCGGCGCTGGCGCTGAACTGTGTTGCCGCGGTGTTTTGCGCGCTGACGACATCGATCGGGGCGCTCATCGCGGCGCGGTTCGTTCAGGCGTTGGGCGGAGCCGGCTGTATCGTGCTGGCGCGGGCCGCGGTGCGTGATCTTTATTCCGGCGTTCGCGCCGGCCGAGAGCTGTCATTAATGGGATCGATCACGGCATTCGCACCGATCGTGGCGCCGATGATCGGGGGCGCGCTGGAAATGGCTTATAGCTGGCGCGCGATTTTCATTTTGCTCGTGGTGTTTGCGTTGTTCGCGGCGGCTATGGCCGCGCGCTTCCTGCCCGAAACGTTGCCGCCGCCGCGGCGCACCAGCGAACCGTTCTCCCTTCGCCAGATGATTGCGGCGTATCGGTCGGTGCTGGTACATCGCGGCTTTCTGGCACTGGTTGCCATTCTCAGCGTGAGCTTTGTCGGCTTGTTCGCCTGGATTTCCGGCGCGCCGATCGTGATGCAGGGCGCACGCTATGGCCTTACCCCGCTCACTTTCGGCATCATCTTCGCCTCCGGCGCCGGCGGCTACATGATCGGCGCTTACGCGGCGTCGAGAGTGGTGATGCGGTTCGGCCTCGACCGCACCATCGGCATCGGCTGCGTTATCATGACATTCGGCGGCTTGGCGATGGCCACGGGCGTTGCTCTCGATCTCAGCAATGTCGAGTGGTTTGTCGGGCCGATGATGATTTACCTTGCCGGTATGGGCCTGACATTGCCGCAGACCCAGGCAGCGGCGCTGACGCCGTTTCCGGATCGCGCCGGCACCGCGTCGTCGCTGCTCGGCTTCGCGCAGCAGACCAGTGCGGCAATCGCTGCGGCGGCGATCGGACTTTATCTCGGTTCGTCGGCCTGGCCGGTGGCCGGCACTGTCGCCGTAATGGGTTGTCTGTCGCTTGTGATTTGGGCCCTGACCCGAAATGTACGCAAGGCATAGTCATAGATAGTGTCGTGGGGCTCTGCGTTTTCCGCGCACCGCATCGCTTTGCCGGCCCAAACGCTATCTTGCGAAGAGGACGGCAAAGCGCCGATACTGACGACCGCTGGAGCCTTACGGGACACTTCAACGTCGTACCGTGGTGGTGCCGTGCTACAGGGGCGTCATATCAAAAGGCCTGAGCCATTTGCGGCCTTGTTGGCCGTGCTGTTTTTCCTATCTGTTTGCGTGATGCCGTTGCAGACAGCGCACGCGCAGGGCTTTTTTGATTTTCTGTTCGGCGGCCCACAGCGCCCGCCACCGGCTCCGCCCAATTATCCGCCGCCGCCTGCGCCGCCGATCGGGCGGATCGCGCCCGCTCCGCTTGGACAGGAACACGTCAACATTGAGGGTGGCTCGACCGGGCACGGTGTTGCGTTCTGCGTGCGGCTCTGCGACGGCCAGCATTTCCCAATGGAGCGCATGGCGAATGCGACACCCGCCGATACCTGCAAGGCGATCTGCCCGGCCAGCGCCACCAAGGTCTATCTCGGCTCGGAGATCGACACCGCGGTGGCCGCCGACGGCGCGCATTACACTCAACTCAACACCGCTTATCTTTATCGCAAGCAGATTGTCGCCAACTGCACCTGCAACGGCAAAGATCC
>Ga0302325_10005371_pt1 | contig 29164 bp, 21 predicted proteins | sample Palsa_T0_2_FD_201948 | JGI IMG/M metagenome (GOLD analysis project Ga0302325, IMG submission 201948) | Peat permafrost microbial communities from Stordalen Mire near Abisko, Sweden - Palsa_T0_2 | ecosystem: Environmental > Terrestrial > Soil > Palsa > Peat permafrost | place: Sweden: Abisko...
GCGACGAGGCCCTCGACGCGCGCGAAGGCCGCACCATCCGCGTCGACGCGCCGACCGAGCTGGCCACGCGCGGCGCTTCGCCCGCCGCCCCCGATCTGCACGGCCGTCGCGTCATCGTGGCCGACGACGATCCCGCCATCCGCTGGTTCTTGGCGGACGTGCTGCGCGCGCACGGCTGCGACGTGGAAGAGGTGAGCGACGGCGACGCGGCACTCGATCACGCGCGGCGCAGCGTCCCCGACCTGGTGGTGAGCGACATCCGCATGCCGCGACTGGACGGCGTTCGTCTGTGCCGCGCGCTGCGCTCGGACCCCATCCTGGCCGATGTTCCCATCGTCCTTCTCTCGTGGAAGGAGGACTGGCTGCGGCAAGCAGAGGGCGGCGGCGCCGAAGCGTCGGCCTACCTGGCCAAGCGAAGCACGCCGGAAGAGGTGCTCCTGCGGGTTCACGAGATCCTGGAGCCGCACGCGCGCCTCGAGCGCCGACTGCGCAAGGCCGGCGCGGTGCGAGGGCGGCTGGACGGAACCGCCCCCTATCGCCTTCTGCGCCTCGCCTGCTCCACGCATCCCGACGCGCGCTTGACCGTCCGCTCGACGCCCCACACCTACGAGGTGCGGATCCGCGGCGGTGCCCCGCGCTCGGCCATCCGCGTGAGCAGCGACGGATCGGTGGTGCGCGGCGCCCCGGTGCTCGCGTCGCTGCTCGGGGAGCGTGCCGGGCGCTTCACCCTGGCGCCGGAGCAGGTCCCCCTCGACGCCGACCTCGGGGGCACCCTTCATCAGCAGATCGCCGCCTGCGTGGCGCGCTTCCGGCGCGGGGCGGAGGGACCTCCGGGCGAGGCCGTCGCCGAGCCAGACGTCCTGCCGGCCGCCGTCGCGGCCCACGAAGAGCCCCGGCCTGCCGCCGAGATCCTTGCTGTGGGGGCTCCCGCGCCGGCGGTGGAGCCCCAGCCCGAGCCGGTTGCTGCCACATGGCCCATCGCCCCACGGCCGTTCGTGCCCGGCGTGGTCCTCGTCACGTCCCGCGCCGCCCCCGAGCGCACGTTGCCTCTTCCTCTGCCTCTCCCGCTGCCTCGTCCCATGCCGGTCGCACCGCGCGCGCCAGCAGCTGGACGCGGGGACGCGCTGCGCACCCCTCGCTCGTCCCCTCGCTCGTGGGGAGCCCCGCTGCGCTGGATCGGAATCGCCGCCGTCGCCGCGCTGGGCATCGTGCTCGGCGCGGGGGTCCGGGCGCTGCGTCAGCCCCCCGCCGGGCCACCCGCCATCCCTGCAGCGACGGCTCCGCGACGCTGAGTTACTGCTTCGCCGGAGCGGGCGCCGCGCCCGGATAGAGCTTGCCCCACAGCGAGTCCGAGCCTTGCTCCAGCGAGCCGTCGTGCAAGACGAGCAGTCGCTCGAGCTCGGTCTTGTGCACCAGCCGGCCGGCGGGGTCGGTCGCCTTCACCTGCTCGAAGAGCTTGATTCCGTCGGGCGTGTACTGCGGCGACGCGGTGAGCTCGTAGGCAACCTTGCCCTCGACTCCCGGCTCCGCGCCCGAAGCGAAGGCGCGCTTCTCGGTGGCCAGCGTGGTCAGACGGACCAGGTGACCGAAGCGCGGCAGAAACAGGGATACGTTGGTCTCGCACGCGGCGCTCTGGGACTGCCCCTCGCACCCGTCGTCGGTCGCAGCGATGAGAACCTCGGTCGAGAGGCGCTCTGCCTGTAGGGTCAAGGCGCCGTTGGAGCGCCGGTAGGCTCCCACTGCATACACCTCGGCGAAGTCCTCCTTGGCGCGCACCAGCGCCAGCGCGCCGGCCTCGCTCCCGTCCTGCCAGCGGTGCGTCCGCAGCCAGACGATGCGAACGCGATCGCCGCCGTTGCCGAAGATGGCGTCCCCGGACTGGACGTCGATCGGCGTGCCCCGTGTCGATCCGCCGGCGAACACCGGGTCGTCGAAGACGCGCGACCCGGTGCAGGTGACAGCGTCGGCGGCGAGTGTGTGGTGCTGGGCGTCATAGGCCGGGAAAACGAGTTGCCAGTACTGGTCCTCGTTGAGGTTGCGCATCGTCTGCCCCGCGCCGTGCGTGCGCGAGGCCAGCGGGAGGATGCAGGCCGGGACCGGCGCCATCGCGCGCGCTTCGTCTTCGATGCGCGGCGGCCGGTCGACTGCGCAGGCCGATGTCCCCGCGGCGCCGGCACCCGCGGCGAGCGCCGGGAAAACCCACGCGATTCGTAGACTTGACGTCATAGGATAGCCTGGTCACCCGTTTGGAGACGTCGACGTTGCTGAGCTCCGTGCGCACATACACTATCCTCGACGTCGACGCGCGGCCAAGTTTGAACGCTGGCCACACTGGCGCGAGCACGCGAGAGGCGAGACAATCTCGCCCCGGCTTCGGACAGACACCTGATCCATCTAGGGAGGCACGACGACCATGGCGGGCGCAAAGTTTCTCATGACGATGAAGTTGACGACACAGGGTGACGTGATCGGCTCCTCGACAAAGGTAGAGGGCGACCTCAATTACAAGACGGGCATGGAGTGTCACGGGTTCAACTACGAGGTTGTCACGCAGATCGACCCGAACTCGGGCCTGGCCGTAGGTCGCCGGCGCCACAACCCCATCACCATCCGCCGGGAGGTGGACGCGGCGTCGCCCAAGCTCCTGCAGGCGCTGGTGACCAACGAGGTCTACAAGACCGCCAAGCTGTCCTTCAACCGCATCGGCCTCGACGGCAAGCCGGTGGTCGCGCACACCGTCGAGCTGACCAACGGGACGATCTCCGCTTACAAGACCTACCACGGAGACGTGGAGGGCACGAGCCGCGAGCAGTACGTCACCAACGAGCTCGAGGAGATCCAGATCACCTTTCAGAAGATCGTCTACACCTGGACCAAGGGCGGCATCACCGCATCGGACGACTGGCTCGCCGGCTGAGCGTCCCCTTCGTCTTCGGCGCGCCCCCGAGCCTCACGTTCGGTGGGGGCGCGCCGCAGCGCAACGAGGATCGATGCGCGGAGGCGTGACGCTGCTCGCAAGGATTCGCCGGCCGGAGCTGGCGCAGCCTCGTCGCGCCATTTCCGACAGGGAGATCCGCGACAGCATTCTCCAGAACCTCATCTACATGTGCTGCACGCGCATGGGCACGATGCTCACCTGCCCGGACTACGGCATCGCCGACGTGAGCGAGATGATCCACTCCTTTCCCGACGCCATCACCATCATGGCGCAGTCGCTGCGGCACACCATCCAGACCTACGAGCCGCGCCTCCAGAACGTGCAAGTCATCCACGTGCCCTCCGAGGTGACCGATCTCACCCTGCGGTTCGAGGTGCGCGCGCGCGTGGTCCTCGAAGGGAGCAAGACCGCGGTGAAGTTCGAAACGGCGCTCGATACGTCACGACGGCTTACAATCCGCTGACCTTCAGGCACTCTCCGGCCACGGTCCGCGACCCATGTTCAACAAGTACTTTCAGGACGAGCTGGCGTACCTGCGCGAGCTCGGGCGCGAGTTCTCGCAAGCGTACCCGACGCTGGCGCCGCTCCTGGCCGATCGGGGCGTCGACCCCGACGTGGAGCGGCTGCTGGAGGGCGTGGCCTTCCTGACGGGACGCATCCGGCAGAAGCTCGACGACGAGCTCCCGGAGTTTCTGCAGTCCCTCGGAGCCCTGCTCTTTCCGCACCTGATGCGGGCGCTCCCCAGCGCGTCCATCCTGGAGATCACGCCGGTGGCCAATGCGCTGCGTGAGGCGCACGTGGTCAAAGCGGGGACCGAGTTCGCCAGCGTGCCGGTCGACGGCGTGCCGTGCACCTTCCGCTCCTCGACGGATTGCCTGCTCGCCCCCGTGGCCATCGAAGACGTGCGCCTCGAGGCGCTGCCCGGCGCGCGCCAGCAGCTCGCCATCACGCTGCGCAGCCTGACGGGGGGCGCGCTGGTCAACGTCCTCCCGCCGACGCTGCGCCTGCACTTCACGGGTGAGCCGCACGTGGCCTTCGGCCTGCTCTTCGCCGTCAACCGGCAGCTGGCGGACGTGACGCTGTCGCCGGTGCAAGGCCGCGGCGCGGCCCGCGAGCTGTCGCTGGGGAGCAAGGTGCTGCGCTGGGTGGGCTTCGAGGAGGACGAGGGGCTGCTCCCTCTCGGACGCCACATCTTCCCGGGGTTCCGCCTGCTCGAGGAGTACTACGTGATGGCGTCGAAGTTCGCCTTCGTCGACATCGGCGATCTCCGGCGCGTCGCGGAGCTCGACAAGGAGGCGACGAAGATCGTCCTCGGTCTGCGCCTGGAGCGCCCGCTGCCGCCCACCACGCGCGTGACCTCGCAGAACGTGAAGCTCCACTGCGTCCCCATCGTAAACGTCTTCGAGACCACCGCGGAGCCCATTCGCCTCACCGCGGCGCGCGAGCGCTTCGTGGTGCGTCCCGCCGGGCTCCCTCCGGCACACGGGGAGGTCTACGCCATCCAGCGCGTGCAGGCCATCCTCCGCGGCTCGACCAACCGCGTGGTCATCCCGCCCTTCTACGAGTTCGCGCACGTCGACACAGCGGAGCACGGCTTCTACGCGACGCACATCTCGCCCAGCGTCACCGGCGACGGGGCGGACGTGCTCATCTCCTTCGGCACCCCGGAGGGATCGGGCAAGATGGTCGACGCCGAGACCATCTCCATCGATCTCCTGGCCACCAACCGTAGCGTCGCCACCGCGCTGCGCCCGGGCGACGTGAGCGTGCACACCGGCAGCTCGCCCGCGTTCGTCACCTTCTCCAACATCATCGCCATGACTCCGCACGTGCCGCCTCCCCTCGGTCGCGAGCTGCAGTGGCGCGCCGTGGCGCACGCCGCCATCGGCCTGCGCGCCCTCACCGAGCCGGAAGTCCTGCGCGCGGTCATCGACGTGTACAACCTCCACGCCATGGTGGACCGCCAGGCGGCGCGCGCCAACGAGCTGCGGGTCGGTGGCATCAAGGACGTCCGTGTCCGACCGGAGGAGCGCCTCCACCGCGGTGCGGCGGTGCGGGGCGTGGCCATCGACGTCGACCTCGACGAAGACGGTTTCGCGGGGGACGGCGATCTGTTTCTCTTCTCGGCGGTGCTCGACCGCATGTTCGGCGAGCACGTATCCATCAACTCCTTCGCGCACACCACCTTCCGCACCCTCCGCTCCAAGCTCGAGCTCCGATGGCCTCCCCGCAGCGGAAACATGATGCTCTTGTAGCCCTCCTCGAGAGCGAGGGGCGTCGGTTCGGCTTCTTCCAGGCGGTGCAGCTCCTGCATCGCTTGATCCCGGACACCACGCCGGTCGGTGAGCTGGGGCCGCCCAGCATGGAGCCGGTGCGCTTCAAGCACGACCCCAGCCTGGTCTTTCACGCCGGCGACATCGACGCCATCAAGATCAAGCAATCCAAGGGGGTCGTCCGCGCGGAGATGACCACCACGTTCCTCGGCCTCACCGGGACGACGTCGCCGCTGGCCACGGTCTTCGCCGAGGACGTGCTGCGCGCCGAAGAGGCGGAGGAGCCGTCGCTCCGCGGCTTCTACGACCTCTTTCACCACCGGCTGGTCAGCCTCTTCTATCGATCCTGGAAGAAGTATCGCTTCACGGCGGGCTTTCGCGCGGACGGGAGTGACCCGTTCAGCAGGCGCATGCTGGCGTTCGTGGGCGTGGACATGAACGGCGCGGTGCCGCAACGGGGTCTTCCGCCGTTGCAGCTGCTCGCCCTGGCGCCGCTGGTGGCGACGCGGACGCGTCCGGCGCGCACCCTGCAGATCGTCCTCGAGCGCGTGCTGCCGGGGACCAAGATCGCCATCGAGCCGTTCGTGCTGCGGCGCGTACAGATCCGCGAGGACGACCGCTGCTTCATCGGCAAGCAGAACAACGTCGTCGGCGTGAACTTCGCCATCGGGCGCACGGTGGCGGATCGCTCGGGGCGTTTCCGGGTGCTGGTCGGGCCGGTCGATTATCCGACCTTCGAGTCGTTGATGCCCGGCGGCCGGCAGCACTCGCGTCTGCGCGACGTCATCTTCCAGTTTGCCCCTGCGCATCTCGAGCCGGAGCTGGAGCTCATTCTCGGCACCGAGCACGCGCCGCAGTTCCGGCTGGGGGCCGAGCGGGGGGGGCGGCTGGGGGTCACCACGCACCTTCCCATGAAGCAGACCAAGGCGATGCGCGCCCGCGTGGTGCTGAGCGAATCGCTGGCCGAAGCGGTGCCGCACCTCTTCTCCGAGGACAAGCCCCCGCCGGAGGTGGTCTCGGTGCTGGCCTGACCCGGCCGCCCAAGCTCCTCGAGCACCGTCTTCCTGATGCCACTCAGCACCCACCACGGAGTTCACGATGAGCAGCGCACAGACGGCGACAGTGGACATGGCTGACGCGGAGATACGGGCTGCGCTCGATCGGCACTGGGCCGCATCCAATGCCGGCGACGATGCGGGAGAGGGCGACATCTACCGCGAGGATGTGGAGCTCGAGTATCCGCAATCGGGGGAACGCTTCAGGGGCCGTCGCAACGTGCTCGAGTCACGCGGGCACAACCCGGCCGGGCGTCGCTTCGAGATGCGCCGAACGCTCGGCTCCGGCGATCTGTGGGTCATCGAGTACGTGATCTTCTATGATGGCCGCCCGGTGCCGACCGTCAGCATCATGGAGTTTCGCGAGGGAAAGGTCGCGCGGGAGACCCAGTACTTTGCCGATCCGTTCGAGGCGCCGGCGTGGCGCGCGCGCTGGCGCGAGACGAAGAGCTGACCCGGCGAGAGGCGTGCTAACCAGTCTTCGTGGCCCGTCTTTCGGCTCGGCTGAGCGAGAATGCCCCTGGCGACTTCTTCGTCGACGACTCGTGCATCGACTGCCAGACGTGTCGCCTCCTGCTTCTCGCCTTCGACTTCGAATGGGTCTTGCCGGGACATGGCGCACGCTTCCACGCGCCGGTGCTGGGCGGGGGCCGCCGGGGGCAGCCACTACCTGGCTTCGAGCACCCACGTCTGGCGAAATGGCCAGGGGTCAGCCTCGGGCGAGAGACTCCGGGCGATCGCAAACCCGTTCGCCTCGAAGAATGCGCTCGCGGCTGCGAAGTCGCCGAACTTCTTCTCCTCCACCCGATGCGCTTCCAGGAACTTGGCGGTCCGTTCGTCTCGCTGGGGCTGAAAGGTGCTGCGCACGTACACGTCGGCGGTGACCCAGGAGCCACCGCGTGCGAGCAGCGCCGCCCGCACATGCGCCGCGAGTGCTGCCTTCTCCGGGTCGTCGAGGTACATGAGCAGCCCCTCCTGCACAACGGCGATGGATCCGGCCGGCAGCAGGTCGACGGACGCCCGGAACGCATCGGCAGCAAGCGCGTTCAGCGGTTTGACGAGGAGCGTGCCTCGAAGCGGGTCAGGGTGCATGCGGCGCACGAGGTCCGTCTTGATCGCGACCATCTCGGGCAGGTCCGTGTCCAGGTAGAACCCGATCCCGGGCCACCGTTCGCCAGGGTCATGGGTCCGGGCGTGAGCAGATGCCGGTAGCCCGCTTTCCAAAAAAAGCTCGGTCGCGTGTCGATCCCGAGATGCCTCAGACGTCTACTGGGTGAGCCGGACGAAGGCGAGGCAGCGACGCCGCCAGCGCGCCTGGCGGGCGCGAGAAAGGGCGTGTGATGAGTCCCCCCATGGTCCGGTGCACGGCTTGCGGCGCCTCCTTTGACGAAAACACCTGGCAGGCGCTCGATCTGGCGGTGCGCATCGCTTCGGAGGAGGTGAGCCGGTTCTTGCTTGGATGGTCGTCGGAAGAATGCATCGAGGTCCGAAGCTGCAGCGCGTGCGAGAAGCGAATCGCGGCGAGGGTCATCTTGTCACCAGCGCTGCGATGAACGGGAGGACGGGCCCGGCGCCCCCGAGCCGCCCACGGGAACCCCTCTTCACTCCGCGTGGGCGCCGCCAACTTCGGGGGTAAGCGGCGGGTGTGCCGCGCCCTCGGCATGGGCGTCGCTAGGAACCGCGCCCTCGGCGTGCTGGCCCTTTCGCGAGCTGAGCCTCTCGACGGTGACGAAGAGCGCCGGGATGAAGAAGATTCCGAGCAAGGTCGCGGCCAGCATCCCCGATACCACCGCGGTTCCCAGCATCCGCCTCGCAGCGGCGCCGGCTCCGGTCGCCACCCAGAGCGGCACGCATCCGAAGATGAAGGCGAGCGACGTCATCAAGATGGGTCGCAGGCGCAGCTTCGCTCCTTCGAGTGCCGCGTCGATGATGGACCGGCCCTTCTCCAGCTCCGCCTTGGCGAACTCGACGATCAGGATGGCGTTCTTCGCCGTGAGGCCGACCAGCATCACCAGGCCAATCTGAGCATAGACGTTGTTGTCGAAGTGGCGCGCCATGAGCCCCAGCAAGGCACCGAGGACCGCGATGGGCACGCTCAGAAGAACGCTGAACGGCAAGGACCAGCTTTCGTAGAGAGCCGCCAGGATCAAGAAGACGAACACCAGGGAGAGCCCGAGGACCTTGGTCGACCCGCCCGACGCGACCTTCTCCTGGTAGGACAGGCCATTCCAGGCATAGCCCATCTCCGCCGGCAGGGTCTTCTTTGCCACGTCCTCCAGCGCGTCGAGCGCCTGCCCCGAGCTGTATCCCGGCGCCTGCGCGCCCATGATTTCCACGGAGCGGTACAGGTTGAAGCGGACCGTGTACTCGGGGCCGGCCGTCGTGCGCACGCGGACGAACGACGAAAGGGGAATCATGTCGCCTTTGGCGCTTCGCACGTAGAACTTGCCGATGTCGTCGGCCGACGTCCGGTAGCTGGCCTCCGCTTGCAAGAACACGCGCCACTGTCGCCCGAAGCGCGTGAAGTCGTTGATGTACGACCCGCCGAGGAAGGTCTGCAGCGCGTTGTAAACCTCGCTGATCGGCACACCCTCCTTGAGGGCCTTGTCCTTGTCGACCTCGGCGAAGAGCTGCGGGACGGCGGGCGAGAAGTTCGGGCGAACCCCGGCGAGCTCCGGCCGCTTGCGCGCCTCGGCCATGAAGCGACCCACGTTCTCGGCCAGAAAGGCGTAGGGATTGCCGGTTCGATCCTGGAGCATCATGCTGAAGCCGCCGGCCGCGCTGATCCCGGGGATGGCCGGCGGGCCCACGGCGAAGACGCGTGCCTCGGGGATCTGCGAGAACGACGCGTTCAGCTGCTGCAGGATGGCGTTCGACTGGAGCGCCGACCCTTCGCGCTTGTCCCAGGGCGACAGGCTGACGAAGCCCGTGCCGGTGTACGTGGCGGCCGTCCGCGTGAAGAAGCTGTACCCGGCGATGCCGTTGTACATGTCGACTCCGGGCTGCTTGGCGAGGATGGCGTTGACCTTCGCGTAGACGTCGCGCGTACGCTGCAGCGATGCGCCGTCGGGCAGCTGGACGCCGATGATGAGGTAGCCCTGGTCTTCGTCGGGGACGAAGCCCGAGGGGAGCTTTCTTCCCACCATCGTCGCCGCAACGCTCACGCCCACCAGCAAGAGCAGCGGAATGGCGAGCTTGCGAACGAGCAGGCGATTGATCGAGACGTACCCGTTGGTGGTTCGCGTGAACCCGCGGTTGAAAAACGCGCCCGCGCGGCCGAGAAGCCCTGGCGTCTTCGAGCGTGGGCGCAGCAGGAGCGCGCTGAGCGCGGGGCTCAGGGTGAGCGCATTGAACGCCGAGATGAGGACCGACACCGCGATGGTCAGTGCGAACTGCTGGTACAGACGCCCGGTGATCCCGCTCATGAAGGCGACCGGGATGAACACCGCCGCGAGGACCAGGGCGATGGCGACGACCGGCCCCGACACCTCGGACATCGCGCGGATGGTGGCGTCCCGCGGCGGCATGCCCTCCTCGATGTGGTGCTCGACCGCCTCCACGACCACGATCGCGTCGTCGACCACCAGGCCGATGGCGAGCACCAGCCCGAAGAGCGACAGCGTGTTGACGGAGAAGCCAAGGAGGGGGAAGAGCGCGAACGCGCCGACCAGCGACACCGGCACGGTGAGGAGCGGAATGAGCGTCGCTCGCCAGCTCTGGAGAAAGACGAAGACGACCAGAACGACCAGCCCGATCGCCTCGAGGAGGGTCTCGACGATCTCGCGGATGCCGGCCTTCACCGGCGCGGTGGTGTCCAGGGAGACCCGGTAGGAGACGCCCGGGGGAAACCGCTTGGCCAGATCGGCCATGGTGCTGCGGATGTGGTCGGCGACGTCGAGCGCGTTCGAACCGGGGGTCTGGAAGGCCGCGATGACCGCCGCCGGCTGCCCGTTGAACGTACCGGACTGCTGGTAGGTGAGCGCCCCGAGCTCCACGCGCGCCACGTCTTTCACGCGGACATTCGAGCCGTCGGGGTTCTCGCGGATGACGACGTTGCCGAACTCCTCGGCGTCGACCAGCCGCCCCTGCGCGCGCATGGTGTAGGTGAGCTGCTGCCCGGGCGGCGCGGGCTCGGCGCCGATCTGCCCGGCGGGGTTCACCACGTTCTGCGCGCGGATGGCGTTCTGGACGTCGGTGACCGTGAGGCCGAGCCGGGCCAGGAGGTCCGGGTTCAGCCACATGCGCATCGAGTAATCGGCGGCGCCGAGATTGCGGATGTCGCCGACCCCCTTCACGCGAAGGAGCGCGTCGTTGACGTTGATGAGGGCGTAGTTGGCGAGGAAGGTCGAGTCGTAGCGCGAGTCCGGCGAGTAGAGCGAGATGACCATGAGCGGGAAGGCGAGGGACTTCTTGATGGTCACCCCGAAGTTCTTCACGTCCCCCGGCAAGAACGGCTGCGCCTGGGAGTAGCGGTTATTGACGAGGACGTTGTCGACGTCCACATCCGTCCCCACGTCGAAGGTCACGATCTGGTTCATCGAGCCGTCGTTGGCGTTGGTCGACTGGAGGTAGAGCATCCGGTCCACGCCGTTCATCTGCTGCTCGATCGGCGTCGCCACCGACTGCTCGATGGTGAGGGCGTCGGCGCCGGTGTACGTCGTCGTGACGTTCACCTGCGGCGGCAGGATCTGCGGGAACTGCGCGATGGGCAGGCCGAGGAGGGACACGATTCCCAGGATCACCGTGAGGATGGCGATGACCATGGCCACGATGGGGCGCCGGATGAAGAAGTTCGACACGGCTCGTGCTCCCTTCAGTTCTTCGCGGCCGAGGCCTGCGCGGGAGCCGCCCCTCCGGGAGCGGCGCCTCCTGGAGACGCGGATGCGGAACCGGTCACCGACGCCGCCGGAGGCGGAGGCGCCGGCTTGGGGTCGACGGCGGCGCCGTCCGCGATCTTCTGCACCCCCTCGACGACGATGCTGTCGCCCTCGTTGATGCCAGTCTGGATGATGCGCATCCCGTTGACGCTGCGACCCACTTCGACCCGCCGCAGCGAGACCTTGTTGTCCGGCCCGACCACGCCGACGGAGTACGTCCCCTGGACCGAGATGAGCGCCTTCTCGGGCACCGCGATCACGCCTTGCCCGGCGTCGCGCCGCTTGATGCGCACGCTCCCGTACCCGCCCGGGCGCAGCTTTCCTTCCGGGTTAGGGACGAGCGCCTGCATCTGGATGGTACCCGTGCTCGAGTCGATTTGCCGGTTCACCGAGACGATGACGCCGCGGTGCGGGTAAACGGTCCCGTCCGACAGGACGAGCGCGACCCCCTGGTCGTCCTTGTGGTCCGCGGCCTGGTCCTGCTTGTCGGCCTCGTCGAGGATGGCGAACTGCTGCTTCGCCCACTTCAGGTCGCGCTGGTCGAGGTGATCGAACAGGGAGAACTGCTTCGTGTAGTCGGCCTCGGACATCGGGAAGTTCACGCGGATGGGGTCGAGCTGCGACACCGTGGTGAGGAGCGTAGGACCATCCTGTCCCACCAGGTTTCCGACGCGTACCAGCGCGATCCCGGCCACGCCGTCGATGGGCGAACGGACCTGCGTATAGGAGAGATTCAGCTGCGCCTGATCGAGCAACGCCTGCGCGGACTGCACCTGACCGTCGGTGTCGGCGAACGTGGCCGCCGCGTTGTCCAGGTCCTGTTGCGAGAACATGCCCGTCTTGAGAAGGCCCTGGTCGCGTTCGAGCTGAACTTTCGCATGCGCCTGTGCGACCTTGGCCCGGGCGACGCTCGCGGCCGCCGAGGAGACGGCCGCGGTGTAGTCCGCCGACTCGATGGTGAAGAGGAGCTGGCCGGCCTTCACCGAAGAGCCGTCCTTGTATTCCTCGGTCCGCAGGAAGCCCTTCACGCGCGCGCGGATGTCGGCGTCGACGTATCCATCGAGCGTCGCGACCGCTTCGGTGTAGAGCGTGACGTTGCGGCGCACGGCGGGCGTCACGAGCACGCCGGGCGGTGGGGGGGGAGGCGCTTTCTTGCCCTCGCCGCACCCGGCGAGCGCGACCGAGGCACCGAGAGCGGCGGCGAACGCCGCGAGGCGAGCTGTTGTCGAGTTCAATAGATGCACTCCGCGTTCGCGAGGACGGTGTCTGCCCGGGCCTGCGCCACCTGGACCTCCAGGAGCACGAGGTTGATCTCGGCCTGGCGGAGGGACTGCGCGGACACCACCAGATCGAGGCTGGTCCCCGCGCCTTGCATGTATCCATCACGCGTCCGCTGGTCGATGCGGGCCGCCAGGTCACGCTGCTGCTTTGCAACGTCACGCGAGGCCTCCGCCACGCTGACCGCGCGCGCGGCTTGTGCCGCCGACACGATCGCCGCGAGGCGCGTCGCCACCAGCGCCTGTCGCGCCTGTTCGAGGACCGCGCTGGCGTCTCGGTGTGCGCCGTAGCGGAAACCGCCGTCGTAAATGGGCAGGTTGATCGCCGCAGTCACGCCCCATGTATTGAGCGGGCCCAGCGTGGTCGCCGAGGCGGCCTGGGCCTGGGAAGAGAGGACGAGCGTCGGCGCGAACTGCAGATCTGCGTCGATGACGCCGCGCTCGGCGACGTCGACCCGCCGGCGTGCGGCGCTCACGTCGGGGCGCTTCTCGACGTCGTCGTTCAGCTTGCAGGTACGTGCGACCGCCGCTTCGAACTCATCGAGCTGGAGACCCCCCGGCGCGCCCAGAGGGACGGCGGACCCAAGCGCCTCGCCGAGACCTTCGCGCGCCTGCCGGAGCGACTCGTCGCCCGTGATGATGAGCGCGCGCGCGGCAGCGACGTCTTGCTCCGCGCGGTCGACGTCGAGCGCCGTTCCTTGCGCGTAGGTGAGCCGGGCCTGCGTGAGCTCGAGGCGCTCGAGCGCCGACCGGAGGCCCACCCGATCGAGCTCCGCGACCCTCGACGTCGCAAGCGTCGCCAGCATCGCGCCGACGATCGACGTGGCGATGGTCCGGCGGGTATCCTCGAACGAGAGCCGGGCAGCATCGGTGTTCCTGTCCGCGGTGCCGACGGCGTAGATGCCGCGCGGGCTGATGTTCCACTGGGCCGTCGCGGTCGCGGCCCAGGTGTTGTGCGGGGGCGCGACCAGGACCGCCCCGTCGAAGGGAATCGACACCGTGTAAAACTCGTGGTTATAGCTCCCCTGTCCATTCAGGGTCGGAAGCACCGCGGCCAGCGCCATCCGCGACTGCGCGGACGCCCGGAGGATGGTCTGGTAGCCGCTGATGTAGTCCGGCGAATGAGTGCGCACGAGCTCGAGAGCCTCGTCCCACGACTTCACTTCCTGCGCCGCCGCGGGCGGCGGAGCGAGCATGGGGTCGGACACGGGGGGCGGCCGGAAGGGCGGTTGCTCGCTGGCGCCCGGTTGCGGCGGCGCCGGTTGGGCCCACCCGCTGGCGCTCACGAGCGAGACGGACATGACCAACGGCGCCATCGCGGCCGTGCGGGCCCGTAGCGACGGCCTGACGTTTGGCACGGTGTTTCCGATGCTTGCGCGCCGCGGTGCGTTGCGACGTGAGAGGTATCTCACCCTTCCGTCCGGGCTGCAACGACGTACCCCGTGGGTCAGACGTAACCTCGCGCTCTGCGGCTGAGCAAGGTTCGAACCACGGAGCCATCGAACGCTCCCCCAACCGCGGGTCGCATCCGGCCAAGCGTTGCCCGGACCTCCATCGGGGGTCGTCGCCGGAGGCGTGTCGTCCATGGCCGAGAGAAACGAGTCCATCGGTCGCAGTAACTGGAGGCTCGACCTTCTGACCCTGACGAACTGAAGCTGCGTACACGGGGGCCTTGTCTCTTTGGATGCCGGATCGAATGGCGGAAGCCCCCACGGCAAGTTCCCCGGGATGCGCGGTGAAGACTCCCGGGACCTGTCGTGCCATGGCAAGCGCTGGACATGGTCGCTCGACCATGCGGCCGGCAGAAGCCATTGTCGTCCATCAGGCCCCAGCGTCGTCCATCAGGCCCCAGCGCGTCAGTTGACCTCGAGGGTCTCCACCACGCGCCGGAGTTCCGCGTCCATGGGGACCAGCGTCTCTTCGTGGTGCACGATCTGGAGGAGCACGATGCGGTGCTCGCCGCGGAGGAGATACTCGTTGGAGTAATTGACCAGCGGGCCCTTCGCCGCCGGGACCGGGCGGCGCACGAAGTATCCGCGGCCCTGCGCGTTGGTGGTCGCCATGGGGATGCCTTTCCCCAGCAGTTGGGCCCCGGCTTTCTTGGCCTGGTCCTCGTAGCGCCCCATCACCTCGAGCCACACGTCGAGGGGCGACTCCGCGAGCTCGTAGACCGCCACCATGTATTCGTTGGGTGACACGTATTCGATGTAGCGACGCTCCGGCTCCACGCTGCCGGCGCGGATGACCCAGTCGCGAGGCCGCGAGATGTGAACGGCGTCGCCCAGTACGCTGACTCCCATGTATTCGGGGAGCGGGGGCGTCTCGCTCTTGTCGAGCGGCGGATAGTGGCCCTCCAGGCTCTTCGCGGCCTGCACCGGGTCGAGCGTGTCGTACTGATAGAAGACCTTGTTCTGGAAGGCGGCCTTCTCGGGGGCTCCGCCGCACGCCGAGAGCAAGCACACCGCGGCGGCGGCCGTCGTCAGGGAAACGCGTGCTTTGCGGGACGAGACAGGCGCCGCGGGCAGGGCGAGCATGACGCGCATCCTAACCGTGGCCCTCCCCTCCGGCCAAGCAAGCGGAAAACTCGCCCACGGCGCGCGCCCTACGTTACCGTACGGGGCGTCCGCGATGACATCGAGCGCCCTTCCCGCCTCCCGACGCACCCCCTTCCTCCGCGCGTCCGTGGCGTGGGCCGCGTGGTCCGCGCTGGCAGGTCTCGCTCCCACCGTGGCTTGCCTCGGCGCCGCCGGCTGCGGCGGGGACGCCCCCGCGGCCGCCTACCTGACCACCCCGGGCGGCGGTGACCGATACGCCAAGGGGTCCCTGTCCCTCGGCGAGGTGCACTTGCGCCCCGAGGTGTGCGACGGGGTGCAGGAGAACAAGCCCGACGCGACCCACCTCGACGAGAACGCTCTGGCCTCGTTCCTCCAGCGCCAGGGCTTCCAGACGACGCTGGTACGCGCGCGGGCCGATCTCGTCTATCTCGACGTCACCGGCAATGGCGACGACCACCCGGTGCGCCTGCGCGTCGCCGTCCTCGACGATCCCCGCGCCGCTGCCGCAGACTTGCACGACGCCATTCTCCAGCATCGCGACGGCTCGTGGGGAGTGCACCGCTCGAACCTCGCCGTCCTGGCGCCCATCGGGAGCATCGACCAGATCCTGGAGTTCGCGGGCCGCACCAAGCTCGCGTGCTGGGGTGTGCTGACCGTCGCCGGGAGAGACGACGATTTCGTCATTCCCGGTGGATACATGGAATTCTGAAGGTCGGACCTCGCGGAGGCGGCGCGTCTCCGCCGCCTCCCCGTCTCGACGAGTTACTCCTTGTCGAGCTTGCCCACCAGGCTGAGCGTGAAGAACGCGCCCATGTACTTGAAGTGCGGTCGCACCTTCATGTCGACCTTGTACCAGCCGGCGTTGCCCGGGACGTCCTCGACGGTGATCTGGGCCTTGCGAAGCGGGCGCCGCCCACGAACCGCCGGGCTGACCGCGTCCATATCGGCCACGTACTGGCCGATCCATTTGTTCAGCTCGTTCTCGAGATCGAGGCGCTCCTTCCAGGAGCCGATCTGCTCACGCTGCAGCACCTTGATGTAGTGCGCGATGCGGCAGACGACGAACATGTACGGGAGCTGCGTGCCCAGACGGTAGTTGAGCTCCGCGTCTTTGCCCTCGGCGGACTGCCCGAAGGTCTTCGGCTTCTGACAGCTGTTGGCCGAGAAGAAACAGGCATTGTCGGCGTCCTTGCGGAAGGTGAGGGCGATGAAGCCCTCCTCCGAGAGCTCGAACTCGCGGCGCTCGCTGATCTGCACCTCGGTCGGGCACTTGGTCTGGATCTCCCCCATGGCCTCGTACTGATGGAGCGGGAGATCCTCCACCGTGCCGCCCGCCTGCGGGCCGATGATGTTGGGACACCACCGGAACTTGGCGAAGCTGTCGGCGATGCGCGACGCCATGGCGAAGGTCGCGCTCCCCCACAGGTAGCGGTCGTGGCGGCCGACCACGTCCTCCTCGAAGCTGAAGTTCTTGGCCGGCATGGTCTTGTTTCCGTAAGGGAGCCGCAGGAGGAACCGCGGCATGCAAAGGCCGATGTACCGCGAGTCCTCGGAGGAGCGGAAGGACTGCCACTTGGTGTACTGCGGCCCCTCGAAGATGGCGTGGAGATCGCGCAGGTTGGGCAGCTTGAGGAAGTCCTTGTCGCCGAAGAAGGCCGGACCGCCGGCGGCGAAGAAAGGCGCATGCGCCATGGCGGCGACCGCCGCGCAGTTCTGCAAGAGCTGGATGTCCTGCGGGCCGGGCCCGAACTCGTAGTTCGAGAACATGGCGCCGTAGGGCTTTCCGCCGAAGGTGCCGTACTCCGCGGTGTAGGCGATGCGATAGAGGCCGCTCTTGGTGATCTCCGGCGCATCTTCGAAGTCGGTCATCAAGTCCTGCTTGGAGACGTTGAGGACCTCGACCTTGATGTTCTCGCGGAAGTCGGTGTGGTCGATGAGAAACTTGAGACCGCGCCAGGCCGACTCCAGCTTCTGGAAGTCGGGGTGGTGCAGGATGACGTCGACCTGCTTGGTGATCTTCTCGTCGATCTCGGCGATGAGGGCGTCGGCGAAGGCCTTGTCGACCTTCTCGTTCTGGTGCTTGGGGGACAGGAGCTCCTTCATGAGCGCCTGGATTCCCTTGCGGGTGACGTCGTAGCCCTCGTCGGTCGGCTTGAGCTGCGTCTCGCTCAAGATCTCGTCGAGCAGCGACGCTTCGGTCGTCGTCGTGGCGGCCTCGCCGCCTGCCACCTGTGTCTGGTCAGCCATGTCTCAGCCCTCTCCCTTTGCGATGCCCAGCTCGTTGACCAGCTTCTCCCGCGCCTTGTCGTCCGCAAGGAGCGACGAGATCTTCTTCTTGAACGCCGGGATGTTTCCCAGCGGTCCTTTGAGCGCGGTGATGGCCTGGCGCAATTCGAGGAGCTTCTTCAGCTCGGGCACCTGCTCGGCGACCGAGTCGGGGCCGAAGTCGTTCAGCTTCTTGAACTTCAGGTTGACCGCGAGCTCGGCGCCCTTTTCCCCCGACAGCATATCCGGTACCTGCATGGACACGTTGAGGTTCTGCTCGGCGAGGACCTGCTGGAAGTTGTCCTTGTCGACGTTGATGGGCTTGCGCTCCTCGAGCGGGCGCGGGTCGGCCCGCCCCGTGTAGTCACCGATGAAGAGCATCTTCAGCGGGAGCTCGACCTCCTCCTGTGCGTTGCCCGTCGAGGGCTTGTAGGTGATGTTGACGCGCTCCTGGGGAGCGACTGACCCTTCCTTCGCCATGACATTTCCTCGCTATTCGTTCGGCCCTCGCCGTGGATTTAGGTCGACAACTTCATCGCGGACGCCGGATCCAACCGACACAGTTTGTCGAAAAGGTGCTGCTCCTTGGCCTCGAGGTCCGGCGAGCCCCCCTTGGCGCGTGTCACCTCTCGGGTAGCGGTGAGAAGGTAAGAATAGAGCGTCGCGCAGACCGCGGGCTCCCAAGTTTCCAGGCCAAACCGCTCGACGTCCACCACCAGATGGTCGAGCATCGCCCGCGCAAGCTCGGGCCTGGAGCCGTCGAGCGCCATCTTGCCGACGGCCAGCCGCCCGCGGAACCGCATGCGCGCGTCGGCGGCGCGATCGGCCAGGGCCAGGGCGATGGCCAGCCCATCGGCCAGGCGCCCCTCCCCGGCCATCTTCTTGGCCTCGGCGAGACGCTTGGCGACTTCTTCGTCCTCGGCGCTGGCGGCGGATGATGCGGCGGAGCCTCCGCTGCCGGAGCCCCACTTGCGCGACTCCTCCTCGAGCCAGGTGTGTGTGGCGGCGTCGGCGAAGGGCATCCCGTCGGAGAAGGACAGCGTCGCCACGGCGGGCATGCGCGAGACGAAGTAGATGACCTCGCGCCCCACCGTCTCGCGGGCGGCGAGAAACTGCGGGCCGATGCGATCCATGGCGAGGGCGACGAAGCGGTGCGGATCGAGCCAGAAGAGGTAGTCCGAGGTCATCGCCTCGGCGGTATTGAGGAGGTCGAACCACTTCTGGTTGTCGCGCATCTCCTCCAGCTGTTTTCGCGTGTCCTCCCCCGGCGACGGGATGAAGGTGCGTCCCTCCTCCGCGGGAGGGGCCTCCTCGAGGCTGACCCAGGCGCCCCAGCGCTGCAGCTTGTACGCCCAGGCGCGCGTCGCGTCGGCGGCCCGCAGGGTCGCGGCGCATTCGAGGAGGACGCGTCCACCTGCGCTGGCGGCGTTGGGGACGTCGTCCACGCCGCTGGGGCCGGGCGGAGGCGCGGGTGCGGCTCGTGAGGCGGGCCCCGGCGCAGCGGTCTCCCCCGGGGCCGCGACGACGACGGCGGCAGCCACCGGCACCGGCTCGGGGATGGCCCGCAGCTTGTCGCGCAGGAGCGAACGAAGCTGCCCCGGGCCGGTGTACGCGTCGCCCAGCTTGTCGGCCATGAGCTGGTCGAGATCCTTCAGCACCTCGTCGGCGGCGCGGATGGCGTCGCCGTCGGCCAAGGCGACCTCCCTCGGCAGCAGGTGCTGATGGACCATGTCCGCCATCCAGGCGAATGCGTTCACGCGCGCGCGGGCGCGACGCGCCTCCGGATACATGGTGTCCCAGAAGGAGCGCGCCAGGTGCTCGTAGAGGACCAGGGCTTCCGCGAAGCCGATCCAGGCGTGCGTCTTGACCTTGGCGACGCCCATCCAGGAGACCACGCGGAGGTCCTTGCCCTTCTGCGAAAGCAGCAGGGTCCCCAGATCCTGGATCTTGCTCCACGCCGGCTCGGAGTTGTCCACCGACGACAGCTTGTCGATCTCGGCTTTGATGCTCTCGAAGTCGGTGTCGTACGAGATGTCCCCGCCGGCAGGGTTCGCCCCTACGATAGGCGCCAGGAGCGGCGCCAGCCTCTGGACCACCTCATCGCGGTAAGACACGGGCGGAACAGTAAACGAAGCCGGGGGGCCTACGGAAGGCGCGCCTGGTCCCCCGAACGCGTGACGCGCAGCGGCGGCGCTGGTCGCCTGTCTAGCGGCGGCGAATGCCGTCCGCGTCTTGGATCGTCACGACGGAGTCCGTCGGGGCTTTTGCCCGACGGTCTCCTAGCCCGGATTATTCACGACCTTGTCGAGCATGGCGCGATTCCTCGGCGCTTTCCGGGCATCTCGACGTCGGTCGTGCTCGCAAGACGGCAAGTCTTGCTCCGCGCGCCCAACGCCGATCTGCCCGAAAATCACCTTCGGACTCACGCCATGTCTCCTGCGGTGGTGAATAATCCGGGCTAGGAGACGGTCAGGCGATCGAGGAAGTCTCGCACCCGAGCCTGGGGAGACTGGAGGGCCTCCGCCACGTGGGGGGGAAGCTTGGTGAGGAAGCGGCCTACGTCCACGCTCGCCGGCACCGTCAGGTCGCACAGGTATTCGCTGTTCGCGTCCGGTGACCACAGCTCTCCCAGCGTGCTGGCCGGCGTATCCCCCAGCTGGACGATGGCGCTGCCGGTCTCCCCGTCGAAGCACCAGAAGCAGGTCCTCAGTTCGCCCGGCGAGCGGGCCAGGCGGCGCACGGTGTCGAGCCAGAATGCCGCCGCGGCGATGCCTCCCGGGCCGAGGGGCAGGCGCAGGCCGAGCTTCGTGGCGGGGGCCTCAGCGCCACGGAAAGGCGCCACCGCTTCCCACAGCGTATGCACCGCGCGCGGGACCGACAGCGCCTGATCCATGCCGTAGACCACACTCCAGGCGTGGCCGAGAGGCGTCGACGCCGCCCAGGCCTCGTATTCCTGCGCGCTGCGGTCGGCGTCGCCGAAGTGGGGCAGCGGCACGCGCCGCAGGGCCGCCTGCATGTCGGCGATGCCGGTGACGGCGTCGGCCTCCATGAGCAACGTCGCCGCGCCGTCGAAGAAGTCCCCCAGGGCGATGGGGAGCACGTGAGGCCAGGGCACGGCGGTGCGTGGGAGCGCTGGAGCGTACACGACCAGCGGGTAACGCCGGCCGACCGAGTCGACCGACGGCTTGATGACGCCGACCAGGGCCTCCCGGGCGAGAGACGCTCGCGGGGGACGATAGACGAAGGCGTAGGTGGCGCCCTGGGCGTAGGTGCTCGGCCAGGCGCTACCGCGTTTGGCCTCGGCCAGGGCCAGCCCCTGTTCCACCCATTGCTCCAGGGCTTCTCCCGCAGGGCCGCCCGAGCCCACGCGCAAGAAATCCCCCATGAGTGGGGTCTTGCCGAAGACGGCCACCTGGATCGGCGGTGAATGGGTGCCCGTCGTCGACAACATTCTGCACCCTCAACGGACGCCTGCGGCGACGATGCGCGGGCACTTGTAGTTTCGGAAGACGCGCTCGTGCTTGTTCAGGTACGTCGAGAAGGCGCTGTCGCTCTGCGGGGGACGAATATCCATGCGCACCCAGGCCTTTTGCGAGCGCAGCGTCCAGGTCACCACGATGGTGGGTGCGGCCCCGGGCTTGCCGCCCTCCGTGCCCGGCTCGATGGTGCTGGCGGCGTCGATGAGGTGAAAGAGCCCGAAGTCGCCGGGGCGATCGATCTCCTCGTCGAGCGAGGCGTAACCGCGGATGCGGATGGCCGCCCCGCGGGCCTTGGGCTCCTTGGCCGGCCACTGGGTGTGCAGCCACTCCTCCGGCGTGTTCTTGTAGGTCTTCGAGGCTCCGTCGATGTCGAAGGTCACCTCCGACACGCTCTCACTGACCGAGTGCAGGTTCATGTCGAACTCCACCATCGGAGCTTCCGCGGCGTTGCCGAAGGTGTCGCCGGTGATCACTGCGCCGCGCTCGTAACACTTGAGAAAGTCGGGGGTGTAGTGGATGGAATGCTGGAAGCGCGAGACCGGCGTGAAGTCTTCGCCGTCTCGCTCCAGCGATCCCTGCAGGTAGCTCGTGTAGAAGGTCCAAAGAAGGCCCTTCTCGGGTTTGAAGAACGAGGAAAAATCGGCCAGGGTCGCGTCCTCCGGCGAGTCGGCGAAGGGGTACTTGCCCTCCAGCCTCTCATGCCACTTGGACCAGACGTCGAGCTCCCACTTGCCGCCCGCGGCGCCGGCGACGTCGCTCAGCACCCCGGCAAAGCTGAGGCGAATGGGGTTCATCAGCAGCGGCGAGAGCATGGGACGGGTGAAGCCGCTCTGGCTGGACGAGAGCAGCTCGCTGGTGGAGCGGAACGCTTCCTGGAAGGAAGTCGTGAGGCCCTTGGGATCGGCGGGGACCTTGGAGTCGTTCATGTCGCTCAGCTCGCCGACGATCTTGGCCACGATCGCGTCGATGTAGTGGGAGAGCTGCGTGGGCGCGGGCTTCTCGTCGCCGCTGGTGGGCGGCGGCACGCCGAAGGTGACCATCGGGCGGAAGGCCTCTTCGACCGGAGAGATCCAGCGCTTCTGGGGCGGGGCGCCTCCGTCGGTGCCGAAGATGACCTGGCCCGCTTTGCTGTCCTTGGCGTCCTGGGTGGCCTTGTCGATGAGCGCCTGGGAGGTCTGGTTCGCAGCGCTGGTGGGCGCGACCTCCAGGCGCGTGTTGTCGGCCACCGCGCCGAGGAGCTTGGAGTACGGCCAGGGGGTCTCGCTCAGCGCCTGAAGCTCGTCGAGCGCCTCGGAGTTGCTCTCCGGCTCCCGCACGTCGAGGTCCTTCAGGAAATCCCCCCAGGCGTTGCGGTAGGCGGAGAAATAGTGGTCCCGCAGACCGTCGAGCGTCCGCTGGATGCGCTCGAGGCTCCTCACCTCGGTCTCGCCCAGCACCCATCCGTCGCTGGCCATGCTCTGCGCGCGGTCCTTGTCGAGGCGGTCGCGCACGTACTCTTCCCACCCGGCGCGCGTGTAGGCCCCGCTGACCACCACTTCTGGTTTGGACTTCGAAGTGACGTAGGTCGCGAAGGCCGAGCCGATGAAGATGCTCGACCGCGTGATGGGGGGAACGTTCTCGTTCGGCTCGCGGACCAGCGCGCTGAAATCACGTTCGGCCTCCGAGGTCTGCTTGAGGATCGAGCGCACCCGGGTGACCAGATCCAGGTTGGCGGTCCAGGGCGGGATCTTGCCCTCCTTCACCAGTTCGACGTAGCGACGCACGTGCGGCTTGAGCGCGTTCTTGTCGCTGTCCGCCGTCGAACCGAGAGCCCGCGCCCACGCGTCGGTCAGCGCCTTGGGCTCGCCCTTGTCCTCGGGGTACTGGGGATCGATCTCGATCTTCGACGGTTCGGTCATCTCCAGGTAGGCCTTGAGGCGCCCGAAGTAGAGGCCGTACTGCTCGCTGGTGAGATGGGACGCGCCCGAGAGCGAAAGCATGGAAAGCTCGTGCTCGAGCTGCGCGCGCGTGGGGGTGGCGAAGCCCCGGTCGAGGTTGGCGATGTACACCGTGCGCAGCGGCTCCTCCAGCGACTCGCCGACGTACATGCCCCAGCGGAGCCTCAGCGGCGCGCCTTCCCGGTTCCAGAGCTCGAGCTGGTCGAGCTGCCGACCGAGGTCGTCGAGGCGGTGCACCTTGTCGAGGAAGTTCGGGTTGCCGTCGCTCCAGTTCACCTTCTGGGCGCGCTCGGCCACGTCACGCGAAGCGCTCACCAGCGCCATGTTCTGGGCGAAGGTGTAGGTCGAGGGAGCGATGAGCAGGATGGCCAGGAGAAGCGCGGCGACGGCGAAGGCCACCCGATTGACGAACTGCCGGCGCTGCTCGCTGCGCGTGCGTGCGGCGATGTTCTGGTCCGGGAAGATGACCCGCCGGAAGACGTCGGTGACGAAGTAGCTCTTGGCCTCCGTCGCCGCCTGCTCGGGCACCGCCGGCGCCGGCAGATTGAAGGCGCGCATCATCCCGCCGATCACGCGGTCGATGGGGCGACCTTCCTGCGTGCCGCTGGAGAAGTAGATGCCCCGAAGGATCGGCGGATCCTGGGCGGCGTTGGGCTGGAACAGGGCGCCGATGAAGTCCTGCAGGTTCCGCTTTAGCGCAGCGAACTCCAGGGGGAACTGGTAGATGCGCTGGCGTACCTCCGGCTGCCTCTCGGAGCCCACGCGCTGCAAGGCGCGACCATGCACCCGCTCGACCAGCCCGTCGAACTCCTCGTCGAAGGCCCGGGCCGGGTCGCGCTTGTCGGCGCCCTCCAGCGGCAGCGTCATCCCCCAGATCTGCGCGCGCTCGCTCTTGCGGAGGTCGCCCCAGTACTCCACGAAGCCCGCCACCAGGTCCACCTTGGTGAACATGACGTAGACGGGGACGATCATCTGCAGGCGATTGGTCACCTCGTCGATGCGCGCCCGCAGGCGCTTGGCGAAGGCGTCGATCTGTTCGTCGGTGGCCTCCATCAGGTCGGTCACGCTGATGGCGACGATGACGCCGTTGATCGGTTTGTCCGAGCGGTACCGCTTGAGCAGGTCGACGAAGGAGATCCACTCGTCGTGGTCGTCGGCCTCGGTGGCGTAGCGCCCCGCGGTGTCGAGGAGGATGCCCTCGTTGGTGAACCACCAGTCGCAGTTGCGCGTGCCCCCCACGCCCCGCACGCCGCCGCCACTGCGCGGGTCGAGATAGGGAAAGCCCAGGCCCGAGTGCTTGAGCGCGGTGGTCTTGCCGGCCCCGGGGGGTCCGATGATCATGTACCAGGGGAGGGTGTAGAGCGCGCTGCGGCCGCCGCTGCCGACGCGGCTCTGGCGAAGCGCCTCCAGGCCCCGCTGCATCTGCACCTGCAGGTCGAGGATTTCCGCGCGTCGATCGGGACGGGCGCTGAGCGCCTGCTGCTCGGCCTGTTTGAGGAGCTCCCGCTCGAGAGCGCGCGCCTTCATGGTGGCGCGAAGCCGCCGTGCGACCAGCCAGCCGACCACCATGAGGACGGCGAGGACGGTGAGAAGGATCTTCAGCCAGAGCGGCCACTCGAGGAAGTAGCCGCCCAGCCAGGAGCCGAGGACGATGAAGACTGCGAGGAGCCAGATCCACATGTGCGAGCGCCCCTCAGTGTGTTCCCGGCGACGCTTGCGCGGCGGCGGTAGGAAGGCCTTTGGTCATGTCCGTCGACGCGCTGGACACGCTGCCCGCGAGCACCAGCTTCAGCACGATGAAGACGACGACGGCGAGACCGAAGAAGGCGATGCTGAGACCCACCAGCGGCATCTCGCGGCGCATCAGGCCGCGGAAGGCCTCGCGCGGCTCACCGTGCGGGCTGATGATGTCGGAGTTGCCGAGGCTCGAGCCCAGCCGCGCGCCGAGCTGGTCGATGACCGGCCCCAGCCCCTCCCCGCCGCGCACCGCGTATTGCCCCTGGAAGCCGAGACACAGGCACAGGTAGTAGATCTCCAGGACGTGCGCGCGACTGGGCTGATTCTGCAGCGCGGCCATGTGCTGGAAGAAGCCTTCTCCGGCGGTGTTCTCATTGAAGTAGACCAGCTGCAGCGGCTGCCCCATCCACTGCGAACGGCCGGGCCACGCCGAGCGGAAGATCTGCTCGTCGGTGAACGCGGCGATGGCGTACTTCGCCTCGTTCGCGTCCTCGTCCGGGATGCCCGCCTCGCGGCACTTGCGGGCCATCTGGTCGAAGAGGCTCGAGACGCGCCGCTGCAGAACGTCCGGCGAGGGAAGATCGCGAGCGTTGGACAGCTGGCTCGCGAGGGTCATGGGGTCGGAGCAGGCCCAGTACATCTTTTCGAGGAGGGACGAGGTCATTGCAAGTTCGTCGGATCGACGGCGTAGAGGTGCAAGGTCACCCCCTGCGGGTCGATGGGCTGGTAGATGGCGATGGTGCCGGTCCCGGCGATGTCGTTCCAGTACTCCGGCGTGCGGTTGACCTTGAAGAAGACCACCCCGGGCTTGATGGGCAGCGCCCCCGGCGGCGTGTATTCGAGCTCCATCTTCAGGCCGTTGACGGCGGAATTGAGGATGGCGCCGATCTGACTCCACGAAGCGATCTTGGTGAGCTTGGGCATGCGATCGCGGAGCTGCGCCTCGGCGACCGTCCCCGTGGCGGCGAGAAAGAAGGCGTAGCGAAGCAAGTTCGAGTCGGCGATCTGTCCGAGGAACATCCCGTCCTCGCGCTTGGTCAGCGGGATCTCCACGTACCTCTCGGCCAGCACCGCTTCGAGCAGCTTGTGCGCGCGATCGAACATGGGCTCGAAGACGTCGCCCAGCTCGAGGTAGTTGAACTTGGGAATGGTGGTCGGATCGCCGTCGACGGCGAAGGTGCACAGCTGCCCGATGAGCTGGGCCAGGTGCAGATAGGCCTGCTCGGGGTGGTCGCTGGTCTGATCGACGATGTGCGCGACGGCGGGGATGCTGAGGTTCAGCGCGTTGAGCAGCCAGAACTTCGCCGAGTCACTGGCCTGGAACTCGACCGCGGCGGCCGTCCGCTGCTTGCGCGAGTCGGCCAGCGTCCGCTGCTTGGCGGTGATGGTCGCCAGCAGCTTGCGGAAGCGACTGACCAGATGGCGCGAGGCGCCGATGCGCAGAATGGGAGGAATGAAGGTCTCGCGCAGCGCCGGCACGCCGGTCGACGCGCGGGTGATCTGTGCGATGCGCACGGCGTCGAAGGCGTCCTTGCGCTCGTCACCGAAGAGGAGGCTGAGGTTCGGTCGCGCGTACTGCAGGTTGTGCTCGCCCACGCCGCTGTTCACGTCGAGGACGGAGGCCTGCTCGCGCACGTAGCGCAGCGATCCCCCGCTCTTGCCGTCGAGATCGACGTTGGGCATGTTGTCGCTCTCGTGGGTGAGCGCCACGTACACGTCCAGCGACTTGACCTGCGCAGGGAAGGCCGAGCCGAACGCGCGCGGGGGCACGGGATCGCCCGCTCCTTCGCCGTGCTCGACCGGCGAGCCGTCGGGCAGCACCACGGCCAGGCGATTGAGCTTGAACTGCTCCGCCGCGAGGGCCCGCTCGTCGACCTCGATGTCGAGCACGCCCCACTCGTAAGGGACGGCGGAGCGCAGCCGCTCCGAGATGAGCCACTCGTGGTAGCGATCGAGCTGCTGGAAGTGGTGCTGCGTGACGAACAGCCCCTCCGTCCAGACCAGCTTGCGCGGTTTCACTGCGGCCCCCCAGGCATCGCGGGGGTCGTCGGGGTGGAGGGAGCGGTCGGCGCGGGGGAAGGCGCCGGGACGGGCGGCGGCGACGCTGCGGTGGGCGCGCTGCCTGGCGACACCTGCCCGCTCGGCGGCGAGAAGCGCAGGTAAAGCTGCCGGATCCGCGTGGCGTCGGGATACTCGTCGAGGTGGTCGGCCCCGTCGTCGATCCGCGACTGGTCGATCCAGATGGAGAAATGCGGCTGGAGCTGGGGTCCCCCGGCTTCTTTCTGGCAATCCGGCCCGCTGCACTTGGGATCGGGGAACGTGCAGTCCCCCTTGCCCGGCGCCGGCGGCAGCTCGAACTCGGTCCACCAGGTATGGCCCTTGGGATTGCGAAAGAGCGCCACGCCCACCACGAAAAGCGCCGCCGGGTCGCGCTCGAACTTCACCTCGGTGCGCGTGTCCGGATAGACGGGAAACTCGTCGACCTTGACCAGATCGTCCTGCAGCGTGGTCTTGTCGTCCTTCCAGACTTGCTCGAACGACGCATTGAGGAGGCGCGTATCGGTCTTCAGCTGGTAGAGGCGAAGCTGCACCGGTCGGGGGCTTCCGTCCTCTTCCGGGTTGATCTTCGGCGAGGCGATGATGGTCATCCCGACCACCTGGAGGGTGCACGACTTGGGTGGCTGGACGATGACCGGCTGGGAGCTGGAGCACGCCACGCCCAGGCCTCCCGCGGCGATGGCGGCGGCCAGGGCCAGCGTGACCAGGAGCGTGGCGCCTGCGCGAACCATCATCCCGCTCCTCCCTCGGTGCAGACGATGTCGCCGTCGGGCGCCAGGGAAAGCCGCATGTCGGAAAGCGGGTCGCCCGCCGCGATGCGCCGGAGGATCTCCGACGAGACCAGCGGCAGGATGGTGCCACGAAGGATATGGTCGATGTTACGGGCCCCGCTCTCCACCTCGCGACAGCGGTCGGCGATGGCCTCGTAGACGTTGGCGTCGACGGCCAGGTGGATGCCGTGCGCTTCCTTGGCGCGCTTGCACACGGCGCCGAGCTTCATGCGCACGATCTCCAGCAAGGCCTCGGTGCCGATGGGATAGAAGGGCACCACCGTCATGCGCGCCAGGAGCGCCGGCTTGAAGTGGGCCGAGAGGGTGGGCTTGACCAGCGAGATGACGTCCTCGATGGGAGGGGGCGGGCTGCCGGGCATCGCCGCGCTGGTGATGAGGTCCGTGGCCAGGTTGCTGGTGAGGATGATGACCGTGTTCTTGAAGTCGATGACCCGCCCTTCGCCGTCGGCGAGCATGCCCTTGTCGAATACCTGGTAAAAGATGTTGAGCACCTCCTTGTCGGCTTTCTCGCACTCGTCGAGGAGGACGACGGAGTAAGGGCGCTGGCGGACCGCCTCGGTGAGCACGCCGCCCTCCCCGAAGCCCACGTAGCCGGGCGGCGATCCGATGAGGCGCGACACGGTGTGCCGCTCCTGGAACTCGCTCATGTTGATGGTGACGATGAAGCGCTCCCCGCCGAAGAGGAGCTCGGCCAGACCGAGCGCCGTCTCCGTCTTTCCCACGCCGCTGGGACCGACCAGCAGGAACACACCGAGCGGCTGGGAGGGCGGCTTGAGGCCGGAGCGCGCCGCGCGGAGCTCGCGGGCGATGGCGGAGAGGCCTCCGTCCTGACCGCGGACGCGCCCGCGCATGCGGTCCTCCAGGTGAAGGATGGCCTCGACGTCGTCCTTGACCATCTTGCCGACCGGGATGCCCGTCCAGTCGCAGATGATCGCCGCCACCAGCGCTTCGTCGACGTCGGCGTGCACCAGCAGCTCTTCGGGCTTGATGGCCTTGAGCTTGTCGAGCTCCGCGCGGAGCTGCGGGCGCTTTCCCTCCGCGCCGCCGGCGAGCTCCTTGCGGAGGGCGTCGATGCCGTCGACGATGGCGCGCTGCTCGGCGGCGCGCCGGTCGAGCACCCCCAGCTGCGCCTTCAGCTCGTCCCGGCGGATCAGGGCGGCGGCCTTGGCGTCGTCGTTGGCGGAGATGCCCGCCGCGAAGTCGCGCTCGTAGGCTTGCAGCTCGCGCTCCACGCCGGCCAGCGCCGCCCGGGTGTCGTCGATGACCGCCGGGCGCGCGGCGCGCACGATCTTCGCGCGCGCGGCGGCCGTGTCCAGGAGATCGACCGCCTTGTCGGGGAGCTGCCTCCCGCTGATGTACCGGCTGGACAGGGTGACCGCCGCCCGCACCGCCTCGTCCTGGATGACCACGCCGTGGGCCTCTTCGAAGCGCCGCGCCAGCCCTCGGATCATCAAGGTGGCGACCTCGATGGACGGCTCCTCCACCTTCACCGGCTGGAAGCGCCGCTCGAGGGCTGCGTCCTTCTCGAAGTATTTCTTGTATTCCGCCCAGGTGGTGGCCGCGATGGTGCGGAGCTCTCCACGCGCCAGCGCCGGTTTAAGGAGGTTCGCCGCGTCGCCGCCGCCCTGAGCGCCGCCCGCGCCGATGAGGGTATGCGCCTCGTCGATGAAGAGGACGATGGGCTTGGGCGACGCCTTCACCTCGGTGATGACGCCCTTGAGGCGGTTCTCGAACTCGCCCTTCACGCCAGCGCCAGCCTGGAGAGCACCCATGTCCAGCGTGAGCACGTGCACGTTCTTCAGCTGCTCGGGGACGTTGCCCTCGGCGATGGCCAGCGCCAGCCCCTCGACCAGCGCCGTCTTGCCGACGCCGGCCTCCCCCACGATGATGGGGTTGTTCTTCCGGCGCCGCACCAGGATATC
>Ga0302325_10005373_pt1 | contig 29156 bp, 27 predicted proteins | sample Palsa_T0_2_FD_201948 | JGI IMG/M metagenome (GOLD analysis project Ga0302325, IMG submission 201948) | Peat permafrost microbial communities from Stordalen Mire near Abisko, Sweden - Palsa_T0_2 | ecosystem: Environmental > Terrestrial > Soil > Palsa > Peat permafrost | place: Sweden: Abisko...
GCCTGCGGATACTGCGCGCTCTTGAAGGCCTGCACGCCTTTATTCAACTGGTCGCGCGCCTTCAACTTTTCGCAACTGGTGGCGAACACCGTCATCGCGGCGATCGCCAGCGCCACCACGGTTTTGCGTTTCATTAGCTCCCGGCCTCCATTTGCGGTGTCATGAGCCCCACCTTGTCGATCCCGGCGCCATGCGCGATATCGATGGCCTTGGCCACATACTGGAATTCCAGGTCGGGATCGCCCTTAACGAACACCACGCGCTCGGCGCGCGTCTTGAAGATTTCTTCCAAGCGTGGACCCAGGTTGGCCTCCGTCGTAGGCTCGTTGTTGATCATGTAGGTTTTGTCCTTATTGACCACGATCACCACGGTGCGCGTATCCGACGCCGGCGGCGTGCCCGGCGGGGGCGGTTGCGGAACCAAGGCCTCCAGCCCTTTCGGCGTCAGCGGCGTAATCACCATGAAAATAATAATCAACACCAGCAGCACGTCGATCATGGGGGTCATATTGATGCTGGATATCGCGCCGCCCTTGCCCCCTAATGCCATCGCCATATGAATTACTCCTTTCGGTTCCGATTAAGAAAATCCGTCTACTGGCCGGCGGGCGCGGCCGGCTTAGCCTTTTGTTGCAACTGCTCGGTGAGCAACCCGAGCTGATCGACGCCCGCGGCGCGCAGGTTGTTCACTACGTCCACCACCTTCTCATACCGCGCGCGCGAGTCCGCCCTGACGTAGCACATCTTGTCCAACCGGTTGGTCAACATGTCTTTGACTTTGCCGGGAAGCTGATCGGCCGGCATTTGGGTGGTATTGAGGTAGGTCTGGCCATCGCGCGTGACCGCTATAATGATGGCATCGCTCTTATCGGCGGCTTGCATGGGCACGGGATTTACGGTCTTGACCATATCCACGCTGATGCCCTTCGACAACATGGGCGTGATCACCATGAAGATGATGAGCAGCACCAGCATCACGTCCACCATGGGCGTGACGTTGATGTCGGCCACCGGCGGCGGGGATTGATGCTTAAGAATTACCGACATTGTATAGCCTCCAGTCCAGGCTGGTTCTGGGGTGTCCCGGAGAGAGCCGGAACACCCTATTCAACTCGCCTTCAAAGCCGACAGGCTGAAGCCTGTCCTACCGTTTCGCGTTCGCGGCGGCCCGCTGCGACCGCTTCAGGAAGTAGTCGATCAGCTCGGAGCTGGAGTTGCCCATCTCCACGTCGAAGGCTTCAATCTTGCCCGTGAAGTAGTTGAACATCCAGACCGCGGGGATAGCCACGAAAAGCCCGATAGCCGTGGTCACCAGGGCCTCGGAAATACCGCCCGCCACGGCTCCCAGACCGGTGGACTTCTCGGTCGAAATTCCCTTGAACGCGTTGATGATGCCTACCACCGTTCCGAACAGTCCCACAAACGGGGCCGTCGAACCGATGGTCGCGAGACCGCTGATGCCGCGCTTCAGCTCCGCATGCACGATGGCTTCGGCGCGCTCCAGAGCGCGTTGCGAGGCCTCAATGTCGTCGCCGGAGATTTCAGAACTCATCTGGTGAGCCTGAAACTCCTGCAATCCGGCCACCACCACTTTGGCCAAGTGACTCTTCTTGTACCGGTCGGCGATCTTGATCGCTTCGTCCAACTTGCCTTCCTTCAAAGCGCCCGCGACGGCCGGCGCGAATGCGCGCGACTGTTTGCGCGCCGCGCTATATGCCAGCAAACGGTCGATCATGACGCCGATCGACCAAGCCGACATGAGGAACAGAAGGATCACCACCATTTTGGCGGGAACGCCCATCTGTGCCCACAAAGAGCGCGGGTCCCATCCGATGGGGCTCGCCTCTTGTAGTAATAAAAACGCCCAAACCTGCGTTTGCAAAAGCATTGTCCTGTTCTCCTGCGAGTTGAATTAGTTTAACGCTACTACTGGCTCAACGTGAAATTCACATCGATCTGTGTTACCACTTCCACCGCCTCCCCGTTGAGGAGAGTCGGCTGATAGACCCACTGTTTCACCGCTTCGAGAGCTGCCGGGATCAGCAGAGGATGTCCGCTGGCGACCGTCAGATTCTGAATGGTACCATCTTTGCCGATGATGGCGTTCAATTTTACGACGCCGGAAATACGCGCCTGCTTGGCCAGCGGCGGATAGATCGGCTTGGGCTGGCGGATCAGCTTTGCCTGCTGCACGTTGCCACCCACGCGGATGCGCGATGGGGTCACCGGTTTCGGAGCGGCGGGAGGCGGCGGAGGGGGAGGCGCGGCGGTCGGAACCGAACCGATGATGCCGCCAATGACGCCGCCAGCCGTGCCGCCCGGAACGCCACCGGGAACGCCGCCGACCACGCCGCCCGAAGATGGCGGCGGCAGCTCTTCCTCTTTAATCATGGCGATGTCCTTGGGGACCGCTTTGGGCTGCATCAAGTGTCCGGCGTCGAACTGGCGCGGAATGATTTTGACGACTTTGGGAGCGGCGGCCGGAGGCGGAGGCGGCGGAGGCGGAGGCGGCGGCGCCACCAGGAAACTGCTCAACTGGTTCTTGGGCAGCGCGTCGAAATAAATCATCGGGATCAGGATCGCGATCACGATCACCAGTATCTGGGCGATGAAAGATAACAGCACGGTCCAGGGTTTGCGGGTCTTGCCCCCGTCCACGAATGTTTGCTCAAACATAAAAACCTCCAAACGCCGCTATTTCACGGCTTTGCTCGAACTCTTTCTGGCTGCCAGCGGCGGCTTGGCGGCCGCCACCGGAACCGGCGCCGTCCTCTTCCGGCTGTCCGCCCAATTGTGCCAGAACAGCACGATCGGGCTGGCCACGAAAACGGAAGAGTACGTACCGATAATAATACCTACCACCAATGCAAAGGAAAAGCCATGCAAGACCGGCCCGCCGAACAGGAAAAGCGCGACCACGGTCAAGAACGTCAGACCGGAGGTCATGACGGTCCTGCTCAGCGTTTGGTTGACGCTCTTGTTGATCAGCGATTCCAGCGGTTCGCGGCGCAGCAGTTTTATGTTCTCGCGGATGCGGTCGAAGATGACGATCGTATCGTTCATGGAATACCCGACCAGCGTTAACAAAGCCGCGATCACCGTGAGCGTGATCTCCTTGTTGAACAGGGAGAAAAGCCCGATCGTGATGATCGTGTCGTGGAGGCAGGCAATCACCGCCGCCACGCCGTAAATCCATTCGAAGCGAAACGCTATATATACCAACATTCCACCCAGCGCGTAAAGGGTGGCCAGAACCGCCTTGGTCCGCAACTCGGTGCCCACCTTGGGCCCCACCATCTGCACCTGCAAAATCTTGAACGGCGCCAGGGAGCATTGCTGTTTGAGAACATTGATAATAGCAGAGTTTACGCCGGGCACAACCTTGAGTTGGTCGAAATTGGAGATCAGGCCGGAGCGTGGCGGCGTATCCCGAAAAGTGCGTAGATCGGAGGTCAGAGTCTGGAGTTGCTGGTCGGAAAGTTGCACGCCCGCCTGCTGCAGCGGCACCGTGATGCGGTCGGCGATTTCGCCGGCGCCGGCGTTGTTGAAGTCCAGCTTGCCGCTCTGCGCATCGCCGAAAGTGGCCTCCAGCGTGTCCTGCATGCCTTTGCGGGCCGCGTTCATCTGCTGCTCGCCCATGCGCTCGGTCCCGATCACGAGCTCATCTTTGGATGCGATATCGGTCAGCGGCTGCACGCTGACCTCGCCGCTGATCTTGTTGGAGAGTGCGGCCCGGATCTTGTCCTCGGGGGGCGCGCCGTTCCACTTGACGGTCATCTGCGTGCCTTCTTTGAAGTCGATGCCGTAGCGCAGGCCGCCGTGGAGAATCATGCTGCCGATCCCCGCCGCGGAAAGCACCAGCGAGGCGCCGATGAACGGCCACTTGTAGTGGAGGAAGTCGAAATTGGTGTTCTTAAAGATTTGCATCGGAATTACGCCATACCGGTGCTTAACATGATTTGGACACCGGATTTTTCAAAATTGTTCCCACTCAGTCAACTACCTCTCTTTGGAGGGCGGGCAATCCTGCCCGCAGCCGGCTTTCAGCCGGCTCCGGCCGCCTAAAAAGGCGGCTGCGGCCAAGATTGGCCGCCCTCCAAGATTACTCTATATGCTCAACTCCGCCAGTTGCCGGTGGCCGGACAACTCATAGTCGAAGATCGTCTTCGAAACAAACACGGCCGTGAAGACGTTCGCGATCAGGCCAATGGTCAAAGTTACCGCGAAGCCCCGCACCGGCCCTTCTCCGAAAATAAACAGGAAGGCGCAGGAAACCACGGTGGTCACGTGTGTGTCGACAATGGTCCACCAAGCTTTCGAAAAGCCCGCATCCACAGCCGACACGATGGCCTTCCCCGCCCGCAATTCTTCGCGGATACGCTCGAAGATGAGTACGTTGCTGTCCACCGCCATACCGATAGTCAGGATCACACCGGCGATGCCGGGCAACGTAAGAACGGCCTTGAAGTACGACAGCGCCGCCATCAGAATCACGGTATTCAGGACCAACGCCAGCACCGCATTCACGCCGCTACGCTTGTAATAGACCAGCATCACCACGATCACCGCAAAAAGCCCGGCCAGGCCGGCCACGATGCCCGCGTGGATGGAATCGGCGCCCAGCGAGGGACCCACGGAGTTCTCATATTGGATCTGGATGGTGGCCGGCAGCGCGCCCGCGCGCAGCACCAGCGCCAGGTCGGAGGACTCCTGTTCGGTCCCGATGTTCTCAATCTGGCCGCTGTCCTCGATGCGCCCCTTGATGACTGCCACGCTGTAGATCTGGTTGTCCATCACCACCGCCAGATAGTTTCCAATATTGGCCTCCGTGAACTTGCCGAACCGCTTGCCGGCATCCGGGCTGAGAGTGAACTGCGTGTCCCACTTGCGCATGTCGTCCTGCCCAGCCCGCGCGTTGCGCAGATCGGTGCCGCGAATCACGGGCGACTTTGAAAGCAGATACCATTCTTCGCGCCCGTCGGGGGTCGGCCGCTGCTTAACCAGCTTCGTACCCAGCGGCAGGATGCCGCCTTTGTCCGCCAGGCCCGCCTCGCGGCTCGCGTATGGATGCTCGCCCTTCACCGCGTCGATTTCCAGTTGCGCGGTGGTCTGCATGATTTCCTTCACCCGCGCCGGATCGTCCACGCCGGGAAGCTCCACCAGGATTTCGTAATCGGTGCCCGCCTGGCCATACTGCTGGACGGTGGGCTCCGTCAGGCCAAGTTGGTTGATGCGGTTGCTAATCGTCTGCAGGGAACGCTCCACGGTGTCGCGCTTCAGCGCCACCAGTTCGGAGGGCCGCATGTTCAGACGGTAATCGGTGGAGTTGACGGGAGTCAGGGTCCACTGGCCGAAAAACTCCGCGATCATGCTCCGGAAGGCGGTGGTCTTTTTCTCCGGAACGCCTTTCACGTCGATCTCGATCTTGTCGGCGTCCTCCACCGTAGCCGGGTCGTTGCGGTCGATGCTGGTGTAATCGATGCCCTGCTTGCGCATGTTTTCTTTCATACGCTCGATGGCCCCATCGGCCTCCGTCTTGATGGCGTCCTGGACGTGGACTTGCAAGACCAGGTGGCTGCCGCCCTTAAGGTCCAGCCCCAGCCGGATGTTGTGGCTCAGATTCTCCTTCAACGCCGCGCCCGATTTGGGAAAGCCGATAATGCCAAACACGCAAACCAGGATTGTCGCCACGATCACTACGGTCCTGCCCGTCACATTTTTTCGCATGAGGATTTTGTCCCGCTAAGTAAACGCTATGTAAAATATTGTCCGCTGTTTATTTCTTGCCTTCGCCCGTCACCAGGTTGGAAACCGCGCTGCGGGCCACCTGGAGCTTGATATTGTCGGGCTTCACTCGCAGCACCAGCGTATCGTCTTCGCCGATTGAAATGATCGTCCCGACGATGCCGCCGCTGGTGAGCACAGTCTGCCCATTCTGCAGCGAACTCAACATCTTCTGCTGATTCTTCTTCTGGCGCTGCATCGGAAGGAATAGGAGAAAGTAGAAGATTCCGAAGATCAGGAGGATAGGGAGAAAGCCCAGCAGGGAACTGCCCGAGGGCAACGATTGGAGAATTAGATTTAGGACCACGTTGGCAAACTACTCGTTTTCAACCGGCGCGGAGCGTACGGTTCGCAAATATTCAGGATATCTACCCGATAGTATAGCGTGCCTGATCCCACGCATGATGTCAAGGTAGCGCTTGATGTTGTGGAGCGTCGCTAGCGCGGCGTACAGGATCTCTCCAGCCTGAAAGAGATGGCGGAGATAGGCTCGGGAGAAACTCGTGCAAGTATAGCACCCACAATGCGGATCGAGCGGCCCGGCGTCGTCCCGGTAGCGCGCCTGCTTGATGCGTACGGCGCCCTGGGAGGTGAACAGGCAGCCGTTGCGGGCGTTGCGGGAAGGCAGCACGCAATCCATCATGTCCACGCCGCGGGCCACGTATTCGGGCAGCTCTTCCGGCATGCCCACCCCCATGGCGTAGCGCGGCCGCGCGCGCGGCAGCAGGGCCTCGGCGATCTCCACCATTTCCAGGCTCAAGGGGCGCGGCTCGCCCACCGAGAGTCCCCCGATGGCGTAGCCGTCCGTTTCCAGTTCCACCAACTGGCTGGCGCATTCGCGCCGCAGATCCGCGAATATGGATCCCTGCACGATGGGAAACAAAGCGTGGCGGGTGGGTAGTTCGGCGCGGCGCTTCTCAAAATGCGCGTGGGCGGTGCGCGCCCAGACGACCGTGCGCTGCATTGCGGCGCGCGCGTACTCGTGGCTGACGGGATACGCGGGGCATTCGTCCAGCGCCATCAGGATGTCGCTGCCGAATGCCAATTGCGTTTCCACGGTGGATTCGGGCGTGAACTTGTGGGTGTCGCCGTTGAGGTGGGATTGAAAGATCACGCCATCTTCGTCGATCTTGCGCAGTCCGCTGAGGCTGAAGACCTGGAATCCGCCGGAATCGGTCAGGATAGCGCGCGGCCACGACATGAAACGGTGCAGCCCGCCCATGGCGCGGATGAGGTCCGGTCCGGGCCGCACATAAAGGTGGTAGGTGTTCGCCAGCAGGATACGGACGTCCAAGTCGCCGGCCAGCTCGCGCGGTGCAAGTCCTTTCACCGTGGCTTGTGTGCCGACCGGCATGAACACGGGGGTTTCGACGATACCGTGGGGGGTGTACAGCAGGCCGGCCCGCGCGCGCGTGACCGGGCATTCGGCCTGAATTTCGAAGGGAAATTTACTTGCGGACAATCTGTTCCAGCCGGTTCACGCGATGGTCGAGCTCGGCGAACTTCGAGAGAAGTTCGCTCTGATTCTTCTCCATCTCGGCTCGAATGGCACGAAATTCGGCCTGCATCAGGTCTTTCAGCTCGCAACGCAAAGTGTTCATGTCGGCCCGCACTTCGCCAATCCGAGCGTTCAGATTGACATTTTGGACGATATAGCCGGCCAAGACGATGATCAGGCTCAACATCGGACCCACCGCGATAGTGACGAACAGTTGCTCGTTCATATACCGGCTGCATCTAGTCTACAGGATTCCAGGATACATTGCCTCGGCCGCCGATTGCCAATATTGCCCCAATTGCCTGGCGGCGTGGTCTGAGTGCTCTTTCGCACAATGGTACTGCGATTGCTGGGGCTGTAGGAGAGGTTCGAACGAAACATATGAAAACCGGAGTATTGCTTTTTGCGGCCTTGGCCACATTGTGCGCGCAGGCGCCCAACCCGACCCAGCAGCCCGCCCTGACACCGGCCGAGACCGGCCAGCCCATGCCCATTTTCCGCGTCACCGTGGTTTCCCGCACTATTTCTGCGATCAATTACCACCATCGCAGCGGCACGACGCAAATCGGTTTTCGCGGAACGGAATTGCTGCCGGCGGCACGCGGCGAAGCCAGAGTGGATAGCCAGATGGGATCCACGAAAATAGACGTCCACGTGAACCGCCTTACCCCCGCCAACCAGTTCGGTCCCGAGTATCTTACTTATGTTCTGTGGGCCATCACGCCGGAAGGACGCGCCCAAAATTTGGGTGAACTCGCGCTGAGCGGCGATCACAGCAGCCTGCTGGCAACCAGCTCGCTGCAGGTGTTCGGACTCTTGGTAACGGCCGAACCGTACTTCGCCGTGACGCAGCCGAGCGACGTGGTCGTGATGGAGAATTTCGTGCGTAACGATACCAGCGGCACGATCGAGCACGTAGATGCCAAATACGAATTGCTGCAGCGCGGGCAGTACGTGCTGAACCGTTCCGCGTATCAGCCGGTAAAGATTAAGCCCAAGGGACCGCTGCAACTGGCCGAGGCTGAAAACGCCGTGGAGATCGCCAGGTTGGCGGGCGCGGACAAATATGCCGCCGATACGTTCCAGAAAGCCACCCAGGCGCTGCAGAACGCCGAGGCCTTCATGAGCAACCACGGCGGCAAACCCGTGGAGACGAACGCCCGCGAAGCGGCGCAGATGGCGGAGGATGCGCGCATCATTACTTACAAGAAGATCGAAGAAGAACAACTGGCAAATGAGCGCCGTATAAAGGAAGAGCAATTGGCGCAACAACGCGCGGTCGCCGAGCAGGCTCAAGCGGCTGCGCAAGCTTCCGATGCGCAACGCGCCGCCGCCGAGCAGGCTCAAGCCGCCGCGCAGGCCGCGCAACGCGATGCGCAAGCCGCATCCGCCCAGGCATCCCAGGATAAGGCAGCCGCGGATGCCGCGCGCGCTGCCGCGGATGCCGCCCGCGCCGCCGCGGTGCAGCAACAGCAACAGGCTGAAGCGGAGGCTGATCGCGCCCGGCAAGCCGCCGCGCAAGCGGATGCCCAGCGCCAGCAGGCCGAAACCGAGAAAAACCAAATTCGGGAACGCCTCAGGCTACAGTTGAACGCCATCCTGGAGACGCGCGAGACGGCCCGAGGCTTGATCGTGAACATCAACGACGTGCTGTTCGATTTCAACAAGTACACGTTGAAGCCGGGCGCGCGGGAGAAGATGGCCAAAGTATCCGGGATTCTCCTGGCGTATCCCGGACTGAAGCTGCAACTCGAAGGCCATACCGATAGTGTGGGCGGCGACGACTACAACTTGAAGCTGTCGCAGAATCGCGCGGACGCCGTGCGCGATTTCCTGACGCAGCAGGGAGTGGCGGCCGCAAACATTGCATCGGTCGGGCTGGGTAAGTCCGATCCGGTGGCATCCAACGACAACGCCGCCGGAAGGCAGCAGAATCGCCGCGTGGAACTGGTGGTGTCGGGTGAAGGCATCGGGATAAAGGCGGTCGAGACCGGCGCCCAGTAGCACAAACGAACATCACCACCTCCCGGCTGGCAGCGCACGCGAGCGATGTACCCGCATGCGTTGCCTCCTGTGGTATGCTCTACCTCATGTTGAGATTGCTGCCAATCGTACTACTGGCTGGCTTGGCGTGCGCGCCGCTGCTGGCCCACGATATCTCCGGCAACTGGGAATTCAGCGTGGACACCGCCGCGGGCAGCGGCAGTCCATCGTTCGTCTTCAAGCAGGATGGGGAGAAACTCACGGGCACATACACCGGGCTGTTCGGCAAAGCCGACCTGAACGGCACGGTGAAAGGGGACCAGATCGATTTCAAATTCGACTTCTCGTACTCCGGGCAAACCGGCGTGGCGCACTATACCGGCACCATTGAGGACGGGAAGAAGATGAAAGGGAAAGTCGAAATTGGCGATATGGGCGAGGGAACGTGGACGGGCACTAAACAGTAGCTGCCGCTTCTATAACAGCCGGAAATTCACTTCAACGGTCGCGGCCACGGTGACCGGCTTGCCATCCTTATAGCCGGGGCGGAACTTCCACTTTTCCACGGCCTCAATGGCCTTCTCATCCAGGCCGAGTCCCAGGCTGCGCATCACCTTCAGGTTCTTCGGTTTGCCGTTGGCGTCCACTTCCACGTACAACACCACGGTGCCCTGATACTTGGCCTTGCGAGCTTCTTCGGAGTACTCCGGTTCGGGCCTGTAGAGCGGAACGGGGGCCGTGACGCCGCCGCCCACGCGGAAAACGCCACCGCCAAAACCGCCGCCTTCGCCAGGACCGTATCCGCCGCCCTTACCGGGGCCGACGCCGCCACCGGAACCCGACCCGATACCGCCGCCCGAACCAGGACCGTTCGAGGGCGGACCAATCTTGGCGAGCGGATCGCCATATTGGGCCATATTCACATTCGGCAGGTTCACATCCGGCGGCGCGATGATCGTAGGCTCCATCGGGAGCTTTGGATTCAGATTATTGAACACCTGCACGGGAGGCGTAAACTGGCGCGGCGAAATCTTGGGGAGCCTGCCCTTGGCGGCTGGCAGCGGAGAACGATCGCCACCGCCGCCGCCGCCGCCCGATGGCTTTTGCGGTCCGGCCTTGGGCTTATATTCATCCAGATCCACGGGCATGATAATGGAAGTCACGTCCTTGGCAGCCTGCTGAACGGCTTTACTCGACGCCAACGTGAACAGCAGCACGATGACGGTTACATGGATCGCCAGGGAGTAGGCGCCGGACTGCTTTTTCCGTCCATAGAGGCCCCAGATGTCTTTGACCGCGAGCGGCTTGGAAGTAACCTGAAGAGGCGGGAGCGGCGTGGGGTGAATGAGTTCCCGGAGGCTTTCAAACAGCGATTTGAACCAGGGCGTCTCCACTTCCGGCGCCAGCAACCGGTCCAGGTGCTCGTTTGGATCGTAGTTCCGTGCGTTTTGGTCTTCCGGTAACGGGGTGCTCCCCATGTTCTCAGACATCGTGTCCCCAGGCGCCTCCGATGGCGTCGGAGGGCCGCTCACAGCCTTCGACGCTACGGCCAGCCGCTTAGTTACAGGTTTTGGAAACCCGTAACATAGGCCTGCACTTTGGATTTTACCACATCCTCCCGATTCACATAAATGCACGACCGCGACCGGTCCGCCGGCAGCCCAGCGGGGCGCTATCAGCCCGGCTATAATCCTGCTTCAAGGCCGCGTCCTGGAAATCTCGGGGGATCTCGCCGCGGAAAAGGGATTCCGCTGCGGGAACCGGTGTTGGCCGCGCTTGCGATGCGGTTTGGGGTTGCGTAGTAGTTGAGCGTGCTAACGGACGAGGATAAGTCTAGCGCACCAGAAACTTCCACGCCAGAACCACAAGAACAGCGGCAATGCCGATCAGGGAACCGACGGTCCGTGCTCGATTTGCCTTTTGCTGTTCAAGCATGAGCCAAGTATTGCACAGCACGGCTAAAGAACCCAAACCCCTTCAGGGGCGAAGCAGGGCCACGGCCCGGTGAACGCGATGTCGCGAAGACTCAGGTAGCTGCCTCGGCACCGTCCTGTGGGGCAGACGATCGGTTTTTGTCGTCTGCCAGCCGCGGAGCCGCACCTGAGGCAGGCAGGCCACAGAAAACGATGGCCTGCCCCACGAAGCAGCTCTGACGATCGCCTGAGTGAAGCACATACCTATCATCGCGAATTAGCGGAAATGACTGCATCTGTGACTGTGATCCCGGCACTCCCATAAATATGGGACAATGGCGGTTGATGAAGACGACCCTGGAAATTCCGGACGGCCTTTTCAAGCGGGCCAAGTCCGCTGCGGTCGAACAAGGGATTCCGCTCCGGGAACTAATGTCTCAGGCGCTTGCGGAAGCGCTAAACGCCCGGGGATGCCGGGACAAGCCATGGTTGAAGACATTCGGCAAGCTGCGGGGTCTGCGCAAGGGGACGGCGCGCATCAACCGGATTATCGAGGACGAATTCGGCCGGATTGAGCCTGAGGATTGGCAGTGATCCTGGATACAAACGGGCTGTCGGCCATGGCGGACGGCGAAGTGAAACTGGAGCCCCTTCTTCAAGGGGCGGCTGAAATCGCGATCCCGGTAATCGTGTTGGGCGAATACAAATATGGCATCCGGCAGTCGCGCAACCGGACGCGATATGAACAATGGCTAGCCGAAGCGATCGCGAGTTGCCGCGTACTGGTAGTGGACCGCGATACGGCTGGACTGTACGCCGAGGTCCGCGGCGAACTCAAGCGCAGCGGGCGCCCTATACCTGGCAATGACCTCTGGATTGCGGCTTTGGCGCGGCAGCACGCACTGCCGGTACTCAGCCGCGACCAGCACTTCGATTTTGTTCCGGGGCTGAAGCGGGTCGGCTGGTAGGAGACTGCTTTACCGCGTCATCAACTTAGCCATAACTCGGCTCAAGGGCGCGTCGGACGGGGGCATCGAGCCGCAAGCCCTGGCCCCCGCTGTCCAGAGTTGCTCGGCCAGCGACGTGTTGTTCTCGATCCCGTCGCTGTAAGATGGCGGACGCCGGCCCTTTATCAACAATCTTCGCGCGCCCTCCATCTGTGCCTTCAGAGTGGCCGGCAGGGCCGCCGGGGGGCAGCGATCCAGCACATCGAGAACTGCGCCCAGCACCGCTTGGCTCCGCTGGAATCGATCCCGTTCGCTCAGTCCGCGCCGCGAAGGGTCGAGCGCCAGGATCTGTGTCGCCGCATCCAGCCGCTTCTCGACCGCCGTGTTGTTAGGGTTCAATGGCAGCGCGGCGCCGAGCGCATCGTGCGCCGCGGCATAATCGGCCAGTGCATACTCCGCTTCGCCCAGACCCGCCCAGGCTTGCTCATCCTGCGAATCGCGCACGGTCAAATCCCGGAACAGGTTGGCCGCTTCTTTCGGGAGCCCGTACTCCAGCGCCAGCGGAGCAGCCTGGCTCTCAACCGCAATGTCGCTGGGCAGGACCGTCAGCATCGAGAGCAGCTCCGCTTGGGCCCGCAGCCGCCGGCCGGCTTTGCCCAACGCCTGGATCAGCTCGATGCGCGCTTGAATGCGGCGCGCGGCGGCATTGGCGGACCATGCGCCATAGATCGCGTGGTGATAGTAGCCTAGCGCCTCATCGATGCGCCCTGCCTGCACGTCCACCCGCGCCATCCCCAGATTCGCCTCGCCATTGGTGGGATCGCTGCGCAATAAGTCCTTCAGATAAATGGTGGCCTCATCCGGGTGGCCCGCCTTCACCAGGGCCTGCGCTAGCGCCAGCCGGTTCTGACTGCTGTGCGATATCGACAGAGCATCTCGGTATTGTCCTATGGCTTCGTCGTAAAGATTCTTCTGCAAGAATTGATTGCCCAACTCGTAGAGATGCTGCGCCCTGCCGGCGCGCTCCGCGCGGGAATAGTAGCTCAGAAGACCGCCCACCGCGGCGAGCACAATCAGCACGGCCAGCACGCCCGCCAGCAGCGCCACCGGCCTGCCCTCCGGCAGCGCGGGCTGGGCTTCATGCTCCACATTTCCCATGGCATATGCCGCCAAGATGTCCTGCATGGAAATCGTGCCTTTCAACTCGCGGATGTTCGTGCGGCTGACCACCGGCAGGACCTTCAGACCAGTCTCCGCCAGACGCCGCATCGCGAAATCCAGGGAGTGGTCCGCGTGCAGATGCGGAAACTCCTGCGCGCTGAGTCTGTCCGGATGCGGCGCGGGAATCAGTTGGCCCAGCGTTCGCTCCGCCTGGCCTTCCTCCATCGCCAGGTCCAGTTGCTCAATCCGCAACGTGCCGCATAGCCCGCCTTGATCTACTACCGGCCAGGCGCCGGTCTCCCGGTGCACCACGGCCGCGGCCTCGCTGACGCGCAGGGTCGCCGGCAGTGACTCCGGCGTTTGGCGGAATGCCTGCCCCACCATCAGCAACGCCTCGCGGGCCTTAGCGCCGGAAGGCAGGTGGATGCCATCCTGATGCAACAGCGCTTCGTAAATCGACTCTTCCTGCAGACGGCTGGAAATGAAATAGCTGATCAGATTCGAGATCATCAGCGGCACGATGATGGAGTAGTCGCGCGTGGTCTCGAAAATCATGATCACGGAGGTCATCGGCACGCGCACGATTCCCGCGAAGGCCGTGCCCATGCCGACCAAGGCATAGGCTCCCACGCTGCCCGTGTAGTCGGGCAGCAGGAGATGCGCCACGCCCCCCACCGCGCCCCCCAACATCGCGCCGATGAACAGGCTGGGACCGAAAATGCCCCCCGCGTTGCCGGACGCGTAGCAGGTGGACGTCGCCAACACCTTCAGCAGGACCAGCAGGGCCATGATGCGGACCGCCAGCTCTCCGTTCAGGGCCTGGCCCACGAAGTTGTAGCCCACTCCCAGCACATCCGGGAAAAACCAGCCCAGGATGCCGACCGTCAGTCCGCCCACCGCCGGCTGCCACCACAGCGTGAACTTGGGCAGCCTCAGAAAATATTTGCGTTGCCACAGCAGCAGCTTGACGAACGCCACCGAGACCAGGCCGCCCGCCACGCCGAGTACCGCGTAAACCAGGAACTCCAGCGGGTGGACCAGTTGATAGGCGGGCACGTGGAACAGCGGCTCGTCACCCAGCAACAGGTGCAGCACGATCCAGGAAGTGGCGGAAGCCAGTACGATGGAACCCAGCACCGGGGCGTGCATATCGCCCATCACTTCTTCGAGCGTGAAGAGCACGGCGGCGATGGGGGTGTTGAATGCGGCAGCCAGCGCAGCCGATGCGCCCACGGGCAAAAGCGCCTTCACGCTGCTGGCGCTCAGCCCCAGTCTCCGGCCCAGCACCGACGCGATGCCGGCGGAAACCTGTACCGACGGACCCTCGCGGCCTAGGGCGATGCCGCTGGCCAGCGAGATCGCCGACATGCTGAACTTGCCGAGCACCGTGCGCAGGGAGATGAATCCATCCCGTACGAAAAGCGCGGTCTTGGTTTGCGGAATGCCGCTGCCGCGCGCATTTGGAAAATAGCGGGATAACAAGATGCCGGTGACCAGCGCGCCGGCCACCGGGATCACCAGCCTGCGCCAAGCAGCCACGGTGCCCGGATAAAGGCGTGCCCCCAGATTCTCGGTCACCAGAATGAAGGCGACCACCACCAAGCCGACCACCGCACCGATAATCAGCGTCAGCAAGAGCAGGACTTTGTCTTCGTAGCGGCGTGTGGGGGGCAATTTCCAGGATAGCGAATAGGCGCGGCAACGTTTTGGAAGTTGGCGATCAGGGTGCTCGCGTGCGGAAAAGAGCTTGCGCCGAGATACGAAAGGTTGTAAGTTTAAGGAGGCGCCACGACCGGTTTCCCGGCCGTGGCTTTGCGGTTACTTTCGACGACGACGCCGCTGAATGCGGATCGTCACCGTGATCGCCGTTGTTGCGGCGATCATAACGGTCAACGTGATGATTAACATCAGTTGCCCGCTTTCGCCTAAACGTTGGATTGGCCGGCCCGGGGCACAGAACCGGGCCGGCAGCGTTTAGGACGCCGTAAAACGTCCCTCCGCTTTCCGACGGGCGAAAACTGTGACGCAAGAACCAATGTGCCCAGGGGCGGCTGGCATTCTCTAGCAAAATTGACTGGCCGATTGCCCACCAATTCTGGCGCCAAGAATTCTTCACATCGACGGAAATTTGGCGGTGAGGAGTGACGGCGCAGTTGGAGGACGGCCGGCTTTCGCCGCTCCCTCACCTGATGCGCCCGCTCCAGCAGCTATCCGCATCGGTTGACGCAGCGTGGGAATGATGACGATGATGCCCGCCGCCGATGGCTTGCGCCAGATCCTGCATGTTGGGAAGTTGGCTGCTCTAGCGGCTTGAGCGGCGGCTTGCAGGTTCGTGGCGATTTGCTGGGTGCAGGCTCTTTCGCCTGCCACCGGCTCGCCCCGCGCACTGCGATAAACTGGTAGTTTCAAATGAAACAACGCATCCGCTCGACGACGGTGCTCTGCGTCCGCCGCGACAACAAAGTGGTGATGGCGGGGGATGGGCAAGTAACCCTCGGCCACGAAGTCCTGAAATCGTCCGCCAAGAAGTTGCGCCGCATCTACAACGACAAGATCCTGGCCGGTTTCGCCGGCTCCACTGCCGACGCCTTCGCCCTGTTCGCGCGCTTCGAGTCCAAGCTGGAACAGTTCAACGGCAACCTACCGCGCGCTGCCGTGGAATTGGCCAAGGACTGGCGCACCGACCGCATGCTGCGCCATCTGGAAGCCCTGCTGCTGGTGGCCGACGACAAAAACACCTACATAGTCAGCGGCAACGGCGACGTCATCGAACCGGACGAGGGCGCGGCGTCCATCGGCTCGGGAGGGCCATTCGCGCTCTCCGCCGCCACGGCGCTGCTGCACAACACCAAGATGTCCGCCCGCCAAATAGCCGAACAATCCATGCAGATCGCGGCCCGCATTTGCATCTACACCAACGAAAACGTCACCTACGAGGAGCTCGCCTGATATGGTCATCTATCTTCCCGCCCAGTCCGTGGACGAGGAACCCATCCTCGACGAGCTCACCCCTCGCGAAATCGTGCGTGAACTCGACAAGCACGTGGTAGGGCAGGCCGAAGCCAAGCGCGCGGTGGCCATCGCGCTGCGCAACCGTATTCGCCGCCAGAAGCTGCCGCCCGAGATGGCCGACGAGGTGATGCCCAAGAACATCCTCATGATCGGTCCCACCGGCGTCGGCAAGACGGAGATCGCGCGGCGTCTGGCGCGGCTGGCCAATTCGCCGTTTATGAAGGTGGAAGCCAGCAAGTTCACCGAAGTCGGCTACGTGGGCCGCGACGTGGAATCCATGATCCGCGACCTGGTGGATATCGCCATCGACATGGTGCGCGAGGAGCGCCTCGAAGAGGTTGCCGACCGCGCCGAAGCCAACGCCGAAGAGCGTCTGCTGGATCTGCTGATGCCCCCCCAGCCGGAGCCCACCGAAAGCATCGAGCGCACACGCGAAAAGCTGCGCGAGAGGTTGCGCGAGGGCAAACTCGACGAGCGCATCGTAGAGCTGGAAGTGAAGGACCGCGGCCCCAACATCGAGTTCGCCACCAACGCGGGCATCGAGGAGATGAGCATCAATATCAAGGAGATGCTCCCCAATCTCTTCGGCGCCAAGACGCGGCGGCGCAAGATGCGCGTGGCCGAAGCCGCCGATTATCTGGGGCAGGAAGAGGAGCAAAAGCTCATCGACATGGATCAGGTCACGCGCGTGGCCCTGGAGCGCGTAGAGACCAGCGGCATCATCTTCCTGGACGAAATCGACAAGATCGCCGGGCGCGAAACCGGCCACGGCCCGGATGTCAGCCGCGAGGGCGTGCAGCGCGATATCTTGCCCATCGTGGAGGGCACCACGGTCAATACGCGCTACGGTTTCGTGCGCACGGACCACATTCTATTCATGGCGGCCGGCGCGTTCCACGTCTCCAAGCCCTCCGACATGATCCCCGAGCTGCAAGGGCGATTCCCCATCCGCGTAGAGCTGAAATCGCTCACGGTGGAGGACTTCATTCGCATTCTGCGCGAGCCGAAGAATGCCCTCGCCAAGCAGTACACCGCGTTGATGGAAACCGAGGGCATCAAGCTGACCTTCACCGACGACGCGTTGCAGGAAGTCGCCAAATTCGCCGCGCAGGTCAATCAGAGCTCCGAGAACATCGGCGCCCGCCGCCTGCACACCATCATGGAGAAGCTGCTCGAAGAAGTCTCCTTCGAGGGCCCGGACTTGAAGAAGAAGACCGTGAAGATCGATGCGGTGTACGTGCGCAAGCAGTTGGCCGACATCGTCAAGGATCAGGACCTCAGCCGCTATATTCTGTAGTGGCGCACGCACTCTTGCGCTTGCCGCTTCGGCACCCGTACCGAAGCCTGCGCGTAGCGTCCCCAGCATTTTCGACACTACTGCGGTTTAAGCTTGAACACAAACCGGCCGGACCCCTTTCCGCCGCCGGATGCGGTCCCGGTTGCCTGAAGGGTCGCCAATCAAATTTCCGTCTCGTGCAGGGGTCCCCCGGCCCCCCTTGAGAAATCGAACAGAAGTGTTCGACAATGGGAAGGTGAAGGGCAGCGAGTTCCTCCGCAAGGTAAAGATCATCGCGAAACGGAGACAGCTCGCTCATCGCTGGGATTCCGAACGGGGCGTCGGGAGCCACGGTACCGTTTATCTCGGTAAACGGCTCGCTATTGTGAAGGATCTCAAGAAGGAACTCGGCCCGGCCTGCTGGCCGACATGTGCAAGCAGTTAGGGATTCGAAAGGCAGACCTGTGATGTTCAACGCGAGTTATCCTGCAAGGTTCTTACCCGAGGCCGGCGGCAAGGGATTGCACGTGCGGTTCCCGGATCTCCCCGAAGCGCTCACCAGCGGAGACGACCTTGAAGATACGCTGGTGCAAGCTGCGGACTGCCTGGCGGAAGCCATTGCCGGCCGGATCGCCCGCGGGGACGCGATCCCACCGCCCTCCAAGGCAAGACGCGGCCAGCGCCTTATTGGTGTTCCGCTCTATCTTGCCCCGAAGCTGGCGCTATACCTTGCGATGCGAGAACGCGGGATGCCGAACACCGAGCTCGCCAAACGCCTGGGCGTGAGCGAAACAGTGGTCCGCCGCATGCTGAACCCGAAGCACGATACTAAATCGGAAAAGATTCAGGCGGCGTTGGCTGCGCTCGGCAAGCGCATTGTAGTGACCTTCGAAGACGCCGCCTGACGCCTCCGCGTCTCCCTATCTCCGTGTCGCCGCGTCTCCCCGCTCTGGTGCCATAATGGATCGGATCAATCCTATGCCAGAACTCGTCTCATACACCGTCCAAGACGACGTTGCCGTCGTCACCATAAACAACCCGCCCGTGAATGCCCTCAGCCCCGGAGTGCCTGAAGGCATCGACGCGGGCGTGGCGCGCGCCGCCGCCGACCCTGCCGCCAAGGCCGTCGTGCTCATCGGCGCGGGCAACACGTTCATCGCCGGCGCCGATATCAAGGTCTTCGGAACCATCCCCAACCGCGAAGTTTCCATCGACCGTTCGCATCGGGTACATGCGTTGTTGCGGCGCATCGAAGACTGTCCCAAGCCGGTCGTGTGCGCCATCCACGGCACCGCGCTGGGCGGCGGGCTGGAGTTCGCCATGGCCTGCCACTATCGCGTGGCCGTGCCCGCCGCCAAGGTTGGGCAACCCGAGGTGCTGCTCGGCATCATTCCGGGCGCTGGCGGCACGCAGCGTCTGCCGCGGCTTTGCGGCGTGGCCACCGCGGTGGAACTCTGCACGCTGGGCCAGCACATCGGCGCCAAACGCGCGCTGGCCGAAGGCATCGTCGATCACCTTGTCGATGGCGACCTCCTCGCCGGCGCCATCGCCTTCGCCCTCGCCAAGGCCGCCGCGGGCGAAACGCGCAAAGTCCGCGAGCAGGAAACCAAGATCGCCGATTACACCGCGGCCTCCACTGCCATCGACGCGGCCCGCGCCAGCCTGAAGAAGACCGCCCGCGGCGCGCACGCGCCCTACGCTGCCGTCGACGCCATCGCGGCCGGTGTGCAAGGGGGCTTCGACGCCGGCTCCGCGCGCGAAATCGAGCTGTTCGCCGATTGCGTGCTCTCCGCCGAATCCCGCAACCTGATCCGCCTGTTCTTCGCCGAGCGCGAAGCCGCCAAAGTTCCCGGCGTGCCGAAAGAAACGCCTACGGTGGAAATCCGCGCGGCGGCGGTGGTCGGCGCGGGCACCATGGGCGGCGGCATCGCCATGAATTACGCCAACGCCGGCATCCCCGTGCTACTCAAGGAATCCGATCAGGCGGCCCTCGACCGCGGCCTCGCCACCATCCGCCGGAACTACGATATCTCCGCCTCCAAAGGCAAGATGACGCCCGAGCAGGTAGAGCGGGTCATGTCGCTGATCCGACCCACCCTCACCTACGACGGTTTCGATCAGGTCGATATCGTGGTCGAAGCCGTGTTCGAAAACCTGGAGCTGAAGAAGTCCGTCTTCGCCGATCTGGGACGCGTCACGCGCCCCGATTGCGTGCTGGCGTCCAACACTTCCACACTGGATATCGATCAATTCGCGCAGTCGAGCGGGCGCCCCGCCAACGTCATCGGGCACCACTTCTTCAGCCCCGCGAACGTGATGAAGCTGATGGAGATCGTGCGCGGGCGCGAGTCCGGCAACCAGACCATCGCCACATCCCTGAAGCTCTCGAAGAAGCTGAACAAGGTGGGCGTAGTGGTCGGCAACTGTTTCGGCTTCGTCGCCAACCGCATGCTGGCCTACTACATGCGCGAAGGGTATCTGCTGCTGGAAGAGGGTGCCAGTGTCCCGCAAATCGACCAGGCGATGACCGGCTTTGGCATGCCCGTGGGGCCGTTCGGCATGCAGGATATCGCGGGCATCGATGTAGGCGCGCGCATCCGCCAGTATTTGCGCTCAATCGGCGCCAGCCGCGCTGAAGGGCCGGAATCGCCGGTGCCCGACTGGCTCTACGAAATGGGCCGCTACGGCCAGAAGACCGGCGGTGGATGGTATCGCTATGAAGCTGGCAGCCGCACGCCGATTCCCGATCCGCTGATCGAAGAGCTGGCGGCCAAGGCGGCGCACGAGCGGGCCATTACGCGGCAGCCGGTGTCCGACAACGAGATTCTATCGCGCATCACGGTGGCGCTGGCAAATGAAGGCGCCAACGTGCTCGATGAGCACATCGCCATCCGGCCCGGCGACATTGATGTAATCTACGCATATGGCTTCGGCTATCCGCGGCATCGCGGCGGACCCATGGCCTACGCCGACTCGCTCGGCCTCCCGCATGTGCTGGCTAAAGTGAACGAATACCGTGCGCGCCTGGGCGATCATTGGCGGCCCGCGCCGCTGCTGGAGCGTCTGGCCGCGGCGGGCAAGGGCTTCTACAATCTATGAAACGGCGCAAACTGACACTATTCATCCTCTGCGCAGCCACGGCCATCGCCCTGCCCGCGCAGACCTTCACCACGCTCCACAGCTTCGATAAGACCGACGGCGCAAACCCTTGGGCACCGCCAGTCCAGGGCGCCGATGGGAACCTCTACGGGACGACGACGCTTGGCGGGTCCGGCGGCTATGGGACAGTTTTCAAAATCACTCCGGGCGGCGCGTTGGCGACGCTGTACAACTTTTGCTCCGAAAGCGAATGCACGGATGGCGCTTCGTCGTACGCCAAGCTCATCCAAACCGCGAATGGCGACTTCTACGGTACCACCCAGTCCGGCGGGGACGACGGGAACAACGGGGGATACGGTACGGTCTTCCGAATCACGCTCAGCGGCGCCCTGACCACGCTATACAACTTCTGTTCCCAATTCGATTGTCCGGACGGCGTAAGCCCGTACGCGGCGCTGGTGCAGGCCACCAATGGCGACTTCTACGGCACAACCTACATGGGCGGGATCTACGACGTAGGCACCATCTTCAAGATTACCCCCAGCGCCACGCTAACCACTCTGTACAGTTTCTGCTCATTCGATTGCCCGAATGGCTCAAACCCAAACTCCGTCGCGGCGCCGATCCAAGCTATCAGTGGTGATTTTTGCGGGACCACGAACCCCGCCGAGGGTTATGGCTATGGCGCTGGGACGGTCTACAAAATGACCCCGAACGGCACACTGACGACGCTATACGCGTTTTGCTCCCAAGACGGCTGCGCGGACGGCGAAGACCCCAACGGGATGATCCAGGCCCCCAACGGGGGACAACATCGGGCGGCGGGAACGGCAACTGCACCTCAGGCTGTGGGACCGTCTTCAAGATCACTCCGGGTGGCGCCCTAACAACCATCTACAGCTTCTGTTCCCAAGTCGGGTGCCCGGACGGCGAGAAGCCCCAAGCCGCGCTAGTCCAGGCCGCCAATGGCGACTTCTACGGGACAACCACGTATGGCGGGGCCGGCGGACAGGGCACGATCTTCAAAATTGGCCCTAGCGGCACGTTGACGACGCTGTACAGCTTCTGCACCCAGAGCGGATGCCCGGACGGCTACTACGCCGAGGCGGGACTAATCCAGGACACCAACGGCGACTTCTACGGGACGACCGCGTACGGCGGGACCCAGGGCGGCTACGGGACGCTATTCCGGCTATCCGAAGGTCTCCACCCGTTCGTGGAAACGCAACCTGCCTCCGGCAACGCGGGAGCGGCCGTCAGGATTCTGGGAAGCGATCTGACTGGCGCAACCAGCGTCACCTTCAACGGCACGGCAGCCACGTTCACGGTGGTGTCGAGATACTTAATCACGACCACCGTACCCGACCGCGCGAGTACCGGAAAAGTCCAGGTGGTAACACCCAGCGGCACGCTTTCCAGCAACGGGCCCTTCCGAGTGCCATAGCGTCCGCGCTCTGGCCCAACGGCCTATGGTGTTTCGATGGCCCGGCCAGAGGAGGCGAATCGTGAGTTGGGCGGCACCTCGATGCCGCCCACGCTATACTGGAGAAACCATGACCATCGATTAGCGTCTCGAGCGGCTCACGGAAGGGCACGAAGCCCTCACCCAAAGCCTGGAACTGCTGCACCACGATATCGCCGACATGCGCGCCGCTGCCGCAGAGCGCGATGCCCAATATAACGAGCGGTTCAGCCGTATCCTTGGGATCGTGGAAAAGCAGGCCGGGAACATCGACAAACTGGCCGCCATCGCTCCACGAGCACGAGCAGCGCCTCTAGAACGTCTTGAAAGCTGACTGCGCCATCATGCTGGATTGCGCCCGCCTTCCGGCGGCGTAGGGGCAGGCCGCGATGGGCCGCCCCGCTCGGCTCATTTGCTAAAGTGACACCGTGACCTTTGAATTGATCCGGCTCCGCTTTCACTTTCGCGCGGCCGGATCGCTCTATTTCCCGCTAGGCAAAGCGGGCAACACGCTGCGCGGCGCGTTCGGCATGCTTCTGCGCGAAACTACGAGCCGAGGGGAATACGCGAGCATCTTCGCACCGAAGGCGGCCACCGGACCAAGCGGGCTCGCCGATCCGCCGCGTCCCTTTGTGATCCGCGCGACGCATCTAGACGGCCGCACCATCGCTCCGGGATCGGGATTTCACTTCGATGTACACCTCTTCGACTTGACTGCCGACCGGCGGCCACTGTTCTTCGCGGCCTTCGCGCGCCTCGCCACAGAAGGTCTGGGTCCAGACGCGCCCGCGCCGAACTCCTCTCCGTCGATCGGGAGAACGTCGCGATCAATCTCGGCGGCGAACCCGAACACGCCGCCCATATCCGAGTGCAATTCCTGACGCCAACCGAATTAAAGGGAGCGGACCGCCCCGAATTCCCGATCCTGTTCGCCCGCCTGCGCGACCGCATCAGCACCCTCCGCGCCCTCTACGGGCCCCGCCCTCTCGATATCGATTTCCGCGCCATGGGCGAGCGCGCCGCCGCCGTACGCCTTGCGCGTTGCGACCTCACGTGGCACGACATCGAGCGCCGTTCCAGCCGCACCGGCCAGACCCATCCCATCGGCGGCTTCACGGGTGAAGCAGAGTATGATGGCGATCTGGGCGAGTTCCTGCCCTACCTGCGCGCCGGACAGTGGACCGGCGTCGGCCGCCAGACCGTCTGGGGAAAAGGAGAAATATGTTTCCAGCTTTGCTCTTAGCCGCCAGGACCTACACGCTCCCGCCGGACAAACTGGCCAAAGCCATCGAATACGCGGCCGCCCGCAACCGCCTGCACTTCATCGCTGTCGCCTACGGCATCCTGGTGCTCTTCGCGCTGCTGGCGTGGCGCGTCGCACCGCGCTTGCGCAACATCGCGGAATCCGCCACGCGCCGCCGCATCTTGCAGGCCTACATTTTCGCACCTTTGCTGCTGCTGGCGATCGACGCGCTCGAACTGCCGGTCGGCCTCTACGGGCACCACCTCTCGCTCAAGTTCGAGCAGTCCATCCAAGGTTGGCCATCGTGGTTCTGGGACTGGACCAAGGGCGAGCTGCTCACCTTTGCCCTAGCCGGCATCGCCATCTGGGTGCTCTATGGCGCGATGCGCCGCAGCCCGCGCCGTTGGTGGTTCTACTTCTGGCTGGCGGCCGTGCCCATGGTTCTGTTCCTGATGTTCATCGAGCCGGTGGTAGTCGAGCCGCTGTTCTTCAAGTTCGAGCCGCTGGCCGCGACGCAACCCGCGCTGGTGGCCGCGATTGAGAAAGTGGTGGCGCGCGGCGGCCTGGAGATTCCGCCCGATCGCATGTTCGAAATGCGGGCCAGCGAGAAACTGAAGTCTCTGAACGCCTACGTCACCGGCATCGGCGCATCCAAGCGCGTAGTGGTCTGGGACAACACTATTCAGAAGATGGATACTGGCCAGACCCTCTTCGTGTTCGGCCACGAGATGGGGCACTATGTGCTGGGACATGTGTGGATCGGCATGGGCGCGGCCCTGCTGGGCATTCTGATTTTCCTGTTCCTGGCGTATCACGCGATGCGCTGGGCGCTGGCGCGCTACGGCGCCCGCTGGGGGATTCGCGACGTGAGCGACTGGGCGTCCCTGCCCGTGCTGCTGCTGGCGCTGGCGGTCTTCGGCTTCCTGTCCGAGCCGGTTTCGAGTTCCTTCAGCCGCGTGCTGGAGCACAATGCCGATATCTACGGGCTGGAAGTGATCCACGGAATTGTGCCGAATTCATCGGAAGCGGCGGCCGGCGCTTTTCAGATTCTCGGCGAAGTATCGCTGGACGATCCCAATCCCAGTCCGTTCGTCGAATTCTGGCTCTACGATCACCCGTCCATCGGCGAGCGCGTTAGTTTCGCGTCCGAGTACGATCCATGGGTAAATGGGCAGACCCCGAAATACGTCAAGTAGAGGTTTGCCAGCGCCCTTTGGCGTACCATGAAAGAAGGAAGGCACCGGATGCCGGTGTCCGCGACCTTCGAGAATCTGGAAGCCGGGGCCAATATCGACGACATCGTGGAATGGTTCGACTGGCTGGACCGCGAACAGGTCAAGGCGGTTATCGAGTTTGCCGCCCGCAGCCTCGATAGAGTGCCCGTTTACGCGATGCTCCTTCACAAATAGGGCGCCGTCCCCCTGAGGTACACGCTTGCGTTAACCCGAAAGCCTCTCTCGCAAGTCCTCAACCTGCCGCTGCAGCTCGCGGATCAAGCGCATAAGATCGTCTCGACCGAGGGACTCCGCATCCGCCATAAAACATTATGTGCCGATTATGTTTTGGAAGTCCACAGCTTTTAAATCCCATGCCTCGCGCCGGGGCAAGCCCAGGCGCAACTCGCCATCGTCACCGACGATCTGAGCGGCAACACCGTCAGCGTGCCGCTCGCGCAGTTCTCGCCGTCGTTATTCTGCCAATGGCGGTGGCTCCGGTCAAGGCGCGATTCTCATCAACGGCACTGCTACGCTGGCCGCCCCGGGCCAAACAGCCAAGCGGGACGTGAATTACTTCAATATCTTCGCCACCTCCCGGTGACGAATCAGCCTGCGACCGGAGTCCGCGCCAGGCGAGCCCGCTGGCGGGAACCGCCCAAACCGTGATTGTCACCCTCGGCGGCGTGCCGGCGACGGTTTCGTTTGCCGGGCTGGCGCCGGGGTGGTGGGGCTGTATCGGGTGAACGCGCAAGTGCCGGCGAGTGTCCATAGGCGACGCGGTTCCGGTGGCGCTCAGCGTAGGCGGTGCGGCCGCGAACCAAGTGACTATGGCGGTTGAGTAGATCGCCGCAGCGGCGTCAACATCCAGGTGGGTCTTTCAGGTACGATTGCATCGTATTACCGTGAAAGCATGGCTCACGTGGCGGCGCGCACCCTCACCGCCGCGGTTCTGTTGCGGCTTCTGTTCCCAATGGCGGCGCGGGCCACGGATTGCCGTTTCACGCTGGCGGATCAATCGAATTGGGCGGCGAAAGCGGGGTTTTACATGGACCTTGAGAACTCGACCGCGGGGTCGTCGAAGTCTTGCAAATTGAAGACCATGATCGTCACGGTAGGAGTCGCCAATGGTTCCCAGTGGCGGTTCATCGTCGCCAATCCCAAGTGGAAGCTGGATCGCGACTACACAGCCAAGGCCGTGATCGCGCCCGCCCACTTCGAACTGTACCTGGACGGGCGCCGGCTAGGTCACATCGCCAGTCGATTCACGGCTCTGCCGGAGCGGCAACTACTGGCGGATTCTGTGCCATCCTGGGCGGTGGGCGCAAGCGATTATCTGCTTACGCAAAGCTCTCTCGAAGCGGCGTCCAGCGGCGGGAATACCGTTTCGGAGACGTTCGCGGTGGCCGCGCGGCCAGTGCCGCTCATGCTGCTTGCGCCGGCATCGATTTCCCGGAACGCGCCGTTCCAATACGCAGCCGGTGCGTCTCTGACTGTCACTGCCGTATTCCGCCTTACCGCCGCGACGGCGGATCCCAAAAGCTATGCCCCGTATGTCGATACTTACGGCCAAAGTATCCATGCAAGCTTCCCAGGCAAGACTCAGAGTGACTTCGATCTGCGATCCGCCGCCGCCGAAGAGCAGACGAAACTCGCCGGTTGGGGAGCGCCCACGGGCTACGATGCGTGGGGCGGCGTCCGCAACGCGGGCTGGTCGGATGCGGCCACGGGCTTCTTCCATGTGGTCCAGCACAACAGCGTGTGGTGGCTGATCTCGCCGGCCGGCAATCCCTGCTTCTATATCGGGTTGGACACGGGACCGCTCACCACCGGCAACAATACTCCCACCACGGGCCGCGAGTGGGAGTTCGCCGCGCTGCCTCCGCAGACCGCGCCGTACAACTCGGCTTGGAGTTCAGGGGACTGGGGCCATACGGGGATCGCCAGCGTTTCCTTCGACACCTGGAACATGATCCGCAAGTACGGCAGCGGCGCGTGGCGGACCACCGCTACGAACCTGGCAGTGCGGCGCATGAGAGCTTGGGGATTTTCTGGCTTCGGCAAATGGGCGGGCGACGCCGGCACTTTGCCCATGCTGCCAGTGCTGGAAAGCGACAATGTGCCGCTCCTGACGCGCCACCCGGACATCTTCGATCCCCACGTGCAGGAGCTGTTGCGGGCCTCTTTGCGGCAGCAGATGCAAGCGCGCGTGAACGATCCGCTGATCCTGGGCTGGTCCTACGGCAGCGAATACAAACAGATCGTCACGCCGGACGAGATCGCCAGCATACTCGGCATGGGCGCCGCCACGCCCGCTAAACGCGCGCTGGTGGACCACGCGCTGAGCGCGATTTACGGCGGGAATGTGGCCGCGATGGCTGCCGCGTGGGGCGTTCACGCGACCCTGGCGCCGCCGGCCGCGGACATCGAGACGCTACGCGAGTACTACGCGGATCGGTATTACGAATTCCTCTACCAAACGGTGAAGAGCATCGACCCGAATCATTTGTATTTCGGCTCGTGGATCGTCCCCGGATGGTGGGTGAATTCGGCCGACTGGCAACTGATGGCCGCGCATGTGGATGTGATGGGCTTCGATCGCTACGCGCCGGCGTTCGAAGACAGCCTGCTGCGGAGTCTGGCGAAGTCCAGCGGCAAGCCGATCTTTCTGGGCGAATTTTCGTTTCCCCCAAGCTACAATCTGATGCGCGGCTACGAGGTCTATCCGGAAGCGAGCGCCAGCGACGACGCCGACGCGGGGGCAAAGTATCGGACCACGCTGGAGGCGGCCGCGCGTAATCCCTGGTGCGTGGGCGTGGCGTGGTTTGAATATCGCGATGAGCCGGTGTCTGGCCGCGGCTTTCCGGGTGAAACGCATCCAGGCTTGGTGGAGGGCGAGGACTACGCATTCGGGATGGTGGATGTGGCCGACCGGCCTAAGTACGACTTGGTCGAGCAGGTGCGGGCGACCAACCTGGCCATGGCGCAACGCCGCTTGGCCCTCTCGGCGCCCAAGAGGGACGGCGGGGCACCGTAGGCAGCGCCAGATCCACCCCCCTTTTCTGCCAATGATCAAAGCCATGATGTTCACTCATCTATTTTCATGGTCCGATGAAACTATATCGGGCTAATCGGGGCTGCGATGCATATCTTGCCAATTCTACGGCACTACAACAAGAAAAATTGCGTGCTATTCATGACCGTTCGGCTATACACTCTCTGAGACTTTCTATTTAGGGCACCGTAGAGCCGAAAGCAAGGAGTAGGCAGGGTGCGGGCAAGGCGAATCGGCGATGTGTGGATGAGGCGCGTACATTTGCGAGGTCGGGACAACATCCTGAAGCGACTGCCGGTGCACGGAGCCGCGTTTCGCCGATCCTGCGGAAAGTCATGGGAGTGGGCAAGCCCCGGCGGTTACAAGGGAGGCTTGTTCGCAGCTCCTGCGGCTCATTTTGCGCTTGTTCTTATGGCTCTGAGCGACACTTCGGCCGGCGGCGCGGAGGATCAGCGAACTTTACATCGCAAAGTGACCATTTTCCCCGGTAACTCGCCGTCGTCTCGCTGCCCGAAAAACACTCACTGCTGCCACGAAGCTGCTAGCCTGCGCCATAGCCGGAATCCTCCGCTTCTAAATCCAAAAGCCGGCCTTCTGCCCAGTCACATGTCGGCCAAAAATCCCCTTCCCCCCGTCTCCTCTTGTGCGGGCACCTGTGCTATTGTGGGCACGGATGAGTATAGTGATCCAACCCGACCTGGAGTCCAGGCTTCGCGCAAGGGCCGAAGCGGAAGGAGTTACGATCCAGGCTTACGTCGAGCGGCTCGCCCGCGACGACGAAGCCGCGGAGGAGGAGCTTAAGGCCTTGGCGTTGGAAGGTCTCAATTCCGGCCAGTCGATCAAAGGGTCTGAGAGCTATTGGGATGCGAAGCGTCGCCTAATCACTGATCGCTACCGGAACCCGGCCCTCGGTGAGAAGCCACTACACGATAAAGCCCCGAGCGGACTGTGACATCGGGGATTATGCCGACTATCTCGCACGCAATGCGAGCCTCGATGTGGCGCTACGCTTCCTGGCTGCCGCGGACGAAACATTTTCCCTCCTCGCCACCCAGCCGAAACATGGGTTGGCATGCGCGGCTCAGGACCCCAGAGCTCGTCACACTACGCATGTTCCGTGTCGCAGGGTTTGAACGGATGCTCATTCTCTACCGGCCGCTGGAAGACGGTGTGGATATACTCCGCATCGTCCATGGCTCCCGCAAGCTGCAGGCGCTCTTCCGCCAGCGGGAGGAAATCGAGTGATTCGAGACCAGACGAAGAGGTAGGCGTGGGCGCATTCAGCGGAACTGACGTTTCACACAGCCCGCGCGTCCGGGCTCTGCGATAGCCACAATATTTCGACCGCCAAATTTGATACTGCGGCCACCAGCGTGGTCGCGCATAACAAGCCGAGGTGGCTTCCGGCCCGCAGCCCGCAGCGGACGCTCAGGCGGCCAGGGCAACGTGGCAATTACGGGCGAGCGCCCCAGTCCTCGATATCCAAGTCCTCAACTTCCTGGAAGTGGC
>Ga0302325_10005374_pt1 | contig 29155 bp, 35 predicted proteins | sample Palsa_T0_2_FD_201948 | JGI IMG/M metagenome (GOLD analysis project Ga0302325, IMG submission 201948) | Peat permafrost microbial communities from Stordalen Mire near Abisko, Sweden - Palsa_T0_2 | ecosystem: Environmental > Terrestrial > Soil > Palsa > Peat permafrost | place: Sweden: Abisko...
CGTTTACTAAACATCATGGCGACGGATTCTCCCGCGAGCGGCCCCGGCGTAAACTCTGACATCCCAGGGAGCAGTCCCCTTTTTTTCACCGAGTGTTTTAATTCCGCCGATCGCGCGAGCAGGGCATGCAGCTCAGGCACAGAAAGGTCGGCTATGGATAGGAGGTGTTTTGTTTTGAGGGGGACGGCGCCGGGCATGGCTGAGAAGGTGCGCTGGGGAAGGAAGTGCAGGGAGAGAGGACGGAGGTGGAGGCGCAGGAGGATGGAGGGTGGGCGCAGCATTTTAGTCGAGAATTTAAGGAATGTCCGCGGAATTGAAGGTGTCGAAAAAGTTGAATGAAATGGTGATACGAGAAATTGCCGCATTAGGAAAAGTAGCCCAATGTAGTAGTGGCTCAATCTGATTTGGGGAATGCAGTGTGGTAAGCGTGCATGGACGACATCATCTTCAATGATCTTGATTCGATGATTGTTATCCCGACTCCCGAACCCCACCGGTGATAGACCTTGGCCGTCAACCACAGCCACAGACAGCGATGTCTTCAACGACAAGACAGCTGCAGGACACAGATCCACCGTCTGCAACAAACGGGGCAGCAGTAACTCCGCTCGCTCCAGAGCCAACTCACTCTGGATCCGTCGTCGCACACTCTGACGATGACCCCGAAGCGGAAGAGTCGACGCCGTTGCTTCAGCGCACCACTTCTGATCCCGAGCAGAATACGTCTGCACATCCAAAGCGATCATGGTGGACCATCGTCTCCATCGCCCTTCTCCTCGTAATGACGATCAACATCATCGTCTTCGCCTTCGTCATCCCCTCCGCAACACAGAACTATGCCATGCAAGCAACCACTTATTCCCTGCAGAACATCGAGATCCAGAACTTCACCGACGACGGCATAATATCAAAAGCACAAGTCAACATCACGGTCGATGCATCCCGCGTCCCGTCCCGGGGAATCCGCAACATCGGCCTCTTCGGGACAAATATATTCAAACATGTCTATACCGAGGCATGTAATGTCACCATCCTCCTTCCACAGTACAACGGCGCACAAGTTGCCTTTGCATTAATACCGCCTCTGACCATCGATGTGCGGAACATGCACACCAACATCCTCGATATCGTCGCCAACGTCACCGTCACTGACGAGGCCGTTGCGGTCCAACTCGCAGGAGACATCCTCTCTGGCAAGCGCCAAGAAATTGAAACAATAGGGGAGACAGACGTACATATCAAGGCCGGAATAATACCCCTGGGGACACATCATATTAGACAACAAGTTATAGTCAAAGGTAGATAGTCCTGTTTTCTGTTTTGGATTATTAGTGGATAATGTTCTAATTTAAAGGTGTAGGGAATACGTCCAAGTTACCTGAATATACTATCGAAGATGTTGATATTGTCGATACTGATGATGGAACTTTGGTGACTTCAACGGTGGAGATTGTGAATGAATATCCTGTCACGGTTGATGTGCCGGGGCTGAAGTGGAGAGTTATTGTGCCTGGATGTATGCCTGCTGAACGGATCCGATTAACCAACGCCGAGACGGGTTCTTTAAGTATACGAAGGGGCAGGAATATCACTCTCGAAGTCCAGAGTTTGGTAACCTCTCTACCACAGAAGCTGCTTGATCCATGCGCCGACGACGCCCCTTCGCCCTTGGAAGTTCTCTTGCAATCCATACTCCATCCCTCACAAAACACCACCATCTTCATCTCCGGAGACAACCACCACTCCCCCTCAGACAACCTCCCCAAATGGCTCCCCAATATCCTCTCCTCCCTCTCCATCCCCCTTCCAATCCCGCATCTCGAAACCAACACCTCCGATCTAATCTCCTCAATCCACCTCTCAGAAATGAAATTCACACTCCCTCCCCCCTGGGCACCTCCCGGCTCGCCCAACGCGCAACCAAAAATCTCCGGCCTCGTCGAAGCAGTCATAAACCCCCCTCCCCATGCCAAGAACATCAACATCAACATCACAGCAGTAAAAGCCGATGTCCTCCTCTTCGATAAGGGCGAAAAGTTCGGCAGGGTCGTGGTTCCGGAGTGGTCCCCCGCGACAACGACGCGCAAGGAAATGATTCATGTTGTTGCGAGGGTGGCGGAGGTCCCTGTGGAGGTGTTGGATCCGTTTGTGTTTCAGCGGGTCATGGGCAAGCTCTTGCAGGGTGGAGGGACCGTGGAGATCGGTGTGGAGGGAACGGTCGATGGACAAGTCCGTGTGCTTGTGGGGGAGTTTGCGGTGAGGGGTATTCCTGTGAAGGGGGTGGTGGAAGTTAAGGGGATTTCGCCGTATAAGGATTTCGAGCTGGCGTTGGTGGGGGATATTAATGTCGTTGGAACGTCTCGAAATTCAATCAGTATTGCGGCGGGAGTAAAGGTCACGAATCCGACTCAGTATGAGGCCTTTGTTCCTTATGTGAACTTGCATCTCATGTATGAGGGGTATACATCCACCGCAGGATCTGTGAAACTAATAGTTAGGCATCTTATTGGAAATGCTACTGCTGTCAATGCGACGCTGACGAATGGGACTAATATTATACAAGGGACAGTTATTTATGCTCCTTCATCACCCCAAGAGACAAAACTCGCCGAAAAATTCCTCGGCGACTATCTCTCAGGTACATATTCCATGCCAAAGCCTTTCTAATATCAGGGGACAATCCAAACATAACCGTCCTCTTCCACAACTCTTCAATCCCAGCAAATCCATCATTATCCTCCGCCCTAGCAGGCCTAAACATAACCCTCCCCGTCCCCCCAATCCAGGCTCCCCCTACCACAACCACCTCCAACAAACGCCCCTCCTCGCCGTTCCTCCGCAGCGCAACAATCCACCTCCTTTCCCGAACAGCCGAATTCCAACTCTACAATCCGCTCTCCAACAGCCGCGTCACCATCTCCTCGCTCTACGCCAATGCAACCTACGAAAACGAGATCATTGGCAGTATCCTCGAACCGGAGTTTGATTTCGAGGTCCTTGCGGGGAAGGAAGGGTTGAGCGAGACGGATAAAATTCCCGTCGAGCTGGGGAGTGTGGGGTATGATGTTATTAGGAGGGCTTTGGGGGGTGAGTTGGTGGTTGATGCGGTGGCTGAGGTGGTTGCTAGGATTGGCAAGTGGAGGGGGAGGATCAGATATCGCGGACGAGGGTTGGGGGCTGGTGTTAGACTTTGAATGGTTTGGCGTGGTTACAGGTGTGATCTTGGAGGTGGCTTTGGCGTGTAAGTACATACGTATTTGTTTTAATTTCGGGGGGGTTGGGTTGAGATTCCATTTTTAGAGCGGATTCCAGTTGGGTATGCATATATATTTAATTCATGGGCGTTCAGTATGTTCAATGAACTTGGCTTGAGATAAGGTTGTAGTACCGGAACCTGTTCCATTCCAGGCTTGCTTATCATTTAATTTGCCTTCTCCATCGCAGTCTTCCTCAGCCCGGGATGGTTTTTCTGCTGATCAGATCAAATATCAGACAAAATCTTGGCAGAGTCACGCAGCAACGTATAAAGCGAACGATATATCGAATCGTGAACGAGCATCAATGCAGACAGGAGGTGGTCTTATTTCTCTAAATCATGCGGAGTAGAACTTACGTCATCCATCAATCAAGAATTATATTTTCAAGCATCCTACCGAAATAAAAAGGCGGATAAACAAACATATATGAGCGGTAGCCTAAGACGACCAATTATTGATCCCATACCATACCAACTGAACCATATCGACACCTCCTGCCCAAGCCGAATCTGGCTCCTGCGCCCCTGACGCAAAAAACCACCCACTAAACACGCCCACAACCATAGGTTGCACTCCCGGCCCAAACAGTGGCGCACCCAACCATCCAGACTGGGTGACCTGATCCACCGCAGCAGGGGGTCCAAACTCCCCGTTGAGCAAAAGCTTGTCACCCGGCCCATCCTGCACTTGATCCACTTTGACGTCGGTAACAAGAGTTGGAAGCGGAGCAGGATACGATATATACGGCATCAAGGCCAGGGTACTCCATGTGGCGCCGGTATAGCCGGTATCTGAAGGGAAGTACTCGGCGCCCATCCAGCCACAGGAGCTTCCTACGGGGGAGTAAAGTTGACAAATAACATAGTCGTTTGCGCTAGGATCGGTGGTTTGTTGATAACCGTAGTATCGTTCGACATAGACCCACCCGAACGGTGCATTCCCGTTATTGAATCCAGGAGCAAATCTGATCCACCATGCGGATTCGCCCCAGGGCGCAAGCTGGGAGGAAGTCAGAAGCAGGTTACTTCCAACGAGGACACCCGTGCCAGTATGTTGAACCGTATTGGCCGTGCCACTTTGGACGTACCCGACGGTTTGATAGGGATACCCCGAGGGAGCCCAACTGACAGCGAAGTCCTCCGTGAATTTGGTCTTTGGGTCGTCGGCGACAAGGTTGAATTTGGGTGTTGATTTGGGTTGTTCGAATACCGTGGTCGTAGGACCTGCCGGAGTGCGAGTAGGAGACTGTGCGGTGCCTGCGAGACTCTTCTCATGGAAGGATTTCACGGTCGCCCTGTCGATACGAGTTTGCTCGAGACCGTACTGAGGCGTTCCAGGGTCATTCAAATCGGATCCTCCAGCTTTTGTAGACATTGTCGCAGTTGGTTTTTGCGGACGATGTAGGAAGCGCCGAATGTGGCCAACTGCTCGTTTATAGGCTCCCATCTGCGTGCACAGCGTGCCCGCTTTGGTCGTCAGGTGGACTAAATCCTGTTTGTGCTATGACCGTGAACGAGGCTGAGTTAAGGTTTGAAATGCCCATTCATGACTGGCCGAGGTGTTCCAGGATTCCGTTTCGTGACGGAGCTATTTCCAGAAATAGAACTCTCAAAGAGAACAAATTCTCGGAGAAACGAGTCCGTAATCGAGGAGCGCAAAAGTATTGACCTTCCCAGTATGCGAAATTGTATCCTATAACAATAATGCAAATTGAACTACTCATATCAACACCCACCCAGCTGACAGTTTGATACTCGTTCCCGAAACCGCCAAATTCGTAAGTGCATACCGAATCAGCTCATCATCTCGTCACTCGCCGCTCCCGCCAATTCATACTTCTTTCCGTCCATGATCAAGATTCTCGAACGTTTGACGCAAAAAGAGGTTCAGTTATAGTTACACCCTTCCGCCACGGTCATCGCCGTTACCGGAATCAAACGGATGTTTCGCCTTACCGGGTTGATCTGCTGGTTGGATGAAATCCATCTCATGCACTGAAAATGGCTGCTGCTGAGAAATTCCATGAGACGTATTGCTTTCGATATCCGAGCAGTCCTCACGGGGAATTCAAAACCATTCGAATCCCATTCCTCCCCGGACCATAGTAATCTCGTACAATTTCTCCCGCTTTTTCAAACCCCACTTTCGCATAACATTCCCTAGCAGCAACCCTCTCTTCATCCACCCAAAGATCGATATCCTTCCCCGTCTTGTGCGCAACCTCACAAACCCGCTTAACAAGCATCGTAGCAACTCCCTGACGACGAAACAGTTCTGTCACACACACTTTATGGATTCGTAGACCAGACGCGGTGTTGATGTAAATGAGATAGCCGATTATTGTGGAAGAGGATTGGGCGTAGAGGAGGTGGGTGGTTCGTTTTGCGGTTTCTTGGGCGATTTGGAGGGATTCTGAGGAGGGGAATGTTCGGCGTTCGAGGGCTTGGATTGAGGTGAGGATGTCTTGGGTGGTTTTTGATGTCTTTGAAGGGAGAGTGTGTATCGTTATTTCTGTTGTTACTGAGTTATTGTCTTCCTTTTGAGTGGTTTTTGTCATGAGCTTCTTGCACAAGACTTCGCAGCCGCCCCTTGAAATTCGCGAATTCCTAACGAAGTTAAGTCCCGGCTTTCCTCAAAGCCACTTAGCCTGCTGATCTCTCAGGCTTACTGCGAAATCCCGCAATTTTCGAGCGGAGATCTGTGAAAGCACTGTTATTGACACTCAGCAAGTCTTCCCACAGGGTCCAAATGATGTCCACTGGCCCAGGCTCCGCAGCCGACAGAACCGCTCAAAATGATTCCGAGGGCTTTGTATCTCGCTACAACAAATACGCTTCATTATCCTTGAAACGGCAAAGAGAACTTCTTCCCATCTACCGCCATCGTAATCCCCCCCAAGTTTACGCGGTAACTCATCATTCCAGGGACGTCGCTTTTATATCTCGTGGAAAATTTCCCTGTAACAATTGTATGCGGACAAACTGGCTGTGGGAAGTCGACTCGTACGCTCAACTATGTGGTGAAGGGAGACTTATTGTAGAATTACCACAATACTTGTATGAGACGGGATGGACTTCTCCAGGCGCTTGTATTGCAATTACACAGCCTAGACGAGTAGCTGCTACGACTGTGGCAGCCCGAGTGTCCGAGGAAATGGGCTGTACACTTGGTGAGGAAGTAGGCTATTCGATCCGGTTCGAGGATGTTACTTCTCCAAAGACAAGGATCAAGTATTTGACTGACGGGATGTTATTACGAGAAGCATTGATGGACCCGTTACTGCGTCGGTACTCTGTTATTATGTTGGACGAGGCACACGAGAGGGGATTGTATACTGATATCCTTATGGGTTTATTGAAGAAGTATGGTTCCTTGTGGTTTTGGGGATGGAGGACTGATTTTTGGTAGGATTCGCAGGAAACGGAGGGATTTGAGGATTATAATTTCGAGTGCTACGATTGATGCTGGGATGTTCAAGGACTTCTTTGAGAGGGGAGAGAAAGAGAAAGATAAGGGAGAGAAGGGCAAGGATGAGATTGCCAGTGTTATATCTCTTGAAGGGCGGACGTTTCCTATCGACGTGATGTATCTAGATGAACCATGCGAAGATTACGTTGAAATGGCTATCAAAACGGTGCTGGATATACATCTCAAGGTTGTGACTGTTGTATATGGTCGCTGAATTTAGGAACCCGAGGGAGATATACTGGTGTTTCTGACTGGACGAGACGAGATTGATCGATGTGTGGTTGAGATCGCCGACAGAATGGGACAATTGAATCCGTCGACACCGAAACTGAATCCATTGCCGCTGTACGCCGGTCTACCTACCCAAGAACAATTGGCGGTATTTCAACCTGCACCAGAAGGCGAAAGAAAGGTCATCGTAGCAACAAACGTCGCCGAAGCAAGTGTCACCATCGATGGCATCGTCTACGTCGTTGACTGTGGCTTCGTCAAAGTACCCCCCCTCTCCAATTGCGTACTTTATTAACAACTAGATGCGGGCATATAATCCCAATACAGGGATCGAATCATTGCTAGTGGCCCCGATATCACAAGCCTCGGCAGTCCAAAGAACTGGCCGCGCAGGCCGTACAAAACCAGGCAAGTCATACCGTCTATACACCAAAGAAGCCTACGCCTCCCTCCCCGCGACCTCGATCCCCGAGATCCAACGCACAGATCTCGCCCCCGTGATCCTCTCTCTCAAGACCCTTGGAATCGACAACGTCCTCCGATTCGAGTACCTCTCCCCCCCCTCCGCAGAGGCCATGATCCGTGCGTTGGAGCTGTTATTCTCGCTGCAGGCGCTGGATGAGTTTGGACGGCTGACGACGCCGCTGGGACAGCGGATGGCGGAGATTCCGCTTGCGCCGGCGATGGCGAGGATGTTGTTGGGCAGTCAGCGGTGGGGGTGCACGGAGGAGGTGTTGAGTATTGCGGCGATGTGTAGTGTGCAGGGGATGTGGGTTACTGCTGAGGGGGAGAAGAGGATGGAAAGTGAACGGCGGAAGTTTACTGTTGAAGAAGGCGATCATCTCACTCTTTTGAATGGTATCTCCTTAAACCCCGTTACTACCACTTTGTCGCTTCTGTTCTTGGATTCCAGTTGGTTGCTTGCGTATGGTTACTGATTCGTAGTGTACACCAGCTTTGTGACCAAAGGACAGAAGAGCAGTAAATGGGCACATCAACATTTACTGAATTTCAAGGCATTGTCTAGAGCAGTGAGTATTCGCTCCCAACTACGGCGATATCTGGAACGGTATAATCTGTTCATAAACTCGTGTAAGGACGCCGCGAACCCTAGTGAATGTATTCGAAAATGCATTCTATCGGGATACTTCCCCAATGTCGCCAAAATGCAACCTGATGGGACTTACCGACTTGTCAAGGGCGATATCGAATTATACGTGCATCCAAGTTCGGTGATGTTCAATCGCAAGGCAAAGTGGGTTATGTTTCACGAGGTGGTCGAGACAAGCAACAAGACTTTCATGAGAGACGTCACTACCATTGAAAGGGAATGGTTAACGGAACTTGCGTATGTCACTTCCTTTAGGCTTTTACTTATTGCAGACCGCACTATTACGAGATCACGGAGAAGAAACATTATCTTGATCGGTACTGAGCGTTTGAGCGGGTGGCGGGGAGTGGGGGCCGGCTGAGATCATTTACAGGAGTTTGCATAGCCGTGGCAGGTAGATACCAATGGATTATTCAAGCTCGGCTGCTTTTAACAAGGTTGGCTTGGGCTATGTGACCCGTGAAACCTTCTTGCCTCCTGCGCAGAGGACGTCCAGTTTTTGGTTTTCACAGGGGTAATTGTGTCCTACTTTCCAATTGGGATCCGCTGCGGGAGTGAATTTCGGGTAATGTCTCGGTAAAGTGCGGGAATTAAAAGTAAAGCACGGACGCGCCTAGGGACTTAATTGGCGGAAGTGGCCCAAGCGGGTTGCTATTATTGGCTACATTGCCTTAAAATCCGAGGGAATAAATAAAAGGTTACTGAAATGCATGCCATACGACATGTCGCAGGCCCCTGCAGAAAGGAGAGCAGCCACCTTAGGAGGCTACCTTCACCACAGCGAATAGCCGAACGCGATGCGCAAGGACGGACAAGATGCTGCCAACGCGTCCCGGCTCGATAGGCTGCACCGACGCGGGTGGTGCTGCAGGAGACACAGCCAACCGCGTTCTATTGCTTATACTTGCCCGACACGATGCACGACTCACAGGCATCACGGCAATCGGCAGCCAAAAGAAAACTTAATTTGGCTCGTTTTTGGATTGGAGGCGAGCCAAGGGGGGCCCCGTCGACGCGCGCACAGACGGGCCAGCGCTATGCATTGGGCAATTTTCAATTAGTCGCCGGGGTTCAGTCAGCGTCATCACGGGGCCCTGGATTCGAACACTCTCTCCTGCTGCTGCTTCTACTCTACTCTCCACTGCTCAGCACTCACCACGTCGCCTTGGCCCTTTGGAGACTCGATTCTCGTCGCTCACTGCTGTTTCGCTTGCTTGACGCTGGACGGAGAGCATGTCTAATCTCAGATAATTGCTATTTACGACAGACATCCCAGTAACGGTTAGCTTAACCACTTGCATTAGGCTGATTGTGTAGATTCGCTCTAACGAGCATGTCCTTTCTCTACACTCTTTCCCCGTTCCTACTAGGACTATCATCACTTGTCCAAGCCATACCGCAGCTCACATTTCCGATCAATGCACAAGTTCCTCCATTGGCAGTAGTTTCACAACCTTTTTCTTTCACTTTCTCACCCTCCACATTTTCATACGACAGTCCTGCAATAAATTACTCGATATCTAATAACACACCTTCATGGCTGACATTCGATGCCGCGACGCGAACATTCAGCGGCACGCCCGCCTCAAGCGACGTCGGAAACTTCACATTCACATTGACCGCCCGAGATGACGCTGGCAGCGCCGCAGGAGACGCAACCTTCCTCGTTGTACAGAATGATGGGGTGTCGATTGGCCTCGATGTGGGCACTCAGTTGGTGGGATTCGGTGGAGTCGACGGCAATGGAGGGATTGTGCTCGACAATCAGAAAGCATTCAGTTGGCAATTCGCTCAGGATACGTTCAAAACCTTGGACTCTCCTATCGCGACATATTATGCCGTATCAACAGGTATACCCCCTCACCTCTTCATCATGTTGATTATAGGCCACACGCCGTTGCCAAGTTGGATTAAGTTCTCAGCTGCAAATTTGACTATCTATGGGGCGGCGCCGCAGGTCTTCTCGCAGGTCGCACCGCCACAGTACTTTAGTGTCACGTTGATTGCTTCAACGCATGCTGGATTCGCGTCGGCAAGCCAGTCTTTCAATGTCGTTATTGGTGCGCATTCTCTAGAGATCGATCCGACGATCCAGTACGTTAACACCACTGTTGGCGCAAACATCTCATACACATTGCCTCTGAGCTCGATCAAACTGGACGGTAAAGAAATTGCCCCATCGAACATCAGCTCCATCAAGGCCGATCTGGGATCCGGTGGCAACTGGCTCACGTTTGATAACTCGACCATGGTGCTATCTGGCCAAACATCGAAAGGTGACGAGGGCACAACCGTCTACATTACGGTGGAAGATGTCTTCGCAGATATCGTGCGCTCAACAGTTGTTGTGAATCTCTACAACGGACTTTTCACAACTGCGCTGCCGACTACTATGAATGCGACCCTTGGTCAGGCCTTTTCATATACACTGAATAGCACGTTTTTCGCTACATCAGATGTCCAAGTAACAGTCAACTTCAAGCCCGACAGCGGTAACAACTGGTTGACATACGACGACAGTAACAGGACCCTTTCAGGAACCCCCACCACGAATGCTGCCCAAAATGTGCAAGTAGAGATCAATGCGTCTTCGTCCTCTTTGGCTCAGAAGCAGAGCGTCACCTTTGACGTCCAAACCGTCTCTTCCAGTGGGGTTCCTACTGCCCCTTCCGCCACATCCTCTTCCAACAAATCAGCCATCATTGCAGTAACAGTGGTGATCCCCATTGTCGCAATCGCCATCCTTGCGCTCCTCATATTCTGTTACCGTCGGCGTCGGAAATCCAGCAAATCTTCTGCCCGGGAGGGCTCTCCAATTCCGCCGATATCTCGTCCGTACAACACGACCCCCGACTCGGATTGGCCGCTCGAAGAAGAGAAATCATGGGGCGAGCCCCGTCAGTTGGGTGGTATGGACTTATTCAAGCGGGGTGTATCGGGGATGTTTACTCTGAAAACCTCCGAAGTTGGCACTACCGCAGCAACCGTCGGTAACAATAACTGGGACAACGACCCAGAGAAAACACTACCTACTCCTAATATTGGAGGACCCACAGAGCCTCCAAGAGCCGCCAGGGGATCATGGCGGCGCAGTGAAGGACGAGACTGGGCATCCATTGCACGCAGTTCAGATGCAAGTTTAGCAACCGTCAGCACTAATGAAATCTTCTCTGTACGATTAGTGCAATCGCCTAATCCCAACACCGGGGGCTTAAACCCGATATCGCCAGGAGTGGGGGCAGTGTCCCCATTACTAGGAGGAATGGGAATAAGGGGAGCCGCGCCGGTTGTCAATGTACATCCTCCACCTGAGGACAATCACCCATACGGCGAGCGAAGTCAGGAGACCATAGGCACATTTTCAGAAGGATCTTCTGGCGTCGATTACGAGGGAAATCATTGGGAATCGGCGGATCGAATGTTTCCTCAAAGCGGACGGGCCTCAGGACTTGGACACTGGAAATCTGATCGAACGTCCATTTATTCTGAAGACTCGTTTGGTGAAAATGGCGAGTACGATGATGAGCATGGACGAGGTACGTGGTATCAGAAACGAGAGTCAAGTCGGGACACGATCGACGATGTTGTTGAATACCCCGTATCACGAATCAGTGGACCACTGAGTCCCGTGAGCCCGAACATTGAGTGGGATGGAAGCAGCGGGAAGAGTTTGCCAGGCCGGCCGCGGTTGGTAGACTTTACAAAGGAGAAGCGAGTGGAAAGTTCGAGTAGTAGTGGTCATGGAAGCGGAGAAGTAGCGTTTGTCTAAAGTAATTGTTTGTGATCATACGGCTGGGAAAGGTGGGGATAGATGGACATGAGCATGTAGTTGGCACTGTACCTAGTAATATCACGATTAAGAACACATAAATCGTCATCAGAAAATGAATATCACACATCCCAAGAGCAAGGATGCTGCCTATCCCAGACACACCTATTTAAGATAATTCCATAAAACGAAAACCTCCCATCTACATCATACCGCAGCACTATTTATGCATGTGCGTTTTAAGAAACCTAAAGCTAAATACCAAGAAAAAGAGAACGCGCCATCTAACGCACAAGCATTCTATCCCGTCCAGGCCCAACTCCAACCCATTCGATCTTAACTGCTAAAAGCGTCTCGATCATCTCAACGTACGCCTTCGCTTCTTGAGGTAACTGAGCATAGATAGTACAATCGGAAGTTTTCGTTTTCCATCCTTTCATCGTAACGTATTCGACTTCAATACTCTCCAAAATTTTGAGGTCGGCTGGGAAGTATGGGATCTCGTGTCCTTCGTAGAGATATTTGATTGCGACTTTGATTTCGGGGAGTTCGTCGAGGACGTCAAGTTTCGTGAGATTGATGGATGTGTAGCCGTTGATTTGGTTGGAATAACGTAACTGCACAAGATCAAGCCAACCACAGCGACGTTTGCGACCTGTTGTTGTTCCGTATTCTCGGCCTTTTTCTTGGAGGTGGGTGCCAACATCCTATGGTAAGCAAAGCAATAGTGAGGGACATACATTGAGTTGCTCGGTTGGGAATGGACCAGATCCGACACGTGTAGTGTACGCCTTGACGACTCCGATGGTTTTCGAGATTTTCTGGGGTGGAATACCAAGACCAGTGCAAACTCCTCCAATAGAAGTGGGAGAGGAGGTGACGTAGGGATACGTTCCGAAATCGAGATCAAGCATGATTGCATTGGCACCTTCGCAAAGTATTCGTTTCTGATTCACGAAAGCGGTCTGCATAAATGAAACCGCATCGACAACATAGTCTCTCAATTTCTCAGCATATCCCTACAGTTAGTGTCAACGGACCCATGAAAGCACCTTGTAACGCTCAAGTTCGGCCTCGACATCATAGTCGAAATCTCCGTACCGCTTGTGACGACTGACGACCAAACCTCTGAATCGCCTTTCAAACTCTTCCCAGTCGAAGAGATGATGAACTCGAATACCGCTGCGCGATGCTTTGGATGAGTATGCTGGACCAATTCCTTTCTTTGTGGTGCCGATGGATTTCCCCCCTAGTTCCTGCTCCTTCAAGCCATCACAGATCTGATGGACATCAAAGACAAGATGACATCGGTCAGACAAGAAAATCCTGTCCTGTGTGTTAAGGCCTTTCGCCTCAAGCGCCGTAAGCTCGTCGAAGAAGGATGGGATATGGACGACGCATCCGGAGCCGATGAGATTGATTGCGCGGGGATTAACGAGACCTGATTGTCAGCCTATTGAAGAAATGGGCGAAATCGACCTGAAGGAAGGATATGAAAGTCATACATGACATCTCCAACTACAATGGTATGGCCCGCGTTGTTCCCGCCCTAAAGAATGAGCTCGTCCGCGAGTTGAGGAGTCGTACCTGGCATCTCGCAACAATATCAACATCATCACAAAGAACATCAACTAGTTTCCCCTTTCCTTCATCTCCCCACTGTGCGCCGACTATATCGATGTCAGCAGGGCAAAAGTAAAGCGAGCTTACGGACGACGGTGACACCTCCAGACGGCAATTGTACCGTACCGTTGCTCATCTGTTTGCGACTGAGCTCGATAGCACTCAGTGAAAAAACCAACGGAAGGGAAATTTAGTGTATGGACTAGCGCACCCGGAAGAGGTTAGGGTTGCTTTTTTTCCGAAACGGTGGGAAATCAGACCGCAATCAAAAGATCTGCATCTCACGCGAATCCCTATGGAAAGTGAAAACTTCAATTTTTGTATAAACCCTTTTCCCTTTTTAAGTGGCCTCTGCCGCCTCATCTTCCTCAGTGCTATCTTCGATTATGACCTCTAAACACCCCGGCAGCTTTGATCTAATAAACTCCTCTCCAAGTAAGTAAATAATCGTTTGAAGCATTTCAAGTTGATGGGGTATCTCGTCTTGATTCTTATGATCATTGGACGAGACACGGCCAAAAAATATACAGCGAAAGACAAGTGCCAATTCCTTCATGCACACCCTCACGACGGTGTCAGTCTGTTCAGTAACCTTACAAAGCCTAGATGTCAGTCCTTTTCATCTGACGATATACGCATATAAATGTTCCGCAAGCTCGTTGATGAGATGAAAGTTCGAATTCGGAGAAAGAAGGAGCTGAATCTCATCCCGAGCCTGAGATCCAGCCATCTTGAGATTTCCGTGCGATTCTATGCTCAGTCAACCCTTTTGCTTCGTGAGATACCTTCTAGCTTCACTAGTTCTGTATAGAGATTTGGAGAAATGAGAGGTTCGGGGAGACTCCGCAGGTAGTGTAAGAGAAGACCTGCTGCGGTATGTATATCAACAGATTCGAAAAGGGCTTGATCGTCATACACTCCATCCTTGACGGATAATTCTAGGATCAATTTAATAAAGCAAGATAAATACCCCACTGAGCCTTCAATTTCGCAATCTCCGCGGGAATTCCTGATACTGAATAAACGTGTTCCGGATCAGCGGTAAACTTCCGTTCGATTGCATTGATGCACAGTCGTACAAAGTTAGGAATCAGGTCATCTTCCATCTCCAGTATATCATCCAGCGAGAGTCCGAAATATCGTGTCATCACTCCTTCCCCGTTTACGGCCGTAGATCTTGGATCCATGAGCGTAAAGGTAGCAAAATAATGGTGTCTAATTGCATTATCCTGTGTATCCGCCAAATCATCCCAAACGCTCCATTCGTGTGAATGCTTCTTTGCAGCCACCTTGGCAGTCCTTAATGCTTGATCGTAGTGTTGTAAAGCGATATAAGCCTGTATAATATACTTGCTCGTACCGACTCCCCCTTTGTCAACCCCACAATGAGATTCAACAGATGCATATGCTTTTATTGCCTTGGAATACTCGGTTTTGTAGTCGCCTTCGGGATTTCTTCTCAAGAGGAGAGGTTGTCGATTGTACTCGTCTTTCGTCGGATTATATTGTGCCTTCACTGCCCTGGCGAAGTAGGCATGTCCCAGAGATGTCCTCAGTGACATGTTGCTTGGATCCTTTCTCAGAGCTGTCTTATACATCTTGAGTGCCTCCGTATAGTCTCCCATCTGAGCATAGATATCGCCCAAATATTCGTACTTGTTTTCGTCCATCGATTCGTTGCCGTGCTGAAGTGCATTTCGGTAGTCGCCGTTAAAGAGTAGATTTAGCAGTGTGGAATCGGAGTAATATAGGATAGAACGCCTTGGATTCTGTGGCTTCAGGATGACGCGCTCAGCTGCTTCGATTGTCCTTGCTTGGGCTCCTTCAATAGCCGTAACCGAATGGGGTCCGCAGCCGAAATCAGGGGTTCTCGAGAGAAGAGAGCAAGCGAACTCATACAGTTTAGTCTTGGAGACATCTTTCGGAGTGTATGACTCCGTCTCGTTGTCCGCAGATAGAGCCGAGAAGTTTACTATTGTCGTGGAGGAACTGCTCCGTCTTCGCTTTATTTCTTCCGTGGCTATTGAGGTAGGCAGATTCTCGGCAACAAGGAACCATAAGTGAGCATAATGAGATCTCTTCTTGATAGCCAGTTCATAAGCCTTTCTGGCACCTGCGTAAAGCTCTCTCCCGACCAATGACTTTGCCAACCATCTGTACATCTTCCAACCTACCTCCACAGCAAGCTGGCGTGCCGTCGGCCGTCTCGAGGGGTCAATCTGCAGCATACTAGCCAAAATGATAGATAGATTCTCTCCGCCGTCACCAGGACCACGTGGGATGGGGAGCGTCAGCATCTTGGAATCCGAACATTCGAGAACAGAGGAGGGCGAGGAAAACGCGACACGTTTTGTGATAAGCTCGTAGAGAATGCAGCCGAGAGACCAGATGTCGGATTTGTGGGTACATGTTGAATTTCCTTGGAGAAGTTCTGGGCCACGATAACAACCAGCAGCCCGTCCTGAAAACGATAATCGCTTTGGATTCTTAGTTGCCATTTCGAAGTCGCTAATTTTCCACAATCTGTCTTTCCTTGCATACATAACTTGAATCAGCATGACAAGCAAGGAATGTACCATTGCTGATTTTCAAGTTCTGATGAACCTGGCCGCAATGATGAAGAAATTGTAGACCATTCGAAATTTGCTTAATGATACTCCAATTGTTGAATGCTTTCCAGCTCTCATCGGTAAGATCGAAGGCAGATAGATCGTCGCTTGGGAAAACTGTTCCCATTGAGTTGTAGTACTCGTAGATGTAGTTATTCAATGTCGCTTCGCATAGTTCAAAGTCGACGCAGTAGAAAGACTGATCTGGCAACCAACCATGTGCAAGCACTGTAACGAGGTTCTCATGCGCCGTTTTTCTGTACACTTTCTCGATTGCGCGCCGTTCCTTGGACAAGTCGCCATGGCTTAATGATTTACCGTGTATCCGGACAAACTTCCTCGCAATCAACTATACAACATATTGAGTCCTTTTCTATACAAGTGGTCAGGGAGATTACCTGGACTGGTTCTTGATCACGCATCTAGTGCCTTAGCGCCGGCTTGGAAAAGCATACCTCATAGACTTCGCCAAAAACATTATCTCCCGTTTTCCGTAATTGCTGCAAGTCAATCTCATGTAACACTTCCTCCATATGGATACTCGTCTCTTTCAAAAGTCTCTGTCACGTTCAGACATTTAAGCCAAGCTTTAAGTAAACCAGGCGACTCATGCCACATCAAGTCCATCCCGATGGTGGCGTCGTCAAGTGTGGGGTGCAACCCGCGCTTTTTCTGGCTGTCTTTGCCTGCGCTGGTTTTCCCGTTGGTCACAACACGTGGGGAACGTTCGCAAATTCTTTCTAAAATGTCGAGCCTCATCCGGGCGTGTAGAAACCGTCGGCCGAGGCGTGACTATCTGGGAACACATGCGTGGCATGACGTGGGATACTGAGTGGAGGAAATTCGTCCCGCCCGCGGCTCATAAAACTCTAAATTTAATCTCCACGCAACAATTGGTAAGGAACGGGCATCCCGAACTTGTACAATCTCTTCCCGTAGGTGGTGACAATAGCATAGAGGTCCCTATCTCGGCTTTCTGTTGTGGAAATAAGTTAATGATGGTGTATCTGATGCGGGAAAATTGATTTTCATAGCTGAAAGATGATCTTAGATAGCTGAGCCCGGTACGAATAAAGTTCTGTGGCACAGGACTCCTCAGCCCCCACTTCATTACCACAGGCCGTTTAACTTCCCCCTTAGAGTTATCATGCTGTCATCCATCCAATCAATGCAAAATCCCTCACAAAGGTCGAAGACCTCTCCCGTGTTCAGGAGTCGGCGCTTTTCAACGTGATAGGGACTTTTTCAAGTGAGCTAACGAATACGCAATTCAGTGCCTTGAGACGAAATTGCGCTAGGCCCAGACTTTCCCAGATAGATAAGTATCCAAATGGCGTGCTGAAGTTGAAATTCTTGGCGGGCCGGTATGTTGATAAAGTTCGCGTGGAAAGAACGACGCAGGGTACGCTGGACGTACGCTGCTATAGCGCTGATCAATCATCTGACGAGAGGATATTGGCTATTGTCCGCACGACAGCTCCCTCATCATGATTCTTCCTTCTCATTCACTTGCTATTGCGGTTATTGTCCTGTCAGCGTCGACCTGCATGCGTGCAGGCCTCGCTGGCTTGGCACGTCGAGAGATGATGCGAGTCTGCATCTGTCGGGTGGTAGCTTTGTCCGGGACATGTGCGGTGCCCGGAACCCGCCCATGTCCAGCAATCTCTTGTGAACCACTTCAATTGCAAGCGGACCGTTTTCTAGGAAGACGACCGCGCACAGTTGGAGGGAATCCCTCATCACCACCCCATAACGAAAGAGCTCCCCTGTGACCCTGAGAACGCGAATATAATGTAAGACATGAACAAGAATGCATGCAATTCCATGACCGATAATAATTCAGTCCTCTAGATCCCTGCGCTTCGAATCTCCATTAACAAATTTTGCAGTCTCAGCCTCACTCCTCCTTCCATCTCCCCTTGTCCGTCCCTCTTCCTCATCCGTTTCCTCATCATCACTAATACTAAACATTGGGGTATCCACAACCAACTCATCCAACTCATTCTCATCCTCCAGTCCCTCTTCCAATCTCACGGCTCTATTCTGCCTCCCTAATTTACCCATCACAACATCTCTCAATCCCCGCGCGCCCTGTTTCCTACGTTGGCGATACACGAAAAATCCTAGGCCCAGAGCAGCGATTATTACAATTACTAGAGCGGCCGCACCAGCTTTGTAATAGGCTCTCCAGGTAGCTTGTTTCAATTTCTCTTTTTCTTGTTCTTCGGATTCTTTGGTTGTTTCGTCCACCGAGGTGGGCGGGCGATTCGTTCCGCCGCCGACTTTGCTTTCTCCGTCTTCGCCGCCAATGTCTCGTATATCCACTCCGACAAATCGATCCAACATATCCCTTGTTCGGCGAGGGTAGTCGAATGGTACCATGTGACTTGAGTTGTAGAATAGGACGTATGTCAGGTTGCGAGCGGATTGATAGAAGCCTGCTGATTCACCATCGAAGGACCATGGTTGACGGGGAGCCCAGGATCCTGATCCTGGAGGGTCTTCGAAGCCGGTGCCGTTAAGCCAGGTCATTTGAGAAATCATTTCTTCTGTACCCAAATGATTGCAGATGAGATCTTGGTCACCGCTGAATAGGAGGATAGGAACAGTCTCTAGAAGAGACGGTAGGAGTGTAATGGCTGGAGGAGAATTGCGCGCACGGAACGCACCCGAGACCGCTCCAGAACATTCTTGCCAGCCAGACTTTTTCTTGCTGGTATCAATGTTTAGCGCCTTCACGACATCGGGTCGCTAGACATAAGATTGAATAGACAAAAGGAATTACTCTGAGATAGGGAGTAATCGACGCGAGATCGGGGGGCCATGCCATCCCACACGAAGGATACGTATCCCGTAATCGTACATCGTACATATTGATACAGCCCTCCTGCACATTTCTATCATTAGCTCCATTAAAACAACAAATTCATACTCATCTCTTGTAACTCGTAGGACAGTATTCAGGATATCTTCGCACTCATTGATCGAGACATGAATACCATTTTTCATGGCATTCCTACAAATCGCGAGTTGATCCTCAATCGGTTTTGCCTTCTCAGACCCCTCTTTCACAAGACCCGCTTTATATGCATATGACGCATAAGCAGGGTATTGATTAGCAGGATCCGTCCAGCCATTCCCAATCAAGAGTCCCTTCAACTTGAAAGGCTACAATTATTCCCATGTCAAATAGTGACTACGTTTCCGTTTGCGGCGTTGTGTTTCACAATCTCATTGGCAATATAAGGAATATGTTGTCCTGCATACGATTCCCCCGCAATGTAAAGCTACCGTCAACAAAATTCCCGAGGTAAGCCTGTACATCGTCATCTTTATACTCCGGAAACAGTTCACTCCATTTCTCCAGAAATACCAAAAATTGCGCCGCCATCTACATCTTGTCAGCAAGGGATGGTAAAGAGGGGCACCTCAGGTAGTTCATGTATATAGCTATCCGTATTAACATAACTGAATCCCGTCCCAACTGGTTGATCAACTACCATTATCATCTTTCTCCACAATTCATACCAAATAATAGATTCGCAAACTCATTCCAGCTCCCATCGTTTTGTACCAGATTTTCCCCCTTTACTCTAAATGGTCCAATCTCCATCAATGCACCCTGCCATCAACTCCATAAACAGGAAATAGGATACATCTTCGCTTGAACAACCAGGGCCGCCGTTAATCCATATCACCTACAGATGAGATTCGCCGAACAGGACGACCAACGGTGCGACTTCGGTCTGCGATGTGTTTATTAGCAAACTGCCAGAAGAACAAGGCCCCGTCGTTGGCTTCGTCCACGGTTATATGTCTAAGCAGTTATTAAGGGGTCAATTGACCAAATACCCAGCATGCATCTTCACTTGCGAACCAGCCGGCTGTCCCGGCAGTTGTGAGACATAGTAATCTGAGGCTACACGTTCAGTAAGCATAGACAACGGGCAGTACATGATAAAGCGTCTATGCCGACCACCAGCAGAGCCGCTAGGGAGGTTGCAAGGACACGCATCGCAGGTAAAACGCTCCAGCAAAAGTCAAGGGAAGACGGGAGCTGGATTGCTGGGATGTAGTAGCGCGAGGTTCGGTTATGCGCAAGGCTTGCTTCGAAGGACTAATAAAGCGTCTATCGTAGTAGCATGGGGATGGCGTTTGCGCGAGGTGGGCCGACGATGGAAGGACACGCACGTTCCAAAATCTCTAAAATTAAATGGCCGATTCGGATTGCAACCAGATAGCGTTGATTGATCTGATCGCAACAGTTGTCATCAGATGCTATCATCTCACCGTTAGCGGAATGTCGCAAGCTATCCCAGCAAAGAGTCGGCCCCGTCAAGGTATTGGAACGCATCGGTTATCTGGCTTACAAATTGGAGCTCCCGCCTACATGGAAAATTCCTATCGATCACACACGTGCTCGAACCCCATGTTCCCGATACGTTCGCTAGAGTACCACCTAGCCCCCTATTCGATATGATCGTCGGCCATGATGGAGAAGTCGATGAAGAATGGGAAGTCGAAGCTATCATTCGCGAAAGGTGCAACAACGCAAAAAGCAAAAAGAATATTTACCTTGTCAAATGGTGCAACTTCTGGCCCGAGCACAATACCTGGGAACCGAACATAACCTCATAAACTGCGGAGCAGCTTTCGACAAATTCCGCAATCGAGACGCTGTTACCACCGTCGCGAGTACCTTCTTCCTCCCGTCTCCCCAGAGCATGCCGGCGTACTATAGTGTTGGACTGCTGGTAATTGGTTGCTTGGATATATTTTACTATTGCTTGATGAAGACTTTTGCTCATAGATATAGATATAGATACATCGTTGGTTGGAGCGTAGCCATAGGCTAGGATTGGGGAACCATCGAACGACAGGCTCCCCCGGTGGCCTTTGAGGCACCGAAAAACTTGTGTGTGGCGGGGTGCGCCGGGGGTGGCTGTTGGCACACTGGTCCCACGCGCGGAAATTGCAACGGAGGTCTTTGCACGCACGGACTGCATCAGTCCACCCTTCCCAGCAGGCATCCTTCGGCGAAATTCGGCGACTAGACGGGGCTTTTAAATGAGAGATCAGTATGCACAGCCTCCCTCTCAATCCATCCTCACCCATGGAAACATTTCCGAGGACACATCGCACAGCTTACAGAGTGCTATTCCAGCGGCATCACTTTTTCAATATGTGCCCGGCGGATACTTCTCGGAAGTGCGTACGCGTGTGCCATCCTACGATTCCTACCCCACATAGAATCTATGGGCTATTAAATACAGTCGGCCCTCGCTAATTGCTCTCTTTCTAGATGCCCTCCCCTGCTAAGTGCACTCAATATGCCCTGACCGACAGAAATCCCACACAAATTTGCCCTTCCCTTGCAATTTGCACATTGCACTCAATATATACCTGATGGGCAATTTGTAAGTGCCTATTATACAGTAAAATAGGAAGCTTGGAGGGCAATTTCCTCCTGAGATTCAGTGATTTTGTAATTTTTGCAGTGAGATTTACGCAAATATTCACAAACCAGATAATATTTAGTAAATATTTACACTTGCCAATTGCACCCTCACAAATTGCACCCTAAAAAGGCCGACGGATGGCGTGCAATTAGCGAGGGCCGACTGTAGGGCGCTGATCAGATCAGTGATCAGTGATCTTCCAAGGGATAAATTACCATTTGGTAATTTATGCAAATAACGCCAAAAATGATGCAAAATTATCGGGTTTGTGCGGTCACAAATTACAATCATGGTTATTTGTCTTGACAATTGTCAATTATCACGGGTAAAGTGAATGTGTCGTTAACCATATATTATGGCTGTGATCTGATTGGCTGACATTTGCTTGTGAGCGTAATTACGCTAAAACAATGATAATTTACCGTAATTTACCATCAAACGTTGTTTTTTGCGGCAAATAACCTTCTATTGAGGCCCCTCCAGGGATCAGCGCCCTAATAGCCCATAGTTTCTAGGGTAGTGCCATCCCAAATGACCGATCAATCCTTTTGCGCTAATCGCATACGGAGTGAAGGGAAAGGACTCAAACTAGTGGCCAATCACAGCACTCCAGAGCCTTCTTCATCAGACCGTTTGGAAACTATTTATTTAAGCCACGGCCCACGCCACAATCCCAGACCATGTTATCGCCGCATTTGTCGCCGCGATGGGCGTACGAGGTCGACGCCGAAGGTGTCTTCGTGGACGAAGACGAGACGACGAGTCCTCTAGGATATCGATGGGTACATGTCAAATATTGTTCCAAATGCGTCCTGCCCCGGTACTCTTCCTGGACAACCACTACCATGGCGGCGGAAAGCGGCAAAGCTAAAAGATACCTGACTAGCGACTTGGTATATCTCGCGGACGCTGATTCAGTATATTTGTCCGACGGTACCGTCGTAGACCGACCTAGATCTCTCATAGATCATTTGCTTTGGGCCCTTCGATACGAAGGCATCAATTTACAAATTATGAAGGCTGTTGCTACAAATTATAGCAGGGAGCTCGAGAAGGGATTGATCACCGAGTATGAGAAAAATAAGGAACAGGAGAATTTCCGAAGGGTGTGGTTTTTATACGAGTTATTCACCGAGACTGAGGCCCCGGTAGACGATTTACCGGACTCAACCCCCCTTCGCCCTCTTGGACCCCGAAGTTTATGTGGCGGGACCATGTTATGCTCTGCATACCCGTCAAAGGTACTTATTATATTAATCTAGAAGAGACTAATATTCAGATTGTACAACAACATGTTCGGCACTAAAAATTTCCATCCTCTTGCATTAAAATCCTTGGTGTCGGACTCGACCAGAATTAAAGAAGATCTTGACTCACGGACATCGGAATTACCCCTCAGCGTGAAAGAGCGCGCTGCAAACTTCATAAGATACAAAGAAACAAAGTCCACTTTTGAAATCGAAGGCGAGGCGAGTAAATCTAGGTACTACTATCCCCTTTGATCGCAAGTCCCTCACTTTCTCTTTTCTTTTTTTATCCTTTTGAGTGGGGTTCTTTTTTCAGTACATGGTTCTCATTTGAATAGTGCGGCTCGTACGTGGTGCAAAATCCTCCGTCATGTCAAAGATCTCCCATTTGATTCAGCTGTTGGGACGCAGGAGGTTGCATCATCGTTATTTCCCGACACACCCCCGGCAAAGGGTTGGCGAGAAACTGACGTATGTCTGCGCCACTACTCAACGCTAATGGACAGATTTTCATAGGAAAAACCAAGTTCGACAAATTAGGTCGACCCGATGAAATCGTGTATCATATCGGCGCAAGAGCGTCTGATCTCGAGACCTTGATGAGTGGTTTCTATGAAACATTGAACGCCTGTATTCGATTTTCGTCATTCGATCCGTCAGGTCTTGATCCCCTCCTCCAACAGAATCATAGACTTTTCGACAAGGTTGCTGTTACAGCGATACTTACGTTTTCGTTCACGATTATTCATCCCCTCTCTGACGGCAACGGACGAACTCACCGACTTTTGATACATTACCTTCTTGAAAGTTTCGGGATTGTTAACTGTTGGCTGGTTCCAGTGTCTGTGATCATTCTCAACGACAATTTGAAAACCGGCGCCAAGGACGCCGTCCTGTCTGAAGTGTCGAATCCAATTATCATTCGGACGCGACATTCTTTTGACGAAGGACAAATCACTGTCCACAACGAGACAAAAATGTTCTTTGAGTCATGGGATGCTACTATGTCAGTTGAATATTTTTACTCTCTCCTAAAGAAAGCTGGACGAGTGTCCATCGACTGTGGGCTATACCTGTTGATTTGGGACCGGTGCGTAGAAGAAGCCAACAAGCAAAAGACCCCTCTGCCACCGTCCAGGTTGAAGGCGTTTATCGCCCGGTATCTTGATATAGGTAATGTTTCAAAAAACATGCTCAAGCAGATAGAGAAGATCGGGGTGGGAGAGGATCTTGTTCGCGCATTGGAGGGCGTCTGCAGAGATGTACTAGGGGGTGATACCGACGCATTTAAAGAAAGCTTCGAGCCATTCAACTTAAGGGATCAGGCTGAGGTTGATATTGCGTTTGATAAGGCCATCGAAATTTGATATCCTACATGAACACCTACGCAATATATTTTGTAGGAAAAAGGTCAATAAGAGATACATTGCTAAGATCACCTAGTAATACCTGTTTCGGGTCCCATCACTTCATATCGAACAAAGAGCTCCACGATACTGTTGGTATTTATACAATTCCTCTTTCATCATCTCATCGATCTCCTCCCCCTCAACCCTCTCATACTCCTCCGTCTCCCACCATTCGAACTCTTCCGCCTCGCTTAGAGTCAAAACACACAACGGCAAAATCTGATCCTCTCTAAAAACCGCCCCCTCAAGCCGATCCGCACTAATATGCGAATCAAATCCCCTGCGCAAACCAGGCACACCTCTCCGGCCGCGGTACGAATGCCCAAACCGGAACTGTCGACCCATGACCACTGCACACATTATGATCACTTCATGGTCTCCATATGCAGCTGCAAGACCATGTGATTTAGTAAAGTAGATCCCAGGACCCCATTTTTGGCCATGTTCCGAGCAGTGTTGGCCTTCTACTTCTGCATCCAGAGGAAGTGGGAGGAGAAAGCCTTGTTGTATTATTCCAGGGATGTTTTTTGGGGAGGTGCCGTGGAAGACAATCTCAATCTGACTATATGATGGATAGTCAGGGTATTGGTATTTCTCGCGGAAGTTATCGACTCGTGTGAGAAAGCGGTGTAGTAAATCTGGTCGAAAAATAGGTTCGATCGAGATGGTATGGTACTCGAATTTGAGGAGTTGCCAGACTATTTCCGAGAACGTTTTATCGGGGCTACGCGAGGCTTTCATAAGGCAGGATATTAATGACCAGTCGTCGGAAGTAGAGTGGTCGACTGCGCTTTCGGTTTCGGAGGTTTGAAGCGCTGATTTCTTAGATTGCTTTCTTTGGGCCGCCTTGGATAGCGGCGAGCTGGGATGTTGTGCTGGCTGGACTGGGTGGAATGCCATCGCATGCTGGGCAGAAGGATCTTTTGACAACGCATGGATAGCATCTGGCCGTAGCGGGTTCTTTTAAGGAAGCCGTTTGCTGATATGCCGGGTGCGATGAGTCACTCGTCCGGAGGCAGTGAACTGATAGTGAACCTTATTTTACGTAGACCTCACAGAAATTCACGCAACCGGTCCTTGTCGCGATATTCAGTAAATCCGCCCGCATAAGTTCTGGCACAGCAAAACGCGGGATCTCTTAGTATCGATGGCCACTTCACCGACTTGTAAGGAAGGCTTTGCGATTGACCAGGTAAGATACATACCAAAAACCCAAACACCCATGCTATAAGTGCCGAGACGTGCTTTCAAGGACATATACACATGTTCCATCAACTTTGCTCCTCAAACCGTGTGCATCGCTGCCAACGCGTAACAGCACCTCTTCACTCACACATCAGTCCTCCTCGCCGTATCAGCATCCAAAAAATAATAACTCCCATAAACCAAAGCATTAACGCCCGCCAACCCCACAACCCCCAAACTCAAACCGTGTGCTCCCCTCAGCTTCAAACAACGTGGTGAATTGATCAAAAAATAAGCAAGGCTCCAAGCCGATGTGATCCCTGCGCCATTCAATGAGTCACCCAACAGTGTCCCGTATCTACTATTAGGTTGTTTGTCTTTTGCATGGGATCGGACCCTCCATAGCCTGCGAGACCGGCGCAGAGGGGAATTGACCATAGAACGGGGGTGCCAGGGTAATTGCGATATGATTTTGGGATCAGTGCCAGTGCTGCATGTTAGCGCACGTTTTACACATGCATCGAAAGACGCAGCAGCAAGCAGTGCCTTAGGAGACCAAAGTGGAACAGGGGAATATGTTGGAGAGGAGGTACATGAAGCTGAAAAGAGCCATACATACAACGGACTCTGCGCATAGTTCTTCCTAAGCCTGTTCAGCGTCGACTTGACGTCCTCCGGCTTCGATGGATTCGACATGCTGGGACGTCACTTCGAGGCGGACAGGCAGCCACTCAGCCGAAGCAGCGATGCGGGGAGTTTCGATTCGGTCTGGGTCTGTACACCATCTCGAGAAAGAGCCCTCCGGCGGTAACTCGTCGGAGCAGCCCGAAGTTTAAATTGGCATCAAACAGAGAAGCCCAGCATTCCCTTGCATAAGGGTGGCGTCTTGGTTTGAGAGAAGCTGGCTTTTTTGGGGGGTCATGTTTTGGTGCAAAAGTTGGACGGATAGCTCATCTGACGATCAGATGGAGAATTCAGACACAACACTTGATGATCTGAAAACTTGCCTTGAAGTCCCCTCGCTGATTGTTCGTCAAGAAAAAACAGAAAAACTTCATTAAATGTTGTGTGAAAACCGACAAAAAACTACAGCACCCACCGATTCAGCTGCAGTTGCTGGTGCAGCCAGCCAGTCTCCTCAACCTGATTGGCCATCTCAAGCATAAAAAGCAAAAGAGAAGTTTAGAAACTCTCCACCAGCTGCACCATTGGCGATAGAAAGCATCTCCCACTAGAGTACCAAGGGGGCCCTTGCCAGCTTAACTTTGGAGATCGAACGGGATCCAGTGTGTTCTAGCAGATATGGCCGTAGCTGTTAGATGTTAAAATTTGTGCTATGTAAACCACAGAAACTCTGTTTAAATGAATCGGACCGCGGGTGGAATGCGATTTCTCACTGAGATGGCCCTTTTCACAAAAAGTATTATTCGGGTATAGCAAGGTAGCTTCAGCTATTCGAATCACAGTACAACGCTATCTCAATATGAGTGTATTACTCGAATATACAGCGATATTCTAACTAGGACTCCGACAAAGCAAATCGAATAAAGCTCCTCCAAAGATAACGCACTTGAATTTCAGCAAAGCATCTGGACCGCTCAACTCTACTAATTCAACAGTAATCACTCAGAATGAATACTCCACCATCTTTTGGGTCACGATCATCCAACTCTTGCCTCTGGGAGCGATGATTTTGCCAGCTACATCAATCTCGTCTCCCTTCCTCTTAGTCCCTCCATTGCCGCCAACACCACCAACAACACCAACAACACTCGCTCCAATAGCGCCGCCGGCAACACCACCCCCTGCTTTTCCGCCGCGATGGCCGGGATCCCCTTTTCCGATCCCCGAATCCCCATCTCCACCAATAATCTCCCCAGCCGCTTCCCCCCACACATCCTTGACCTCCTCCAGCTCGGGTTCCATCCACTCCCACTCCCTGGGTGCATGTTTCACCCCAGCGATCTCTTTCTTGACCTTTCTTTCCCGCCTTGCATTGTCTTTCTTGGGACGAGATGGACGAGATGGAGTAGAGTGTATTCCAGAATAGACAAACGATTTGGGCGTGAATTCGCGACAGCGGGGGTTAAGTGATTTTCTGGATGAATTAAGGAATGGATATCCCGCTTCGGGTGCTTTTTGCAAATAATACTGCTGTGAGAATTCAACGGATTCCATCCTAATAACCATAAGTTACCATCACGACAAAAAAACGTTTAGTACGCAGTTGAGTTCGGTAGGGGGGTGGTACTACCTCATGGATAATAACAGATCTTGCTTGACTGAGAATGCGCAGGTTTGTAGGGAGTCAGATGTTGAGAGGAGAGAGGTGCGTGGGATGAACTCCTTGGGAGGGAGAGTCGGATTGAAGGACGGGGAGGAGTTATTTGATGTTAAGGATGATTCTGAACGGGCGGGGGAAGAAGTTTTTGTGAGCGAGGAGGAAGAACATGTTGAACCCGAGTCGGATGGCATGTTCGTGTTGGTAAGATCCGGGATCCGACGAGATGACGATACTTGCGACACTCTGGGGGTATGGCTTTTCGTTGCGCTTGCGGATGGCGTATAGTGCGATGTGAACTGGAAACGATAGTCACTGGAAGACAGCCTTGAGTGGAGGGTTTTATCCCTTAGGGATGAGATCCCGACCGTGTGGTCTTGTTGAAGTGATTCTGGTGGTGCAAAGAAGCAGATGGGGTTGGTGCGGATGGGGAAAGTCGCTTGCTGGTAATTATAGACAAAGTTTCAGCCACACTTTGGTAGCGATCAAAGCGCTGCAGGTCATTTCTCTACCACGATTATAAAACTCTACTTTATCAAAACACTGCCAGGTAACTGCTTCTCGGGATCCAGACAACTTTCCTCGTCACGTCATTGTTCGGTTGCCCCCTGCGTGGAGAATAGACCGTGGTTCAAGCATAAGGGTAATGAGATCTCAACCCGACCATAATCACTATTTCCGTTAGATCCCTCATCTAGATACTTTTTATAGGAAACGCTTATTTGGCTCATGTCGAAGCGTACATATCTGAGTTTCCGGCACATACGTACAAGCGCCTAGGACTTGCAATTGTAACTTTCAAAGAGTAATCAGAAAATGAATCTCAATACCGGCCTTCAAACAAGCCGAGCACCGAGCAAGCCGAGCACCGAGCAAGCCGAACCGAGCTGCTCGGCTTGCTCGGGTTGTTTGCAGGCGTATCTCAATTCAAGGGGCCTGGATGCACGCCCATTCTGAATGCTAAGCATCTCTTGAAGCAGAATATCTATCAAAACAAGGAGAGGTAGTCGTAAAAAAGGTCCAGATGAAAAATGCCCTGGAATTCAGACCCGATAGCTTGTAGCAAGAGTCGATACCATATCGCATCTGATCTCGTCCTTATTCTGCCATTTCGCCCGCCCATAACTTGCATCTCATCCGAAGTTGTGGTGAGGTTTTCCCTTACTCACAATCATCAATCGGGGCCTTCTGTCTTCAAAGTAGCCAGAACTAAAAAGAATGATACATAAACGTTTATAAAAAGACGAAATACTGACTTCAGAAGGTTCGGTTGGCAAAAAAAGCCTCTAGTTCGACTCTTATATTATTATCACGGCTCCTTAAGTATATACAGCCTTTCCCCACTCTGAGGCTCTATTCTCTGAAGCCTTAATGCGGGCAGTTCTCAGCTTGGTTTGGAGGGTCAGTCAACAATCCACACGAGCTCCAAGGTGGGGGCTTATGCCAATCCACCATAACGCAGCGTCCAACATGTTCTACTCCCCTCACCTCTTCCCCCATGCTTTG
>Ga0302325_10005376_pt1 | contig 29148 bp, 29 predicted proteins | sample Palsa_T0_2_FD_201948 | JGI IMG/M metagenome (GOLD analysis project Ga0302325, IMG submission 201948) | Peat permafrost microbial communities from Stordalen Mire near Abisko, Sweden - Palsa_T0_2 | ecosystem: Environmental > Terrestrial > Soil > Palsa > Peat permafrost | place: Sweden: Abisko...
CCTCGGCGCGGTCCGGCACCCGCTGGTGGCAGGCGTGCGCGGCCGCGGGCTGTGGCTGGGCATCGTGCTGACGGCCGAGGCGGCCCCGGACGTGGAGGCAGCCGCGCGGCAGGCCGGGTTCCTGGTCAACGCGGTTCAGCCCGACGTGGTCAGGCTGTCGCCGCCGCTGATCCTGTCCGCCGCCGAAGCCGGCGAATTCACCGCGACGCTGCCCCAGATTCTCGACGCCGCCCGGGAGACCGGCTCAGTTCCCCACTTAAGAAAGAAGGTGGCGCCATCAGCGGGGGCGACTCCGATCTCGAGCAGCTTCTTGAGGTCACGGGCAAGGTCATGAGGGACCACCTGACGGTGGATCATCCTCTCGACGCTCCTGGTCGGCTTGAGGCCCTTCGGCGAGCGCTCGCCGAGCCCGGCATCTCGGACCTCGCCCGAGATACATTCGGCATGCAGCGCGCGCTACATTGGCTGAGCGCGACCGTTGCCGAGGTGGCGCACGCGTCGCCTTCCATCGCCTTCGTCCTAGCGGCTCGTTACACGGCGCAGAGAGCTATCCAGGCATCGGTCAACCAGCACGAGATTCCTACGGAGGCGACGTCTGGCGCTGGCAGTCATCTACAGCTGGCGTCCCCGCCCGCGTCCGAACCCGGGGCGGCACGCGTCATGGTGCCTTGGCGGTTCAATCCCGAAGCTGTCTTGCTCATCGATCTGGACACTCGCTCGGCCGCGCTAGCCACGAAGGACGCGCTGACCTTCGGCGACGAAGGGATGACACGGATCGGACTTAAGGACGCCCGCATGCGATCCGTGATTCTGACCGGGCGCGCCGACGGTGTTCTCGACGAGACCGGAGCCTTCAGCGCGGTGCGTGATTGGAGCATCTTCACGTCGGCGGTTTCGCTCGGCATCGCCGAGCGGGCCCTGAAAGCCGCCGAAGCATACGCTGTCGAGCGACAACAGTTCGGGTCCAATCTCGTGTCATTCGCCGGCATCAGGGCCTTGCTTGTGGACATGCACATGCGTGTGTCCTCTCTCCGCGCTCTACTAGATGCTGCACTGACACCGCCGGATGTGACATCGACTGTCCCCTTGACCGTCCTTGCCGCTGCTGGCAGGACTGCTGTCGATGTCAGTCTCGACGCCATTCAAATCCACGGGGGATACGGATACATGGACGAGTATCCAGTGGCCGGTCTTGTGCGGGATGCCATCAGCATGCGGGCGCGCAGCTCGGGACGGCGGTCGGTTACGGCCGCCATCGCGTCCGAACGTTTTCGCGGGGGCTGAGACTTCTCAGACCACAACGACGGCCACGGAAAAGTCTGAGATCCACTGACGGGAGATAGCGAAAGACATGAGTACGGAAATAAACCGATCTGATGCTCCGCGGTTCACGGCGAAGCAGGTGACCCGGCCGCGGGCCCAGGTGGAACAGCAGATCAAGGAAGCGATCCTTTCCGGGCAGTTCGCCCAGGGCGACAAGCTGCCTCCGGAGACGCAGCTCGCACAGCAGTTCGGAGTCAGCCGCCCCACGATTCGCGAGGCGCTGGCGGCTCTCGTCAACACCGGGCTGATCCGCAAGATCCCCGGGGTCACGGGAGGCAGCTTTGTCAACAGCGTCACGACTGACTCGCTGAGTCAGACCCTCGGCGAGGCGATGGAGAGGATCCTGCGGCTAGGGGCTCTCGATATCGAGGAACTCACCGACATGAGACGCGTGCTGGAAATCCCTGCTGCACGTCTGGCAGCTGAGTACCGGACCTTGGAGCACCTCGAGCGCCTCCAGGCGATCATCGAACGTCAGCGGACGACGACGATTGACGACCCGCAGATTCCGTCGTACGACCTGGCTTTCCACACCACGATCGGGCACGCCTCAGGTAACCGCCTGCTAGCGGCCTTCATCGGTGCGCTTCACGCCTCGACGTTGCCCGCTCGGTACCTGGACGTGACACCGGCGGTGGCGCGCAAGACTGTCAAGCAGCACATTGCCATCGCTGCCGCCATCGAGGCCGGCAATGCGGTCGGGGCGGCCGAGGACATGGAGGAGCACCTAGACTACGTGCTGCGCAACTCAGCCCCGTGCTCGGTAGTAATCGCCCTATGACCGCAGCGGAGCCGCCGCTGCACGGTGTCATGGTGGTGGACATCTCGTCGTCGTATGCAGCTCCGACTGCCTCCATGTACCTGGGAGACATGGGCGCGGACGTCATCAAGATCGAGCCACGGGGCGGCGATGACGCCCGCGGTTGGGGGCCGCCCTTCCTGAACGGGGAGGCCGCGTGGTTCCTGTCGGTGAACCGGAACAAGCGCAGTCTCTGCCTGGATATTCGCCGAGAGGAAGGACGCGCACTGCTCTTCAGGTTGCTCGAGTCGGCCGACGTATTCATCGAGAACCTGAACCCCTCGAAGCTGGAAAAGCACGGCCTCGAGCTCGGCGCATTGAGCGAGCGGCTCCCGCACCTGGTGATCTGCGCGCTATCCGGCTTCGGCATGTCCGGTCCCGACGCCGGCCAGCCGGGCTACGACCTCATCGCCCAGGCGAGGTCCGGGATGATGAGCGTGACGGGAGACGCCGGCGTCCCGACCCGGGTGAGCACGGCGCTGTCAGACGTGGCCGCGGGAACAATCGCAGCCTTCGCCATAGCGTCCGCGCTCGTGCGGCAGCAGATGACGGGCAGGGGTGAAGTGATCGACGTCTCGCTGCTCGAGGCGGACCTGGCATTCATGGCTCCCCGCATCGCCAGCTACCTCGCGGGCGACGAGGAGCCCAGGCCGTGCGGTGGGACCGACTCCGTCGTCGCCCTCTACCAACGGTTCGAGACTCTTGACCGGCCCATTGTCGTCGCGGTCGGGAATGACCGCCAGTGGCAGCGAGCGTGCGCCGCGCTCGGCCTCACGCCTCTGTCCGACCAGCAGGATCTGGCGACGAACGCAGGCCGGCGTGCACGTCGCGCCGAGGTCGTGGAGGCGTTCGGAAAGGCGTTCGCCGGCATGACCGCAGGCGAGGCGATCGCGGTCCTGCAGTCAGCGGGCGTTCCGTGCTCGCTTATCCAGTCGCTGTCGGAAGTCGTCTCCGACCCGCAGGTAACCGCACAGCATTCCGTCGTCACCCAGCAGCACCCCCGTGCTGGGGAGTTCCGAATCGTTGGGAGCCCTTGGCGGCTAGCCTCAGATCCAGCTAGCCGGGCACCGGGCACGCCTGCGCCGATGCGCGGCGAGCACGGGCGAAGCATCCTCTCCCGTCTCGGTTTGGGTAATTCAGCGATCGATGAACTAGTAGAGGCCGGTGTGGTGTGGGCTCCTTGATCGAGGTCGTCGACGACGATGCCGTCCGGTTCCTCACGTTGAACCGCCCTGATCGACTCAACGCGCTGAATAGTTCCGTTCTAGAAGAACTATTGCGGTGCGTCGAGACCGCCGGCGCGGACCTGGGGGTCGGGTGCGTCGTCATCCGTGGTGCGGGTGACCGGGCCTTCTGCGCCGGGGCGGATCTCGGGGAGATCCGCGGGTTGAGCGCTGAGGAGGCCCACGCGTTCATCCGGCGCGGCCAGCGGGCGATGACCGCGGTGGAGTCCGCTCGCATGCCAGTCATCGCCGCGGTCGACGGTTTCGCGCTTGGCGGCGGATTCGAGTTGATGCTGGCGTGCCACCTGGCGGTATCGTCCGACCGGAGCACCTTCGGTCTGCCCGAGGCGACGATCGGGTGCATGCCCGGCTTCGGCGGGACGCAGCGGCTGCTCACCACGACGGGCAAGGCGGGGGCTTTTCACCTGATGCTCACCGGAGAGAGCATCGACGCCGAGCGCGCCTGGCAGATCGGGCTGCTATCCGTGCCGCCCATTGCGGCCGGGGAACTGCCTGATCGGGTCGCCGGGCTGGCTCACCGTGTCGCCTCGGGAAGCCGCGGGGGGATGAGCAAGATCCTGGAAGCGGGCCGCCGGGCCGCGCTGCCTACCGCGCTGGAACATGAAGCGGCTCTGGCCGCGCTGGCCATCGCGTCGCTAGATGGTCAAGAAGGCATCACCGCGTTCGCTGAGCGGCGGCCGCCGAAGTTCCAGAGGAGCACAGGCCGATGACTGCTCTGACGGACGACGCCCATCAGCATCTCGCGCAGCCAGATCATCTCGGCGCCCTCGCCGAGATGATCCGGAAGGTGATCGAGCCGCAGGCCGCGCGCATCGACAGGGAGGGAGTCTTCCCGCACACCGCGCTACGTGCGCTCGCTGGCGCGGGGCTCGGAGTGCTGCTGATGCCCCGGGCGCTCGGCGGTCAAGAAGCACCTACAGCTGTGTACGCCGAAGCGGTAGCCAGGATTTCTGCTGCCTGCGGCTCGACGTCCACTGCTTACATGACGCAGCTGCACTGTGCACACCCCATTCACCTGCGAGGGCGACCCGAGCAGCAGCAGCGCTGGATCCCCGCGCTCTGCTCAGCCGACGCGATCGGTGCTATCGCGCTGACCGAGACCGGAGCAGGGTCAGACGTCGCCTCGATGCGGACCACGGCCCGTCGTCACGATGACACGTACGTGATCCACGGCGGGAAGACGTTCATTTCCAACGGTGACGTCGCCGATGTAATCGTCTTGTTCGCGACCTTGGACCCCCGGCTCGGCAAAGAGGGCATCACCGCCTTCCTGATCGAGACGGCGCAGCTGCAGGGCTTGTCCGCTGGCACCCCCATGAAGAAGCTTGGACAGAAGGGAGCATCGACCGTCGAGCTCAGCTTCGATGACTGCCGGATTCCCCGGGACGCCCTGCTCGGCGAAGAGGGCCAGGGCTACCCGCTGCTTCTTGAATCGGTCACGAAGTCGCGCATCAGCGCGGCGGCCCAGGGTCTCGGTTTCGCTCAGGGTGCTTACGACGCCACCGCACGGCTCTGCGCCGAACAAGGTCTTCTGTCGTCGCGAGCACGCCACGCACAGGATCTCCAGTTTGCTCTGGCGGCCATTCGGTCAGAGATCTTCTCGGCCCGGTCAATGCTGCAGGCAGTATGTGACCTCGTGGACACGAGCGACGTCGACGCGACGATCGAAGTGTCAATGGCGAAACTCCATTGCACTGCACTGGGGGTCCGAGTGGCCTCGACGTGCGTCGAGCTGCTCGGCGAAGACGGAGACCGGCTCGACCTTGGGGTCGAGCGCAGGCTCCGAGATGCCAAGATCGCGGAGATTTACGACGGGACCAGCCAGGTGCAGAGCATGATCATCGCCCGTGACATCCGTCTGGCCGCTTCTCGATGATCCGGCGGTTCACCGGTCAGCGCAACAGAGTCATCGGGCAGATGGGATATCCCGCCGGTGCCGTTGAAGTCGCACCTGCGCGCTCGGCTCGATTAAGGAGAGGCATGTTCTGGAAGGGTAACTTCGACCAGCTTTTCATCGGCGGCGAATGGGTTGAACCCCTCGCCTCTGAGCGGATCGATGTCGTGTCGCCCTTCACCGAGCAGGTGATCGCGACCGTCCCGTCGGCTTCGAATGCCGACATGGATCGCGCCGTGGCTGCGGCCCGAACGGCGTTTGACGAGGGATCGTGGTCGCGGACCACGCTCGCGGAACGGACCGCGATCATCGCCCGATGGCGCGACCTCATGGTTGCGGATCGTGATCTGCTCGCGGAGGTTATCACCGACGAGATGGGCTGTCCTATCACCCAGTCTCGTACGGCTCAAGCGGCCAATCCTGCGGGCGTCCTCGACACGTACCTCGAAATCGCTGATGAGTACCCGTTCCGTTCGCTCCGGCGTTCGGTCCGGGGCAGCGCGCTGGTAACGCGCGAACCGGTGGGGGTTGTCGCCGCGGTTATTCCCTGGAACGTGCCGCACGCTATCGCGGTGCAGAAGGTAGCGCCAGCGCTCATCGCTGGCTGCACGGTGGTGCTGAAGCCCTCGCCTGAGGCGCCCCTCGACGCCTATCTGCTGGCGGAGATGCTAGCCAAGGCTGGAGTGCCTGCTGGCGTTGTCAACGTGGCGCCGGCGGACCGGGAAGCGAGCGAGCATCTCGTCACCCACCCCGGTGTGGACAAGGTCGCCTTTACCGGTTCGACCGCGGCGGGAAGGCGCATTGCCTCGCTCTGCGGTCACGACCTCAGGCGGGTCACGCTGGAGCTCGGCGGGAAGTCCGCGGCCGTAATCCTCGACGACGCGGACCTGGATGCGGCGGTGGAGGCGCTTCGGCACGGTTCGCTGCGGAACAACGGGCAGGTGTGCAGTCTGAAGACCCGGATCGTGGTGTCACGGCACCGGGAGTCCGAATTGCTGGATCGCCTGGTCGGCCTCGTGGAGTCGATGCCGGTGGGCGATCCGCGCGATGCCTCGACCCAAATCGGCCCGCTGGTAAGTGCCAGACAGCGCCGCATGGTGGAGAACTACATCGAGATCGGCCGCCAGGAGGGCGGGCGAACCTTGATCGGAGGCGGTCGGCCGCCCGGGCTTGATCACGGGTGGTTCGTCGAACCGACCATTTTCACGGACGTGGAGCCCGGCATGCGGATCGCTCAGGAGGAGATCTTCGGGCCCGTCTTGTCGGTGTTGACCTACGAGGACGAGGACCAGGCAGTCGCCATCGCCAACAACTCATCGTATGGCCTCAACGGCGCCATCTTCACGTCGGACATCGAGCACGGCATGGAGCTGGCACGGCGGATCCGCACGGGAACCGTGGAGCTGAACGGGAATCCGGCCGGGCCCCGCGCCCCCATGGGCGGGGTGAAGTGCAGCGGCATCGGGCGGGCGAACGGGCCTGAAGGCCTCGATAACTACGTAGAGCATAAGTCTGTCGGCCTGCCTGCAGGGACGGTCGATGCCCTTGAGCAGTCTTGGGCGGAGGAGAAGCTCGCCTGATTTGGCGACCGCCGGCAAACGACGCGCCCCGACAATCCGAACGCCTGCTAGGGCTGGGAAGGTGGGTCGTCGACGCCCGTCGGGGCCGTCGTGGCGTTAGCTGGGCCGCGTGGGCATGGTCGCGAGCGAAAGGCCGCCGTCGGCGATGATCGTCTGACCGTTGATCAGTGCGCTGCCGGGAGAGCAGAGGAAGGCCATGATCTCGGCGAAGTCCTCGGGTGTGGGGAATCGCCCTGAGGGAGTCAGCCCGAGCCACGTCCGCTCGAACGAATCCCATTGATCGCCCGCATACAGCCGGAAGGAGTCGGTGTCGATCGGGCCAGGGCAGAGACCGACCGACGTGATCCCAGCCGGTCCGAGCTCGACCGCGAGATATTTCACGATCGTCTCCATCGCTGCCTTAGCGGCACCCAGGAGTCCATGAGCGGGCAGGACGCGAAAGCTGTCCCAACCGGATATCGCGAGGATTCTCCCGCCAGCAGGCATGTGGGGCACGCTGGTGCGCACAAGATCCAGGAAGCCCTGGATCGTGATTCCCATTGTCTTGTCCACGTGGTGCGCATGGATCTGAGACAACGGCTTGAAAGCGCTCGCTGCTGCGTTGGCGACGAGCACATCGACCGACTTGAAACAATCGACTGTCTCCTGCACGAGCCTGACGACAGCCTCGGTGTCCGCGACATCGGCCTGGACGGCGATGGCCTTACCGCCGGCCTCCTGGACAGCCGCGACGGTGCGCTGCGCCGACTCGAGGTCCTTCTTGAAGTTAACCACGACGTTGGAGCGTTCTTTCCCCAACCTGACCGCCAGCCGCTGGCCGATGCCGCGCGAGGCGCCAGTGATGACGACCGTCTTGCCTTCGAGTTCCATTTCGTGCCTTTCACCCAGAGAACTACGACGTCCGGTCAGGAGCTCATCGTCAGGCCAACGTCGTCAGTTCCCTGTCCGCGAACGACCGGGCGGTGGCACGCCCGATCCCTGAACCGGCCCCCGCCCTGGGCGAGCCGGCGCCCGATGATCTGCTCTGTCCATCCCTCGCCGCGCTTCCAGCCGTAGCCGTTCGAGGTATCGAATAAGTTGATCCCGACCTCATGCGCCCCGTCCATGATCGCGTGAGACTCGGCCTCCGCGGTATTTGGCCCGAAATGGAGCGTCCCCAGGCAAATCCGGCTCACCGACAGGCCGCTGCGGCCAAGCTGACAGCACTCCATGCTCATGTCGCCCATTCCGCCACGATGGCTGCCGGACCAATCGCCAGCAAGACTCCCGACGATAGCTACCGTGGTAGATATTGTCTGACATCTTACGTGGGGCCTGACTCGACCGCAAGCGCCGGGCATCTTGGGCCATGGCCGCGGGCGAAGTCGTGCCACAAATCTACTGAGTCAGGCACGTCGCCTACAGTCTGAGAAAAACCTAACTCTTGCCCAGTTGTCAATCACGTGCTTGAGTGGCTTTCAGCAGGGAACCTTCGAGGCATGCTCAACGCCTCGTCCCCGTTTCAGCCGGTGCTCGTGAATCAGTGAAGGCAGCACGTGAAGATCTGGTTTCAACTCATGGCATCCGAGCAGCGGAGCTCCGGCTTTTTCAGCGCGGTGCAGAAGCACTTGGACGACATCGTAAGCCCGTCGAGCCACGTCGACGTCCGTGGGACGACACACGGTGCGTATGCCGACCAGTATCGACTGCTCTTCCACTACGATGAACGCGAGATCATCGAGAACGGGCTGAGGGCTCAGCGGGAAGGCTACGACGTCTTCGCGCTGGGCAACTCGCTCGATCCCGGTGTGACGGCCCTACGTGAGGTGCTCGACATCCCCGTTGTCGTCCAGATGGAAGTCTCATGCTGCGTTGCCTGCATGACGGGTGAGCGTTTCGGCATCGTCGCCACCAACGACAAGTCCATCCCTCGCTACCGGGAGATCGTCCACGGGTACGGCTTGGCGGGCCGGCTCGCCGGAGTCGACTCCGTTCGATTCGACCATCTTCCGAGGATCCATCAGGCGTTCGACGATGAGGAGGTGGCCTCTGCCGTCGTGGCGGCGTTCGAGCAATCAGCACGGCGACTCATCGCGGTCGGCGCGGACACCCTCATCGCCACGGGCGTTCACACCACGATCGCGGCCCAAGCTGGACTCACTCAGGTCGACGGCGCCGTTGTACAGGATACCTACGCACTTCTCGCGCGGTTTGCCGAGACGGCGGCGGCCATCCATCAGGCGACCGGCCAGTGGACCAGCCGCCGGGACCTGTACTCGAAACCCCCGGCCGAGGTGCTGGCGAAAGCCGCTGAGATGCACAACATCCCACTGCTGCTCGGCCAGCCTCCCGGGCAGGCGCTCGCTGGATCCTGAATCATGACGCCTGGCATTCCAGCGGCTTGTCGGCCTAGCCGCGGAGAGGAGGGTTTCTGGTGGACAGCGCCGACTTCGACTTGCTGGTGGTTGGTGGCGGTATGGCGGGAATGTCGGCGGCCGCCGAGGCCGCCTGCCAAGGAGCGCGGGTCGTCGTATGCGAGGTAGCCGATCGCCTCGGCGGCACGGCACTTCTGTCCACCGGGAACGTGTGGACCGTCCAGACACCCGAGGCGTTCCGCCAGGCCGACCCCGATGGGGACGAAACCCTGTGGCAGGTCGTCCGCAACGACCTCGAGGAATCCCTGGAGTGGGTGTCGTCCCTCGGGGTAGCTGTGCATGAGCGGCACCGTGCCTCATCAAGCTCGACCTACGATCCACCGCCCATAGGTCGCAACGTTGACATCGAGGCCTACATGGCCAGGTCGCGCCGGGCGGTTGAATCGGCGGACGGGTGGGTCCTCAACGGGACCACCGTCGTGGACCTGCACACTTCCGCCGGTGCTGTCGTCGGCGGCAGTATCCAGACCGCGTCCACGCGGGACGGCCTCGACATCCAAGCCCGAGGGGTGGTCCTGGCCAGCGGGGGATTCCAAGCAAGCCCTGACCTTCGAGCCCACTACCTCGGCCAGGCAGTCGCGGGTTCGGTCGCCGTGCGCAGCAACCCCGACAGCCAGGGAATCGCCCTCACGCTGGGACTTCGGGCGGGAGCATCGACATCGCCCAAGATGGACACCTTCTACGGTGTGATCCTCCCCGCGGTGGCAGGCAATATCTCCGAGGGCGACTACAGAGGGCTGGTGATCCATGCCGCCGTGTTCGGCGTCGTCGTCGGCGCCGACGGCCGACGGTTGACGGACGAGTCCGCTGGGGCCGTGGCCCTGGCGAACGCCGTGGCCCGCACCGGTCGCGCGCTCTTCATCGCGGGTCCTGAGATGGTGCGCGAGGCCTACGAGCGGCTGGGAATGGACCTGACGGAGCTGGTGCGTACGGCGGGCGCGCGCGGGACCCGGTGTGTGACAGCCGACTCCGTGCGGTCACTTGCCTGCACAGTGACCGAATGGGGATACGACGGAGCGGCGACCCGGGCGACGATCGAGCAGTTCGATCGGGCGATGCGCGGCGACGGCTCGACGAGCCTTCCGCGGGTGCGCCACCGGCTCCCCGTGGGAGACGGGCCAGTCTCGGTGCTGGAGGTGCAGGCGGCCATCACCTCAACCTTCGGCGGGCTGCGCACCGATACCCATGGCCGAGTCCTCAAGAGTGACGGCTCGACACTGCCCGGCCTGTTCGCTGCCGGAGTCGACCAAGGCGGTTACAACGTCAGCGGCTACGTCGGCGGGTTGTCGCGTGCCCTGGTGTACGGGCGCCGGGCCGCCCGGAAGGCGCTCAGCGATGTTTAGTCACCCGAACGCCAGCGTGGCTGGCGCGACGAACCCGAGACGGGAGGCCTGATGGCAGGCAAGTCGATCGTTCATAGCTACTTCAGGGCGCTGTCCACCGCGGACGGGGCGCTGGCGCGTTCGCTGTTCGTCGAGGACGGCGTTATCGACGACTATCGCGGCGGTCATCGGGCCGGAGGAGATGTCATCGAGAAGTTCATCGATGCGCGTCCGCCGCGCACCATCGAGCTATTGAGCGATGTCCTCCAGGAGGGCCCCCGGCTGACCGTTTACGCCAAGATGGACTATGCAGACGGCCGGACGGCAACCGTCCGGTTCCTCTTCACCGCCCCAGGCGACCGCATCGAGCATCTATGTAACTCGAAGATCGAGTTCGTCCCCGCCGAACTGAGTGCGACAAGCCCGCAGCCACCGGTAGATGCGTGAGCCACCAAGGTCAGGGCCTCTGAGGCTGTCACAGGGTTACGGTCGCTTGTAGTCCTCGAGCAGGCGACGACCGATGATCATGCGCTGGATGTCGCCGGTGCCCTCGCCGATCAGCAGCATGGGGGCCTCGCGGTAGAGGCGCTCGATCTCGTACTCCTTGGCGTAGCCGTAGCCGCCGTGGATGCGGAACGAGTCCTCGACGACCTCCTTGCAGTACTCGCTGCCAGGTACTTGGCCATGCCGGCCTCGAGGTCGTTGCGCTGCCCGGCGTCCTTCTTGCGCCCGGCGCTAACCATCATCTGGTGGGCGGCCTCGACCTTCACCGCCATGTCCGCGAGCCGGAATTGCACAGCCTGATGATCGGCGATCGGCTTGTCGAAGGTCTGCCGCTGCTGGGCGTGTCGATGCCGAGCTCGAAGGCACGCACCGCAACACCGCAGCCGCGTGCGGCGACGTTGACGCGGCCGACCTCGATGCCGTCCATCATCTGGTAGAAACCGCGGCCCGGTTCGCCGCCGAGGATGCGGTTGGCCGGGACGCGCAGCCCGTCCATCACCAGTTCGGTGGTGTCGACGCCCTTGTAGCCCATCTTGTCGATCTTCCCCGGGATGGTGAGCCCGGGACGGACCTCGCCGAAGCCCGCGGGCTTCTCCACCAGGAACGTCGTCATCTTCTTGTAGACGCTCGCACTCTCCGGTGCCTCGCCGTCGGTGCGCACCAGCACCGCGACGACAGTGGAGGAGCCGCTGTTGGTCAGCCACATCTTCTGGCCGGACAGGATATAGTCCTCGCCATCACGGGCGGCCTTCGCTCGGATAGCGGAGACGTCGCTGCCGCAGTGCGGCTCTGACATGCTGAAGGCGCCGCGGACCTCGCCCGCGGCCATCTTCGGCAGGAAGTACTGCTTCTGCTCGTCGGTGCCGTGCTGCATGAGCATGTACGCGACGATGAAGTGGGTGTTAATGATCCCCGACACACTCATCCAGCCGCGCGCGATCTCCTCGACCGCCAGCGCGTAGGTGAGCAGGCTCTCGCCGAGACCGCCGTACTCCTCAGGGATCGTCAGTCCGAAGATCCCCATCTCCTTCATGCCCTCGACGATCTCCGCAGGATACTTGTCGTCGCGCTCGAGCCCCTGCGCGTTCGGGATGATCTCTTTTTCCACGAACTCGCGCACCGCACCCAGGATCTCGGTCTGGATCTCGGTCAACCCGTCGGTCTGTGCCAAGCGGTTCACTGCCCGCCCTCCAGGGTCAACTGGCCGGCCTTGGCCTGCGGGAAGTAGTTCTGCCGATACCGGTCTCGCGCTTGGGGATCATCGCCGAGCGGGTCCACGACACCACGGCGTCGCCGTGCTGGTTCAGGCCGCGGGTGACCATCGAGATGATCCCCATGCCCGGGCGGGAGGAGCTCTCCCGGCTGCCGCTGCAGATGCTCTCGGCGTAGATCGTGTCGCCGATGTACACCGGGTGGGTCAGCTTGATGTCGGTCCAGCCGAGGTTGGCCACGGCGTTCTGGCTCATGTCGATGACCGAGAGGCCGAGCACGAGCGCGACGGTGAGTCCGCTGTTGATGATGATCCGCCCGCCGCTGACCGGGTTGGACTCCGCCAGGTGGGCGTTGAAGTGGTTCTGGTTGGTATTGCAGGTCAGCTGCGTGAACCAGGTCGAATCGGCCTCCGAGATGGTTCGGCCGAACGGATGCTGGTAGACGTCGCCGACCACGAAGTCCTCGAAGAACCGGCCGAGGACGGCCTCGTGTACCGTCATGCTGCCTCCGGTGGGGTGAAGGTCTGAGTGCGCCGCATGCCGGCGGCGCGGTCTTTAGCCGAGATGACCAGCGCCATCTTGCGGGAGGCCTCGTCGATCATTTCGTCCCCGAGCATGACGGCGCCAACGGCCCCGCCCTCGGTCGAGGTGTAGTACTCGTAGGCGTCGAGGATGAGCTCGGCGCGGTCGTAGTCCTCCTGGCGCGGCGAGAACACCTCGTTGGCGGCAGCAACCTGGTCGGGGTGCAGCACCCACTTGCCATCGAAGCCGAGAGCCGCGGAGCGCCGCGCGACCCCTGCGGGACCCGTCGAGGTCCCTGATCTGCAGGTACGGGCCATCGATAGCCTGCTTGTCGTGGGTACGCGCGGCAATCAGGATCGACATGAGGATGTGGTGGTAGGCGTCGCCGACGTCATAGCCGGGCGGCTGCTCGCCGACAATCAGCGACTTCATGTTGATGCTGGCCATGAAGTCCGCAGGCCCGAAGATGATCGTCTCCACCCGCGGCGACGCCGCCGCGATCGTGGTCAGGTTCGTCAAGCCCCGGGCGTTCTCGATCTGCGTTTCGATGCCGATGCGGCCGACCTCGAAACCCATCGTCTTCTCGATCTGGGTGAGCAGCAAGTCGAGCGCAGCCACCTGCTCGGCCGTCTGTACTTTGGGCAGCATGATGCAGTCGAGGTTCGGTCCGGCGTTCTCCACGATCTCGGTGACGTCGCGGTAGGTCCACGGCGTGGTCCAGTCGTTGACGCGTACGGTCCGTACCTTGCCGTCGTAGCCGCCCTCGTTGAGCGCCGCCACGATGTTCTTGCGAGCATCCGGCTTTGCGAGCGGGGCCACGGCGTCCTCGAGGTCGAGGAAGACCTGGTCGGCGGGCAGGCCCTTAGCCTTCTCCAGCATCTTCGGGCTGCTGCCGGGGACGGCGAGATTCGAGCGGCGGGGCGCAGCGGACGCGCGTGGGTACCCAAGGAAGCCTCTCGTTCCGGGCCGCACGAATCATTCCTGACCCATTTGCAATACTTTACACTGGCGATACTATAGTCAGACAGTTAGCAACGTCAAAAGAGGGGTCGGCGCTTCCGAACGATGCTCCCTCACGGCTCTGAACTGCATAAACGACGATCAGGGCCAGATTCTCTGAACGAACGCTTCTCGCCGTGTCCGGCGGGCTGATCTGCTCAGAGCTGCGGCAGTTCCTGATAGACGAGTCGCTCGAACTGGGCGTAGGCGTTCATGAAACGCGGCTCGCAGAACGGCCCTGACTGGGTCATGAACACTGCCGCGACATCTCGGGCCGGGTCGATCCAGTAGTGGGTGTTTAGGACACCGGCCCAGCCCAGGGATCCGGCGCTGCGCATGCCGGGGATGTCTTCTTCGAAACGGAGGAAACCGGTCGTGTGCGTCTTGCGGGTGCCCGGGAAGAAATCCACTGCATCGGTTATCGCCGGTATGAACGTCGGCATCGGCGGGACGCTCAAGTCCCGGATCTGGTTGGTGGTCATGAGCTCGAACGTCGGCTTGGTCAGGAAGCGGTAACCGTCGAGTTCGCCCTGGTTGAGGACCATGCGGAGGAACCGTATGTAGTCGCGCGCGGTACCGTGCAGGGCGTGGCCCATGCCGTAGACCTCGGGCAGCACGGGCACATCCTTCTCGGACTCGGTGAAGCCCCCGTCCTCGCTGCGCTGCCGCACGTCGGCGAGACGCTCACGGGCGGGGCTCACCTCGAAGACGGTGTCGTGCATGTCCAGCGGGTCGAGGATCTCCTCGCGGTAGAAGCGTTCGATGCCACGGCCGTCGACGGCCGCCACCATGCAGCCCGCCCAGTCGATCCCGGTGCCGTAGATCCATCCCTGGCCCGGATCGAACATGAGCGGGACGTTCAGCCACTCCAGTTTGCCGGGCACGCCGGGTGTCTGGTCCGCGTACGCCGCCATGAGACCGCTGACCGTCGGGTAGGCCAGTCCAGAGGTGTGCGTCAGCAGGTGCCGCAGTGTCGCGGTCGTGCGCGGTGCCCGCATGACCGGGCCGCCGGGGCCGAGGGACTCCAGCACCGGGATATCGCCGAATTCGGGCAGCACGGACGCCACCGGCGTCTCCAGCGACAGCAGCCCGCGGTCGACCAGGATCATCGCGCCCAGGCTCCCGATGGCCTTGGTCTGTGAGTACCACCGGAAGACGGTGTCGGGTCCCGCGGCACGCGCTGCGTTCGCCTGGCCGGCCTGCCCCTCCCACAGGATGCCATCCCGATCGGCCACCGCGGCGACCACGAACGGGAGGTCCTGACGCGCGACAGCCGATCCGATGAGGTCGTCCAGTCGTGACACGTGCCTACTCCAGGTCGTCGTTGATCTACAGGCTGCGCTTTACCAGGCGTACGCCTCGGGCGCGGGTTCGCGGCCGGGGAAGATCTCGTCCAGCTGGCTGAGGACATCCTCGGAGAGCTGGATCTCCACTGCGTGCGCCGCGCTGTCGACTTCGGCGGCGTTGCGCGGGCCGGTGACCGGCGCGGTGAGTCCCGGGCGGCTCAGCAGCCAGGCCAGGGCGACTTCCGCGGCCGCCTCGCCGATCTTGTCGCACAGCGCCTCGAACTGTTCGAGCTGGGACCGGTGGGTTTCCAGGTGCTCGGTGGTGTACCGGCTGGCCGCGTTTTCCTGGCGCAGCACGCCGGTGAACAGCCCCCGGTACAGCGGTGACCAGGCCAGCACCCCGATCCCGTAGTGCTGCGCGGCGGGGAGGACCTCCATCTCGATGTCCCGCACCGCCAGGTTGTAGATCGACTGCTCACTCACGAGGCCGAGGAAATTCCGGGCCTTCGCGGCCTCCTGCGCCTGAGCGAGGTGCCACCCGGCGAAGTTGGAGGAACCCACGTACAAGATCTTCCCCTGGAGCCGCAGCAGCTCCATCGCTGCCCAGATCTCCTCCCAGGGCGTGTTCCTGTCAATGTGGTGCATCTGGTAAAGGTCGATGTAGTCGGTCTGCAGCCGCCGCAGCGAATCCTCGCACGCGCGGCGGATATTGCGGGCGGACAGACCGCCGTCATTAGGCCAGTCGCTCAGCGGCTGGTACAGCTTCGTGGCGAGAACCGTTCGCTCGCGCCGGCCGCCGCCCTGGGCGAACCAGCGCCCGATGACGTTCTCGGACCAGTCCTTCCCCTCCTGCCACCCGTAGACGTTCGAGGTGTCGAAGAAGTTGATCCCGAGCTCATGCGCCCGGTCCATGACCGCGTAGGAGTCAGGTTCAGATGTCTTGAACCCGAAATTCAGCGTTCCCAGGCAAATCCGGCTCACCGACAGGCCGCTGCGGCCAAGCTGACAGTACTCCATGCTCATGCCACCCATTCCGCCGTCATGGCCGCAGCCGCCCAGCCGCCAGCATGAGGCCTGCCGCTGGTTACCAGTCTACATATTGTCTGACATCTTATCGGCCTGCACGACTCGGGGCAAGCCGGCATCGTCAGAGCAGCTCGTCGTGCAGCCAGCGCAGAGTCTCGACTACCGGCGCGAGTCCCAGGCTCGTGCCCAGCATGAGCAGGACGACCTGCTCGACCTCGGGGACCGTGGCTCCGGCCTCGACCGCTCGCACGCAGTGCGCCCGGAAGCCACCCTCGTTGTGTCCCGCCGCGAAACCTGCGACCAGGCACAGCTCTCGCTGCTTGGCATCCAGGGTCGAGTGAGAGTCGGCGGCGGCACGCAGCGCCCGGAACGCCGTCGCGAGGTCCGGTGATACCTCCGCGAGTCGACCGGTGTTGGAAACGACCGTCCTTTGATTGCCCAGGGGGTTCTGCGCCTGCTCCACCGCGTCCGCCTTCCATGAATCCTGGCCTGAGTTGCCTGTCGACGTCTACTCCGGCTCCGCGGCCGCCAGCCTGGCCAGAGCGGGCATGTGATAACTAGCTGCGTACTCCGCAGCCGAGGCCGCGATCAGCTCTCGAGGTGCCCTGGCGTACAACTGACGACGGCTGACAAACGACCCGCTGGTCCGCCGGACCCGGATCGCTGCTTCCGTCATGGCGATGAGCGTCGCGGTCCCGTCCACGATCACTGCCCCATCGACATTCCTGATGTCGTTGGCGTTCAGGAATGCGGCGAGCCGCCCACCAGCGGGGATGATGACCTCAGCGCCAGCCCTCATAGTGGAGCGAGCGGCCTGGACGAAAGCGCTGACCGCCTTCTCCCGCTTCGCCTCGTCCGAGAAGCAAGCGTCGAGCTCGTGCGGAGTCAGGTCCAGGCACTCGATCGCGGCCAGCCGATCCTTGAGACCGTACTTGGCCACGTTTTCCTCGAAGCGACCGCTGAAGTAGGGGTTGACTCCGATGAGCGAGAACCGGCTCCCCATCATGCAGGCGGCCAGCATGCATGTCTCGCCGAGACCCAGGACCGGGATGTCGGCCATGGACCGCGCCTCACGCAGGCCAGGATCGAGGATGTTGCCGATGGCGACGGCGTCGAAGCCTTGCTGCTCGGCGTCGAGCACCGAGTCCAGGATGGAGATGGTGTCGAGCGCTTCCCAGAACCGGTAGCTGTCGATCCGCCCCACCCGCGCACCCTGCAACTCGACCTGAGTGCCTTCGCCCGCAATCCGGGCGACATAGGTCTTGAGGAACGGGAAGTAGTTGGTCGAGTACTTCTGGTTGCTCAGGCTGAGGTAGCGGATCCGCATTATCGTCCCTTCTGGGGGCTCGGCCGCTAGCATCACTGCTCTCGATGCCAGTCGATGAGCGCGCGGAGTCCGTCCTCAAGGCTGCTGGCCGACTCGTACCCGGGCGTAGAGCGCAGCCGGTCCCGGCTCACCAGCTGGTAGCGGGCGCGTTCCTCCCGCCAGTCGATGACGGACGGGTCATGGCCGTACAAACGCACCAGGGTCGAGTAAAGCGTCTCGGTCGACAGGGGATCGCCCACGACGTTGACGGCCATGTTGGCTTGGTCGGTCTCCAGAGCTGCGATCACGGCGCGGGCAGCGTCCTGGACGAAGACCATGGCGTGCAGTGAGTCCCGAGTCCACTGGGCCACAGGCCTGTCGCCGCGGTCGAGTGCGCTCAGAACGTCGAGCAGGATCCCGCTGTTGGAATCCCGGTTAGCCCTCGGACCGTAGATTCCGCCGAAGCGAAGACACACATAGTCAGGGCCGCCGTCCTGCGCGAACGCTTCGATGAAGGCCTCTGATGCCAGCTTGCTTGCCCCGTACATGTTCAGGCCTCGTCGCACGCAGGCCTCGTCCTCGAGAAAGTCCGGCCGCTGCGGATCTTGGAATGCGCCGTACACAATATGTGTCGACCCGTAAACGAATCTGCGCACCCGATGGAGGGTTGCCAGAGACAACAGATCGTACGTTGCGCCGACGTTGATCTCCAGTGCGTCGCGAGGCCGGGCGCTGGACGCCTTGGTGCGAATCGCGGCCAGGTGAACGATGCTGTCGGCCCTGCTGACCGCCGCTTCCAGCGCCTCAAGGTCGCGAAGATCCATGGCGAGAAACTCCACGCGGGGCAGCGAGCCGAGCATGTCGGCTCGGTCAGACTTCACGATGTCGGTCGCGATGACGGCATAGCGGCCGTCCGAGCTCAGCAGCTCCGCGACGTGCGAGCCAAGGAACCCAGCGGCCCCGGTGACCAGGACGGTCTTTGATCGCTGGCTCTCGACCGGGCCGTCGGAAGTCGTCTGCGGCACGTCGGTTATCCCTTCTCTGGGTGGCAGCAAAGCTCCGGCGGTGACGTCAGGACGCGACTCTTTCGAATACCGCCGCCAGGCCCTGCCCGCCACCGATGCACATCGTCTCGATTCCGTAGCGGGCATCACGCCGGTCCATCTCGCGCAGCAGGTTGGCCAGGATGCGGCCGCCCGTCGCGCCGATGGGATGGCCGAGCGAGATGCCCGAACCGTTGACGTTCACCCGCTCGAGGTCGGAGTCCGTGAACTTCCATACCCGGAAGCACGCGAGAACCTGAGCCGCGAAGGCTTCGTTGAGCTCGATGAGGTCCATGTCCGACCATTCGAGCCCGGCCCGGCCAAGCGCGCGCTCAGTGGCCGGCACCGGACCGATCCCCATCCGACGCGGCTCGACCCCGGCCAGCGACCAGCTCACGAGCCTAGCCAGCGGACGCAGTCCCAGCTGCTCGGCACGTTGCGGACTCGTCACGATGGCCGCCGCGGCGGCGTCATTCTGCCCGCTCGAGTTTCCGGCCGTTACCGTCGCCTCAGGGTCCTGGTCGATCATCAGCGGCTTGAGCCGGCCCAGCTTCTCCACCGTCGTGCCAGGGCGCGGATGTTCGTCGGTCGTCACCGTGGTCCCAGGCTCCCGGCCGGAACCAGGCTTGACGACGGGAATCGTCTCGTCGGCGAAGAGCCCGCTCTCGATGGCCGACACCGCTCGCTGGTGCGATCGCATCGCCCACTCATCCTGCTCGGTCCGGCTGATCTGGAACTCACGCCGGAGGTTCTCAGCGGTCTCGATCATCCCGCCGGCCACGGGATATCTCCATCCGCCCGAGTTCCTTCTGGGCTCGGACAGACGGTCCAGCAGCCGCGGCTGTCCCCCCTTGTTCCAGCGGACGTCGGGCAAGTAGAACTCGACCTGGCTCATGCTCTCGGCACCGCCCGCGATGACCAGGTCAGAACCGCCGGTCATCACTTGCATGCAGGCGTAGAGCACCGCCTGCAGTCCCGAGCCGCAGCGCCGGTCGATCTGGAGTCCGGTCACCTCCACGTCCAGTCCGGCGTCCAGCGCGGCGATACGGCCGATGGCTGCAGCCTCCCCGCTCGCGTAGCCCTGCCCGAAAATGACGTCGTCGATGTCGCTCGAAGTCAGTCCGGTACGCTCCACGAGTCCCTTGACGACGGTCGACGCGAGTTCGGTAACACGTGTGTCCTTGAAGACCCCCCCGTACCGGCCCACAGGCGTACGTACGGGTTCACAGATGACGGCCTCGATCAATGCTTCTCCTTCGACGCTTCAGACGCTGGACTCGCCCCCATCGACCGCGATGATCTGGCCAGTGAGGAAGTCGGGGGCACTCAGAGCCAGGTACGCGACGACGTTCGCAAGCTCCGCGGGGTCACCCATCCGGCGCGCCGGAATACGGCGCAGCACCTTCGACATCGCTTCGGCGTTGGCACGGAGTTCGGCATTCATGTCGGTGGCGAAATAGCCGGGGGCAACCGCGTTCATCTGGGCGCCGAACCTCGCCCACTCAGCGGCGGCCGCGCGGGTGAAGTTGATCACGGCGCCCTTGGACGCGCCATAGGCGGTGAATCCCGGTCGGCCCAGCAACCCGAATACGGACGCGATATTGACGGCGCGACCAGCGCCCACCGTCGAGAACTGCCGGGCGGCGGCGCGACTGCACAGGAACATGCCACCGACGTTGGTGTCGAAGATGCGCTGCCACTCGGCCTCGTCGAGGTCATGCAGCCGCGTGTCGGTGGTGACGCCGGCATTGTTGACCAGGATGTCCAGGCGCCCGTAGCGTTCCATGCACGCGTCGAACAGGCCCTGCACCGAGTCGGCGTCTGTCACATCCGTCGGCACGGCGACCGCGGTGCCCCCCCGGTCCCGGATTTCCTGCTCGATGCCCTTCAGGTAGCTTTCGGTCCTGCCTGAGAGCACCACGTCCACGCCCTGGCTGGCGAGGGTGGTCGCGATGGCGCTACCCAGCCCTCGGCCCGCCCCGGTGACGATCGCGACGCGTGACGGCATGAGAGTTAATCTGTCTGATATATTTCCAGTTGTCAACTTCAGTCACCTGACGTTCCCAGTCGACCAAGTACGCGCGGCTAGGCTGTCCATGACCACTGATTACGCTCTGTATAGGCGAGCACACGAACCGGAGGAGTCTTGGAATTGACAGCCACCGTCGTGCAGCTCATGCGCCAGATCGAGCTGCAGCCGGCCCAGTCTGTCGCCGTCGAGTCCGCCGGGCTCCGTATCACGCGCTGTGAGCTCCGAGGACTTTCGAACCGCGTGGCCAACGCGCTCCTCGGCATGGGTCTGCGACCCGGCGACCGGGTCGCCTACGCAGCTCAGAACCACCCTGAGTACGTGATCCTTGAGTTCGCGCTGCTCAAGGCCGGGCTCGTCAAGGTTCCGCTCAACCACCGGCTGACGCCGGCCGAGCTGGTCCACTGCATGGAGCTGGCCGAAGTTCGCCTAGTAGTCGCTGACATCCCGACGGCTATCGGGTTGGACGAGGTGTGGTCAGCCGCCGACCGCCCACTGGCCGTCATCATCGGTAACCGACCTGGTTGGCGCTCCTTTGAGGCCCTTCACGCGTCCGGGGCAGACTCCGACCCCCGGGTCGAGGTGCGCCCGGAAGACCTCTACCATATTCGCTTCAGCTCAGGGTCCACCGGGACGCCCAAGGGAATTGCCATCTCGCAACGCGCGGCGAGAGCCGCGATCCTCGGCAACACCTGGACGATGAGCACTAGTTCGCCCGTCCTGCGACCTCGCACGCTCCAGGTGGCGCCGCTCGTGTACGCCGGCGGGTGGAGCGTCCTGCCCACACTCCTTCGAGGCGGGACGAACGTTATCCTCTCTCGGTTCGACGCCGACCAGACACTGCAGGCAGTCAGGGACGAGGCCATCGACTGGATGTTCGCCGTGCCGACGATGCTCCGGCGGATGAGCCAATCGCCGTCCTTGCCCCTGCTGCGAGAGTCCCGCCTCTCTTGCTTGGTGCTGGCGGGCGAGCCCGCCGCCCTGCCTGCCCTCGAAGTCGTCAGCGAGTACACCGATGCCTTGACCCAGTCTTGGGGCCAGACCGAGGTCCCGGCATCCACCACGCTGCTGACGCGTGAGGAGATGCGTGATCCCGAACTGTGGTCGTCGATAGGTCGTCCCATCCCTGGCGTCGAGTTCTCGTTGCTCGATGACGGGCAGGTGCTCGAGTCGCTGGCACCGGGCGTCGAAGGCGAGATCGTCATACGGTCGGCAAGCCTTGCCTCGCAGCTACTGGGCGCGGAGTCGGAGTACCAGCGCAGGCTTCTCCCGGACGGATGGTGGCGCACATCCGATCTGGGCCGGTTCGATGACGAGGGACGCATCTACATCGTCGGTCGCGCTAGCGAGACGATTATCACCGGCGGTACCAACATCCAGCCTGTCGAGATCGAGCGTGCGCTCGAGGAGTACCCCTGCGTTCGCGAGGCCGTCGTGGTCGGTGTGCCCGATGAGAAGTGGGGAGAGACGCCGGCGGCGTTGGTATACGCCCCCGGCATGCTGGGAGACCAGCTGGGCGAGTTTCTCCCGTGGTTGCGGAAACGCCTCGCCGGCTTCAAGCGCCCCAGGCACCTGTTCCTCACCTCGGCTCCGATTCCGCGCATGTCAACTGAGTCGAAGGTCGCCCGCGGCCACCTCAAGAACACGCTGACCGAGTGGGTGACGTCTCCCGGCCGCGTGCCCGCCCATGTTACGAAGGTGGTGGACGTCGGTGAGTGATGTGCTGGCCGAGATCCTCGGCTCGACCGGATTCGTCCGGCTGAACAGGCCTAACAGGGGAAATTCCGTCACGCCGAAGGTAGTGACCGAACTAGGCGAAACGGTGCAGTCGCTCTGCGACACCGACACCGTGCGATCTGTCGTGCTTACCGGTACCGGCCGCGTTTTCTGTGCCGGTGCGGACGTCCAGGAGATGAACTCGGTGTACGTTGCGGACGGTGCCGATGGTCTTGCCTCCTACCTCGCAGACGTGTGGATGCCTGCGGTGCAGCGCACGGTCCGCGTCATCTGGGGGGCTCCGAAGCCTGTCGTGGCTGCGTTGAACGGCGCTGCCACCGCAGGGGGCCTCGACTTCGGGCTCGCCTGTGACGCTCGAGTCGCCTCGACCAACGCCCGCTTCGCCGAAAGCTACGTCAACCTGGGCATGGTGCCCGTCGCGGGGGGCGCCTACCTGCTGCCCCTCATCGCCGGGCTTTCCGCGGCGACGGAACTGCTCGCCTCTGGGCAGCTCATCGACGCTGAGCGTGCGCATGCGCTCGGGCTGGTAGACCAGCTATGCAGCCCCGATGAGCTCGAGACTCGTGCCATCGAATTGGCGACCAAACTCGCCCACGGTCCCGCGGAAACCTTCGCACGGCTCAAGCAGATCGTCCGCGGGCCGAGGACGGCCGATTTCAACAGCGCGTTGCAGGAGAGCTACGAGGCCAACGTCTCCCTCATCCGTCGCGACGACGTGATGAGTCAGATCGTCGCCGTGATGCAGCGATACAGCAAAGAAGAAAGCATCCGATAACCGACGTCGGCGCCGATGCGCATGTTGCGCCATGATCGGCTGCCCGAAGGGGTCCCCGCCATGACGGAGCGCCTGCTCAATGATCTCGATGTGCTGGCTGAGACGTCTCCGGATGCGGTAGCGCTGATCGACGCCAACGCAGATACGATGCGCCGTACCAGCTGGTACGAGCTCCAGGTCCGGTACCGCGCCTTGGCTGCTGACTTGCGGCAACGCGGTGTGGTTGCGGGCGGCGCCGTGGCGGTATGGCTGCCCAACTGGTCGGACGCGATCGTGTGGCAGCTCGCTGCGGCGCACCTCGGTGCCCATGTCGTCGGCGTCAACACGCGGTATAACGTGCGAGAAGTTGCTCATGTACTGCGAGCAGCACGGCCCAGCATCATCGCTGTCGCCCACGGCTTCCGCGGACTCGATTTCCTTCCCAGGCTCCGCGAAGCGGCCGCGGTCTCGCTCGAGAAACCGGCTGTCGCGGTCATCTCTGGGCCGCATGGCGGGGGCGCGGTTTCCGTACGCGACTACGACCTGGGGATGGGCGCCTGGGCGCCGTCCATGACGGCGCCCAGCGAAGTGGCTAGGGCTGACCTTGGCGATCAGGCCAAGCTCATGGTGGCCTTTACTACTTCCGGCTCGACAGGTGATGCCAAACTCGCAGGTCACTGGGCTAGCGCCGTTCGCCAGCATGCCAGGGCCGACGCGGCGGCGCTTGCTCTGGCGCGCGGTGACGTCGCAGTCTGCATTCTTCCGCTGTCAGGCGTCTTCGGCTTCAACCTCGCGTACGCGGCGCTCGCCGTGGGCGCCACCTGCCTGCTTGAGGAAACCTTCGACGAGCGCGTTATCCTCGAGCACATCGCGGCCTGCGGCGGCACCCACATGGCTGGCGGAGATGACATGCTCGCCCGGCTGCTGGACGCGTGGGTCAGCCAGCCGACCAAGATCGACACCCTTCGATGGATCGGTGTCGCCGGCTTCATCGGGCGGTCCGAGGAGGTCGCGAGGTGGGGACGCGACCATGCAGGCGCCTGGGTTACCGGCGTCTACGGCTCGTCGGAGATAATGGCGCTCGCGATGTCGTGGCCGCCTGATACGGACTTCCCGGAGCCCTGGCGCGGCGGCGGCCAGCCGATCCCAGGGCTGCAGGTGAGGATATGGGATCGTGAGACGGTCAGCCCGGCCCGGCGCGGCGTTCCGGGGGAACTCCAGTTTCGCGGCACCAGCGTGGTCAACGAGTACCTCGGCGATCCGTCAGCGTTGCAGTCCGGCCTCACTCCTGACGGCTGGTTCTCCAGCGGCGACCTCGGTGTCCAAGTGGGAGACAACGCCTACACCTATGTCTGCCGCATGGAAGAGATCCTGCGATTGAGCGGCTTCCTCGTCCGTCCTGGGGAGATCGAGGAACGCCTCTCCTCCCATCCTGCTGTCGAACTCGCGAAGGTCGTCGGGATTACGGACAGCGATGGTCACAGTATGCCCATAGCGTTCGTAACGCAGGTAGCCGGCCGCGAGGTCTCAGCCGGGGAACTGATCGACTGGTGCGCCAGCGCGATCGCTAAGTACAAGGTTCCCCGTGTCGTCCACCTCGTCAGAGACCTGCCAACGACGGCCGGGACCAACGGAAGCAAGATCAGGACCAAAGACCTCCGCGATCTCGCGCAGCGCGAATGGGACGAGGAGGCTGCGAGACGCCGGGCTCGCTGACCTCGCCGGTCCGGCCAAGTCTGCTCTGGCCGTTTCCGCGCAGGTCGGGTCGGAGCACCCGGTGCTGCCATGACAGATGAGGCACCCAAGCACGCCAAGCCTCGCTCGACTCGAGCGCTCCGCGGACGAGAACGACGGTTTCCGCCTTGACATCAAGCACCCAATTTTGAAAAATGGCAATCAGATTAATGTCAGGCTGAAGCGGAGACGACATGAGCAGATCTAACGACGACGTCGATGTGATCGTGGTGGGCGGCGGTAACGCTGGCCATTCGGCCGCACACGCAGCCGCCCGCAGGCGACGCCGTGTTCTGCTGTTGGAGCGGGGGGTCGAGGACAGCGCAGGCGGCAACAGCTACTACACCGCCGGCGCTTTTCGTTTCGCGCACGGCGGGCTGGGGGATCTCGAGCAGCTCATCGAGCCTGACGATCGCAATGCCTTCGCGGAGGTGCCTGCCTACACGCGGGAGATGTTCTTCACGGACATGGACAAGGTCACGTCGGGACGTAACAACCCTGGCCTGACTGCCGTCCTCGTCGACGACAGCCGTGAGGCCCTTTCGTGGCTGCATGAGGTCGGCATCCGCTTCCGGTTGATGTACGAGCGACAGGCCTACCAGAACAACGACGGCTCGTTCACGTTCTGGGGAGGCATCCACGTAGGCAGCGTCGACGGCGGCCGCGGGTTGATGGAGCAGCACGCACGCACCAGCAAGGAGGAAGGCGTCGCCGTCCGCTACGGGGCCACGGCATATTCGCTGGTGACCGAGGACGACATCGTGGTCGGGGTCCGGTTCACAGACCAGGACGGGAGCGACAGGGAAATCTGTGCCGAGTCGGTGGTCCTCGCCGCCGGCGGCTTCGAGGCGGACGCCGAGAAGCGACGTCGCTACCTTGGCGAGGAGTGGGTCAACGCCAAGGTGCGCGGGACGCCCCTCAACACCGGCAAGATGCTCGACGCGGCACTTGGCATCGGGGCTGCACCCCACGGGGACTGGACAAGCTGTCACAGCGTCGCGTGGGACGCCGGCTACCCGGACAACGAGTCAAATCGCGAATTCACCAACCAGCTCACGCGTAGCGGCTACCCCCTAGGCATCATCGTCAACACAGCCGGACAGCGCTTCGTCGACGAGGGCGAGGACTTCCGCAATTTCACCTACGCCAAGTTCGGCGCTGAGATCCTCCGGCAGCCGGGTGGCATCGCTTTCCATATCTTCGACTCAGTCACCCGTCCGATGCTCCGGAGCGAGGAATATGACATGCCCGGCGCGACGGAGTACGTCGCGGACACCATCGAGGATCTAGCGGGTCACATGTCTGTCGACCCGAACGCCCTGGCCCAGACGGTGGCTGCCTTCAATGCCGGCATCGACATCAGCACGTCGTTCAACCCGTCCGTGAAGGACCACCGCGCCTCCCGGGTACGCCCGCTCAAGAGCAACTGGGCCGTCGCCATCGACCAGCCTCCCTTCCACGCCTTCCCAGTCACGTGCGGAATCACCTTCACCTTCGGTGGACTGGCTGCCGACAGCCACGGCAGGGTGCTCGACCACGATCGCAACCCGATCGCGGGACTATACGCATGCGGGGAGATGCTCGGAGGCCTGTTCATCGGGAACTACCCGAGCGGAACCGGCCTGACCTCGGGCACGGTGTTCGGCCGACGGTGCGGCAACCTCGCGTGATGTCTCTATGGCGCTTATAGGCGTGGCCGCTCGCCATCGAGATGCGGATCGTAGATTGGGCGGTCGCCTGCCGGAGCGCCAAGAGCTGTCCACGCGGAGACCCTAAAATCGCAGTCGGTGAGGTGCCTCCCGTCCTCCGGACTGTGGATCCTTTAGGATTCTCAGCCGAAAGGACGGGGATAATGTCGAAGGTATATCAGAAATATTCGCCGGAATTCCGCGAAGAGGTCGCAAAGCTCGTGGTCGATACATCACGGGCAATGGCTGACGTAGCGCGGGAATAGGGGGTAAACGAAACCATAGTGGGAAACTGGTTCCGGGCCTGATCACGGGTAGCGCGGCCCTGCGCGTTGCGGGATTACGTTTGACTGGGCGTTTACAGGGCGTCGGCTGGTTCGTCGGCGGCGGACCAGCCGCCGAGGAACTTCAAGGCGTCGTCGTCGGGTGAGCGCCTGATCTGTAAGAACTCGGTGGAGCTGAGGCGCCTTGACCCCCTGGCCCTTCGATGCGAACGATATCCTAGTGCGCTGACCACTAACGTTCACCGGTTTGATCATGCGGCTTTGGGCTTGGGGCGGCGCCAGCGTTGATGGCGTTCGCTGCGGACGCGGGCGCGCTCGCGGCGACCGTGGGCAGGCCGATGGCGGGGTCGACGCGGTGCTCGTTCGGGATGGCCCGACCACCTGGGTGCAGGCGAAGCACTGCCGCCGCGACCGGGTCGGTGTCCAGCTCATCCGCGAGCTGTACGGCGTTCAGCGCGCCGTGCACGTGCAGCACGCAATGTTGAGCTCGCGAGGGAGCGGCTCGCAGATGCAGGCACCGCCTCACCGCCTCCGTCGCGTTTTCCGGCGCAGCCACCAAGGTCACTACGGCACACGGGCTCGCCATCACTCATCGGTGCAGATGGCGTCGTATGCGATGACGTTCCCGGAGCGGGCTACCAGCCCCGCACCCCGCTTCGGCCTTGAGGGGACCGACACTTCCCCGGCGGTCAAGCGCGCACGGACACCTCACCCGGGCTGCTACCCGCCCGGCTTCCCGGCGGGCCAGTCGTCACCGGCCCGGGGGCGAGCTGCTTGCCCACGTCCGCCCGTTACAATCACCGGTCCCCTGACCGGCAAGAACACGAGGCAACGCAAGGCTGAGGTTTCGCCTCATCACTAAACCCTGGTCGGTTCATCCGACCAGGGTTTTGCCTATCATGGGCGACCTCGCATCCACAAGTTGCCTGCTTCAACCTGACCTTCTGATAGCCGGGCGGGTCATGGACACCGAGTTCGCTCGCTAGCGCCTCCAGTTAAGCCATGGCCGGGGCGCCCGGCGGGTCTTGGATCGATGATGTTTGTCGGGCGTCAGCGATTCTCGCTCGCGCCCAACGGCGGGATGTGCGTCCGAACATCTGAGCTAGCCGGCGTTCCGAGAGCGGATTGCCGGCCTGCACGCTGAGCCGGTACGCAGCCACCGCCGCGTCATTGACGGCGCCGGCCTCAAGCACCTCATCATCACGCTGCTCATTGGCGGGGATAGCCGGCAGCCCGGCGCCCTGACTTCCGGGCCGCCGCGTCGGCTCTGACGCGTGGCGCTCGCTCCCGCCGGGGCGATCGCCGTCAACGGCCGAAACCGGGAGGGAACGAATCGCAGTACGGCATGCCGCGCGATTGCAGAGGTGTTCTGCCGACGGCCCGCGTTCCACCGCTGCGGAAGCCCGGATCAGCCAGACCAGGAGCTCATACGAGCCCACGAGACTGACCGCCGGCCAGGCAGCGACCACCGCCCCGACAGGACCGTGGGACCAACCCTGGGCCATGTTCGCCGTGAGGGTCGCCGCGATCCCCAGCCCGAGCAGCAAGCGGGCCAGGGAGGGTACCGGCGCGCGGTGCCGTGCCGCGTACAGCACCACCATCGAACTGGCGTAGACGAGGCCGTCGATCGTAGCGGGCTCGAGCCGGGCGGTGATCCCGGTCTCGCCGTGTGCCCGGACGACAGCGTAGGCGTGCCAGTAGGAGACATACGCTGCGATGCCCGCCACGGCGAGCACGGCCACGGCGGTGGACAGGCGGATGGCGCGGTCGATGCCGCTCGTCAGGGGCGCCGGCGGGTCATCATCGGCCAGCGGGTAGCCGCCGGCGCTGTACCCGCCGCGGACTGCTTCGGCAAGCTCTTCCTGCTCGGCGGCAGCCCATATCGAACAGAGATCGGGCCGGGCGAAACCGGGGCCGGACATGGGCTCCTCCTCCGTGACCGGCTGGGAGGAATTTGGGAGGTCGCATCCGGCGCGAACCGCCCTGAACCTGCCCCAACCGAGCTGAAGCAGAGCCTCTGATCTGGCCCTTTACCGAAATCCCTGGCCGGGACGCCGATCGGAACCCCATGGTAAGGAGAAGGTCTACGGTTCGATTCCGTAACGGGGCTCCAGTTAATTAAGGCTTTTCGATATTTTGTTCCAGTTTAGATTCCAAGATCAAGTGACTAACTAAGTGATTCGGCTCCAGCTGACGGCAGGGCAGCGCGGCGTATCCAGACACCGGTGCCCCTCTGGTGCGCGGTAATCAGACTCGATTCGACGGCGTCAGACTTCTAGTCACTGGCAACGGCCGGATATGCGTGGTTTCGGCCGCTGCCCGTCTCCGTTGCACGGATAATGGGTTCGTCCGGCCAGGTGGCGTCGGGTCGGATTAGCAGAGATCGAGGCGACGGGATCGTCTGGGGACGTCCGGCCACGCAGACATCGTGCGCGGATACCTGCGGGCA
>Ga0302325_10005377_pt1 | contig 29148 bp, 27 predicted proteins | sample Palsa_T0_2_FD_201948 | JGI IMG/M metagenome (GOLD analysis project Ga0302325, IMG submission 201948) | Peat permafrost microbial communities from Stordalen Mire near Abisko, Sweden - Palsa_T0_2 | ecosystem: Environmental > Terrestrial > Soil > Palsa > Peat permafrost | place: Sweden: Abisko...
GCGGCGCATCCAAACGCGGGCATCAGTCCGTTGCCCGTCACGGCCTAAAGCCGCGCAGGACCTGAATCTAAATCTACTTCTTCTCGTCGAAATTGCCGCGGGCTTTCTCAGCCCAGTTCTTATAGCTGTGCCAGTTGTACAGACTATTGGTGATCGCGGCATGGCGACCGCCGGTTTTGGCGACGGCTGCGTCACCGCGCGGAGCCCTGCGGTCCACCCCGGTGTATCGAGTCTGATTTTTGAGTTCACTCATCTCGTTTGCCTCTGTCGATGGGAACGACAGTAAGTGCCGTGACCGTTCCTCGACAGGAACTGTGTCACGAGGAGCCGGCGCTGTCGTGCGACGGCGACGCGCATTGGGATGCGCATCTCACGATGCGTCGCGGTAAGTTAAATGGATGAATTTGGGCTCCCTTGCCAGGCATCGAACAGGGGCTTCAATTCCTGCAGCGAAGACTCGAGCGCAGCGGGCAATAGCGTCGTATACGAATCAAGCAGCGCCATGGCGTTGCGCGCGGGATCCGTTCTGGTCGCCGCACCCAAGCGACGTGACATATCGCGATTCACGACGTGCAAATTCTCGTACAAGTCCTTGAGCTCCGCAAAGCCTGAAGATTCGCCTGCGCTTTTAAGGTAGCGCGCCAATAGGAACATGCAGACGCTGCGATACACCGTTTCCGCTTCGCTTGCAAAGGGAAGATGAAATCGAGCCATCGGACGCAGCCGATCCGTCCAGGGGCAACCCGAGGTCGCCATGATCAATCCCAGCACGGAACTCAAGGCCTGCTGCGCCGAGGTTTCCACGTGTACCGTGCGTTCGGCCTGCGTAACCGTTACGCCCACCGTATCGAACGAGACCAGCTCCTTGAGCGACTCGACGGCCGGCGCCATGTGCAGTGCCGAGGGACAATGCTTGTGTTCGTCTTCGCTCAAGGGACAATTCGCGCATTGACTGAACTTCAATTCGGTCCAAAACGGCGGTTTGGCCGGTACTTCATTGGTTAGCCGGAAATTCTTGGCATCGAAGCATAAATCGACCTGTTTCTTTGACCCGTCCGGCAGGTCGAAACCATACCGAATGCGCAGACTTTCCTTCATGCCACGAGTCGATAGCAGGGCTTGTATTCGGCGCCGGTGAATTTCATGCGGCCCTGCGCCACGAACGAGCGCAACAGCTTATCGAGCGGCTCCATGATGGCGGGCTCGCCGGCGAGTTCAAAGGGACCGTAGCGCTCGATCGCGTTGACTCCATACTCCTTAATGTTGCCGGCAACGATCCCGGAGAAGGCGCGGCGCAAATCCGCAGCGCGCTCATGCACCGGCTGATCGAGCGACAGGCGCAATGCGCGCATCGAGGCATGCGTGACCTCGAACGGCCGCTGGAACTCTAGCGGTATTTTCAGCAGCCAATTGAAGCCGTAGGAATCGCTCGTCTGGCGGCGGTAGTCGCGCACTTCCGCCATTCCCTGCACCATGGCGCGCGCCACGCCGGCGGGATCGTCGATGATCACTTTGTAGCGCGCCTGCGCCGCCGTCCCTAGAGTCGCGCCAATGAAGTTATGGATCTGCTGGAAATACTCGGCGCTGTCGGCAGGACCCGTGAATACAACGGGAAACGGCAGCTTCTGGTTGGCCGGATCGAGCAGAATGCCGAGCAGGTACAGGATCTCTTCGGCGGTGCCGGCGCCGCCCGGGAAGATGACGATGCCGTGGCCCAGACGCACGAATGCTTCCAGGCGCTTTTCGATGTCCGGCATGATGACCAATTGGCTCACGATGGGATTGGGCGGCTCGGCCGCAATGATCCCAGGCTCGGTGATTCCCAGGTAGCGGCCATCGGTGATGCGTTGCTTGGAATGCCCGATGGTGGCTCCCTTCATCGGGCCTTTCATAGCGCCGGGGCCGCAGCCCGTGCAGACGTCCAAGCTGCGCAGCCCGAGTTCGTAGCCCACCTTTTTCGTGTAATCGTATTCGAAACGGCGGATCGAATGGCCGCCCCAGCAAACCACCAGATTCGGCCGCACTTGCAATTCCAGCACGCGCGCGTTCCTTAAAATATGAAACACGGCATTGGTAATGCTCGATGAGGAATTCAGATCGAAGCGGCCGCTCTCCATGATCTCATTTGATATGAACACCACATCGCGCAGCACGGCGAACAAATGGTCCTTCAAGCCACGGATCATCACGCCATCGACGAACGCGGCGGCCGGTGCATTCTTGATCTCCAGCTTGATGCCCCAAGCCTGGCGCACGATGCGCAAATCGAAATCGCGGTACTTTTCGAAAATGACCCGCGCATCGTCGATCTCGCTGCCGGAATTGAGAACTGCCAACGCGCACTTGCGAAACAATGGGTACAGACCGCCCTGCCCGGAATCCAGCAGCTTGGCGATTTCCTGCTGGGAGAGGTGCTCCAAGCTGCCTTTCGGGGCCACCCGCGCATCGACCATGTCAGACGATAGAATCGAGGCTTCCACGCAGCACCTTTTTTAGGGGTAGATATCGATCGGAATATTGTCCTGCGTGCGCATCCACACTTCGACCATGTCGGAGTTCGAGAGAGCTATGCAGCCGTCGGTCCAGTCGTTCGACTCATAATACGCCGAAGGATGGTGCGGCGAGTTGGGGAAACCATGGATCATGATGGAGCCCCCTGGAGCCCAGCCTTTCTTGTGGGCTCGCAGTTCATCCTCTTTATTCGGATAAGTCACTTGAATGGCTAGAAAGTACTCGCTGCGGGTATTGCGGCGCGCCAGGTAGTAGTGGCCTTCGGGTGTTCTGAAGTCCCGCTCCCGTTCCTTCTGCCCGACCGGGCTCAAGCCGAGCGCCACCTTGTACACGCCCATCAGGTGCTCGCCATTGTACAAGTACAGCTTGTGCTCGGATTTATGGACCACGACTCGATCAGCGAGCGCATTTTCCGAGGAGAAAGCAACGCCGGTGATGAGCGCAGCCGTCGCCGTCACCAGACACATCCAAGCACTCATCGCCGAAATACGGCCAAATCGCATAACCATTGGTGAAAGTATACCTGGTAGCCGCAACTCAATAATCGGCTCTAGCTCACGTCCCGGTATACTTGGAGCCATGCGCCTGCCTGCGGTTGCCATTTGCGTAAATTTAGTGCTGCTCTCTGCCTGCGGCACTCCGTCTGCCATAAAGCCGGTGGAGTACCTGGACGATCGCACCGCGATGACCGTCGGCTCGCTGAAGGAACCGATCGAGCTGGTGCCGACCCTTCGACAAGGGGGTCTGCACGTCATAACCAATCTCGGCAAGCGCGTGAGCTTCGCCTACCTGGGTCCGGTTGAATGGGACCGCAGCGGATCGATCGTCTACGGACTGTGGGTGCACATCGCACCCGGCACCGATCATCCCATTGCCGACATTCGCTCGAACGCGGCCCTGACCATCGTTCTTGATAACGGCACGCGCGTGCTGACCCCGATCGATGCGCCGCAATTGGGCCGGGGTGCCTACCAACCCGTCGCATCCTGGGGCCAAACCGCCTACTTCGAGCTCACGGTGGAAATGCTGAAGCAAATGGCGGCCAGCGAGAAGCTGGAGCTCAATGTGCGCGCGGCGGACGATTCCGTCGTGACCTTCGTGGCGTCCGGCGACACGCGTGAAACGCTGACCGACTACATGCATTCGCGCGGTATCACTGGCGATTGATGGCCTCGACCCGCGGCAGGGCAATCGTCGCCCCGGGTCGAACGTCGCCAAAGTCCACATCGGGGTTGTATTCGGCGACCAGCCATACCGGCAAGTCCGCGTGTTGTTGCGCGATGATCCACAACGATTCGCCTTTCTTCACCACGTAGTTTTCAGTACCTGCGATTCTGTGGGTCGCAAAAAAGCTTTCTTGCAGTTGTCGATGGTAGTCGCGCCGCGCCGCCTCGAATTGCGCGGCGCTGACCTGCGACAGATCCAGCTTTACCTTGTGGCCGAGCGTCACCATGGCATTCTTATGCAGCTTGTTCTGCGTACGCAGGGCGGCGGAGCTGACTTTCGACCAATCGGCGAAATGCCCGAGGGTTTCCCCGGCTTGTACCACCACGGTGTTGTCCGCGCCGACGCTGTAATCCGTGTTGTCGCCGTTGCCGGAAGGCGAAGCGGCCGGCAGCAAAGCGGTACTTTCAGCCTGCCGCTCCGAGACCGGCTCCTTCGGAGGCGGCGGCAGGCGTGCGAGCGCGGGCGCAACTTCGCCGGCCGCGGCGGCGGCCGGCGCCTCGGCAGCAGGCAACGCCTCGGCGGGCTGCGAAGTTGCGGCGACCGTGGCAGCAGTGGCGGCTGCGGCGCCCGCGGCGGCGCCTTCGGCGCGGGATGCCGGCATGGGAATGCGGACAGTCTCGCCGCGCGCCAATTCGCGCACGCTGCTCAAGCCATTGGCGGCGAGCAGGCGGTTCAGCGTCACTCCGCTCACCGCCGCAATGCCGGCCAGCGTCTCGCCGCGCCGGGCCCGGTGCGTCCCGTCGTTCCTTTGCGCTACAAAGCGCTCCGTCGGCGGCAGCCGCGCCCAAGCCGCGACGATATCGGCTGCCGGCGGCTGTCCCGGTATGCGTAATTCGTAGCCGCGCGGTACCAGGCGTGTTTTATTCCAGATGGGCGGCCGCAGTGCCGGATTCAACACGCGCAGCGCACCCAAATCGGCCTTGAAGGCCCGGGCGAGTGCATCGACCGCAACATAGTCCGGCAACGTGACGACGGTACTCTGCGTCTCGGGAAGGTGCGTAAGAGGTCCGAAATATTTCTCCGCGTTGCGATCCACCTCGAGTGCCGCGAGAAACGCCACGTAGAAATTCCTCGAGGCAAATCCAAAGGTGGCGCCCTGATAGTGCTTTACGATCACCGCGATATTGTTCGTGCCGAGTTCATCCTGGGCGCGCTTCAAGCCGCCCGGTCCGTGGTTGTAGGCGGTGACCGCCAAGGGCCAGCTGCCGAGCAGGCGGTAGTTGTACAGCATCAGATTGGCGGCCGCCTCCGTGGCGCTATAAGGATCCAGACGCTGGTCCACCACGCCATCCACACGCATATAGCGCCGGGCTGTACCCGGCATGAATTGCCACAAGCCGGCGGCGCCCACGCGAGAGTACGCGGCCGGATTGAACGACGATTCGACGTGTGGCAGCGCGCCGATTTCCGGCGGCACGCCACGGTCGGCAAGAACGCGGGAAATGCTCTTCTCATACTCCTGGGCGCGGATCAGGCCTTCGTGAAAGCGGTCGGCCTGGCCGAGCTGAAAACGTATCCGTTCGATGGCGTCGCGATATTGCGCCGGCGTGGTCTTGTCGCCGAACGCATGCAGAATGCGGCGCTCATGCGGCGTGAGATTTTCCGTGTCCCCGGCGGCGAAGCGCCGCAGCAGGGCTGCGTAGCGCGCCTTGGCCTGCTCGACGATGCGCTCGCGCTGCCGCGGCGAATCGGACGGATCAAAGCGCAGCGCCTCGTAAACCAGCCCTAGGTACCAGTCGTCGTGCAACAAGCCTTGATCGGTCGTGACTTCGGTGTAGATACGAATCCAAAAGCGCACGTCGGGCTCGAGCTCCGGCGGATAGGCAAAGGCGTCGGATGTATCGGCCCGCAGCGGCGCGCACCACACCAGCGGCGCCAGCAGCAACGCTAAGCCAAGCCAATGGACGCGATTCGACTTAAAGGTGAACAAGCGCGCCTAAGCCGTAGCGGCGTTTTTCCCGCCAGGCCGAAAGACCAAGCCGAACACCACGAAGATCGCGAGCGCGGCCGCGGCGGGAATCGGCCAGATCGCATGCCAATCGTGCGTCACCTGGAGGCAGGTATGCGCTGCAGCCGCCGCATCGCTGCAGCTTGAATTGCCGACGGCATAGCGATTCACGATGGCGCCGGAGACGAACGCGCCGACAAAATATCCCAAGCCATTGGTCACGAAATTGATCAGGCCTTGTGCGGCGGCGCGTATAGTCTCTCCGGCACGCTGATCGGTGTACACCTGACCGCCGACGAAGAAGAAGTCGTAGCACACGCCGTGCAGCAGGATTCCCGCATAGATCAGCCACATGGCGCTCTCCGCATTGCCGTTGGCGAACGCGAAATAGCGCAGGGCCCACGCCATCATTCCGACCAGCATGATGACCTTGATGCCGAAGCGGCGCAGCAAATAAGCCAGCAACAGCATGAAAAACACCTCGGACATCTGGCCGAAGGTTTGAATGAAGGCCGCCTCCGGAACCTTGATCTCGTTCAAAAACGGATTGGCGAAGGTGTAGTAAAACTGCAGTGGAATACACAGCAGGAATGAGCCGACTACGAAAATCAGGAAGTCGCGCTGCTTGAGCAGCTGCAGTGCGTCCAACCCGATGGCGTCGCGCAGGCTGAATTTCGCGCGCGCGGCCTTGGGCGGCGTGTGCGGCAGCAGCAGCGCGTACACGGCCATGAGGAGCGAGGCGCCGGCGGAGATTTGCATCGGCAGCACCAAAGCATCGGCATGCAGGCTCTTGCCGACCAGAATCCCCGCGGCGATCCAGCCGATGGAGCCGAGCACGCGCACGTAGGGAAAGCTGCTGGACTCCTTGAGGTGGTGGAAGGCGATGGAATTGGTCAAGGACAGCGTCGGCATGTAGCACAGCGCGTAGAGAATCAGCAGCGGATAGAACGTCGCGAATGCCGTCTGCTGCGACACCATCCACATCACGGCAGCACCGACGAGGTGCAGTGCGGCGAGCAGTTTTTCGCTCGCGAACCATCGATCCGCGACGATGCCGATGAAGAAAGGCGAGACCAGCGCACCGATCGCCGTCGCGCCATACGCCAGGCCGATGTGCGAATCGGTGAAATGCAGGGTCGCCCCGAGATAGGTGCCCATGGTCACGAACCACACGCCCCAGATGAAGTATTCCAGGAACATCATCAGCGCGAGACGCGCTTGGGTCATGGCAGTTCGCGGATGCGGATGTGTCGCAACTCCAAGGAGCCGGGGTGATCGCCCTGAATGCCGATGTAGCCTTTCTTGGCCAACCCGTAGTTCGGGTACTTCGAGAACTTGCTCGCCGCGACCTTGGCTTTCCAGTCGGGACTGTTGAAGTCGTATTCGACGACTTTTTGGCCATTCAACCAATGCTCGACATGATCGCCATTGACGATGATGCGCGTCTTGTTCCACTCGCCGAACGGTTTGACCACGCCCGCGGGAGGACCGTAGAGTCCGTAAGCGGAGCCTGCGGCGGTGAGCCGGCTGCGGCCATCGCCAGCGTTGGCGTCGTCCAGCAGCTGATACTCCGGGCCGCTCCAGTAAATGTGGTCGTATTCGCGCGTGGCGCGATAGAAGACGCCGCTGTTGCCGGCCTTGCCGATTTTCCAGTCAAGCTCGAGCTCGAAATTGCCGAACTGCTCCTTGGTTACCAGGTCATCGACGTCGCCTTCCTTGGCGAGCGTGCCGTCAACGACGTGCCAGCCCTCCGGCATGCCTTCCGAGCGCCAACCGCGAAAGGTATCGAGCATTTTTCCGTCGAACAGCGTGTGCCACTTTGCCTTCGGCGCAGCCCCTTGCGCGCTTGCCACGCCACCGGCCCCTGCCAAAAAACATGCACCCACAAGCAGCGCCGCTCTTCCGACAACTCGATGCATCATGTTCTGCTTCTCCACTCTCCGCGGGCAACCGCGGGAATAAATGTATCCAGGTCAGGCGGCGGAAAATCCAGCGTCTTGCCCTGTTCGGCGCTCATATAAGCGGCCATCAGCAGCGATACTACCTCCAGTCCGTCGTCGAAGGTTAAGCGAGGCGCTTCCTTGCCGAGAAATGCCCGCACAAAATGCCGGTCTTCGCTTTCATAGCCGTACGCTGCCGCCTCGCTCGCCACCACTGGCATCGATCCGATCTCCGCATTTTGCTTTTCGACCAGATCCTCGCCGCTCGAGCCGCGCACCTCGCGCGAAAAAAACAGATTCAGCCCGCTATCCAGGGTGTTCCACGACATCGAATACTCCGGACCCAAGAGCTCCGCGGACAGGCGCAGCCCTGCGCCCACAAAACTCCATGAGGTCGAGGCTTCGCCGATCAAGATCTGGCCTTCGGGCGTCGCAAACTCGATGCTCACGCTGGCGAAGTCTTCCGAGGGGCGCTTCGTGTAGTCGACCTCCCGCCCATACAAAGCGGCAAGCTTCGCGGGGTAGGGACCCTTCGACCATTTCAGGCTGGCGATGTGGCCGGTGACGCGAACCGGCCGCACCGAGGCACGCGCGGCCCCCGGCTGGGTCAGCAAATGGCGCACCAGCAGGACCGAGTGGCACATCATGTCGTTGAGCACGCCGCCGCCTTGCAGCTCTCCGCGCCAGAACCACGGTGCATGCGGGCCGCTATGTTCCTCGGAGGCGCGTGCCAGATAGGGCCGGCCGGTGGCGGCCGCGCCGCGCGCCCAGATCCGCGAGCGGCCGGCTTCGATCTGCGGTGCGAATACCTGGTTTTCCAAATAGCCGTGCGCGACGCCGCTGCGCTTGACCAGTTCCAGCATGCGCTTGGCCTCAGTGACGTTGCGCGCCAGCGGCTTCTCACAAGCAATGCCCCGCAGGGTGCCCACGCCGCCTTCGAGAGCATGGACGATTTCCTCCATGTTTTCGAGCCGCATGTGGTTCGGTCCGGTGAGCCACAGCGCATCGATTGAAGGGTCCGCCACCATGTCGCGGATCGACGCGTAGGCTTTGGCCGTGCCGATGTCGAGATGGCGCGCCAGCGCCGCTGCCGAGCTCGCGTGCTCGAGATTCGGGCTCCAGACCCCGCGCACTTCGACGTCGCGCACGGCTTGCAAGCCCTGCATATGGAAACGCGCATTGAAGCCGGAACCGACGAATCCCACGCCGAGCCGCGCGGGCGCGTGGTGATTCGAAGTGCTGCTCATGTGTGCCCGGGACCTAAACCAAGTTTTTGCAGCACTTCCGCCGAAGCCCCCTCGAATTTTGTCAGCGGGACGTTGCCGATGTAGCCGATGTCTTTCCAGCCCGTCGGCGTCGAATAAAAAGCACCCACGGTAAGGTCGCGGTAGCGCGTAAAGAACGCCGCGGCGCGTGCGAATTTCGGCGCTGTCTTGGGTTCATAGCAAATGTCATCGCAGATCGCGTGCTGCTGAGACTCATCGAGTTCCGCAAAGTATTTCTCGAACCGCAGCAGGGCTTCCGCGTCCATCCACGCCAAGCCCTCCATTACAACCGGGCGATCTTGAAGCTGCTGCGGATACGGCGCGCTCACCCATTCGTCGATGAAGTCCACCACTCCCACGCTGTTCGCATCGGGCGAGCGCCCATCGTCGGGCAGGATCACGTTGCACAGCGCCCTGGCGGTGCGCCGCTGCGCCGCGGAAAGCGTCAGCGGCCAGACATCGCCTGGCTTGTAGATCTTGGTCAGGTCCGGATCTCCGCCGTAGCCGCGAACCGCGGGCCACGCGGTCACCTCCTGACCCCAGGCGCGCTGGCGCAGCAGCGGCATCGAGGCGGCTACGCTGAGCATCCACTTGATTGTCGTGCGCCGATCCGTCACAGCTCCTTCCTCCGCATCATATCGGCAATGTGGTCCGCTGAGCGCCACGCCAACGCCATGATGGTCAGGGTTGGATTCTTGTCCGCATTTGAGGCGAACACGGCGCCGTCGGTCAAAAATAGATTTTTGACGTCCCAGGTCTGGCACCATTCATTGGTCACCGATTTCTGGCGGTCCGCGCCCATGATCGCGCCGCCGACTTCGTGGATGATGAAGCCGCCGGGTGCAATAGCTTCCGCCCCATCGCTTTGAACCTTGCTCGTGACGCGTCCGCCCATCGCCTGCACGATGTCGGCAAAGGTCTTTTGCATGTGCGCGGCTTGGCGCGTCTCATGGTCGGACCATTTCCAGTGAAAGCGCAGCACCGGGATGCCCCATTTGTCCTTTACTTGCGGATCGATCTCGCAATAGGAGTTTTCGTTCGGGATCATTTCGCCGCGGCCGGCGAAGCCCACGAACGATCCATAGTAGCGGCGCGCGTCCTCTTTGAGCTTCTTGCCATAGCTGCCGCCGGTGAAGCGCTCGATCCCGTGCAGCGTGCCCGCTCCCGGCATGCGCCGGCCGCCGCCGAATTCGATGTGATAGCCGCGCGCGAATCCCAACTTGCCCTTCTGCTGATCCTGGTAACCCCACCAGGGCGCGTAAAATGCGTGTCCGCTGGCGCCGTCCTCGTTTTGCGGCGGCAGCGATTCGAGCAGCGGGATTTGACCGCTCAAGTCGGCGCCCACGGTGTCCATGACGTAGCGTCCGACCTTGCCGCTGGAATTGGCGAGGCCGTTCGGGAACAGCGCACTCTTCGAGTTGAGCAGAATTCGCGCCGTCTCGCAGGCGCTGGCGGCGAGCACGATCACCCGGGCAGTCGCCTGATGTTCCGCGCCGCTGACCTTGTCGAAGTACTTCACGCCCTTGGCGTGCCCGTTCTTGCCCAGCACCACCTGACTGACCATCGCGTTGCACACGATGTCGAGGTTCCCGGTCGCGAGCGCCGGCGGCAGATGCACGGTGGTCGACTGATAATTCGCCCGGATCGAGCAGCCGCGACCGCAGTCGGTCGCCCAGATGCAGGCCGCTCGCTGCTGCATATGCTGCGCGATAATTTTTTGTGCCTTCAGATTGCCGGGATGCAACAGGGCCGGCGAGCGCTTGAAGTCGAGCTGCTGCGTGAGAACCGCACGATGGCCCGGGACGATGGGAATGCCTAAGCGCCGCGCGCGCTGCTGCACCAGGTAATCGCTGACCACGGGTGCGGGCGGCGGCAGGAGACATCCTGGCGAGGAATTCGGTGTGTTCTCGAGTCCCTCGGACGTACCGTACACGCCGATGAGCCGCTCTACTTTATCGTAGTACGGCGCGACATCCTCGTAGGAGATGGGCCAGTCCATCCCCAAACCGTCGCGGCTGTGAGGTTTGAAATCGTAGGGCCCGTTGCGCAACGAAATGCGGCCCCAGTGGTTGGTGCGGCCGCCGAGCATGCGCGAGCGCCACCAGGCAAAGCGTCCATGTGGATCGCTCGTCGACTGCACGTACGGTTCCCCAGGAACCGTCCAGCCGCCATCGACCGTGGAATCGTAAAATCCGAAGTCTTTCTCAGGCGTTGAGGCGCCGTGCAGGGGGGCCTGATCGTACGACTGGAACATGGGCGTTTCTTGTTCGGGCACGTAGTTGCGCCCAGCTTCCAGCATGAGCACCTTGACCCCTTCCATGCTCAAGGTATAGGCGGTTTGTCCGCCCGCGGCGCCGGAGCCGACGACGATGACGTCGTAGTTCTTTCCCTTGGCTGCGGGGGTTGGGATACTCACGCCGACATGTTACTGCGGAATTCGCTCCCAGGCTCGTTTAGCCTATCCGCACTTCGAATCGCCGCAATTCAAGCAGGTGTTGCAGCCATCCATCATGACCACCGCGGCGGTGCTGCATTTCGCGCACAGCTGCGCGCCCTCTGGAAAATGCGATTTTGAAAATGCATCGGTCTGCTTGGTGCGGGCCTCGAACTCCGCGCGCTTTTGTTCCACCAATTTTCGCTGATGAACATCGAGTTCCGGCTTCTTGAGCAAGCCGATCGACTGCAGGTGGCGCTCGATGACATAGCCCAGTTCCGCGATGGTCGAGGGCATGAATTTGCCGCCCGGCTGCCAATAGCCGCCCTTCGGATCGAATACCGCCTTGAGTTCGTCGACCAAAAAAGTCGTATCGCCCCCCTTGCGGAATACCGCGGAAATAACCCGCGTCAGCGCCACGATCCATTGGAAATGGTCGAGGTTCTTCGAGTTGATGAAGACCTCGAAGGGGCGTCGCTGTTCATGCGGCGTGCCTTCGTTGAGTACGATGTCGTTGATGGTGACGTACATCGCGTGGTCGGAGACCGGCGTCTTTATCTTATAGGTCGAGCCGATCAGGACTTCGGGCCGCTCGAGCTTCTCGTGCATCCATATCACGTTGTCTAAGGCGTTTGGCGCGTTTTTGAGCGCCGGCGCAGGCGCATCCTTTGCCTCGGGTTTCTGCACGCGGTACTTCGCGATCTTCTTGCCGATTTTGATATGAGCCATGATCAGAACTTCCCGTAATAGCCTTCTTTCAGCGCATCGAAGAGATTTGCGGCGGTATGCATTTCACCGTCGTATTCGATCTCCTGATCGCCACGCGCCTCGACTTCCGTCCCATCCTCCAATGTGAAGACGTACGTGGTGTTCTTCAAGTCGTCCTCTTTGACCAAAACACCCTGGAAGGCTTCCGGATTGAAGCGGAATGTCGTACAGCCCTTGAGACCAGAGTCATAGGCATACATGTAGATATTCTTGAAATCCTCATACTTGTAGTCGGTCGGCACATTCGCGGTCTTCGATATCGAAGAGTCGATCCAGAGCTGCGCCGCCGCCTGAATGTCCACGTGTTCCGTGGGGCCAATGTCGTCCGCAGCGATAAAGTAGTCCGGCAGCTTCTCGGCGGGCAGCTGCGAATTCGGCATGGCGCGCGGATTGATCAATTCCCGGTAGGCCAACAGCTCGAAGGAAAAGACATCGACCTTTTCCTTGGATTTCTTGCCCTCGCGCAGCACGTTGCGAAAATAGTGATGCGCGAAGGAGGGCTCGATGCCGTTGGAGGCATTGTTGGCGAGCGACAAGGAAATGGTGCCGGTGGGCGCGATCGAGGTGTGATGCGTGAAGCGCGCGCCGACTTCGGCGAGTTCATCGACTAGCTCCGGCGAGGCTTCGGCGATGCGTTGCATGTAGCGGCTATAGCGCGCGTGCAGCACCCGACCGGCCACGCGTGCGCCGACCCGCCAGCCGTCCTTCACCATTTCGGGACGCTTGCGCAGCATCTCGCGCGTGACCGTGAACTCCTCGTTCATGATTGGCGCCGCGCCTTTTTCTTTGGCCAGATCCAGCGCGGCTTCCCATCCCGCCACCGCCATCTCGCGCGAAACGTTTTGGGTGAACGCCACCGACTTCTTCGACCCGTACTTCATGCACAGCATGGTGATGGTCGAACCCAACCCTAAGAACCCCATGCCATGGCGGCGCTTGCGCATGATTTCGTCGCGTTGCTGCGCCAAGGGCAAGCCATTGACCTCGACCACATTGTCCAGCATGCGCGTGAATATCTTCACGACCTTGCGATAGGATTCCCAGTCGAAGCGGGCATCGTCCGTGAACGGGTCGACCACGAATTTGGTGAGATTCACCGAGCCTAGAAGACAGGAGCCGTAGGCAGGGAGCGGTTGTTCGCCGCATGGGTTGGTGGCGCGGACATTTTCCGTCCACCAGTTGTTGTTCATCTCGTTCACCTTGTCGATGAGGATGAAACCCGGTTCGGCAAAATCGTACGTGGAGGTCATGATCACGTCCCACACGCGCCGCGCCGGCAAAGTCTTGTAGATCTTGCAGGCGACCAGTCCCTCCTCGTTCGCGACATAGCCCTGCGTGTAGGGCCACTCGCGCCACACATACTTCGTGGTGTCGGAGAGATCCGGGCGCTCCGCCTCGAATTCCTGGAGGCCGAGGGGAAACGCCAAGGTCCACTCGCCGTCGTTTTTCACCGCCTTCATGAATTCGTCGGTCACCAGCAAGGACAGATTGAACTGCCGCAAGCGGCCGTTCTCGCGCTTGGCGCGAATGAATTCCAGCACATCGGGGTGCCCGATATCGAATGTGCCCATCTGCGCGCCGCGCCGGCCGCCCGCGGAGGACACGGTGAAACACATCTTGTCGTAGATATCCATGAACGACAGCGGGCCGGAGGTGTAGGCGCCCGCGCCCGACACGTATGCGCCGCGCGGCCTCAACGTCGAGAATTCATAGCCAATGCCGCAACCGGCTTTCAGCGTCAGGCCCGCTTCATGGACTTTCTGCAGAATGTCGTCCATCGAATCGCGGATCGTTCCCGAGACGGTGCAATTGATCGTCGAGGTCGCGGGCTTGTGCTCGAGGGCGCCGGCATTCGAAGTCACTCGGCCGGCAGGGATCGCGCCGTGACGCAAGGCCCACAGGAATGACTCGTACCACTGTTCGCGGCTGGGTTCGCTTTCCACATCGGCTAGCGCGCGCGCGACTCGCTTATAAGTATCGTCCATCGTTTTGTCGATGGGCGAACCATCCTTCGAGGTCAGCCGATACTTCTTATCCCAGATGTCGAAGGAGGCTTCTTGATAAGGAATGCTGCCGACATCTTTGGGCTGTATTTTGACCACCGTATTCATGGGTATCTACGCCGCTCCGTTATAATTATCGAGCAAAAAACTGAACACAATGCGGTGTTCGCGCCAAAAAAATCGTTGGTGACTTAACAGAAGACCGATGGGACTTAAGCTGATTGTTCCGAACACAACATCTTGTGTTTGAGCCGAGAGGGTACGGCGCTATGGCAATCACCGTCAAGACTTTTTTTGCAGTATTTTTGGTCAAAAAAACACTGACATATCAATTAGATAGCGGATTATGCGCAGAAATTGCCTGATTACACTTTCACAAGCGCAGGTCAAGAGGAACAAGTGCAAATCGCAAGATATTGTGTTTGCACACGTTATCCACATTATGTTCTATTGACTTTGAACTGCGTCACACTTTTTCGCCGCTACCCTTAAGCCCGCCAAATTTGCCGGCGCGCGCATCGCGCGAGTTGAAATGCAACTCAAGCGACCCAATTTCCCGAATCACGCGCGTGAGTTTCGATTCACAGGAAATTTATCACCCAATTTTTCTTATCTATTTATAGGAGTTTTCAAGCATGACCGTCGTACGTTATGAGCCGTGGGCACTCGTGAGCCGGCTCCAGAAAGAAGTTGACCGTTTATTTGGGGCACCGTTGACCACTGCCGCCGATTCCGGCGCGTGGCTGCCGCCCGTGGACATCCGTGAGGAAGCGAATCAGTTCATGCTGCATGTAGATCTGCCGGGCGTCGATCCGAAGGCCGTGGAAATCACCTCGGACCAGGGTGTGCTCACCATCCGCGGACAACGTGAGGACACACGCAAGGAGTCGCGTGAGGGCTTCCGCCGCATCGAGCGCATCACCGGCGAATTCCAACGCCGCTTCAGCCTGCCGGAAAGCGCGGACGCACAGAACATCAAGGCGAAAGTCGCCAATGGCGTGCTCGAAGTCGCAATTCCGAAGCTGGCCCAAGTGCAGCCGCACAAGATCATGGTGGAAGCCGCCTAAGGGATCCTTGGCACGCGTCCTTCCGTGTAATATCGCCTCGATACTGGGCGGGGAGGCCGGACTTTTAGTCCGGCCTTGCCTAACCTGCCGGCCGTGAGGTCTCCCGAAGGATCGCGCATGAATCTGCGTCTCAAGTTTGCAGCAGCCGCGCTCGCCACGACTGCATTCAGCGGGGCGGCGTTTGCCGCGGTTCCGGCAGCCGATGCCGCTCCCATGCCCACGCTGGCTCCCATGGTCAAGCGCGTCTCGCCTTCCGTCGTGAACATCGCCACGCGCGGGACCGTCAAGGAACAGCCGGGCCGCAATCCGCTGCTGGATGACCCATTTTTCCGGCGATTTTTCGACGCTCCGCAGGATTCGAAACCCCGCGAGCGCCAATTCCAAAGCGCGGGATCGGGCGTCATCGTCGACGCGAAGAACGGCTACATCATCACCAATCATCACGTCGTCGAGAACGCCAGCGAGATCACCATCACGCTGCTCGACAACCGCACTTTCAGCGCCAAAGTCGTCGGCACCGATGAAGGCGCCGACGTCGCGGTATTGCAGGCAAAACAACCAAACCTGGTGGCCATGCCGCTCGGTGACTCGAGCAAGCTCGAGGTCGGCGACTACGTGGTCGCCATCGGCAACCCGTTCGGATTGCAGCACACGGTGACCGCAGGAATCGTCAGCGCGCTGGGGCGCAGCGGCATCAATCCCGAGGCCGGCGGCTATGAGGATTTCATCCAAACCGACGCCTCGATCAACCCCGGAAACTCCGGCGGAGCCTTGGTGAATCTGCGCGGCGAGTTGGTCGGCATCAATTCCGCCATTTTGTCCCGCACCGGCGGCAATATCGGTATCGGCTTCGCGATCCCGGTCAATATGGTCCGCAGCGTCATGGACCAGCTCATTAAATACGGTCAGGTAAAACGCGGCGTCCTCGGTGTTCAGCTTTATAGCGTCAATGCGGACATCGCCAAGGAATTCGGCCTCACCGAAACCACCGGCGCCTTGGTGGCCGGCGTCGCGCAAGGATCGGCCGCGGAGCGCGCCGGCATCAAAACCGGCGACATCATTACTTCGCTCAACGGCGTCACCATGAAGAGTTCCGGAGAGCTGCGCAACGCCATCGGCATGCTGCATGTCGGCGATAAAGTGGAATTGGGGCTGCTGCGCGACGGTAAACCACGCAAGGTCACCGCGCTGATCGCTGAGCGCTCGGAGGTGGAAACCGCGAGTGCGGCCGACCTCAATCGAGGGCTCGACGGCGCTGACTTGGCGGATGCGCCCGACGGCAACGGCGTGATAGTCAATAAGGTGCAAGAGGCGAGCGCCGCGGCCCAGGCGGGAATTCGCGCCAATGATGTCATCGTGGGCGTGGGGCGAACGCCCGTGAGCGACATGAAATCGTTTCGCGAGGCCGTGAAGGGCGCATCGGTGCTGGTGCTCAAGGTTCGAAGGGGCAGCGATACCCTGCTGCTGCCGGTTCGCTGACTTATGCGTCTTAAATCCATCGTCGTTCTCGGCGGTACCGGATTCCTGGGTACGCGGCTGGTCGCCCGCTTGATCAAGGACGGTCATCAAGTCACCGTGCTGTCGCGGGACCGCGAGCAGCATAAGCACCTGCTGGTGCTGCCCGGGCTCACCCTCGAGAACTGCGATGTGTATCAGGAACCGCAGCTGAGTGAGCGATTCCGCGGCAAGGACGTCGTCATCAATCTCATCGGCATCCTCAATGAGCGGGGCTTCAGCGGCACCGGCTTCCGCCTCGCGCATGTCGAACTCACCCGGCATGTCTTGTTGGCGGCCCGATCCGCGGGCGTCGCGCGGCTGCTGCAAGTATCCGCCCTGAAGGCTGCGCCCGATGCGCCGAGCTACTACCTGCGTTCCAAGGGCGAAGCGGAAAAGCTGATCCGCGATCAGAGCGCCGTGGATTGGACCATTTTTCAACCGTCGGTCATTTTCGGTCCCGGCGATTCGTTTCTAAATCGCTTTGCGGGATTGTTGGCCGCGATTCCCTTGGTCTTTCCTCTCGCCAGGCCGAACGCGCGCCTGCAGCCTTTGTGGGTGGACGACATGGTGGACGCACTCCTGCGCTGCCTGCACGGCGGCGCGACCAGCCGTCAAACCTATGAACTCGGCGGCCCGCAGATCTACACCTTGAAGGAAATTGTTGCCTGGGTGGCGAAATTGACGGGCCGGCGCCGCTGGATCATTGGACTACCGAATTTCATCGGGCGCACGCAAGCCTTCTTCATGAATTTCGTTCCCGGCCGTCCCTTCTCGGGCGACAACTACCATTCGCTCACCGTCGACAGTGTGTGCAGCGAGGACGGCTTCGCGAAACTCGGCATCAAGCCCAAGTCCATGGGCGCATCCGCAAGGCTTTTCTTGGGTGCGCAAGAGGACAATGCGCGGCTTAGCCACGATCGCGCCGCAGCGGGCCGCGCCAAGTCAGCCTGAATCAGGACCCGTCGCCGAGCGGGCCGCGTGCACGGCATCGGCCGTCGGCAAGTACTCCTTCGCGATGGCCAGCGCCAGGAAATAAGGCTCCGGTTCGTCGCGATTGGTGAGCACCACCACGCTCAAGTGATGTGCAGGAAAGCGCACGATGACGTTGCGAAATCCCATGGTCTCGCCCGAATGCCACAATGATTCGCCGGTGATGCGCCAGCCGAAACCATACTGGACGGCGGGGTCATCAGTCTTCGTCGCGGGCGCAAAAGCCGAGTGCAGCGATTCCTGGCGCAACAGGCGGTTGTCGTACAGCGCGGCATCCCACTTCGCTAGATCGTCAATTGAGGAATAAATGCCGCCATCCCCCAATACGGCGCTGGTCAAGCTTTGATCCGTCCGCGTCCACGAATTGTTCACGAGACTGTAGCCATATGCGCGACTGACGACCGTCGAGACGCCCTCCTCGAACGCCACCGTGTTTTGCATGTCCAGCGGCCTGAAAATGCGCTCGCGCAGAAACGTGGCGAAATCCTTGCCGGAGCAGCTCCTCACGATCAGTGCCAGCAGCGAATAGCCGCTGTTGCTGTAGCGGTACTGCGTACCAGGCGCAAAGTAGGTGCGATTTTCCGCTTCCAATAAATGCAGCACGTCGGCGTCGTGCAATTGCTGCGTGGTCCCTTGCGGCATCAGATCTTCGTAATCGATCAGTCCGGAGGTGTGCGTGAGCAGATGTTTGAGAGTGATGTCGTTCGCAGCAGCCGGCAGCGAGGGCAGCCATTTACGCACCGGATCGCGGAGCGTCAGCCGCCCATCCTCCGCCAGCAGCAATATCGACGCGGCGGTGAATTGTTTGGTCATCGACGCCAACCGGTAATTTGTCGCCGCAGTGGCGGGCGTTCCAGCTTCCAGATTCGCGAGCCCGTAAGCGTGGCGGAAAACCGGCAGTCCGTCGCGAACCACCAAGACACTGGCCCCAGGGACCGCACCTTGATATGACCGCATCAACGCGTCGATCCGGTCCGATGGATCGTGCGCGGCCGGAGAACAGCCGCCGAAGGCAAAGAGTGCCGCGAACAGCCATCCGATCGAAGCGCGCGCGCCCAATTTTTTCACGTGGGCGGTGCCGGAAAGGCCTTGGCCGCCGCAAGGATCCACTCGCGAAACAGCCCCACCTTGGGCAACGCGAGAAAACTTTTCGGACACACGAAGTAATAGGCGTGCGCGTACGGCAGTGCCCCACGACCTGCAAGTTTGAGCGTGCCCTTCTGCAGCGCCCGCGACACCAGCGTCCACCGTCCGAGCGCATATCCCAATCCTTCTTCGGCCGCAGCCAGCAGGCCCGCGGAGTCTTCGATGCTGGGTGCCCGCGAATGCCACGCCTCCTCCTCGGAGGTCTGCGCCCAAACATGCCAGGGCTCATCGCCGCTCTCGAGCAGCGGGAATTTGCTCAATGCGTCACCCCGTTCGATCATGCCGTGCTGCTTGATGAGATCAGGACTGGCTACCGGCACCAGCCAATCGTCGAGCAACTTCTCGCTGTGCATGTTCGGGTAGTTGCCGCGCCCGAAGCGAATTGCAACGTGATTTTCCGACCGCGAGAAATCCACCAATTCGCGCGAGGTGTGAAAGCGCAATTCGATGTCGGGATGCTGGCGCCGAAAGGAGCGGATACGCGGCAGCAGCCAGATCTGCAGGAACGAGGACAGCAAGCTGATTTGCAGAGGTCCCGCCCGGCGGTGATGTTTCATCTGCTGCAGGGCCGACTCGAGTTTTTCCAGTCCTGATCTGACCGCGGGCAGCAATTCCAATCCCTCCTCGGTGATTTCCACGCGCCGCCCGCTGCGCCTGAACAGCGGCACCTGGATATAGGCCTCCAGCGTTTTGATCTGTTGGCTGACGGCCGCCGGAGTGACATTCAACGCATCGGCGGCTTCCGAAAAACTCAGGTGCGCGGCGACCGCTTCGAAGACACGCAAGGATCCCAAAGGCAATCGGTCGTACGCGGATGGCACTTTAAGCTTTCCTTAATGCTTGATCAGGGATTGAATTTGTTCGGAATCGGCGCGAAGTCGATCCTATGCACCGTGGGTTCAATCTTCAACGGAGCATATATCATGAACGATTTATTCCTGGTCGCAAGATTGGTTCAGGGCCTTCTCGCGGTGACCATCGTATCCGCCATCGTCATGGCGATTCAGCTTTCGATGACGGGGCTTTAAGGACTTGCCGATGTCCCGCACACCAAGAGATCCCGCTGCGGCTGATCCAGTTTCGCCAGCTCGCGCACGCGGCGGTAGAAGGCAGGCAGGTTGCCGCCCACTGCCTGCAACTCCCGTTCGAAGCCTGGCACGCAGACGAAATAAGTGGCAATCGACGCCAGGTGCGCATTGTTGATGTCGTGTGTGAACCAGCCGTCGAACGGCGCATGACCGCCCCATTGCTCACGCAGGGCGGCATAGGAATCGCGCAGCGCCTCGAAGGTCTCGCGCTTGCGCTCGCGCATCAGCGGCGGCGGCAGGCCGGAGGCATAGAGCGCGCCCAGCTGTTCACGAGTCGCCCCCAACAGCGCGATCACCTGCAGGTAACGCTTGTGCTCCAGTAGGTGTTCCGCTAGATCCTGCTCGCGGCCGAGGGCCGAGAGCCAGCGCCGCACGCCCTCCTCCTCCACCGTGGTCGCCAGCGCCTCGTTGAACGACGCGTCGTTAGGAACGTACAGCAGCTGGTGAGTCAATTCGTGAAAAACGATCGCCGCCAGTTCCACATCATCCCAGTTGACCATCGTGCTCAATATGGGATCGTCAAAGTGTCCCAACGTGGAGTACGCCGCGACGCCGCCGACCACCACGTCGAATCCTTGCGCGTGCAGGCCGGCGGCAAAGCGCCGCGCCCTGGCCTCGACGAAATAGCCGCGGTAAGCCACGCAGCCAACGATGGGGAAACACCATTTCTTCGGGTCGACGGAAAACTCCGGAGCCGCAACCACATTCCATACGACATAGGTACGGCCGATATCCGCGTACTTTCGATAGCTGCCGTTGTCCGGCAGGCCGAGCTCGCGGCTGGCGAAATCGCGTATGGCCGTGACTGACTGCAGTTGCGCGCGCAGCTTGGGCGGCGTCGAGGGTTCATCGATGACGCGGGCGATCGGCTCGCGTTTGGACATGAGAGACAACTGGCCTTCGGCGCTCTGCAGCAGGTAACAGCCGCCGCTCAAGCTTGCGATCAATGCAATCGCCAGTACAGCGCGGATCGGGACGGCGATGCTGTTAATATTCACGCATGCAAGTGTATCTGGTTGGCGGCGCCGTTCGTGACGCGCTGCTGGGTTTACCCGTCAAGGAACGCGATTGGGTGGTGGTGGGCAGCACCCGCGACGAACTGCTGCGTCTCAAGTATCGCGAAGTGGGCCGCGATTTTCCCGTGTTCCTGCATCCCGAGTCGCACGAAGAATATGCGCTGGCCCGGCGGGAGAGAAAGACTTCGCCGGGATATCGCGGCTTCGCAGTAGAGTTTGGGCCGGAAGTCAGTCTCGAGCAGGATCTGGCGCGGCGCGATCTGACCATCAATGCCATTGCGCAGGCAGGCGATGGGTCCTTCATCGACCCTTTCGGCGGGCAGCGCGACTTGAAGGCTCGCGTGTTGCGTCATGTATCGCCTGCTTTTGTCGAGGATCCGGTGCGTATATTGCGGCTCGCGCGCTTCGCCGCCCGCTTCGCACCGCTTGGCTTTACGGTCGCCCCCGAGACCATGGCCCTGATGCGGCAAATGGTCGAACAGGGAGAGGTTGGCGCCCTGGTCGCCGAGCGCGTGTGGCAGGAAACCGAAAAGGCGCTGCGCGAAACCGGCGCCAGTGTTTTTTTCCAGGTGCTGCGCGATTGCGGCGCCTTGAAGATCGTGTTTCCCGAGATCAACGCGTTATTCGGTGTGCCGCAACCCGAAAAATGGCATCCGGAAATCGATACGGGCGTGCACACCTTGATGGTCCTGGATCAAGCGGTGCGCTTGAGCGCGGATACGAAGGTGCGCTTCGCGGCGCTGGTGCACGATCTTGGCAAGGGCACTACCCCGCACACGGAATGGCCCGGGCACAAGGGGCATGAGGAGCGCAGCGTCACGCTGATCGAATCGCTGTGCGATCGCTTGAAGCTGCCGAGCGAGTATCGCGAGCTCAGCGTCATCGTGGCGCGTTATCACGGCAATGTGCACCGGGCGTTTGAGCTGCGTGCCAACACAATCTTGGGAATCCTGGAGAAAACCGATGCGTTCCGCCGGCCGGAGCGATTTGCGCAGGCGCTCCTGGCCTGCGAGGCGGACTCGCGCGGCCGCTTGGGGTTGGAGCAAGATCCTTATCCGCAGCGCCAATATCTGCAGGCGGCGCGCGATGCGGCAGCCACCATCAAGCCGACGCCCGAGGATATCGCGGATCAGGTGGGGCCTTTGATTGCCGAGCGCATTCACCAGCGGCGCCTGCGCGCCATCATGGAATTGACTTCTTCGCGTCCAGCCACGCAATGATGTTTGAAACCGTGTCGCGGTAGAAGCGTTCGTACAAGCCGCGCGATACGTAACCGATGTGCGGCGTCGCCAGCAGATTGTCCAGGTTCCTGTACGGATGATCGACCGGCAGTGGTTCCACGTCGTAGACATCGATGGCCGCACCGGCGATTTGACCCGCCTTGAGCGCCGCGATCAGCGCCGCTTCGACCACGATGGGCCCACGCGAGGTGTTCACCAAGCGCGCGCTGCGCTTCATCAAGGACAATTCCGCGGCACCGATCAGGCCGCGCGTGCGCTCGCTCAATACTAAATGCACGGAAACAATGTCCGCCTGCCGCAGCAGTTCTTCTTTTGATACCAGGGCTGCGCCGGCGGCGGCGCATTTCTCTGCGGTGAGATTCTGGCTCCAGGCAATTACCGACATGCCAAACGCCAGGCCAATCTTTGCCAACTGCGACCCAAGATTGCCGAGTCCAATGATGCCCAGCGTCTTGCCTGACAAGTCATCGCCGATGGAATGCTGCCAGCCGCCGCTGCGAACCGCTGCGGCTTCCGCGACGATGTGGCGCGCACCCGCCAGAATCAGCGCCCATGCTAGTTCAACCGTCGGGCTGCCGAAGTAGCCGGTGTGAACCACCGCGATGCCGCGCGCGGCCGCGGCCTTCAAATCGATGGACGCGTTGCGCGGACCAGTAGAGGCGATGAGTTTCAAGTTCGGCAGCCGCTCGATCAGCGCGGCGCGCAGCGGCGTGCGTTCGCGCATTACGCAAATGACGTCATAGGGGAGCAATCGTTCGGCCAGGAGATCCGCATCAGCCAAGTGGTCGCTGAATACCTCCACGTCGGCGCGAGCCGTGACCGCGGACCAGTCCGCCATCTTCAGTGCCACGCCTTGATAGTCGTCCAGTACCGCGATTTTCGCGCGCATCGTGCCCTCCAACTGAAGTCCAAAGATCCGGGATTATCCAAAGGTCGGTTTATACAAAGGTCAAATTCATTAAAGCGAATGCCGCAAATCCAGGAGGCCGAAGCCCGACAGCGGCATGTCGAGCCCGCGCAGCCATGCCATCGCCTTGAAGCGTTCGCCCATTTCGCCGGGCATCATGAGCTGCCGCGCCTGATTGGCGAGACGCGCGAAGTGATTCTCATCGCTGCCTGCCGCAAGCCGCATCTCCCGATCAATCTTTAAGCCTGCCAGAAAATGCGCTTGCGTCGTAAAGCCTGCCAGCTCAAAGCCCCCCTCCCTGGACGCTTCGGCGACACGCGTAAAGTCCACCCAGGCGCTGATGTCCTGCAATCCGATGTTGGCGAAGGGATCGTCGCCTATGCGCTGCCGAAAATGGCACACCAAGGTGCCGTCGTGCCGCTCGGGCAAATAGTATTGCGCGCGCGGCAGCCCATAGTCGAACCACAGGACCGCGCCTCGGCGCAACGGCTGCGTGACTGCGCGCGTCCATGCGCTTAAGCGAGGGCAGTATTCGGACACATAACCGTCATTCCAGGGACCGCAAACTTCCGACAGTTCGCGGCAAATACGCAGCATCGCCGCGTTCGCGGGACGCGCGCCCCACGTGAATTCCTGGCCCCGAATTTCGACGCCCAGCTCCTCGACCGCGCTGGCATGCCAGCGAAAGCGTGCCACCGGCAACGCGTCCAGTACCTCGTTCGCGAGAATGACGCCATCGAAGGATTCCGCGGGCGGCCGATCGAGCCAGTGCACGCGGTGAAGCAACTGCGGCAGCCGTTTTTCCAGATGCTCGCGCTGCCGCTGACGCAGATCCGCGCTGACTTCGAGAATCCAATAGTGTTCCGGCAACTGACCGAGGGTTTCGAGACGCGCCAGGAGATCCGCAGCCAAGCGGCCGCTGCCCGCGCCAATTTCCATGATGGAACCAGCACTTAAACTCCTCAGGATCTCGGCGCATTGCACGGCCACGCAAGCGCCGAACAAACCCGAGACTTCCGGCGCCGTCGTGAAATCGCCGCCCATGCCCAGTTTACGCGAGCCGCCGCCGTAGTAGCCCAAGCCTGGTGCATACAGCGCAAGATCCATGAATCGCTCGAAGCTGAGCCAGCCGCCGGCCGCCTCGATTTCAGCAGTCAGCCGCTCGCGCAGGCGCGCGCTGTGCTCGTGCGGCATCATTTCGCGCGGTCGCAGATCTTGGGGTATCGTTGCGGCGCATGGTCGTCATGAATGACAATTTTGCGCTGCGCGATCAAGTCGTATTGATCACCGGTGGCGCGCGCCGCGTTGGCGCCGAGATTGCGCGCGCGCTGCATGCGGCCGGCGCCAACATTCTCATTCATTACCGCTCGTCGGCGGCGGCCGCCATTGGCTTGGCGGACGAATTCAACCGCATACGCGCGCACTCCGCCGCGATCTTTGCCGCGCATCTTTTGAATGCCGACGCGCCGGAGAAATTGGTCGCGGCGACCCTGCTCGAATTCGGCCGCTTGGACATTTTGATCAACAACGCCTCGAGCTTTTATCGGACACCCGTCGGCCAGATCACGCTGCCGCAATGGGACGACTTGATCGGCAGCAATCTGAAGGCGCCACTGTTCTTGACGCAGGCCGCCGCGCCGAGTCTGCGGGCGCAGCGCGGACTCATTATCAATATGATCGACATTCATGCTCTGCGTCCCTTGAAGGGGCATCCGGTTTACAGCGCGGCCAAGGCGGGCCTTGCCATGCTGACGCGTTCACTGGCACGGGAACTGGGTCCCGAAATTCGCGTCAACGGTATTGCACCGGGACCGGTGCTCTGGCCAGAGGGAGATTTGGACGAGGAATTGAAGCGCGAAATCATCGGCAAGACGGCGCTTAAGCGCCACGGCACGCCGCAGGATATTGCCCGCACCGCGCTGTTTCTGGCGAAGGACGCGCCATATATCACCGGCCAAATCATCGCGGTTGACGGCGGCCGTAGCATTTAACGCCGGCGGCACATCAGGTTTTGTCCGCTGCCTGCGTGCGCCACCTTGCCAAGTCCTGGCGCGTGCGCTCGAGAGTCACACCGACGTCGCGCGAGCCGCGAATGGCGCCGGGCTTGCTCAGAGTAATGCTCACCCAGCTCACGCCGAATTCTTCCAGGATGAGCATGGCGATGCGCTCGGCCAACGTTTCCACCAGGTGAAAACTGGATTCGTCGACAAAGGCGAGCACGCGCTTTGCGACCCCCTTGTAGTTCAGGGTATCGTCGATGGAATCGGACAGCGCGGCCTTGGCAATATCGGCGCTGAACTCGATGTCCATGACTACCGTCTGCTTGACCTGCCTTTCCCAGTCGAAAATGCCGACGATGGTTTCGGTCTTCAATGCGTGAATGAAAATTTTATCCATGCAACCGCTCAATTCCCGATGGTCAGTCAATCCGCGATGCTCAATTCCCGACGCTCAATCCCCAATCGCCGTCAGTTCCCAATTGGCCTGGGCGCTCATGCCCAAACCTCCGCGCAAGCCCGCGGCCAACCGCATGCAGCCGGCGAGCGCAATCATGGCCCCGTTGTCCGTGCAAAATTCGGTGCGCGGGAAGTAGAGTTCCGCGTTTGAGTCCCGCACGATAGTCGCGAGCCATTCGCGCAAACGACGATTTGCGCCCACGCCGCCGGCGACTACCAAGCGTCGATGACCCGTTTGCTGCAGGGCCCGTCGGCACTTTTCAGCCAAGGTTTCGACCACGGCTTCCTCGAAACCCCGCGCCACATCGGCCCGGACCGAATCGCCCAATTCGCGGCCGCGCAAGGCTACTAGGGCCGCGGTCTTCAGGCCACTGAAACTGAAATCCAGGCCAGGCCGGTCCAACATGGGCCGCGGGAAGACGAATTCACCGCTGCGCCCGCTCTCGCCGAGCATGGCCAAGGCGGCGCCGCCCGGATAAGGCAGCCCGAGCAGTTTGGCGGTCTTGTCGAACGCCTCCCCGGCTGCATCGTCCAAAGTTTCACCTAGGATCCGGTAGCGGCCCAAGGCCGCGACATCCACGAGCTGGGTATGGCCGCCCGAGACCAGCAGGGCGAGGAAGGGAAAGGCCGGTGGCCGACGCTCGAGCAGGGCCGCCAGGAGATGACCCTCCAGGTGGTGAATACCGAGCGCGGGCTTGCCCCACGCCGCACCTAAAGCCGTCGCGAACCCTTCGGCAACCAGCAAGGCGCCAATCAGCCCAGGCCCCGCGGTATAGGCGATCCCGTCAATGGAGGCTTTGTCCGACTGTGCCTCCGCCAGAGCCTCCCTAACCAGGGGCAACAGACGACGCACATGGTCCCGGGAGGCCAGCTCCGGCACCACCCCCCCGTAGGCTTGGTGCATCGCCACCTGGCTGTGAAGTCGATGCGACAGTAGGCCGCCCGCGTCGTCATAGACGGCGACCGCGGTCTCATCGCACGAGCTCTCGATGCCTAAAACACGCATATTTTTGCCTTTTGCGGGGGCGCACTTTAGAATGCGCCCCCCTGTCGCCTTCTTAAGCGGCCGTGCCACCCAATTGAGGTTTGAATGCCCAGCGTTCGCGTTCGTGAGAATGAATATTTTGATGCCGCCCTGCGTCGCTTCAAGCGTGCCTGTGAAAAGGCGGGCGTCCTCACCGAGCTGCGGCGCCGTGAATTCTACGAGAAGCCGACCCAAGAACGTAAGCGAAAAAAGGCCGCCGCTGTGAAACGGCACTTGAAGCGCCTCTCGCGGGAGAACATGCGCAGCACCGGACAGCAGCCAGCCAGTCCGCCGCCGGCTGCCCCGTCACGGCCTTCCTACTAAGGGTATTGGTCGCGGTTTGACTACCCTCAAAGAGCGAATTACAGACGATATGAAGGCGGCGATGCGCTCCGGCGAGAAGGAGCGGCTTGGCGTAATTCGCATGATCACCGCCGCCATCAAGCAGCGTGAAGTCGATGAGCGCATCTCCTTGGATGATGCGCAGGTGCTCTCCGTGCTCGAGAAAATGATCAAGCAGCGCAAGGAATCGGTTGAACAGTTCAAGGCCGGCAACCGCCAGGATCTGGCGGACAAGGAAGGAGCGGAAATCACGCTGCTGCAGGGCTACATGCCCTCACAGCTGAGCCCCGCGGAACTCGATCAATTGATCAACGATGCCGTGGCCGCCACCGGCGCCGCCAGCATCAAAGACATGGGCAAGGTCATGGCGATAATCAAGACCAAGGCGCAGGGCCGTGCCGACATGGGCGCAGTCGGGGCGAAGATCAAAGCCAAACTGGGCGGGTAACTTAAGAGCCTGCCCGAGAATTCCACGTGTGGGGGCGGTCCATGACCGGCCGAATTCCTGACTCGTTTCTCGACGAACTCGTATCGCGCTCGGATATCGTGGAGATCGTCAGCGCGCGAGTGCCGCTAAAAAAGGCCGGGCGCGAGTACAAAGCCTGTTGCCCATTTCATAACGAGAAATCCCCGTCCTTTTCGGTCAGCGCGGAAAAGCAGTTCTATCACTGCTTTGGCTGCGGCGCGCACGGCACCGTCATCGGCTTTCTCATGCAATACGAAAAGATGGAATTCCTCGATGCGGTGGCGGATCTGGCGCAGCGTGCCGGACTCGAATTGCCGCGCGAAGCGAAAAAAGAGCATGAACCGGGCAGCGCCGACCTGCACGATCTCATGCTGCGCGCCGCGCGCTTTTTCGAACAAAATTTGGCCGACAATGCGCGTGCAAAGGCCTACGTGCAGCGCCGCGGCATCGACGCGCAAACTTGCGCCAAATTCAGCCTGGGTTACGCGCCCGACGGATGGGAAGCGCTGCTGAAACGTTTTGGAGCCTCTGAGGATGAGCGGCGCCGGCTGCTGCAGGTGGGCCTCATCCTGGAGCGCAGCGGCGAGAAAACCACTGGTTTTTACGATAGGTTTCGCGACCGGCTGATGTTCCCGATTCGCGACTCGCGCGGCCGTGTGATCGGCTTCGGCGGCCGTGTGATCGATCAAGGCGAGCCCAAGTACATGAACTCGCCGGAGACCCCGCTGTTCCACAAGGGCCGCGAACTTTATGGGCTGTATGAGGCGCGCCAGGCGCGCGCGGATTTCAAACGGCTGCTGATCGTGGAGGGCTACATGGATGTGGTTCGGCTGCACCAGGCAGGGATTACCTATGCCGTGGCCACCTTAGGTACGGCTACCACGCAGGAACACCTGAACAAAATCTTCCGCCAGACCCACGAGGTCGTGTTCTGCTTCGACGGCGATCGCGCCGGACTCAAGGCGGCATGGCGGGCGCTGGAAAATGCGCTGCCTTTGGCCCAAGACGGACGTGAATTGAAATTCATGTTCCTACCCGAGGGGCACGATCCGGACACGCTGGTCGCGGAAGAAGGGCCCGAGGCTTTCGAAGCTCGCATGAAGGACGCGCTGCCGTTGTCCGAATATCTGGTGCAGCAGCTGATCGCGGATGTGGACCTGGATCACGTCGACGGACGCGCAAAGTTAAAGGCCCTGGCGGGGCCCTTGTTTGCACGCATGCCTGAAGGCATTTACCGGGAAATGCTGGCTGACCGGCTTGCCGCCCGGGTCGGCATGCCGGCCAATAAGCTCAAGGAATTCTTCGCGACGGGCTCCAATAAGCCCAGCGCGCACAGCTCGGAACTCCGGGTTCGGCAGCGCGGTCGAATAAGTGTTGGGCGCGGTAATTTGCTGACTCAGGCCATTGCGCTGGTGCTGCACCACCCGGCGGCGGCGGGTGCCATCGAGGATCCGGATTTGCTCGGCAGCATCGATAAACCCGGGGTTTCCGTGCTCAAGGAGCTGCTCGAGCAAGCCGCGACGGCCTCCTCGCCCAGCACGGCGACGCTTCTGGAACGTTGGCGAGATCGCCCCGAGCATGAGCGGCTGACGACGCTGGCCATGCAAGACCCCCTGGTGGCGGATACGGCCGCGGCAGCTAAGGAACTGAAGATGGCGGTCGAAAAGCTGCTTGAGGAATACGGTCCGGGGCGCCGAATGGACGAATTGTTGAAGAAAGCGGAGGAATTGGGCTTGAATTACGATGAAAAGGCCGAATTAAGCAGTCTTCTCAAGTCCAAGGGCCGCTCCCGGGCGCCCTCCTGACGGCAAG
>Ga0302325_10005378_pt1 | contig 29147 bp, 24 predicted proteins | sample Palsa_T0_2_FD_201948 | JGI IMG/M metagenome (GOLD analysis project Ga0302325, IMG submission 201948) | Peat permafrost microbial communities from Stordalen Mire near Abisko, Sweden - Palsa_T0_2 | ecosystem: Environmental > Terrestrial > Soil > Palsa > Peat permafrost | place: Sweden: Abisko...
GCGATGAGGAGATCGAAGCAGCGATCCACGAGATCGACGTGGCTTCGGTGATCGACCGCAAGAACCTGGAAGATCATCCCCACTACGATACGAACCTGGACCGGCCCGGGCGCTTCCGCAAGATGATGGCATTGCTCGATAGCGCGCGGCGGGACATTGGGCAGGAGGAGGATAACCCTCGTGCCATCGCGTGGCGAGACGCCGCTTTCCGCCACATCGACGCTGCACGAAGTTTTCTGCGACGCGCCGCGATGGATCTGCGGATCGACCGGGAATTGGGATTCTGAGCGCGTGCTCTTGGGGGCGGGCCCGGCGCCCGTCCTTTCAGCCGATCGCCACCAGTAAATCCTTCGACTCCACGCTCTGTCCCACCTGCGCCAGAATTTGGGTGACCTTTCCGCTCACCGGCGCGTAGACCGTGCTCTGCATTTTCATCGCTTCCATCACCAGAAGCCGGTCCCCCTTGGATACTTTCTGGTTCAGCTGGACCGTGATGGAGGCCACCATTCCCGGTATCGGAGCGCCCACGTGGCCGGGGTTGTTTGCATCGGCCTTGGCGCGCTCCGCCACCGCGACGTGCAGCGTCTTGTCCCGTACATCCACTTCGCGCGGCTGGCCGTTCAATTCGAAGAACACCGTGCGCGTTCCATCGGCGCGCACTTCGCCGCTGGTGAGATATTTAATGATCAGCGTCTTGCCCGGCTCGATTTCAACCGAAATCTCCTCGCCGCTCTGCAATCCATAAAAAAAAGCGTGCGTCGGCAGAACCGAGGTATCGTCATACGCGCGAAGGTGCTTCTCATAATCGAGGAACACCTGCGGATAAAGAAGATACGACAGCACGTCCACGTCGCGCACCTCCAGATGGACTTTCTCTTCCAGTCCCTTGCGCGTTTTCTCAAAATCAGCCTTCGGCAATCTGAGGCCGGGCCGGCCCTTGATCGGTTCCACGCCCGCCGTGTCCAGGATGATCTTCTGCAGCACCTTGGGCCAGCCGCCCTCCGGGAATCCGATCGCCCCCTGCATCATCTCCACGACGCTGCGCGGGAAATGAAGTTTTTTAGCGGGGTTTAGCACATCCATGGCCGACAGGCCGTTGGTGACCATGAATAACGCCATGTCCCCGACGACTTTGCTGGAGGGCGTGACTTTGACAATGTCGCCAAAAATCTGATTCACTTGCGCATACGCATCGGCAATCTCGTTCCAGCGATCTTCCAATCCAAGACTCTTGGCCTGCTGCCGCAGGTTTGTGTATTGACCGCCCGGCATTTCGTGCTGATAGACGTGCGCCGATCCCGCTTTCAGGTTCTCCTCGAACGGGTAATACTGCTCCCGCACCGTTTCCCAGTAATCGGACAGATTGTTCAGCGCCGTCAAATCCAGCCCACTGTCGCGCGGAGTATTCTGCAGCGCGGCCACCAGCGAATTGAGATTCGGCTGGCTGGTCACCCCGCTCATGCTGGCGATGGCCGCGTCGGCGATGTCCACATTGGCGTCGCTCGCGCGCAGAATGCTCCCGGAATTAACTCCACTCGTATCGTGCGTGTGGAAATGAATGGGAACATCCACTTCCTCCCGCAGCGCTTTGACCAGCGCGTGGGCCGCGTACGGCTTGCAAAGCCCCGCCATGTCCTTGATCGCCAGGATATGCGTTCCCATCCGCACCAGCTCCTTGGCCATCTTCACATAGTATTTCAGGCTGTATTTGGTCCGTTTGGGATCGAGAATATCCCCCGTGTAACAGATCGCCGCCTCGCAGATGGCGCTGGTCTTTTCGCGGACGGCCTCCATCGCGACGGTCATGTTTTCCGTCCAGTTCAACGAATCGAAAATCCGGAACACGTCGATGCCGTGCTCCGCCGAGCGCACTACAAACTCCCGAACCACATTGTCGGGATAATTGGTGTATCCCACGGCATTACTGGCCCGCAGGAGCATCTGAAACAGAATGTTGGGCACTTTTTCCCGAAGCTGGTCGAGCCGGTCCCATGGATCCTCCTGAAGAAATCGCATGGCCGTGTCGAACGTGGCGCCGCCCCACATTTCCAGGCTGAATAGCTGCGGCGCGAGATGTGCTGTTGCCCCCGCGACGGCAAGCAGATCGTACGTCCTGACGCGCGTCGCCAGCAGGGATTGATGCGCATCGCGAAACGTCGTATCGGTAAAAAACAGCCGTTTCTGCCGCCGCACCCATTTCGCGAAACCCTCCGCGCCAAGCTGCTGGAGTTTTTGGCGCGTTCCCTCCGGCGGGGGGGCGCTGCGGGGATATTCCGGAATCGTTGGCTCCACGAAGTCGCGGCGGGGATCGACCTTTCCCTTCACGTCGGCCCTTCCGTTGACGATCACTTCGCCGAGATAGCTCACGATTTTCGTCGCCCGGTCGCGCTTGGCGCGGAAGCGGAAAAGTTCCGGCGTGCTGTCGATGAACGCCGTCGTCGCCTCACCCTTGATGAACGTGGGATGCTGAATCAGGTTTTCCAGAAACGGAATGTTGGTCTTGACGCCTCGCACGCGGAACTCGCTGAGCGACCGCACCATCCGATGCACCGCCTCGTCAAACGTGAGGCCGGACGCGATCAGCTTCACTAGCAGCGAATCGAAATAAGGAGTAATCACCGCGCCGCTGAACGCCGTGCCGCCGTCGAGCCGGATTCCAAATCCCGCCGCCGAGCGGTATGTCGTCAGCCGCCCGTAATCCGGAATAAAATGGTTCTGCGGATCTTCGGTGGTGATGCGGCACTGAATGGCAAACCCGCGCGGTTCGATCTTCTCCTGCGGCGGAATATTGATCGGCGGCTCATGCAGTTTGTGTCCCTGCGCGACCAGAATCTGGCTCTTGACGATATCAAACCCGGTCACCACCTCCGTAACCGTGTGCTCCACCTGAATGCGTGGATTCACCTCGATGAAATAAAACTCATCGCGTTCCAGATCGAGAAGGAACTCGACGGTTCCGGCGTTTCGGTATCCCGCCGCTCGGCAAAGTTGCACGCCCGCGTGGCAAATCCGCTCCCGCAGGCTTCGCGGAAGATTGATGCTCGGGGCCACCTCCACCACTTTCTGGTGCCGTCGCTGGACCGAGCAATCGCGCTCCCAGAGGTGAACGATGTTTCCAAAATGATCCGCCAAAACCTGCACTTCGATATGCTTGGCGCGTCGGATGTATCGCTCGATAAATACTTCGGAGCGTCCGAACGCGCCGCCCGCCTCGCGCTGCGCCTCTTCCAGTTTGGGGATCAGCTCATCCGATTTCTGAACGATCCGCATCCCTCGCCCGCCGCCGCCGAAGCTGGCTTTGATGATCAGCGGATATCCGATTTCTTTCGCGGCCGCGCGAATCGCCGCGGGATCAACCAGCGCTTCCTCCGATCCGGGAACAGTGGGGACCCCGTTTTCGCGCGCCAACTTTTTCGCGGCCGTTTTGTCCCCGAAGATCGTCAGAAGTTCCGGCGTCGGCCCGACGAAGGTGATCTTGTTGTCCAGACACGCCTGCGCCAGCGCCGCGTTTTCGGATAAAAATCCATATCCCGGATGGATCGCATCGACGCCGTTGGCGCGGGCGACATCGATCAGCGCCTGGATGTTGAGATAACCCTTGACCGGCTCGCCGCCGTGGAGGGGGCCGATCTGATACCCTTCATCGGCTTTGAACCGATGGAGGGAGAACCGGTCCTCGTAGGTGAAAACCGCGACCGTTGACAGCTCCAGCTCGGTCGCGGCGCGGAAAACACGGATGGCGATTTCACTGCGATTGGCGACGAGCAGTTTGCGCATCAGCGGTTCCTGGGGAGATTGGCCGACCAGCTTGAAAAATCCGGCGGTATTGTGGGCCAACCCAAACGATTTGCAAGTTATGATGACTACCGGACCGAGATGGAAAATGATTTGAAACAATCGGTGCTGGCGGCTTCCATGCGACTGGAAGTGCGCGACGAAATCCGCGGACTCTATGCCGACCTGCAAGTGGAGATCGACCGCCGCCAACCCCTTTGCGTGATGTCCGGCCGATGCTGCCGATTCGATGAGTACGGCCACCAGCTATACGTCACCACCGCCGAACTGGCGGCATTCATGTCGGAACTGGCCGATAAAAAACCTGTGCAGCCGCCGCCCGGTTCCGGTGGCTGCCCGTTCCAGACCGGCAAAATTTGCCGGGTCCATTTGATCCGTCCCATGGGCTGCCGGATTTTCTTCTGCGACCCCACCGCCACCGAGTGGCAACAGGCCATTTACGAGCAATTTCACGCCCGGCTCAAGAAACTGCACCGGGACCTGTCGATACCGTATTCGTATGTGGAATGGCGATTTGCGTGCCAAACGATGGGTTGGCAGTCGTAAACGATAAATCATTTTGACACAACCGCCGGACCGAAGTTAAACTACGGACTGATTTTGCGGCGCCGGCAACACTTTGTGAGGAAGGCGAGGTTTATGAAGCTTTTATCCGGTTTGTTATTGGTGGCTTCAGCGATGTTTGTGGCCGGGTGTACAGCCGACACGCCGGCTTATTCCGCCAAGGAACGTTTTGCCCAAATCCATCGCAACGATCTCTTTGAATCGGAAGCGGCGAACGACGACATTGACTGGATTCTTCTCGCCCGGCCCAGCAATCAGGAAACGATCTGGAACGTCTATCATCGCTGATCGCTGATCACTGATCGGTGCGTCTAAACTGGAGCGGTGGGGACATGCAGACGGCTCCGCCTGCCTTCACGGGCAAATGGCGGAGCTTTTTTATTTGCTTCACGGGTATTTGTCAGGACACCAGCCGAAGCCTGGGCGTCTTGCGAACCCACGACGCAATTCGCGTGTTGCGTTTTTTTGCCCCTTCCAGATGTTCCAGGTACTGCTGCAGCGCCGATTCGTCGAATTGCGACAGAAATTCGATCGCGACCGTGGTATTGTACCGCCGAATCTCTTCGATGAGTTGACGTTTGTTCATGGTAGACATACTTTCAAATTGATACGAATGGATTGCCAACGTTTGGCCCGTTGTGTGATCGGTTATTCGGACGTTTAGACTTGAAGTCAGTGACTTGGCAATGACCCAGACCAACCCAACGGCGTCCCAGCCGCCCCATTCCGATCCGGCATCCGACGGCGATGCGCTCCTGCACCTGCATAAAATGTCCACGACCGCGGGCCTTGGAAGCCAGGATTACGTCGCCATCAACGTGACCTCCGTCGTCGCCGTGTTGTTCGGATTGGCAAGCCTGCTGGCGATTGCCACCCCGGTTCTTCTGGTCTTTCCAGTCGTCGGCGTGGCCTTGAGCCTGATCGCGCTGCGGCAGATTCGCCACAGCAACGGCACGCAAACCGGCGCAGCCCTGGCGATTCTCGGATTAGTCTTCTCTGGGCTCATTACCACGATCATTTTTTCATACCAGGCTGTGCAGGCCGTGCACCGCCGGGCCGATGAGCAAGCCATTGCCACTCTCTGCCAGAAATATGGGGAACTGCTCGACCAGGGGAAATTCGCCGAGGCGTACGACCTTTTCGATTCGGATTTCCAGAACCGCCTCAGCAAGCAGAGCTTCAGTGCCCAATTAACCGCCATGCAGAACCAGGGAACGCTGCTGCCCCCGATTGATGCGATCCTCTGGAACGGCCTGGCCGTATTCCACGACGATGATACCGGCACCGAGACCGCGGACTCCGTGATGAAGATTCACTTCAAGGGCGGCGACGATTATCCCGTACGGCAGCAGGTTCGCTTCAAGCGGTCGGGAGAGGGTCCCTGGCTGATCGACAACATTCCCGAACAATTCCCGGCTCCCAGACCGTCCGCACGATAAATTGGCCGCCCTCAACATGTCGCCGCGAGCGTTACCTCCTCCCGGCTCAAGGCATTGCGGCAACCCGTCCGATAATTGGTCATGCGGGGATACTCCGTCGGCTGCTCACCCGGTCGCGGATTCCTGCCGATACCGCCGATGGTGTCTATCCAATGTGATAGACCCCCGAGGACCAATATGCTCGATTGGCAGTGGAAGATTGTTCGATGGATGCTGGCCGGCGGCGCGATCCTGTCAGTGCTCAACGCGGCAGGGTGCGTATCTGAAGACACCGGACTCAACCAGACTTCGGTAGCGCCCGCGGTCGCTCAGCCGGGCACGACCAATGTTGCCATGTCCGCTGATCCTTCGGTCCTTTCCACCGCTTTCTCCGCCGATGCCGACGCACCTCCAACGGTGAATGTCTACGGCGAATTCAATGGCGTCCAGCGCGCGCAGGCCAAAGCTCACGGCAACGGCGGGTTCCAGGAACACACGTTCCTCGATGAAGGATTCGACAGCGACGTCACCGTCGATTGCACCGGCAAATGGATGGTCTTCACCAGCACCCGCGACAACGATCATCCCAATATCTATCTCCAGCGCGTCGATGGAATGTCCGTCATCCAATTGACCAACGACGAAGCCGACTACGCCTTCCCAACCTTCAGCCCCGATGGAAAACAGATCGCCTTCTGCTCAACACGCTCCGGCAACTGGGACATCTACACGATGGACATCAACGGCAAGAACATCGTGCAGCAGACCAACGATCCAATGCAGCATATTCATCCCAGCTTCAGCCCGGACGGCAACCGTCTGGTCTATTGCAGCCTGGGCGGCAAGAGCGGGCAATGGGAGCTTTGGACGGTGGATCTGACCACCTCGGAAAAACGAATGATCGGCTTCGGGCTATTCCCAAGCTGGTCTCCGTCCAGGGACGTCGATCGCATCGCCTTCCAGCGCGCCCGCCAGCGGGGGGGTCGATGGTTCAGCCTTTGGACTCTCGAACTGGTCGATGGCGAGTCACGGCGCATCACCGAAGTGACCGCCAGCTCCAATGCCGCCATCGTCTGTCCAAGCTGGAGCCCCGATGGAAAGCAGATCGCATTTGCCACCATCGCCGAGCCCAACAATTCCAACGGCACAAAACCTGCCGGCCAGGAAGACATCTGGACCATCACCTGCGACGGCTCCGATCGCACCCGGGTCACCGACGGCGTGGGTTTGAATCTCGGTCCGTTCTGGGCGGCCGACAATCGGATTTATTTTGTGAGCGACCGCGGCGGCGCTGAATGCGTCTGGTCCGCCCGCACCGGAGCCGCCGACCAGCCGGCGTCCAAGGTCGCAGATAAAAACGATAAACCGAACGACGCGGTAGGTTCGACAGGTGAATAGTCATTGGACCTGAACAATGGCTTCAAGGATGAAGCAATGAAAAAATGGAAACTCGGCGTTTTGGCGGTCGCGTGGCTTTGTACGGCAATCGGATGCGCCGCCTGGCATGAAAAGTCGTATGGCCAGGAGCAGCAATTATTCCTTCCCGGTGAACATCGCCAGGTTTGGGCGATCGCCCCCGCGATCAACATCAGCGGCGAAAGCCAGATCGATCCGTTGTTGCAAAGCGATCTGGTCTACCAGGAGATGCAGAAAATTCACGGCCTGACGGTGATCCCCGTGGATCGCGTGGTCGAAGTCTACGTCAGCCTGAAGATCGACAAAATTCAAAACGAGCGCCAGGCGTACGACATCTGCAACGCGCTGGGATGCGACGGACTGGTGGTTCCGACCGTGACGGCGTACGACCCGTACGACCCACCGAAATTCGGAGCGTCCCTTCAGTTGTTCACGAAGCCCGGGACGTTCCAGCGGATGCCCAGGCTCGACCCCCATGCGCTGGAGCAGAGCGCGACGACCCCGGCGCTGCCCCAGATGACGGAGACGCACAACATGGCCCAGGTGGTTGAAATATACGATGCCTCCGACGGAACCGTCCGGGAGAAGGTTTCCGCCTATTCGCAGGGCCGCATCGATCCAAACGGCCCGCTCGGCGTCAATGAGATCACCCAGAGCATGGATCGATATTGTTCATTTGGTTACCACGAACTGCTCAGCGAGTTGCTCGGCAATCTGACTGATGCAAACGCTGGATGAGAAAGACCCTGGATCAGAAAGACAAATGGCAAACAGAGCGTCCGATAAATCGTCATCGCCCCAGGCCGGCAAAATGAAAACCCTGAGCCTGGTCAAGGGCCGGCACCATTACTGTTTTCGTTACGAGGCCGGCCAGGAGGCCGGAGTGCTCAATTCCCTCGTTGAATTGGTGCATCGCCGCGATCTTCCTTTCGATTGGTTTGACGCCGCCATCCTTTCCCATCAGCTTGGCCAGCATTTGGCAAAAGAATTGAAGGCATATTTGCCGAAGAAGGTTGCATGAGGATTATCGGGTTGTCAGGACAGACTCCCGAACCGTGAGACGGTTTAGATCTCACAGTGAGACGGGGACCGTCTCACCAGCGGGCCACCGGGATACGCCGGCCGGGTGGCAGATACTCCGTGTCTGAGTTCTCGCCCGAACGACCGGTTTTATGAACCCCATCAACGAATTGTCCGTCACCGCTGCGCCTGGCGGCGTCAGGGTCCTGGAAAAAAACTTCGCTCCACTCGTCAAGCAGTTTCTCGACTATCTCAAGCTCGAGAAACACTTCAGCGATTACACCATCAAAAGCTATGGCGCAGACCTGATCCAGTTCGCCCAGTTCCTGGCCGGCGAGATCGGTCAGCGCCAGCCCGCGCCGGGTCAGAACGCCGACGAACAGCACATCCGCTGCGATACCCTCACCATCCGCGAATATCTGAACTACCTCTACGCCCAGAACTACACCAAGAGCACGACGGCGCGCAAGCTCGCGACGCTTCGCAGCTTTTACAAGTTCCTGGTCCGTCGCGGGTCCGTCAGCGCCAACCCGCTTTCCACCATCCGCACCCCCAAGCAGGAAAAACGCCTGCCCAAATGTCTCGACCTCGAACAGGTGCAGAAACTCCTGGAAGCTCCCGGCGACGGCGATCTCCTCAGCGCCCGCGACCGGGCCATGCTCGAAGTGCTTTACAGCAGCGGCATCCGCGTCAGCGAACTGGTGGAACTCGAAATGGCCGACTTGGATTTGCAGGAGGGCGTTTTACGCGTCCGCGGCAAGGGCCGGAAAGACCGCCTCACGCCCATCGGCAGCCAGGCGATCAAGGCGCTGCAGCGCTATTTCGAGCTTCGATCCGTCGATTCGCGTTGCCAGGGCCCGCAGTCGCATCGCGTATTTTTGAACAAGCACGGCGACTCGCTCTCCACCCGTTCCGTCCGCCGCAAGCTCGATAAATATCTTCTCTCCGCCGGCCTCGATCCGGGAATCAGCCCGCACACGCTCCGGCATAGTTTTGCGACGCATCTTCTGAACAACGGCGCCGACCTTCGCAGCGTACTCGATCTACTGGGCCATCAGAGCCTGAGCACCACGCAGATTTACACGCATCTGACGACGCAGCGGATGAAAGAGGTTTACGACCAGGCCCACCCCCGCGGCAAGGAAGATGCAATCCCGCACCCGTCGGCCCCGACCCCGTTCTATCCCGCCAAGGTTGGATAGAAGCGACAGTGTCGAAGCCCCGGATATACATCCGGGGCTACTTGGCCCACATTCCAACCCCGCGACGTCGCGCCTGCGTCTGCGCCCGCTCAACCGCGCCGAGAAACGCCGAACTCGAACTCCGATCCGCCAGTGCCACCCCCATTAAAACCATTCGCGCACTGACCGGATCGCCATCCTCCAATAGCCCATCAGCCAGGAGCCGTCCGCTCTCATCGCGGCTCCGCGTTGGCCCAAGATGCAGGACAATCGTCTGTCCCGCGAGCTGAGAATCGGCGCCATCCGCCAGCCCTTTTTCCAAAGGTCCTCCGAACGATTTGATCCCCAGCAGCTTCACGGTAACAAGATCGTCCGAGATTCCTTCCCGCACCAAGATGGATTCCCCATCGATCACGCGGACAAACTGGACCTCCCGTCCGTCAAACCGGGCCCAGTCGTTGGCGAACGAATTTTTAGCCCGCAGATGGTCCCCGATGATCGAGACAAGGATGAGTCCGATCGCCATCCCCGCCGCCGCGCGCCAGCGGCGTCGGGTGCGCAACCGAATCTCCGCAACTTCCGCGTCCCATCGGACAATGGAAACGCCCATGACTGGTCACGATACCCCGGCGTGAATACGATGTCGAACATGAACGATTCAGCACCATCACTGCAAGCAGGGAGCAAAATCGACGGCTTTATCGTCCGGCGAATCACCCCCATGCCAAATCTCCGCGGCACGGCATACGAACTCTCCCATGAAGCGACCGCGGCCCGCATCCTCCATCTCCACAACAGCGATACCGAAAACCTTTTCTCGGTGACATTCCCCACGCCGCCGCCGGATGACACCGGCGTCGCCCACATCCTCGAACACAGCGTTTTGGCGGGATCACGCCGCTATCGCGTGAAAGATCCATTCTTTGAAATGATCAAATGCTCGATGGCCACCTTCATCAATGCGATGACCGGCAGCGATTACACCGTCTATCCCGTCGCCAGCAACGTTCGTCAGGACTTTTTCAACCTCGCCGAGGTTTACTGGGATGCTGTCTTTCATCCGCTCCTGACGGAAAAGACGTTCCAGCGCGAGGGCCACCATTTGGAATTTGCCAAACCCAGCGACATTTCCAGCGATCTGATCATCAAGGGAATCGTCTACAACGAAATGAAAGGCGCCCGCTCCAGCCCCGAGACCAAGGTTCACGACCTGATCGAAAAGAGCCTCTGGCCCGACACGCCCTATGGCAAGGATTCCGGCGGCGATCCGGAATCCATCCCAGACCTGACCTGGCAGAATTTACGCGGGTTTCACCGCCGGTTTTATCATCCCAGCAACGGATATATTTTTCTCTACGGCGACATTCCAACCTCCGACCATCTGAAATTTCTCGCTCCCCGTCTGAATGAATTCATTGAGACAGACATTCGCCCGCAACTGCCGCCTCAGCCGCGCTGGGCCAAGCCGCGGCGGATCGATAGCGTCTATCCGGTCGCTGCGACCGATGCGACCGATGGCAAGACTTTTATCGTTCTCAATTGGCTCACAGGTTCCGGAGTCGACGCGAGCGAAATCTTCGCATTCAGCGCCCTCGACCGGATTCTTCTCGGCAACCAATCCGCGCCGCTTCGCAACGCCCTGATCGATTCCAAACTCGGCGAGGATTTGACCCACAGCGGTTTCTGGGCCGGCGGGACCGACACTTCCTTCCACGTCGGCATCAAAGGCAGCGAATCGCAACGCGCGAACGCGATGGTCGATCTCGTGACCAAAACCCTCGCCACCGTTGCCCGGAACGGCATCACCCAGCGGCAGTTCGACGCCGCCTTGCAACAGTTGGCATATCGTTATCTGGAGATCACACCCTCCTTTCCCCTGCATCTGATGGGAGCTGTCAACGGGATGTGGCTTCATGGCGCCGACCCGCTCACGTTCCTCCATGCCGAGCGATACATTCAGGAATTGAAAGACAAATTCGCGGCAAACCCACGTTCTTTCAGCGATCTGATTCAGCACAAGCTGCTGGAAAACGCCCATCGGCTTTTGCTGGTCGTCGGCCCCGACCGCCAAATCCAGCAGCGCAAGGACGCCGAGTTCGCCGCCCGGATGAAAAAGCTGAAGGATTCGCTCACCCCCCTAAAATTGGACGAAATCCGCAAAAATCAGGAGGAACTGGATGCCCTGCTGAACGCCCCCAATTCCCCCGAAGCGCTCGCGGCTCTCCCGCAGCTTCGCGTTGCCGATCTGCCCCCCAAGCCGCGGCATATCCCCACGACTATCGAACAACTCTCCGGTGGCGGCGTCCTGCTCAACAACGACGTTTTCGCCAACGGCGTCAATTACCTGCACGTCAGCTTCGATCTCGCCGGATTGCCGAACGATCTCATTCAGTATTTGCCCCTCTACGGCGACTGCGTGCAGAAAATGGGCGCGGCCGCCCAGGATTACGCCGCGATCGCCCAGCGCATCGCCGGCTTCACCGGCGGCGTCGGTTTCACCCCCGGAATCATCACGCGAACCGACGATCCCGCAAAAATCGTCCGGCAGGGCGTTTTCACAACCAAATTTCTGGATGAACACGTCGATCCGGCCCTGGACGTATTGCGCGATCTGATGTTCGAACTCGACCCGCGGGACATTCCGAGGCTGAAAGATGTCCTGTTGCAGTCGCGCGCCCGCCAGCGAATGCGCCCATCGAGCGACGGCATGACGCTCGCGTCCCGCCACGTCAGTCGCGGGATGAATCTCGAAGCGCATCTCCACGAAATCCTCAGCGGAGTCCCGCAGCTTCATCTATTCGAGAAGCTCACCGAAGGGCCGCCCGATCCGCTTTTGAAAAAAATCGACGCCATCCGGCAATTCATCCTGAATCGCCGAAGATTGACCGTGAGTTTCACTGGCTCAGCACGGGCGGCCGAAACTCTCCGCCGCCGGCTCGGCGAGTGGACCTCCGCCATGCGCGATGAGCCGATCATCGACCGCCCGATCGATTTCGTTCCCTGGACCACGCCCCGGCGCGAGGGCCTGGCCGCCCCGATGAACGTCGCGTATTGCACGATGGCCATGCCGGCCCGCCACATTTCCCATCCCGACGGTCCACGCCTGGCGGTCGCCTGCCGGCTGCTCAGCCTCGGCTACGTCCTGGAAGAAGTCCGCTTCAAAGGCACCGCCTACGGCGGCGGCTGCGCCTACAACGGAGCCGCCGGGCTCTGGACGTTTCATTCCTACCGCGACCCATGGGTAAACCGCACGCTGGACGTCTATTCCGGGGCATTGAATTACGTCCGCACCGCCGACTGGTCGCGGGCCGATGTCGACAGATCAATCATCGGCACGGCAAAGGAAGGGGAGCGCCCCATCCGCCCCCCGCAGGCCACCGGTACCGCTCTGTGGCGATACCTGACCGGCGAAACGCCCCAGCGCCGCGACGAGCGCCATTCCACTATGCTCGGAGTCACGCTATCCGATGTCCGCCGGTTGCTGATCGAGCAATTGGAGGACAACGCAAAGTCAGCGGCCGTCTGTGTTGTGTCAAGCCGGCAGAAGCTCGAGGAAGCCAACGCGCAGCGGCCGGAACAGGTCCTGCAAATACGAGACATTCTCACGACCTCCGCCTATTAGGCGGTCATTTCGGCTTTGTGGGTTGTGCCTTGTCGAGTGACGAATTTTGCCGATAATGAAATAAATGCCCGGCAGCGAAACTGTCCAATTTCAGGCAACTCCGGAGCTTCGCCGTCAGCTTGAGGCTGAAGCGGCAAAGCTGAATCTCACACTCTCGGCATACATTTTGTATCTGCATTCCCGCATGTCCCAGGGCCAGAATCTTGCGCGTTTCGACCGTCACGTCCGAGACGTTTTCGGTAAGCACGGGGAATTGATGCGAAGGCTGGCGAAGTGAATGCGACACCAAAATTCCTTTCAGTAGATGATGTCCTTTACCTTCACGCGATTGCGATTGAGGACCAGGGCGGCGATCCAACCATGCGCGATCGCGCCTTATTGGATTCAGCCGTCGCCACGCCCCAACAACAGTTTGGCGGTGAGTATCTTCATGCAGACATTCCGGCAATAGCGGCAGCATACGCATTTCACATTTGCAAGAACCATCCATTTCTGGACGGGAACAAACGCGCGGCGACTGCCGCTATGATTGCGTTTTTGTCGGACAATGGCTGGAGCTTCGACGCAACCGCAGACGCAGCCGAGCCGACGATCGTTCAGCTTGCGGCAGGGTCAATTGATAAGGCGGCGTTCACCGATTGGGCGAGGACACAGATGCACGAAAAGCCAAAGATGGAATTGCGGGAGTTTTTCAGCCGGATTGATCCCATTGAATTTACACATCGCTTTGTAAGTCTCTTGCCGGCCGAGACCCAAGCTAATCCACTGGAATTCAGCCAGCGAGCCCATGAGGCATTAACATCGATGCCCTTGCTGGGTGAGCTGGGGCGACAGCAACTGGAGGCAGCGCAAGCAGGAGATTCAAAGGGCTGGGACCGCGTCACCGCGCTAAGCGTTGGAATATTGACTCTCTATGCGCTAGCCGAAGACATGGGGTACGAATGGTGAACCGGTAATGAATTGGGAGCGCAGCGAGTCACACCGCAGATTTGCATCCGCCGAGGCGGCTACCACGTATTTAGCCGGGGAGCATAAATATGAGGCATCTCTCTCGGTTTTTTCTTGTTTTCGTTTTGCAGAATGCTGTCTGCTACGCGGCTTCCGGCACTCCACCCGTGGCCTGGCAGGACTGGTCCCCGGATATTTTTCAACGCGCGGCACGCGAGCGTAAATTCGTTTTGCTCGATCTCGGCACTCAGTGGTGCCATTGGTGCCATGTCATGGACGTGCAAACCTATGCGGACTCCAGAGTGCGGAAGTTGCTGGCCGACAAATATATTTCACTGCGCGTTGATGCCGATTCCCGGCCCGATCTGGCCAATCGATATGAGGATTACGGTTGGCCTGCCACCGTAGTCTACAATGCCCATGGCGGCGAGATCGTCAAACGTCAGGGATATCTTTCGCCAGATGAAATGGCGTCGATGCTCCAGGCGATTATCGACGACCCAACCCCCGGTCCTTCCGTTCAGCCGGCAAAGAGATTGCAATATGGCGACCAGAACCTTCTTTCAAAAGCGATTTACGATGAGCTGATTCGACGACATCTTGAAACATATGATTCACAGCAGGGGGCCTGGGGACACGGACAGAAATTTCTCGACTGGAACAACGTCGAATGGGCGATGCGGCTGGCCAAGCGTGGCGACTTCACGGAGGAACGCATGGCCCGCCAGACCCTGGCGGCCCAGTTGAATCTGCTCGACCCGGCCTGGGGCGGCGTCTATCAATATTCCACCGATGACGACTGGCAACATCCGCATTATGAAAAAATCATGCAGATGCAGGCCGAGGATCTGCAAATTTATTCCTTGGCCTATTCACAGTGGCACGATCCATCCTATTTGAATGCCGCGCAGTCGATCCACCAGTTTCTTACGCGATTCATGCTGGATCACGACGGCGGTTTTTATACCAGCATGGATGCCGATCTCGTCGATGGAGTTCACAGCGCGGATTATTTCAAACTGTCCGATATCCGGCGGACGGCGCTGGGAATTCCGCATGTGGATCCACACAAATACGCGCGTGAGAATGGCTGGGTCATCCGTGGCCTGACCACTCTGTTCGCAGCCACAGGCGATGAATCGGCATTGCGGCAAGCGGTGGCCGCGGCCAATTGGGTTTGCGCCGAGCGCTCGGCCGGAGACGGCGGGTTTATTCACGATCAGGCCAATTCGTGGGGTCCATATCTTGGCGATACCCTGGCGATGGGGCAGGCGTTCCTCGAACTTTATGAAGCCACCGCCGATCGCGCCTGGCTGATGCGGGCCGAGCAGGCAAGCGATTTCATTTCCGACCATTTTCTCCGCAATGGCGACCCGGGAATCATGACGGTGGAAGTGCGCACGCCCCAGCAGTTTCCGCCAGAGCAGGAATTCGAGGAGAATGTTGACGCCGCCAGGTGGGCAAATTTGCTCTGCCAATACACTGACCGCGACGTGGACAAATCGCTTGCAAAAACCGCCATGCGATATCTCGCGACACCGGAGGTCGCCCTGAGCCAGCGGATCGAGGTTGGCGGCGTTCTTCTGGCCAACGATGAGCTGGCGACATCGCCGCTGCACATCACGGTGGTGGGCGGGAAAGCCGATCTCACAGCCGCGTCCCTGTTTCACCTTGCCCTGACGTTCCCGACCTCATACAAGCGCGTTGAATGGTATGACATCGCCGAAGGCCCATTGCCGAATGCGGATGTCGTTTATCCTCACTTCGCCAAGCCCGCCGCATTTGTCTGCACCGGCACATCCTGTTCCCGCCCGGTTTTCACGGTCGAGGATCTGAGCCGGCGACTGGCTCGCGTGAAAATCTAATTGTCAGCGGTTAATGTTTATCGCTATGCCGGATCATTCCATCGGAATCTGCCTGCTCGGCTGCGGCGTCGTGGGGACAGGCGTTGCCCGAATCCTTCACGATCAGGGAGCATCGATCGCCGCGCGCACCGGCCATCGACTGGAGATTCACCATGTAGTCGTCCGCGATCCGTCAAAACAGCGCGCCCATCCGCATCTCGCATTTCACGCCGATGCCGAGCGCGCCATTGATGATCCGCGGACAAAAATTGTCGTCGAGCTGATCGGCGGAACGGACGCCGCCGCGAAATATGTCGAGCGCGCCCTGCGCCTGGGCAAGCCCGTGGTTACCGCCAACAAAAGCCTGCTCGCAAGCCGTGGCCCGCATCTCTTCGCCCTGGCCCGGCAAAACAAAACCTGCATCGCGTTCGAGGCGAGTTGCGCCGGAGGAATTCCCATTATTGACGCCCTGACGCGCGGGCTCGTCGCCAACCGCATCGACGCTCTGGTCGGCATCGTCAACGGAACCTGCAATTTCATTCTCACCCAGATGACCCGAAACGGCTGGGCATACCGCGACGCTCTGGCGGAAGCTCAAAAGCTCGGATTTGCCGAGGCCGATCCGACCATGGACGTCTCCGGCCGCGACACCGCCCAGAAACTGGCGATCCTTGCATCCCTGGCCTTCAACGCCCTGGTCAGCGAGAGCGATATCGACCTTGAAGGAATCGACAAGCTCCAGGATGCCGAGATCAAGTTCGCCGGTGAATTGGGATACATCGTCAAGCTTCTGGCCATCGCCCGCCGCCACGGCCCCAAGATTTCGCTGCGCGTTCATCCGACGCTGGTCCGGCACGATGATGTCCTGGCCGATGTGAACGGAAGTTTCAACGCCATCAGCGTTTTCGGCCACGCCCTGGGCCACGCCCTTTTTTACGGCCGCGGCGCCGGCCAGATGCCGACCGCCAGCGCGGTCGTCGCCGATCTGGTTAACGTCGCCCTGGGGATTGCGCAGCTTTCCTTTTCGCAACTGAAGATTTTTCCCGATCAGATCCCTGCCGCACAGGTACTGCCGCCGGCCGAAGTGACCGGCCGATATTATTTTCGCCTGATGGCCCGCGACGAGCCCGGCGTCCTCGCCCAGGTCACGCGAATTCTCGGCGAAAAATCCATCAGCCTCTCCGCCGTCCTACAGCACGAAGCCAACGACGGTAAAATGGTTCCCGTCGTAATTACCACACATATCGCGCGCGAAGGCTCGGTGCGTGCGGCTCTCAAGGAAATCGATCAGCTGAGCGCGATTCATTCACAGACGGTTTGTTTGAGGATTTTGGATTTGCCGGAGGAGTTTAGCGGGTGAAATACGCCATCATCATCCCCGACGGCGCCGCCGATGAACCGCTGAAGGACCTCGGCGGCAAAACCCCACTTGAAGCCGCATACACACCCAACATGGACCGCATCGCCAAAGAGGGACGAATCGGCCTCGTCCGCACCGTCCCCGAAGGATTCGAAAGTGGCAGCGACGTCGCGACCATGTGTCTGCTCGGCTACGACCCGGCTGTTTATCACACGGGCCGCGCGCCTCTCGAAGCCGCAACCCAGCGGATTCCGCTATCACCAACCGACTGGGTTTTCCGCTGCAATCTCGTCACGGTGATTGCTGGCATAATGAAGGATCACTCAGCGGGGGGGATCACCGATGCCGAGGCGAAGCGGCTGATCACCGATCTATCCATTCATCTGAACCTTTCAGATTTCGAATTTCACACCGGCGTGAGCTATCGCAATCTCCTGGTCTATCGTGGACACGAAGAATTCAATGTTAAAACCCGCCCACCTCACGAAGTCCCCGAGGAACCGATTGCCGCCAATTTGCCGAGCGGCAAAGGCAGCGAGATTCTTCGGCGGATCATGGACCAATCCGCCCAATTATTTGCCGATCATCCGGCGAATCGCGCCCGCCGTCAGGGCGGCCGAAACCCCGCGACGCAGGTTTGGCTATGGGGCCAGGGCCATGCGCCGGACATGCCGACGTTTGAGAAGAAGTTCGGGATTAAATCCGGCTGCATGATCACCGGCGTCGATCTTCTGCGCGGACTAGCGACTTTGCTGGGTTGGGACGTTCACGAAGTGGAAGGCATGACAAGTTTTCACGACACCAATTACGCCGGCCAGGGCAGAGATACCGCGCAAATGCTGGACCGATACGATCTGGTTTTCAGCCATATCGAGGCCCCGGACGAAGCGAGTCATCAAGCCGATTGGAAAACCAAGGTTCAGGCCATCGAGCACATCGACAAATTCATCGTCGGCCCGGTGCTGGAAAAGCTCAGAACTTTCTCAGATTGGCGAATTCTGGTGATGCCGGACCATCCGACGAACATCGCGACACGAAAGCACGGATACGCTCCGACATTGTTCGCGATGGCAGGGTCGAATATGAACCGCGGTGCGCCGGCGACATACAACGAGAAGAACGCGGCGGCGGGGGGATTGTTCATCGAGAGAGGACATGAGCTGATGGAGTATTTTTTGCGCGGCGCCTAACGCTGCGTCACCGGCAGGCGGTTTAATGCGGCCTGGGCGAGCTTGAATTGCGGATCGATCGCCAGTGCCGCCCTATATTGCGCGGCCGCCTCGTCAAATCGTCCAAATTCCTGCAGGATCAGACCAAGATTCACATGAGCGGGCGCGCGAACGTCCTTGTCCGCCTCCGGGTTCATCCCATCATCGTCCAGCGCAGCCTGAAACTCACGCGCCGCCTGTCCGTACTGATGCGACCGCGCCAGCGCGATCCCAAGATTGTTCTCGATCCGAGGATCGTTCGGCGTGATTTGCAGGGCCCGCCGATAATGTCCGATCGCTTCGTCCAGATCTCCGCGCGACATCAACGCGTTGGCCAGATTGGTATTCGCATCCGGATCGGTCGAGTCCGTAGCCAGCGCCTGACGAAAATGAGCAATCGCTTCATCAGATCGCCCCTCGTTCATCGCGAGGAAGCCCAGATTGCCGTGTGCCTGCAGGCTGCGGGGATTTACATGGAGATTATGATTGAACAAAGTGCGCGTGTCTCTCCAAACATCCGCTTGATCGTGGCTGCCCCATGCAAGCCCGCTCAAAACCAGGACCGCGAGGGTTTTTGTCAACGGATGCGTCCAGGCCGAGATCGCGCCGGCGGCCATCAATGCCACGCCTAACATTCCCGGATAGGCATACCGATCCGCCACCGTGGAAAAATGCTGGAAGTCGAACTTCACCAAACCAAGAAACGGCAATGTGCCCGCGACGAACAACCCCAATCCTGCCGGCAACCACGGCGTTTTTCGCCGCGCCGCCCAGGAGACAACCAGCAGCGTAACCGCCGATGACGCCACCCATACCTCTTCGGGATGCGATCGAAGCCAAGTCGGCGTACGGCCATAGTCCACGGCGAAGTGCAGGGGACACACCAGCTTGGTCAAATAAAATCCTATCGAATCAAAACACACCACTAATCGCGTCCACACCGGCTGATCCGGAACAATCGCCGCCGGCTGGGTCCGCCGGATAATGAGAATGATCGGCAGCGTCAGAATCAGCCAGGGTCCCAAAGCGCTGACAATCGAGCGCCAATTACGCCGGAGGACCAGCAGATCGATGATCGCCACCATCGGCACCGCTACCACGGCCGACGGCTTGGAGAACATCGCCGCCACGAACAGGATCGTCGCGATCAGATAATGACCGTGCCCCTCGCGCCCTCGCGCTTTCGCGAACTGAATAAATTCAAATATCGCTCCAAAAATTAGCAAACCGCTGAGAATCGTATACATGCCCGAAGCCCAGCAGACGGCTTCGCATTGGATGGGATGCACCGCGAAAACGATCGCCCCGACGAACGCCGGCCACACTTCAACGATCAATTGTCTGAGGATCGCGAAGACCGCCAGCGTCGCACCAATGTGCAGAAGAAGGTTCAGTCCGTGAAACCAAAGCGGGTTGAGCGCGATCCCCGCCGAATCGGCCTTCACCGTCGCCAGCGCCGCCACGCCGCCCCAAAGTGAATAAGTGATCGGCATGTACAGATTCATGTGCGGCGCATACCAATACTTGATGACGCTCCGAACCGTAGGCGGGTTGAAATCGGGATTCTGATAGAGCTGGCCCTCATCATCCCAATTGACGAAATGATTTCGCAGCGCCGACGGACCAAACACCAGAATCGGAATCGCGATCAGCAGCGCGATCGCCGCCGCCGACGATGCGCCTGTTCTTGGTACGGAAACGGGCGGATTCGTCTCGACGATGTTGTTCATTTTGCCGCGGTTGAGTCTTTGCGTCCCATCTTTATAATTCCCTGTCCGGTTTACAAGCGAGGCCCGGAGGATCGGGAAAAATCCGCAATGAGCTTGATCGTTCAAAAATTCGGCGGCAGCAGCGTCGCCGACGCTCGGAAGATTCATCGCGCCGCCGGCCGGGCGATCGCCGCCAAGATGAACGGCAATCAGGTCTGCGTCGTCGTCTCGGCAATGGGCGACTCCACCGATGATCTGATCAAGCTGGCCGAGGAAATCTGCCCCAATCCGCCTAAACGGGAAATGGACCAGCTCCTCGCCACCGGCGAGCAGGTGACGATCGCCCTGATGGCCATGGCAATTCACTCCCAGGGTCACGAGGCCATCAGTTTCACCGGCGGTCAGATCGGCCTGGTCACGGACAATGTTTTCAGCAAGGCCAGAATCCAATCGATCAACCAGAAGCGGATTTTCGATGAGTTGACATCCGGAAAAATTGTCATCATCGCCGGCTTTCAGGGCGTGACGCCCGAGGGCGACCAGACCACCCTGGGCCGCGGCGGCAGCAACGCGACGCTAGTGGCCATCGGCGCGGTATTGAAAGCCGATGTCTGCGAAAATTACACGGATGTCGATGGCATCTTCACCGCCGACCCGCGGATCGTCACCAATGCCGTCAAGATCGACCGCATCAGTTACGATGAGATGTTGGAATTGTCCGGCCTGGGCGCAAGTGTCCTCCAGACCCGGGCCGTTGAGTTTGCCAAGAAATACAATGTGCCGATCCACGTGCGCAACAGTCAAAACGAAACTGAAGGCACCTGGATCGTGTCGGAGACCCCACACATGGAACACATCGTCGTATCCGGCGCGGCCCTCAAAAAAAACCTGATCCGCGTCACCATCAAAAACGTCCCCGACCGCCCCGGCGTGGCCGCCAAAATCTTCGGCGACATCGCCGCCGCCAACATCGTCGTTGACGACATCATTCAAAACGTCATGGACGACAACACCGCCAACATCAGCTTCACCGTCGAGCACGGCGACCTGCACGAGATCAAGCCAGCCGTCGATCGCCTCGTGAGCGAGCTTGGTGGACGAACCACCCCGATCTATCACGACGGCCTCGCCAAAGTCAGCGCCGTCGGCGTCGGCATGAAGACCCACACCGGTGTTGCCCAGCGCATGTTCAAGGCCCTGGCCGACGGAAAGATCAACATCCAGAACATCACCACCAGCGAGATCAAGATCAGTTGCATCATCAACAAGGAAGACGCCAATCGGGCGCTGCAGATCGTGCATGATGCGTTTCAGTTGGGTGAGCCGAAATAATTTGAATTGGTCTTAATTGATGTGTCTTCGCACAGTCGCTAACCCACTCCTTGCCCGGAAGCGAGCACATTCAATAACCTGTTGACCGCGTGCTTCCATGTGAATCGGTCCGCCGCCAGCGCCGGGCCCGCAGCGCGAGCTTTTTTTCGGAATGTTTCGTCCTCGATCGTTCTTACCATCGCCTCGATTAAATCATCCTTGTCCGGGTCCAGTTTCCATGCGGGGAATCCGTCGTCTCTCCACGGCATCATCCCGGCGTCAACGCGAAGGGCAAAGTCATCGGATATAAAATCATCCGTTGCTCCGCCGCGCGTGCAGATCACGGGCAAACCGCTGGCGGCCGCTTCCAGCGCTGGCAGGTTGAACCCCTCGGCGGCGTAGGGGGTGACATACGCATCCGCCAGGTTATACAAGTCCGCGACGGCGGCCAGCGGGAGCGAGCCTCCCTGGTAGCTGATTTTCATCTGAAGCGCATTGCGCTGCGCCTGGGTCAATTCCCGGCTGGTTTCCATGAGCAGCTTTTGCGACGGGTAAAGCGCATCCAGGCCTTTCAGAACAAGCCGGGCTTCGGGATGGCGCTCGCATACCACGGCGAATGCCTCAAGCAGCAGCCCCAGATTCTTTGTCACGGTCATCGCGCCGATGTTCAGGAAAACGAACTCGTCTTGAATACCCGCGCCGCCGCGAATTTCCCGCCTCCGGTCGTCGCTGGCGCGCTTGAAAATCTCGACATCCACTCCATGCGGCACCACGAACACTCTCTCTTGTCTCGCGCCGCTGGCGACGAACCCCGCTTTCGACCAGTTGGAAGGCGTCACCACGATTGCGTTCGACTCCTCCATTGCCTCCGCCACCGGCCGGCACCCCAGCACGCAATTGTGCGGCACCACCCGGAATTCTGAAGTGCCAAAGACAGCCAATCGCCCGCTCCCAACCGGCGAAAAATTCATCGGAAACGAGATGCGAAGCGTCACATCCGGCTCATACAGCGGCGGCGGCTCCCGCAACTTATCCAACCTGTCTTCTCTCGAAGCATCGAGCATCCCACGCCGTTGCCGCCAATGGGCAAACAGGAACGGCACATCCCGATGAAAAAGTTCAATCCCACTTCGGCCGGCCAGCTCTAAACACTGGAACTGGTTCACCAGTGCATACGACTGCGGCAGGAACCGCCAACCTTCCACCACCATCCGCATCATCATCCCGCTTTCAGAATTACCGGCACATTCTTCGTTTGCAGCTCACCAATCCGATATCTTGTCCGATAAGTTTAAAGTTATCCAACCTGACTTTCCGATTAAATGACGGGACACGTTCTGGTGGGCTGGCGATGAATAGGCGCGGCGCATCGACTTCGGGCCGAGGGATTGGCTCGGGGCGTCCAAAGTCGGATACCAAGGAAGGTCGCACATGCGGACGATTGCCATCATCAATCAAAAGGGCGGATGCGGGAAAACAACCACGAGCATCAATCTGGCGGCGTGCCTCGCGCGTCTCGGCCAGAAAACGCTGCTGATCGACGTTGACCCCCAGGGTCACTGCGCCGTCGGCCTGGCGGTGCCCGAAGAGCAGATCGAGCGAACCATTTACGATTGTCTGCTTGAAGACCGCGACGGGAAGCCCGCGCGCCTGGCGGACATCGTCTGGCAAATCGCTACGGATTTTGACCTCGCGCCATCCAACCTCAAGCTGGCCGCGTTCGAGCAGGTTTTCTCCGGCCGCATCGGCCGCGAAGACCGCCTCAGAAAAGCGGTGGAATCCGTCGGGCAGAATTACAAGTGGTGCATTATCGACTGCCCCCCCAGCGTCGGCCTGATCACGTTCAATGCCCTCCGGGCCTGCGATGAGGCGATCGTTCCCGTCGAGACCGGATATTTCAGTCTGCACGGCCTGGCGAAGATGATGGAAACGCTGGAGATGCTTCGCCATCGATGTGACAAGGAAATCCTCATCCGCGTTTTGCCGACGCTGTACGACACGCGCACCAAGCTGGCGCGCGAAGTCTTGTCGGAGCTGCGCAACAAGTTCAGGGAATATCTGATGGAGAGCACGGTCAACTTCAACACCAAGTTGAAGGAAGCCGCCAGCTTCGGCCAGCCGATCACGGAATACGATCCGGGCAGCCGCGGCTACAAGGATTTCGTGAACCTCGCCCGCGAATTGATGGGCCACACGCCCACCGAGCTGGAACCGATTCCGATGGACAAGATGACCAGGCCGCAGGAGCTGGTGCAGCGCGCCAAGCAACTGGCCCAACTGACCAATGTGCAACTGGGCCGCAACGCGATCCCCGCGCCGCCCCCGGCGCCCGTCCCATCGATCGAGCCGACGCGCACGGAGCCGACGCGCTTTGAGCCGATGCGATTCGAAACACCTCGTGTCGAACTGACTCCCGACCCGATTCCCGCGCCCGCCGCCGCGTCCTTCTCGCTTTCCCTTTCCCGCGGATCCATGCAGCTTGGCGCGCGATTGACCGAAGAACCGGTCGGGCAGTCCGTCGCCGCCGCGGCGATTTCCTCGACCAGGGAGGAAACCCGCGATCCCGCCCCCAGCCCGCGCATCTTTCGTGCCCCGGTCAATGGAAACGGTAATGGCAATGGAAACGGCAACGGCCACGCGCAGCCCAAAACCACCGCCCAGAAAATCGATGAATTTTACGGCGTGAAAAAGGTCGGAGACGAGGTGATTTTCACCGCCCGCTTCGACCGGGCCAGAAAAGTCCTGATCGCCGGCGACTTCAACAATTGGTCCCCCATGTCCACCCCGATGGTCAACAAAGGCAATCCCGGTGATTTCTACACGAGCCTTCCGTTGCCTCCCGGCAGATATCGCTACCGCTTTGTGGTCGATGGCAAATGGATGACCGATCCGCACAACAAATATGTGGAAGTCAATCAGTTCGGAGAACTGAACAACGTCGTGGACGTGGAATAGGAGCCGCCCATGGACCCCAAGCGACCCCTCAGCGAGATCAGCCACCTGTTTCTCAGCGAGATTCGCGCTCGTCAGCCCGGCGGGCCGCGCCCTTCCCGCGTGCCGCCTCCAAAAGGCCCGGTTCTCAGCGATGATTTGACTCCCGAGGAATTTGCCGCTTCGTTCACCCCGGAAACCGCGCTGCCTTCCCACCCGGCGTGCATTTCGGTGGTGCTCTCGGCACATCTGATGGAGCAGGGCGCGACCAGCGTGCGGCAATACGCCCGCCACCTTGCCGCCGAATCCGGCCGCATCGGACTCATCGAAGCCGACTCCGCCGAGTTTACCGTCACCTGCTTTGAGAAAGACGACGGACCCGCCACATCGCCCCTGTCCATCGACGCGCAGGATGCGCGGAAAATTTCCGAAACCCTCAATGAACTAACCTACGATGTGGATCGCTGGCTGATTTGTCTGCCCAATGCCAGGAGTCCGGAATCCCGCGAATTGCTTCGCGCGGCCCCGCATTGGGTGATGCTGACAACCGCCAACGATGACGGCGTCGTCGCCGCCTACCGCGCCCTTAAGGGCCTGTCCGAGCTTGGCCAGCGGCGCGTGTCGCTGGTGGTATTGGACGCCCGCGACGAAGCCCATGCCGCCGCGGTATTTCGCAAGCTGGACGGAGTCAGCCGCCAGTTTCTCCACAGCGGCCTGGAAACCGGATCGCTCCTTCGACCTGCTCAGAATATCTCCGAAAACGCGCTATTGCATTGCCGCCAGCCTGCGAATCAGCCGGTTTCCGAACCCGCACTGCACTGGCGGATCATCCGGGACCTGATGTCCACCGCCGTCGCACCAACCCCTCAACAGAAAAGCGAGCCGCCTAAAACCATGAAGTTGAACATCCCCGAAAATCCGAAAATGCCGGCGATCGACAAAATGTTACCCGAAGTGATCGAATTGCCCGGCGATGCCGGCGAGCGTTCGATCCTGGATTCGGTGGTCCGCCAAGGCGGCGCTGACGGCCGGTGGATCACTTGCCCGATCCATCCGCCCATGTGCCCCGAAGCGCTCCTGGCGGTGGGGCGCGACCAGCGCCTGATGCTTCTCGCCATCGCCGGTCGCGGATTAAGCCAATTGCTCTCGATTGGCCAATCGCATCGCTGGATGTCCGAAAACGGCGAATTGATCCGCATGGCCCTTCCCCAACTGGCAATCGACACGACATTAACTCCGGCCGTCGTCCTGCTCGTGGATCACAGCGATCTGTCCGCCGAAATACTTCAACCCCTGCTGCAAACCGGAACCGTCACGGTGCAGGCATATCGCAAGGTCAAATGGGGCGCAAAAACCGGCCTGCTCCTGGAAGCGGCCTGATCAACTATTTTTCACGAAACGCCTGAATCCCCCGCACGAAATCGTCGGGAACGCCAAAATCAAATCGCTCGGCCGACACCATTTCCAGCGCCGCATATCCTTCGCGCTGCCGCTGAATTTCCTGCGCCCGCGTCAACTGGAATTCACCGTTGTCACGGATGCCGTCCTGAATCATTTCTTCCAGAATATCGAAAATCGACGGGGCCAGCGCATGCATTCCAAACCAGCCGAGATAGACATTCTCCTCCAGCCCGTCCACGCGCAGCTTTTCGCGCGCGACAGCCCGGTCCGGCTTTTCGATGATGAGAGAGACGTCGATCAGACGCGGATTCTCCCGCCGGCGTTTCCCTGCGATGGTCCCGAATCCATGAAGATCCTCAGGTCCAATACGATTGACCGCCGAGACGCTCCTCCCGCCGCATTGGGCCGCCGCCTCCGCGAGCTCGCGATACGGTGAGACCGGCGTTCCGCGAAACAGGTGGTCCCCAAGACAGACCAGGACCATCTCGCCATCGGCAAATGATCTGGTCTGAAAGACCGCATGACCAAGGCCTTCCTGCTGCCGCTGAAAGGCAAAACAGACGCGCTTCGCCAACGAGCGCATTTCCCGGGCCTCATTTTCCAGCGCCGGATATTTGCGGAGACGTTTAAGATATTCATCATCCGGGCCATTGAGATAATCCAAAATAGGCTTGTCATCCCCGGGCTGGACGATGAGGCAAATCTGATCGATGCCTGCGGCCACCAGATCGCGCAGATGGTAATGGATCAGCGCCCGGTTGATCCCGTCCGGACCGACGATGGGAAACAGCTCCTTCTTCACCGCATGTGAAGCCGGGAAATGCCGAGTACCCAATCCCGCCGCCGGGACCACCGCCTTGCGAATCGGGCGGATGGATGAGGTCATAAAGACAATTTACCGCGAAGGAGCGAAGGACGCGAAGAAATCATGCCGAGCCACAATATAATTGGCAGTCCGGCTTCACCCGCGTAGACTGGTCCGAGCACATTTCCGGAGCGGCCCTCATGGATTTTCAAATATTGATGAAGTTTGCCGCCGATCGCGACGCATCCGACATCCATCTCCAAACCGGCCTTTCGCCAAAGCTGCGAATACAGGGCGTCCTGCACACCGTCGATCAGCCGGCGCTGACCGATGAGGACGTTCGCCAGTTCGTCGGATCCATCGCCCCGGCCCGCATGCGCGACAAGCTGGAAGATCGCATGATGGTCGGCATGGATTTCTCCTACGCGGCCCCGGGAATTTGCCGCTTCCGCTGCTCTGGATATCGAGCCCTGGGAATCTCCGGCATTTCGATGCGCCTCATCAAGGGAAAAATCCCCGGCATCGCCGAGCTGCATCTTCCGCCTGTAATCAACGAGATCGCCATGTCCGGACGCGGGCTGACGCTGGTCACGGGAACCACCGGATCGGGAAAATCGACGACCCTGGCCGCCATGATCGAGCTGATCAACCAGTCCCGCCCGACCAAAATCATCAGCATCGAAGACCCCGTCGAATACCTCCACACGCCCAAGCTGGCGCTGATCGCGCAGCTTGAAGTGGGAATGGACACGCCCAGCTTCGAGCAGGCCCTGCGCCAGGCGCTGCGGCAAGACCCGGATGTCGTCCTGGTGGGAGAGCTGCGCGACATGGATACCCTGCGCATCGCCCTGCGGGCCGCCGATACCGGCCACCAGGTGTTCTCCACCGTTCACTCCGCCAGCGCCCCACAGACCATCGAGCGCATCGTCGCCATGTTTCCCCCAGCGGAGCAAAAGCTCCTGCTGACGCAACTGGCCGGCAATCTGGAAGCCATCGTCTCGCAACGCCTGGTGATCGCCCGCGACGGCACCCGCCGCCCGGCGGTCGAAATCCTTCGCGGCGGTCCCGTCACCCAAAAACACATTCTCGACGGAAAAGCCCTGGAGCTGGGCGATTACATCAAGAGCGGCGGCAGCGGCCAGCAAACGTTTGATCAGGACCTCATTTCTCTTTTCCGCCAGGAATTGATCTCCCACTCCGAAGCGATCCGCAACGCCTCCAACCGCGAAGCAATGGAGATGGCCATGCGCGGCATCGGAGCCTCTAAAGCTCCAACTGATCACAGCACCCCAGCGCCTTCGCGGCCCAAGGTCATTTCCCCACCCTCGGGCCGACTGCCTTCGCAATAGTTTCCTGCATGGCGGCATAGCCATGACTTGTTAGAATTTATAGAGATATGACACAACCCCTTCCACCCGGTCAGAATCCAGTTGATCCCCGCGGCGCATTTTCCATGTCGCCGTCGCCGGGGATGTCACCGCCGCCCGGACCGGTGATGTACCCCCCGATGCCGATGCCGCCATTTTTACCGCCGCCCCGGCGCCGGGGACGATGGGTTCTCATCACGCTGCTGATCATCGCGCTTGTGGTTTCGGTGGTCATCAATATGGTTCAGATCGGCATCGCGGTGGTGGGGGCATCCGCCGAGGTTCGACAAACGGTTATTTCCGGTGAGGGAAGCGATAAAATCGCGGTCGTCCCCATCGACGGGCTTATTGACGACGGCAGCAACCAGACCTTCGACACCGTTTTGAAAGATGTCGAGAAGGACTCGGCCGTCCGGGCGCTGGTGGTGGAAATTGACACCCCCGGCGGATCGGCGAGCGCCTCCGATGAGATGTACCATCGCCTCGACCGATTCAAAACCGACAAGCATATTCCCGTGGTCATCGCGATGCGCGGCATGGCCACCAGCGGCGGATATTACGTCTCCTGCGCCGGCGACTACATTTTCGCCGAGCCGGGCTGTCTGACCGGAAACATCGGCGTGTTGTTTCCCCGATTCAACCTGAGCCAGATGATCAATCGATGGGGCGCTTTTGAATCCACCTTGACCGCCACCGTCCCCGGCCATTCCTACAAAAATGCCGGATCCATGTTCGAGCCTCAGAACCCCGCCGATGAGACGTATCTGCAGGGACTGGTCAACGGCACATTCGCGCAGTTCAAACTGGTCGTGGAAACCGGACGCAAGGGAAAGCTCAGTGATAATGAAGGCGACATCTTCAGCGGCAAGGCGTTCATCGCCGCCGATGCACTGACGCGCGGATTGATCGACCAGGTCGGCTATCCAGACGCCGCGTATGATTATGCCGCTCATCTGGCGGGAATCAGCAGCCGATCCGTCGTGAAATACACACCGAACCCAACATTGCTGCAACTTCTGACCGCCCGCTCCAACCTTCCGATGAGCCAAGCCAAAGCATCCGCGCAGTCGGTGTCGATCGATGGCTTCAGCATCGACGGCCACACTGCGGCCGATTTGCAGTCGGTGTCGATCGATGGCTTCAGCATCGACGGCCACACTGCGGCCGATTTGTTGTCGGCCCGTCCGCTGCTTCTATGGCGTGGAAATTGAGAGCGATATAAACAAAAAACCCCGGGCCCGCGTGTC